>Ga0114939_10001223_pt1 | contig 20496 bp, 12 predicted proteins | sample AshMeaCrysSpring_FD_87196 | JGI IMG/M metagenome (GOLD analysis project Ga0114939, IMG submission 87196) | Groundwater microbial communities from Big Spring, Nevada to study Microbial Dark Matter (Phase II) - Ash Meadows Crystal Spring | ecosystem: Environmental > Aquatic > Deep subsurface >...
AGGAATAGTTCTTTGAGAACCCACAGTCACACCCACACCACCAGGACTAGAGACTCCTGTTAAGGGTTGGTTAACCCGGATTCTGTCACTTAAAGGTTCCCGTGGTACACCTCCTGCAGATACATCTGTCGGTAAGTCAAAGGACAAATCTGTACCAGCGGAGGGGAGAAAAATTTCCCCACTTCCACCAAGCATATCTCCAGTATCTTGGACAAAGTTATAAGTAAACTTATTACCGCGCAATATCTGGTCACCGCGAGTCAAGGCAACATTTCCTTGCCCAACAGCGAAGAGATTATCTAAATTTACCTGTACCCGGTCTGCATCGAGTAACCCCCCATCAAAGCGGACTATAACATTACCTTCCGCCGTCACAGTCCGCCGCTGTTCATCATACACTTGTCTATCGGAAGTCACTTCAATAATTCTCTCCCGGACTACAGGTGTACCAGTAGGATCTGTGGGGGTAGCGGTCCCGGTGCGTCGTCGTGGGGGAGGGTTTTCTGAGGGTACGGTGGGTGTTGGGGATGCAGCCGGTACTGGGGAAGTTTCTTCTTGTGCAGGTGCGGTGGGTGTTGGGGATGCAGTCGGTACTGGAATAGTTTCCTGAACACGAGGTTGAGGGGGTACATCTGTTGTCGAGGGTGCAGGGGAAGAATTTTCCTTATTTCCAGCCCCTAAACCACTATCAGTAATATCTAATCCCGAAGTACTATTAACCGCAAAAATATTGGGATTAACTTGCTGTACAGGAAAACCTACCGCCAAAGTACCGCGTAAATCTCCAGCGCTACGGGAAGTGCTAAAGGGCGATTCCCGTAGCGCTATCATTTCTGGTGATGTAGGTACAGCCAGAGCCTTAGCTCCAGCGGACATGGCTGCAACGGATGTTGATGTTGGGGATGCTGTAGACTCAGCAACCGCCTTCACCCCAGCGGACATCGCTGAAATGGAGGTCGCAGTAGTTGAAATCGATTTCCCTGGTGGGGTCGATTGAACAATAGCAGGTGGTTCTGGTGGCGGCAGTTGATAAGTCATATTTCAGCAAATTATAGCTAACAGACAAAAAATCGGAAGGACAAGTCTAATTTACTGCCTTCCGACCTTTGCTTTGTGTCTTTCGTCTTCCGCCTGCAGGTGCGATCGCGCTGAAACAGCACCCTTGCTTACTCGAAATCGCGACGACCGGGGTTACGAGCAGGGTCGTTGGACAAAAATCCGAAGATGAACAAAGAGATAAAGAAACCAACAACGATATATACAACGATTTTCAAAGTCAGCATAGGGACATCTCCAAGGGGTATGAGAAGCTGATGTTATCTGCTATGCAGAAAAGATAGCTTTCTTATCATACCGAAATGTTGTGCCTTTTTTTTTCAGAAAGCAGCCAGCAGGGACGCAGGGGAAAAATACCTGACTGGTGATATCTAATCTGAAACAACTCGCTGTAGTGCGATCTGTGTTTCGCTCAGGAGAGAAGCGATAGCTTCTCCTCTTACTCCACATCGACAGTTATCAGATTAACTAATTCCTTTAAATATCTGCATTAACTATTTTGATTCATAAATCTATAAACTTAGCAATATTTGCTTAAAATTCAAAAAATTATTGACGACATTCTCAATTATTTACGTATTTACAAGCCTTTGCTGATGTATTATTATTTTTCATAATCCCGGCGGCGTATGTCAAAAATTTTAAATTATCCATTTAAAAGAAACAAATGGATAATTTCATTGTAGTATCAACAATATTTTTGCACCTATTTCATCGGGTTTCCAGATTTTTATATGAATTTTTGTAGCTAGATTTGCTCAAGAATCATTGCAAAAACGGCTTAGAGGATTGACATGGTACAAAAAATAATTATGCAAGCTGATGTTTTTGCTCTGCGGTGACAAACAAATCCCAAGCATCAGTTTTAATAATTGCTGGGATTTTGGGATTTTAAATTCCAGGGTGAGCAATACAGCCCACCCCAGAAAAGAAGGAATTACTTGCCTATAGCTTCCGTAGCAATGGATAACTCAGGTTTGACAGTATTCTTAGGAATAAACTGGTCAACCTTTTTATGAACAGGAGGGATACCTGCTAAATCCAAAATGGGAGCAATTAAGTCTTCCCGCTTCACCGCATAGATATGGACGCCATGACAAATATCCTTAGCTAATCTGACTTGTTCAGCGGCAATTTTCATGCCTTCTGCCAAGGGGTCTGCGGCTTTTTCTAAACGCTCAATAATGTGTTCGGGAATATTCACACCCGGTACAGCGCGATTAATAAATCGGGCATTTTTGGCAGATTTCAACAGAAAAATACCAGCTAAGATGGGTTTACCGCAGCCAGCCGCAACTTCGTTCATAAATTTGTCTAGCCGGTCAAAATCAGTGATTAACTGACTCTGGAAAAATTGCGCTCCCGCAGCTAATTTTTTCTCAAATCGACTTTTCAAACCAGACCAGCTAGCGCATTGGGGGTCTACTGCGGCACCGGCAAATAAATCTGTCGTACCGTCAGTCAAGGGTTTGTCGTTGTAATCAGAACCCTGATTCATCTTACTAATCAGTCGTAGCAAGCGCACGGATTCGACATCAAAGACAGCCTTAGCATCGGGATGGTCTCCGGCTTTGATGGGGTCTCCCGTCAAAGCTAAGATATTTCTGATTCCCAAAGCATAGGCGCCCATTAAGTCCCCTTGCAAGCCAATCCGATTGCGATCGCGGCAGGCAAACTGACAAATAGGTTCGACACCATGTTGTAATAAAATCACCGATGCTGCCAGAGGAGACATCCGGAGTACAGCACGGCTACCATCAGTAACGTTGACAGCATGAACCCTCCCCTTAAGGGTCGCTGCCATTTCTAACATGTGAGTTGTATCGCATCCCTTGGGAGGCATAACCTCAGCGGTGACGAGGAACTCACCAGCCTTAACGGCTTGACGAAAAGTTGTCAAAGGCATGGAGTTGAACTTACTAAGCATTAGCGTTTGCTGATTGCGTTTTTTGTACTGGTATAACATCCGTATACCGTAAACGCCACACCTTCATGACAGATTCATCAATAGCTTCATAGCATTTTCAAAATTAGGTAATGGGTAATGGGTAATGGGTAATGGTGAATCGGGAAGTTCAGTTGAAACTGCCAGAAGTAATCTAAAATCCAAAATCTAAAATCCAAAATGGCGACTTAAAGCGGCTGAGAATAACCTAACGCTGCTTTTACCTGTGCTAAAGTCTGATTGGCTATGGCTTCTGCCTTTTCTCGTCCAGAGCGCAAAACTGACTCTAGATAGCCTTTGTCGTCCATCACCTGGCGATATTTCTCTTGAATCGGTTCGAGGGCATTAATCGTAGTTTCGATTAACAAAGGCTTGAACTGACCCCAGCCCATATCTCCACATTCCGCCGCTACTTCAGCTTTAGATTTGCCAGAAAGCAGCATGTACAGGGTTAATAAATTATTGCACTCCGGACGCTCTGGATCATCAAAACTCAAGCCACGAATCGGGTCAGTTTTACACTTCTTGATTTTCTTGGTAATTTCAGCCGGAGAGTCTAATAAGTTGATCCGGCTTAACTCCGATGGGTCAGACTTGGACATTTTCTTAGTTCCATCCGTCAGACTCATCACCCTTGCACCTTCTTTGCGAATCAACGGGTCGGGTAACTTTAGCACTGGCTTGTCTGGCTTGCCATATTGATGGTTTAACCTGTTGACGATATCCCGTGTCAGTTCTAAATGCTGCTTTTGGTCTTCCCCTACAGGTACTTTATCCGCTTGATAGAGTAAGATATCCGCTGCCATCAAAACTGGATAATCGAGTAACCCCACACTGACATTTTCTCCCTGCTTCACAGCCTTTTCTTTGAACTGGATCATGTCTTGCAGCCAATTCAGGGGTGTAACGCAGTTGAGTAACCAAGCAAGTTCGCTGTGGGCAGAAACATGAGATTGTACAAAGATTGTCGAGTAATTTAAATCCAGTCCACAGGCTAGATAAACCGCTGCTAGGTTGTAAGTATTTGCTGCTAGTTCGGCTGGATTGTGCGGTACGGTAATCGCGTGCAAATCCGCGATGAAAAGGTAATTATCGTACTCGCTTTGACCTTCTTGCCAGTTGCGAATCGCACCTAAATAGTTTCCCAAATGGAGATTCCCAGTCGGTTGAACTCCCGATAAAACGCGCTGCTTAACCATAAAATTACAATTTAGTCAAGTTAGTTATGGCAAATCCGCTGGCTGCGGTAATAAAACTTATCTAATTGTGACATTTGGTGGCGCGATTGGCGTTGAAAAGTTGGGATTGGGAAATTCATTTCTTACTCATTACCTATTCCCAGCGTCCCTATTCCCTTGAAGCATAATTGAATAACAATGGGAACTTTGAGGAGAAGCATAAATGAATTCCGCTGTTCATGGTTGGGGAATGTCTGGTGTAGCATTCATCTCAGCCCTATCAATGATGATATCTGTAGCACTTCCCTATCGGGTGACAGCAAAAGATCCAGGCAACTGCTTTATGGTGAATTCTGCCGGGAGAACGGTAAGTTTGGGTAAGCTATGTGGAGCTTCCAGCCCAAATTCAGGGGTGTTTCGCGTACCTATCAAACGTCGTCTCGCTAGAATACCCGTAATTGATGTCACCTTCAATGGTCATCAAACCTTTGAGATGATTTTAGATACAGGTGCTAGTGGTACACTGATTACACAACAAATGGCTAATGCTCTCAATATTCAACCTAAACGAGCAATTAGAGCGCAAATGGCAGATGGGAGAAAAGTACAATTAATCACCACAGAAATAGCATCTATTTCCGTGAATGGTGCAGTTGTGAATAACGTTGAAGTAGCGATCGCTCCCCAAGCCGATATTGGACTATTAGGACACGATTTTTTTGAGGGCTTCGATGTGAAAATTCGGGAAAAAGAAGTTGAATTTCAGCGTCGGTGAAACAATCTCTCTTTCTATCTTCTTTTTACTAATGTTCTTAGACGATATTGCCTAATCACCAGGCTTTATTAATTTATGTTTACAAAAATTTACTTAGCGTAATCTATATTGGGAGAAAGTAGGAGTAATCTGGTTTTAACACCAAGTTGCCTCTTTTTAATAAAAGAGACTGACACCGGAGGAATAAGAGAAGGAAACAAGGAGAGCGTGGCAAATTTTTTCTTGTTTGTGCGATTGTCTCAATCCTCTGGGTGTCTTATTTAAATATTTTCACATTGCACAATTAATTAAGAGATGAAATTTCTCGGCATTGACCTCGGCTGGAAATCACAACCAAGCGGACTCTGTTACTTGCAGTGGACAGATAACCAACTGCAAATACTAGACATCGACCGCAAAGAAACCATTGCAGATATCCTGACGTGGATTGATACTTGCGTGCAACCAGAAGAAGACGCTCTCATTGCTGTAGACGCTCCTACCCTCATCCCCAACGCCACAGGTTCTCGCTTACCTGACAAACTCAGTCACAAGTATTTTGGCAAATACCACGCTGGATGCTACCCAGCAAATCTTAACTTACCCTTTGCAGAACGCACCGTAAACTTTGGTCAACAACTCTTATCACGGGGGTTTGTCCACGCACCCACTATTACACCCCAAAAACTCGGACGCTATCAAATCGAAGTCTTCCCCCACCCCGCTATAGTTAATCTCTTTTGCTTAGAAAAAATTCTCAAATACAAAAAAGGACGCCTCGCTGAGCGCCGCTTAGAACTAATTAAACTCTACAATTACATCACAGACATCCTTCCCACCCTTCAACCCTGTCTTGGCGTCCTTGGCGTCCTTGGCGGTTCGTTTCCTGCTATAATCTCCTCCACAGGCGTAGCTCTCAAAGAAACGGAAGACAAACTAGATAGTCTGATATGCGCCTACATTGCTGCTTATTGGTGGTACTGGGGGGAAGAGCGCAACCTGGTATTGGGAGACAACACCACAGGATATATCGTTATCCCCCAGCGAATTTGAGATTTGAGATTGCTAATCCAAAATCCCCAATCTCAAATTGTTAACTATGCCCAAATAATCAACCTAGGTTCATAAACACTAGACAGATGGTCATGTTTTGGTAGAACCCGCAGTGATAAGCCTTGGAAACCAGAAGTGGTATAGGTAATATTAGCGGTGTAAATGCTCAACCCTTGCTTATCCTCACCTTGGTAGTCCATGACTACGGGTACACCGTTGACAATTTCGCCATTAGCATCAATTGCACCCTGGTATAACTCAGCTTGGACATCATCGGGGTTGAGAGTCGCTAAGTCAATTCTGGCTTTTACAGCCACAGTTTGATTTACCTGAATATCCGTACTGGCGGAAACATCAACATCGGCGATTTTGATATTGTACCAGTGTTGGTTGAGTTTTGCCTTCCAAGCAGCTAATTCTTTAGCTGGAGCGTAGTTGTTTTCACTCAGAGTGTTGAAGCGATCGCTAGCGGGGAAATAAGCTCGTTCCGCATATTCGCGTACCATTCTAGAGGTATTGAAGAACGGACAATTCAGGCGAATAGCATCTTTCATTTTAGCAATCCAGCGCCGGGGTAAACCGTCGGCATCGCGGTCGTAAAATAGAGCAGTTACTTCCTTCTCTAGCAACTCATACAGAGCATTGGCTTCGATTTCGTCTTGGTAGTTGGGGTCGTCGTAAGATTCCCCATGTCCAATAGCCCAACCAGTACGCACGTAATCAGCTTCATCCCACCAACCATCGAGAACGCTGAGATTAGGTAAGCCATTCATTGCGGCTTTCATCCCGCTGGTACCGGAAGCTTCGCGGGGACGACGCGGTGTATTTAACCAGATATCACAACCCGCAACCATCAACCTGGAGATGTGAATGTCGTAGTTAGGAACAAATACTACCTGCTTTTCTAACTTTTGTTCGCGGATAAAGTGGACAATCTCGCGAATTAATTCCTTACCGGGGACATCTTTGGGGTGTGCTTTACCAGCTATTACAAATTGTACCTTGCGGTCGGGATTAGCTAATAAAATCCGCTTAATCCTGTTAACATCACGCATCCACAGAGTCGCTCGCTTGTAGGTAGCAAAGCGACGTGCAAAGCCAATGGTTAAAGCATTGGGGTCAAGGACTTCTTGAGCATGAGCAATTTCCGCTGGGGTAGCACCGCGATCGCGTAGGTGTTTGACTAGGTGTTCCCGCACATACAAAATCATATCCAGCCGACAGCGTTCATGGTTGCGCCATAATTCCTGGTCAGGAATGGCGTCCATCCTTTCCCAAAGCTGGTTGGTAGGCGATACCGATGACCAATTTGGACCTAGGTAGCGATCGTACAATTCTTGGGTCGATTTAGCAACACAACTGCGAGCATGAACACCGTTGGTAATGGCGGTAATCGGCACTTCCTGTACAGGGACATTTTGCCATAGTACCTGAAACATCTGCCGGGAAACTACCCCATGTAGCTGTGCTACCCCATTGGAAAATGCTGCCATTTTCAGCGCTAGCACTGCCATACTAAAGGGTGAGGACAAATCCCCTGTACTTTCCCTTCCTAAAGCCAGTAGCTGGTCTTTAGACAAGCCAAAGACATCTGCGTAGTGTCCTAGGTAGTAGATAATTTTATCGGGCGGGAACAGGTCAATACCAGCCGGTACGGGGGTGTGGGTGGTGAAAATGTTGGTTGACAACACCAGTTGTCGAGCAGCAGTAAAACTCAGCCCTTGTTCCTGAATCAACATCCGGATGCGTTCCAGGGCAGAAAATGCCGCATGACCTTCATTCATGTGATATGCTGTAACTTTGTATCCCAGTGCCTTCAGCATCTGCACTCCACCAATTCCCAGCATCATTTCTTGGTGGATACGCATATCGATGTCGCCACCATAAAGCTGGTCGGTGATATCGTGGTCGTAGGGGTTGTTGGGTTCAATGTTGGTATCCAGCATGTACAAGGGTACTTCTCCCACCTGTACCCGCCAAACTCTAGCGTAGACTTGGCGTCCTGGATAATCTACAGCAATTCGCAGTTCCGATCCATCCGGATTGCGTTCCAGATGTAGCGGCATGTTATAAAAATCATTGATGGGATAGCGTTCTTGCTGCCAACCATCGGCATTCAGATACTGGGCAAAATAACCTTGTTGGTAGAGTAAGCCTACACCTACCAGCGGTAATCCCAAATCGCTGGCTGATTTTAGGTGGTCTCCAGCCAAAACGCCTAAACCACCGGAATAAACAGGCAAACAATCCGTCAAGCCAAATTCTGCAGAAAAATAAGCATAGCACTCTTTTGGCTTGTTTCCCCGCTTTTTCTGATGCCAAGTCCGCTCAGTTAAGTAATCTTCCAACTGACGAGCAGCGCGATCCATTTGCGCTAAGAAGCCTTCATCTTCCACAACTTCCTGCAGACGAGCTTGGGAAATAGTCCCCAACATCAAAACCGGATTGTGATGACTAGATTCCCACAAATCTGGGTCTAGACGACGAAACAAGTCTTTGCTGTCAACGTTCCAATCCCAATGCAAATTATAAGCCAGTTTTCGCAACGGTTCTAGTCGCGATGGTAAAGCAGGGGACACATTAAAAGTACGAATTGGCTGCATATATCGGCACAACTCCTAGTCTAGCTATCGCTCATGTTTACATTAGTTTTGCGAGAGATGCCAACTTTTTAATACTGTATTTGTGAATACCTGCTTTTTTTGTAAAGGTTTGAGACAAATTTTCATTTGTTCTCTGAATCACCGAAATTAAAGCAGCGATATTTCTCATTTCTTCTTGGACATAACATCAACCGTATTTTTACGGAATTAAATAGACAAATAGAATTCCCCGAATTTATCATTTACATCCGTTGTCGCATACATTGATACATAGTATGACTCTTATTCTAGAAAGGTACAAAAGCTTCCGCTGCTTTTGATTGTTCATTCCTCGATATTTTCGCTGCTTCTAAAATTAATGCATCACGACGATGCCAAATTTCAAAGATAATTTCTCTGCCATCATTAAGAGCTATTGGGTCTATTTTATAAACCTTAATTATATTGTTTTTTTGTTTCTGGTCTTCTAGAGTTAATTTTAATCCCAATAAATTTAATAATCTGCTGAAAATTTGAATAGCAGATACTCTGTATTTTTCTTTTTCCTTTACTAGATTAATCCCCAATGCCCTTTTAACATGATTACTACATTGTATAGCCGTATTTTTTAGTAAAATCAAATCGGCATCTGATTCTCTAAATTCTCGTTCTCGTTCTAGAAACTCTAGCATTCCTAAAGCCCGAAAAATTTCGACTTTTAAGGTGTAAGGTTTTAAATCAGGGAGAAAAACTTTTCCCTCACCCCACGACAAATGCTGATGCAATTCTTGAAAATCTCGCAGACGGAAATATTCGCTTTCATGGGTTAAGTAATAGTGACTCAATAATTGAGGATAATAGCCTTTTTCATCCTTCAGTACCAAATTGGGAGTAATTTCTATACCGTAACGCTGTTGCAAGACATATTTATTGATTTGGTTACGTTCATCATCACTCAAGTTGCGCTTACCTAACAAATTGTCGTATTCTAAATGGTCAAGATTCTTAGCATTAGCGATATTCACCGCTGCCATCCATTGATTTTGGCGTTTTATTTTGATAATTCTTTCGGTAATTAGCTTGTCTTTTTGAGATTTTTCTTGCCATTCATTTTGGACTTTGACGATTTCGCGAATCAACCGATAACGAGTTTTGGTATCCAGGGGGTCTGCGGACAAAAATGCCTGACGTAACTCGCTTAAAATATTGTTCAATACAGAGTTGCTGCGGATATTTACTTGATGTCCTTCTGCAATCAAACCCTCTTTCATTGATTGACGATAAAGCGTAATTGAAGCATTTATTCGCGCAGCAAGCTGTGCCCAAGTTCGTAAATGAATGGGGTCATATACTAAGGGTAAATCTACATCAATTCTATGTAGAGGACTAAGCAAAGCTAAATTTTCTTTTTGATTTTCTTGATACCAATTAGATAACAAACGATAATTAGTGCTGCCACTACCTATTAAACCAATACCGCGCTTAGCACACCAAATAATCCGGGGTACAGCGTCGCGTACCCTTGCTAGAGCTTGTCTGGCTTCCAAGTCGGAAATAACCCCTTGAAAAATGCCATAAACACGGTCAAAATGTTTAACATCAATACTGACACCTGTACCCAAACTTGGCGTCACAAATACCGCATTATATGCGGAGATTTTTTGATTAATTTCTGCCACAAAATCGACAGCCTCATGACCCGGTGTGCTAGTAGTTTTACTGCTAATTACTAGAGTTTGGGGGTATTCTTTACGCAAGAATTCTAAACGTTCTTTGATATAAAGTTCAATGGTTTCACAACTGTAACGTCCAGAGCGACTATCAGTAGTAACATAACATTTGCGTCCAGCCAGTAAATCGATTTCTAGTTGGTGAATGAGCGGCGTAGGATTGGGGGAATCATAAAAAGTAACGTCCCATCCTCGTTGGGCTTGCCATTGATTAATTATCACCTCTGGGGTTACTTTTCCACCGGCTAAACCCTGTAAATATTTTAATGATAGGTCAGATAAGTCTGCATCTTGAGCAATTACTAAACCACCAGTTGTAAGAACATTACAAATTAGCTCTTGGAAAATCTTTAAAATTTTAACTCGCTTTTCTTTACAGGTATTGCTGTTGAGTAAATGCCATAAAGATTGCTCAATTTCATCTAGAATTACTACCCCACCCCGCCAATCATTAGAGTTAAGTTTCCACAGGGAATCTACACATAATCCCAGCGATTGGGTGAGAGGTAATTGTCCTCCTATATCCTGTCCCCAGTCCCGTGTAGCTAGACCCCATTGTACACCTACTTTTTCACACAAAAATCTTCCCAGTTGAATTCTATGAGTAATCAATAAAACTGATTTATTTCTAGCTTTAGCTTGATTAACTATGGCTTTTAGTGCGGTAGTTTTGCCAGTTCCTTTCGCGGATTTAATTCCCACTAATCCAGAGGTGGGAAAAGGGAGATTTTCTAAATAACGACGATTGAGAATCAGGGTCGGTTGAATGCTTAATTCGCTGTGAGGTTTGGACAGGGCAAGATAAATTTCCAAATCAACACTTTTGTGGTAAAATATTTCAAATGCACCTGCGCCTTTGGCGACGATAAATTCATCTACGCCTTTTTCTAATCCAGGTAATTGAACAACTTTAACATGACAATTTTTTTCTTGTAACAAGTAGCCGAGTTGAGCGATCGCATTATTTACCGCTCTTAAAGTTAGCGGCTCAGTTTCGTAATCAAAACAAATATAAAAAGGGCGCTTCCTAACCGCAAAAGCTAATAAATCGGGAATTAACTGGCGGTTCTTAATGTTACCAAATCCATCTTTAGCGACTCGGTAACTACTAGTAATTCCAGGGATAGCAATGGCTACATAGCCACAACTCAACAGCGCAGCGGCTTTCTTTGCACCCTCGCAAATCACCACGGGTAGGTTATGTTCCATTACCCATTGCCAAAAGCCGACAGCTTCAGCACCATCTGCTAGGGTAATATCTTCTGGCATGGCGATGTGGTAGCGTTGAGATACCTGTTGCCAGATTTGCATTGTTACCCGTAGACAAAATACCCTTGTTGGTGTATGTGGGGGATGTTCATACTTAATAGCTTTACCTTTATGGTTCAGCCGGGGATGGTTGGGTTTAAAGCACCCCCATTCCATGCTTTGCCAATTATTCAGTGGATCTAGTCCAGCACACCACCAGCCACCTTGACTAACGTGGGAATAGCGCTCTAGCCAGCTACTGTTAACCATACCAATATTGGTGCGGGGTAGGTTTTCTGAGATTAGCAGGTACTGGTAGGCTGTGGAGTCTTGCAGGGAGGTGAAATTGAGATGCGCTAGGTGGATGTCAATACCGCTGTGTTCTACTAGTTCTGTAAGATGTTGGGGGTGTAGATTCTGCGGGTACATGAGAACAGGTTCCAAGGGAAGGCAACAGGTTTTAAACCTTACCATGCATTTTGTGGTGTTTTCCCTTTGTTTTTTATTTGTTTTTTATTTGTTTTTTAACGGTGAATAGGGTAATGGGTGGGTTCTGATTCACACCCTAGTTGCTAGTTATAAACTCAGGTACTTGAAATAACTAGCAACTCAAGGCTTTTAAACGTCAGGAGGTAAAAGTACCGAATCAATCACATGGATGACACCGTTGCTACCTTTGATGTCCGGTTGAACCACCTTAGAATCATTTACCATGACACCGCTAGCACCATTGACTTTGACATCGATGGTGTTACCCTCGACGGTTTTAACTTTCCCAGGTTTGATATCGCTCGATAATACTTGACCGGGCACCACATGGTAAGTCAAGATTTTCCTCAAAGCATCCCGATGCCGTGGCTCGCTGATCAACTCTTTCAAAGCATCTTGGGGTAATTTAGCAAAGGCTGCGTCGCTGGGTGCAAAAATAGTAAACGGACCTTCCCCTTGTAAAGTTTCTACCAGTCCAGCAGCTTTTAAAGCGGAGATGAGGGTTTTAAAGGAACCATTTGCTTCTGCTAGCGAGATCACATCTTGACGACCACTTTCGCTTCCAGGAGCTGGTTTTTCCTGTGTAGGTGGTGTTACAGGTGTCTCAGTGGGGGTCGGATCAGGTGTTTGTGCAGGTGCTGGAGCAGGGGTAACTTCACCCGGTGAAACTCTGGGTTTACCTGCATAAGGAGGCTCGTTAAAAATACTTGGGTTAGGATTGAGCTGACCCTGCGCCCCTACAGGTAAGCTAATTAGCAGACTAAGTAGACTAACACCGGCGATTCCAGTCCACTTAACCGACCTAGAAAGCAAATCTATGTGATTGAGCTTCATAAATGTCGCTTTGCCTTCAATTGTAGAATATATACAGCTTTTGGACACTGCCTGACAAGATTTTAAGCAATGCCATACTTTACAGTACAACACGGACTTACTTTCTGGTTCTAGCAAGACCGTCGTTGTCATCCTTTCAGCAGATGGTAAAATCTCGCCAATTTCCGGATGCTCCCAAACTGTCTGACCACTAACCAAGATATCCCCAAGATATCCCAGTTAAAATACCTTTTGTTCAGCGCCAATTTCACCCACAATGTAATATTTCCAAGAAAACCCTCATTCACATGTTGCTATTAATACTAAAAATCCTGGTATTTTATCTGCCATAATTGCTGCTGAATATTTATACTCACCTGAGCTATAGCAATCCTATTTGCAAAAGTTAGAATGCAAATCCTTAGCTCCTAGACTTCGGTTTCATTTGTCGGGGATCTAATTTCTCACCCATGATGCGCGGATAGCTATACAAGTTAATTTATACCTGCGGTTATCTATGACTGAGAATGTAAAGTTAAATAAAGCTAAATTTTCAGCAATTCATATATAGTAAGATTTATGTTTGTAACATAGTGATACTTCTTTGGTAATCGATACAGTTGCCAAACGCACAACTAAAACTTGTTCCCAAAACTTGGTTTAATGTGACACTTGGAAATCTGTCATATAACATCTTATTTACCTGATTTCTGTTTTAATTTTTGCTGAAAAATTGAAAATCTACCGGGAAGCAGATAGGCACAGATAAATGCCAATGCCTTTACGCTGATATTTATTTGGTATCTATGTTTGTGTGCCCCAATCTACAGCGTGTAGCGATGGGAGATAAGTCGGTAAAAAGGTTAAATAGCTACCAAAAATTTAGTATTTATATACAAAAAATTTCATGTTTTGTTAATAATTGATTTTCTGGAGGTCTCTTACAAAAATAATATATCTAGTGATGGTAAGGCTTACCAAAACCGGATTTTACCCTCATCAGTCACTGGTGTAGTCTGGTGTCAAAGAATAGGATTTTCTTCCGTAATCGTGGCAATTCATGACTCCAAGACGCTTGTCTTGAGCAACGCTTTAGTCTATCAACAATCAGACCTAAGTAAGAGTTATTGACAAAGAAGATAAATTATGATTTTTTATAGTCGCGAGGTGGTAATAAATCTCAGCCAGTAAACTTGTGTAAAGTAATTTTATTCCCTACGATAGAGGAATGGATTTCTACTAACCTGGTAACTTGATAATTGGCAAAATCCTTTCACAAATCCTTTAGGAGAAACAACAATGTCGTTGATTACTCTGGTATCATGGATTGCTTTAGGTCTGATTGCTGGAGCAATTGCAAAAGCCATTTATCCTGGTCAGCAAGGAGGAGGAGTTGTTGCTACTACTCTGTTAGGAATTTTCGGCGCAGTTATTGGAGGATGGTTGGGTAACGCCATATTTTCAACAGCTCCCACAGCGGCTGGAATCATGTCAGTATCAAGTATCATGTTTGCTATACTTGGTGCCTTAGTTTTGTTGTTTATCTGGGTTTATTGGCACAACGTATAGCCTAGTAACACAATATTTGCAAGTCTGATATAGAGAGTTATACTCCTCCATGAGTGGGCATGGGGGAGTTTTGCTATATGAATCAACAATAAGGACTTGTAAACGCCAATATTCCCGACTGCTTAAAGAAATCGGTCATCTGCACCGCCAAAGTTTGTAAGTCAAATGGGATTATTATAATAATTAAGGTAACAAAAATCACTGAAATTTCTAGATAACTAAGTAAAAATAACTGCGAAAGCCAATAAGAAAAAAATAAAGAGTTGAGAATAAATGAAATCAGCAAAAATTAACTGGTATTAACCAGAAAATAATATCTATAATCTAAAAATATGAGTAGTAAAAATGCTTAAATAAGCATCAAGACCCAAGCAACCAGAGGAGATACAAATGCTAGAATTATACCAATTTGAATTATCTCAATATTCGGAGAAAGTCCGCCTCATCTTAGACTACAAAGGGTTGCCGTATCGCAAAATTGAAGTTACCCCCGGAATTGGTCAAGTAGAAATTTTCCGTCTGACGGGACAGCGGAAAGTTCCAGTGCTGAAGGATGGGAATAAATATATAGCCGATTCCACAGAAATAGCTAAATATTTAGATACCCACTATCCAGAAAATCCGCTCATCCCCAGTGAACCAAAAAAACGGGGATTATGCTTGTTGATGGAAGAATGGGCAGATGAGTCAATTGGTATTAAAGGACGCAAAGCTCTATTTGCGGCGATTAGTCAAGACCAAAGCTTCCGCAAGTCTTTATTACCCGCAAGCGTACCTGATGCGCTGAAAACTTTGGTGGAAGGAGTACCGAATGATTTATTAAAAGCTTTGGGTTTTGGAGTCGGCTTTGGTGTAGATACTATCCAATCTGCAATGGCTGACTTAAAGCAAGACTTAGAAGCTTTATGTTTGCTATTAGCAGATAGTCCCTATCTGTTGGGAGATGAACCTAGCTTGGCTGATTTCGCTGTCGCTGGTTTATCGATATTAATCAAATTTCCGCCAGCTTCCTATCTGGAACTGCCACCTAGTATAGCCGGTAAAGGCGTACCAGGGTTGGCAGATAATCCGGTGTACGAACCATTTTTTACATGGCGCGATCGCCTGTATACTCAATATCGTCAACCCTTAACTGGTTCGACTAGTGGAAATGCCCCAACTTCGATAAATATTGACTAGTCATTAGGGAACTCTTAACTCTTAACAGGGAACTCTTAACAGAAAGTGCTAAAACACAACTTAGGTTACAGTTCCATACCCTTCGGTGGTAATTGTTGGCAAGACGTTTTGGCGGAACTTCTCTGCTAATGACTCATGTACCGGCAAAGCATTTGGCAAGTAATTTAACTGTTAAATTAATAGATTATCGCCCAAATGCTTTGCCCCTACGACTAATGGCTGAGGTATTAGATGAATTCGGAACACCCACTAGGTTCAGTTACCCAAGGTTCGCTTACAGGTGGATTAGAAGTCCGATTGCATCCCGATGTCTCTGTAGAAGATATGCGGGTAGGAAAGTTTCTCGTGGTTCAAGGGGTGCGATCGCGCTTTTTTTGCATGTTAACCGATGTGGCTTTAGGATGTGCAAATCAGAGGATTATTGCTAATCCCCCCAGTTGGGAAGACACCTTTTTACGGGAAATTTTAGCGGGTAGCGCTACCTATGGGACTATTACCCTAGCGCCAATGTTGATGTTCACTCCCGAAGAACAGGGACTAGGGAATCTGGAGTGGGTACTAGGGAAAAATTCATCCCCAGCGACTGGGTTGGCTTCCTTTCAGCCCCAAACTAGCACCACAATGGAATTGTTACCCGTTAAAACTATTCCTACCCACTTCAGTCAAGTTTACGAAGCCAGCGAACGGGATTTTCGGGCTGTATTTGGTTGGGAAGACGACCCGCAACGCCAGAATTTTTCCATCGGTAAACCCTTAGATATGGATGTCCCGGTGTGCATCGATTTAAACAGGTTTGTCGAACGCAGCAACGGAGTGTTTGGCAAATCTGGTACAGGGAAATCCTTCCTAACGCGGTTACTTTTAGCGGGAACTATCCGCAAAAACGCAGCGGTAAATTTAATTTTTGACATGCACTCTGAATATGGTTGGGAAGCCGTTTCAGAAGGTAAACAGTTTAGCACCGTCAAAGGCTTAAAGCAGCTATTCCCCGGTAAAGTCGAAGTATATACCCTCGACCCAGAATCCACCAAGCGTCGGGGTATCCGCGACGCGCAAGAACTCTACCTGAGCTACGACCAAATCGAGGTGGAAGATATTAAACTATGCAGTCGAGATTTAGGATTATCTGACGCTAGCATTGATAACGCCAATATTTTATGTGCCGAGTTTGGTAAATCCTGGATTCTGCAATTGTTGAACATGACCAACGAGGAAATCCAACTATTTTGTGAAGAGAAGCGGGGACACAAAGGTTCCATTACCGCACTGCAACGTAAACTGTTGCGACTGGATAATCTTAAGTATATGCGCGCTGCTTGTCCGCAGAATTATATTAATCAATTGATGCGATCGCTCGAAGCTGGGAAAAACGTAGTCGTAGAATTCGGTTCCCAGTCCGATATGCTCTCTTATATGTTGGTGACGAATATGATTACTCGGAGAATTCACCAACAATATGTCAGCAAATCCGAAAAATTTTTACACTCCAAAAACCCCAACGATAAACCTACCCAACTAATGATTACCATCGAAGAAGCGCACCGCTTCCTCGACCCTAGCGTCGTCCAAAGTACCATCTTTGGGACCATCGCTCGTGAGATGCGGAAATATTTCGTTACACTGTTGGTGGTAGACCAGCGTCCTTCAGGGATAGATAATGAAGTCATGTCCCAGATAGGCACCCGCATCACTGCTTTACTCAACGATGACAAGGACATTGAGGCCATTTTCACTGGTGTCTCTGGTGCCGGGAGTTTGCGCTCAGTCTTAGCAAAACTAGATTCTAAACAACAAGCTTTAATTTTAGGTCATGCTGTCCCCATGCCGGTAGTCGTGCGTACCCGTCCCTACGACAGCCAATTCTACAAAGAAATTGGCGATGTGGACTGGGAAGAGAAATCTGACGCAGAAGTATTCGCAGCCGCTGAACCAGCACGGGCTGATTTAGGATTTTAGGAAATAGGTAATAATTTCCCTTCCCCCACTCCCTAGTAATACTTGAAGAATATTAAAGAACGAGAGTATCTGTGGGTGACATCTGGTGAGTATTGAGTATATAGTTGAGAAAAAACACGAAGAAACTGGGTAACTTTATCCAAAACTTTCTACCACTGTCTATCCAGCCTTATAGCTGGTTGACTTGGTATTATTCCACTGAGTTTTTTACTAGCTCTAGTGGTTTGTCAAGCAGTTGTTGGGAGTGTGAACAAGCTAAATGTACAACAGCTGATCTCAGGTATTATGATACAAAAATCACATTATAAATCAGGGCAATTACATAATCGCTTGGAAGATTTACAATATCAGCTTTTCAGTGGAGCGGTTTATATAGATGCATATTTAAGTTCCTGTTCCCAGCCATTGTCGCGGGGTTTAATTTTAAATAAAGGTAAAATTGTTTACGGTGGATTTGGCATACCCAATAATCAAGAATTAGCCAGCCAAATTGGCAAGAAGCTCAATCATAGCTGGACTGAGAACGCCATTAAATATTTAACACCAAAGCTACAAAACCCATCATCTTTCCGCGAACTTTTAGATAATATGGTTCGCATTCGAGTACTCAAGTGGGAAGACATAGAAAACATTGTTCGCACACAAGTTATACAAGTACTAGAACAAACATTACCCTATGGCGGTGAATTACATTCAGACCCCACTGTACAATGTGACCTGGATTATGGCAATGACCATCATGGTCTTGATTTGTATCAATTAATGCAAGAATTTGAGCGCCGTCAACAAGAATGGGTAGCACTGGCACCAAAAATCCCCTCGATAGAAGCTATTCCCCAACTTTCAACCCATCGATTGGAAGCAATTAACGACAAGTCAGCGCAACAGCATTTACAGCAGTGGGTGGATGGTCAACGGAGATTAGTTGACATTGCAGAACAAGTAGGTGAAGACCCCTTGGTGCTGGCACGGTTTTATCGGGTCTGGGTTGCATCAGGTTGGGTTGAATTCCGGGAAAAAACATCTGTCGATACAGAATTACCCTCAACTGAACAGCAACTTCCGATAGTTATAAGTGTTGATGACAGTCCGATAGCTCAAGCGATGATTCAGCGGTCTTTGAGCGATCGCTATCACCTAATCTTAGCAAATAACGCCACAGATGCCCTTCAGCTAATCAATACTAAAGCGGTAGAACTACTGCTGTTAGATGTCACAATGCCAGATATTGATGGTTTGGAATTCTGCCGTATAGTACGCAGCATACCAAAATTCAAGCATATCCCGATTATTATGCTTACTGCTAGAGACAAATTCTCTGATAAACTCCGGGGTCAAATTGCAGGTGCAACCCATTATTTAATCAAGCCAGTCGAACCACAGAAATTACTGCAAATGGTGGAGAAATGTCTGGAAGAAAAAAAGTCAAAGCTGGGTAATAGGGAATTGTTGCAGCCTAAAGTACCAGTTTTGTCTAATCAGTAAAAATTCCCTAATCCTATTTTACCAAATTCGCGATACTTAATTGACCTAGGGCAAAGCCAATGCCTTTACCCTACCATAAATTTGTATCATTAGAAAAGTGAAATAGTATAAGCTGTGCAAAATAGCCTGAATTTTGGACAGCTTTTTTATAAAAATGATAATAATTATTAATTATCAATTTATTAACAGACTCAGATTTCCGACTTCTTAAAGAAGTCTGACATCTTGCACCCCTCAGCGGAGCCTTTATTTATCGTTCCCAGGTTCAACCTGGGAACGAGGGATCTCGTGGTTCTACCTCCCGTGGTGCAAGATATGAGAGTCGGGAATCTTACTATTTACATAACTATTCATCTAAATAATATTAATTAACAATGCCAAATGTAAATATTCTATTAATAGAATAAATCAAGTTTAAGTATATATAAATCTTCAATCTAACTTCAAAAATTCTTCACTATAAATCCGTAAACATTTCTTGAATAATCAGTATATTAGACATAGCTTATCCACGCTCCCAGCTTCGCTGTTTTTTTTTTACACTACTAAAAAATAAAAATATGTATCTAAAATAACTCAATGGAAAATAAGCAATACCTAACATTTAGGTTGCATAATTTGCAATACGGGATGGAGGCTGGGCTGGTGCAGGAAATTTTACCTATGCCACCATTGACAACCGTCGCTGAAGCACCCACAGATGTATTGGGAATTATTAATTTTCGCGGGCAAATTGTGCCTGTGTTATCAATTAATTGTTCTCCCAATCAGAATTTACCTCATTGTAATTCGAGTGATTATGTCATAGTTATGCTGTGGGAAGGTTTACAAATTGGCATATTAGCGCATCAAGTAAATGAAATGCTATATCTAGATAGCCAAGTCATTGAATGCGAACCATCCTATGAAATAATTGCCGATGTTAATTCGGAATTAATATCGGGTATTTCCCAGCTAGAATCAGGGATTATTTTGCTTCTTAAATCTGAATTATTAGTGCCTCACCCAGACACTTTATTAACCTTCATTTGGGATATGCAAAGCCAAATAAATATCCTAGCAGAAGAGTTAGCATGTGAGGGGCATAAATTACAAACAAAAATATCCGAAACAAACTTATTATATAATTTATACGCTCAGGATATAAAGTTAGAAAAATCAGATATTTTAGGAATCAATCATGATAATAATAATCAATTTTTTACAGATAAAAGTACGCTAATAGCCCTAGCAGTAATCAGCTTAAATAATCAAATTTTTGGAGTAGAAATGGAACTGGTGAGGGAGATTGTTGATATTAGCAATTTCACCCATGTTCCCTGCTGCCCAAAACATATTGTTGGTAATATGAATTTGCGAGGAGAAATAGTTACTTTAGTTGACATTCGCGAATTTATAAATCTGCCTTTAACACCTATTAGCGTTGGTGATAAAGTTATAGTAATTCAGGTAGAAGATA
>Ga0114939_10001224_pt1 | contig 20496 bp, 17 predicted proteins | sample AshMeaCrysSpring_FD_87196 | JGI IMG/M metagenome (GOLD analysis project Ga0114939, IMG submission 87196) | Groundwater microbial communities from Big Spring, Nevada to study Microbial Dark Matter (Phase II) - Ash Meadows Crystal Spring | ecosystem: Environmental > Aquatic > Deep subsurface >...
GAGCCCACCCGCTATTCGTATGCCGATGCCCTGCTCAAGCTGGGCGAGCAGAACCCCCACGTGGTTTCGCTCGATGCGGATGTCTCCAAGTCCATGAAGACGACCCTTTTCGCGGCCAAGTTCCCCGAGCGCTCCTTCAACTTCGGGATCGCCGAGCAGAACATGATGGCGGCCGCGGCCGGCATGGCGACCACGGGGCTCATCCCCTTCGCCAACACCTACGCCGTGTTCGCCAGCATGCGGGCGCTCGACATGGTGCGCAACAGTATCCACTACCCGCGCCTGAATGTGAAAATCGCCGCCAGCCACAGCGGGATCACCCCCGGCCCGGACGGGGTCACCCACCAGGCCCAGGAGGACCTTTCCATCATGCGGTCCATCGCCGGCTCCACGGTCATCGCGCCGGCCGATCCGACCTCGACCCAGATGGCGGTGCACGCGGCCGCGGCCTACGACGGGCCGGTGTATCTCAGCTTCACGCGCGACCCCGTGCCGGTGCTCTACGACCAGACCTTTCCCTTTCAGATCGGCAAGGCCGTTCTGGTGCGCGAGGGCGGCGATGCGGCCATCGTCGCCAACCGCGACCTCGTGGTCCAGGCGCTGATCGCCGCGGAGATGCTCGCAAGGAAGGGGATCGAGGCGTGCGTCATCGACTGCCACACGCTGAAGCCGCTCGACGAGCGCACGATCCTGAAAGCGTCGCGGGACACCGGCGCCGTCGTCACCGCCGAGAACAACATCATCTACGGCGGGCTGGGCAGCGCCGTGGCCGAGCTCCTGGTGGAGAAACACCCCATCCCGATGAAACGGGTGGGCGTGGGCAACACCTTCGCCGAATCAGGGCCTTATCTCGAGGTGATCGACAAGTACGGCCTGACCGCCCGGCACATCGTCACGGCCGTGAACGAGGTTCTCAAGCGCAAACCTTCCGGCAAAGTCCCAGTGCAGGCCAAAAAGGCAAACCAATTCCGCGCCAAGACAAAAAAACCGAAGCAGAAGCCGCAGGCCGGCCAGAAGCGCTGAGATAATCGACCTGTCTCGCAGCGAAAGGAACACCCCTCTCCAGCGGGCTTGGAGAGGGGTGTTGTTTTCAGCGACCGGAAACCGTTCGAACAGCCCGCCAGGAATGCGCCTCCGACCGCTTACTCGAATCTCACTTGCCTTCCTCGGTTCCGGCCGGGACCGCGACCCTGCCGGTGGCGGCCGCCGCTGCTTTGGCGCGTTTGCGGCCGAAGAACCACTTTCCGATCTCGATCAGCAGGAAGCTTCCTCCGGCCACCAAGAACAGCTCGTCCCAGTCGATGAAGTTCAGCGGCACGGTGTGGAAGGCCATGCTCCAGGAGGGGATGTAGATCACGCCGATCAGCAGCAGCAGCGAGGAGAGCACCGCCGGGAAAAGCCACCTGTTGGTGAAGATGCCCAGCTGCGGGAGGGTGAACCGCAGGGAGCGGCAGTTGAAGGCGTAGAACAGCTCGTAGACCACCAGCGTGGCCAGAGCCATGGTCTGGGCCTTTTCGACGCCCTCGGTCTTCCAGTAGGTGTAGAAGATCGGCATGAGGCCGGCGAAGATCAGCAGGCTCATGGCCAGCAGCACCCACAGGACCGCTCCGGAGAAGACCGGTTCGTTGGGATCTCGCGGCGGCCGGCCCATGAGGTCGGGCTCGGCCGGCTCGACGCCGAGTGCCAATGCCGGCAGGCCGTCCGTGGTCAAGTTGACCCACAGGATCTGCAGGGCGATCAGCGGCATGGGCCAGCCGATGAAGCCGGCGATGCCCAAGATCAAAATTTCAGCCACGTTGCACGACAGAAGGAAGGTCAGGTATTTCTTTATGTTGTCATAGATGATCCGTCCTTCCTCCACCGCCGCCACGATGGTGGCGAAGTTGTCGTCCATGAGGACCATGTCGGAGGCTTCCTTGGTGACGTCCGTTCCGGTGATCCCCATCGCCACTCCGATGTCGGCGCGCTTGAGCGCCGGGGCGTCGTTGACGCCGTCGCCGGTCATGGCGACGACATGCTTCTTGCTTTTCCAGGCCCCGACGATTTTCATCTTGTGCTCGGGCGAAACCCGGGCGTAGACGCCCACATTCTCGACGATGGCCGCCAGCTGCTCCTCGCTCATCTTGTCGAGCTCGCGGCCCTCGATCGCCCGGAGATGCTGTTTGGCGTCTCCGCCCAGAATTCCCAGCTCGTGGGCGATGGCCGCCGCCGTGAGCTTGTGATCGCCCGTCACCATGACGGTGCGGATGCCGGAGGCATGGCAGTCGCGGATGGCCTTCTTCACTTCTTCGCGGGGCGGATCGATCATGCCCGCCAGACCCAGAAACGTCAGCTCGGTTTCGAGCGAATCCGGGGTATACTCGGGAGCGGGGTTCCGGACGGGCCGGCACGCCAGCCCGAGGACCCGCAGGGCCGACTTCGCCATGCGGTCATTCGCATCGAGGATCTGACGGCGGATGTCATCCGTCAACAGCTCAACCTTGCCGTTGCGCTCCCAGTGGGTGCAGCGCTCGAGGACCAGCTCGGGCGCCCCCTTGACGCAGGCGAACGGTTCCCCCTCCGGCGGCTGATGAACCGTGCTCATCCGTTTGCGTTCGGATTCGAACGGGATTTCGCCGATGCGGGTCCAGCATTTCCGCGTCTCGGCGATATCGAGCTTGGCCTTGGCCGCTGCGACCACGAAGGCGCCCTCGGTGGGGTCGCCCTTGATGCGCCAGGCGCCGTTCGCCTGTACCAGATTGGCGTCGTTGCACAGCATTCCGCTCATGAGCAGGCGCTTGAGAGTCGGATCTCCGGTCGGGTCGACCGGCTTTGAATCCGCCGTAAAAACCCCGGACGGCTCGAAGCCGACGCCGCTGACCTCGATCAGCCGGCCGCCGGCAAAAAGCTGGCGGATCGTCATCTCGTTTTTCGTCAGGGTGCCGGTCTTGTCCGAGCAGATGACGGTGGTGCACCCCAGGGTTTCGACCGCCGGCAGCCGGCGGACGATGGCGTTGCGTTTGGCCGCCCGCTGCACGCCGATGGCCAAGGCCCCCGTGACCACGGCGGCCAGGGCTTCCGGAACGGCGGCGATGGCCAGGCTCACCGCCCAGATGAACATCTCTAAAATCGGGTTTCCGCGGAAAATGCCAAGGCCCATCACCAGCGCAGAAATGATCAGGCAGGCGATGCCCAGGCGTTTGCCGATGTAATCCATCTTCACCGCCAGGGGGGACGGCTCCTCCTCGACTTCCTGCAGCATCTTGGCGATGCGCCCGAACTCGGTTTCCATGCCGGTGCCGGTCACCACGGCCCGGGCGCGGCCGTAGGTCATGATCGTCGCGGCGAAGACCATGTTTTTGCGGTCTCCGATGGAGGTGTCCTCCGGGTGAACCGCGTGGGCGTCCTTGCTGACCGCACTGGATTCTCCGGTGAGAGAGGCCTCGTCGATGCGGGTGTTGACCGCCTCGATGAGGCGGCCGTCGGCCGGCATCCGGTCTCCCGCCGTGAGAAGCATGATGTCGCCGGGCACCACATCGGCGGAGGGGATTTCGATCTCCTCTCCGTCGCGGATGACCGCCGCCGTGGGCGACGACATGGCTTTCAAAGCCTCCATCGCCTTTTCAGCCCGGAACTCCTGATAGAACCCGAGCAGGGCGCTGGCGATGACGATGGCGAAGATCACGATCGCGTCGAGGGTCTCGCCCAGAAACAGCGAGATCACCGTTGCGGCGATCAGCAGAATGATGAGGAAGTTCTTGAATTGCCCGAATAAAATCATCCAGGGGCTGATCTTTTCTTCTTCCCTGAGGGTATTGGGTCCGTACGTCTCCAGCCGCCGGGCCGCCTCCGCGCGGCTGAGCCCGTTCGCCGAGGTCTCCAGTTGCTTCAACACTGCTTCAAACGGCATCGCGTAGCACTTGGCCTGCTCCATAGCTCCTTCCTCACTTTCCGTTGAGATCCCATGGCCCGCCGATTGCGTTGCGTCCCCGCTGCCAGCCACGCACCGCGAGCGGCCGGCGGCTGGAGACATCCCGCATAGTTGCATTTGGAGTTTTCATCAAAATGCATGCCAGAATCCGCACCGACTTTCAGCCTATACCGGTTTTTTTTCAACGGCTCAACAATATACGTAAATCCAGCGTCCCGGCGCTTACGGCGTTGACTGCGGATGCGTGAAGTTTGGCGAACTGTAACCTTTGAAGTTACAATGGGATTCGTTTCGAAATAGTTGGTAGACATCGTGCCGGTGGGATCAAAATCCTCTTCAGGGCCGATCGAAGCATGGGCCCGGAAGGTTACGAAGCCAAATCCTTTCTGAAAATCCGCGTGCGCCGCCGGTTCAGCACCGCAAACCGGGACCAGAGGTTGACGACCGTCGTGTTGGTCTCGAGTTCGCGGTTGGTTTCGAGATAACGGACGTTGGCCGCCTTCAATGCCCGCCACATACCCAACGTCAACATGGGAAAGATCCTTTTAACATTGGCTTTGGGATGCACTCCTGCGAAATAGAAGTCAACCGTGTCAAACTGCCTGAAACCCCGCAGGATATGAAAAATGCCAAAGGGGAAGAGCCGGCCCCTTGCCTTCTGAAAGGAGCGGCTGAGCGACGGCAGCCCCAGAAAGAATCCCTGGAGCCGGTCGGAGCCGTCCACGACCAGCTGCAGAAAGCGCGGGTCGATGAAGCCGAAATATTTCTTCTCGTAGAAGGCTTTCTGGTCGGCGGTGAGCGGTGTCACTCCATACAGGTGTTCGAAGGAGGCCTCCAGCACCTCCCAGAACTGACCGGCGTAGCCCTTGGCTCCCTTGCGGGTCAGGCCTGCCACCAGCCGGTAGCCTTCCGCTTCGGCGGCCGGAACGACTTTTTTGGCAATCATCTTGAACAGCGGCGGCATCTCCTGAGGAAACTCGAGACGCGTTTCGATGTAGTCGACTACTTTCTGGAAGCCGAGCCTTTCCATCAACACGGGGTAATAGGGTTTGTTGTAACTGCCGGCGATGGTGGGCAACGCATCGAAGCCTTCGACCAGCATGCCCTCCGGGTCGAGATCGGTGAAACCGTGGGGGCCGGTCATCTCCCGGCAGCCCTGATCGACGAACCAGCGCTCCAAATACCCCAGGAGGGCGCCGGCCGCCTCGGGATCATCGACGCATTCAAACCATCCGAAACGCCCACGCTTGTATCCCAGCTTCCGCGATTCGAGCGAGTGGACGATTCCGCACACCCGGCCTGTCACGCGGTCGCCGCGCCGAGCCAGAAGCGGCTTGGCCGCGCAGACCTTAAAGGACGGGTTCTTTTCCGGCGAAAAAAAGTCGGATTCCTGGCGCAGGATCTGCGGGATGTAATTGGCGTCGTCCTGATACAGGCGGTTCGGCAGCCGCACCCATGTCTTAAGGTCCGAAGGCCCTTGCACTTCGGTGACCGCAACGTCCATTCGAACTCCTTGTCTATCCGGAAATGACAGGCGGCCATTGGCTCACCGCCGCGGGCGGCGCCCGGTTGTCGGCGAGCGAAGGCCGACCGTTCCAACGGCGGCCAACCATATCACATGGGTTGACAAAACTCTATTTGCATTTTCCGATATAACCGGTTAGACAGAAAAATTTAAATTGAACAAACTGATCGGATCATGCGAGGCCGGGCTGAATGCGGTTTTCTCCGGACCTCAAGCCATGAATCCTTCGGCCAGAATGCCACATTCGATCATCACCTCCACCGGTTGCTATATCCCGGACCACCGGGTGCCCAACACGCATTTCCTGCATCACACGTTTTTCGATGCCAACGGCACCCGGATCCCCCGGCCCAACCCGGAGATCGTCCAAAAACTCCACGAGATCACCGGGATCGAGGAACGGCGGTACGCCCCTGCAGCGGTGAGCACCTCAGAAATGGCGACCCGGGCGGCGGAAGCGGCGCTGGAAGGCGTGGATCGGGAAACGCTGGACCACATCATCGTGGCCCACAATTTCGGGGATGTGAACCCCGTCAACCTGCGCTGCGACACAGTGCCGGCGCTGGCCGCCCGAGTGAAGCACCGCCTGCGGATCAAGAACCCTTATACGGTCGCCTTCGACCTGCCGTTCGGCTGCCCCGGCTGGCTGCAGGGGGTGATCACCGCCGATTGCTTCATCAAAGCCGGTGGCGCCAAACGGGTCCTGGTGATCGGGGCCGAGACCCTGGCGCGCATCGCGGACCCGCACGACATCGACAGCATGATTTATTCCGACGGCGCCGGGGCGGCCCTGGTGGAGGCGACCGCCGGGGAGGGGGGGATCGTCTCCCACCTCACGCGCTCGGATACCTATCATCACGCGTACCTGCTGCGGATGGGAGAATCCTACAACCCGCAGTGCAGCAGCGGTCCGCTTTATGTCAAGATGGACGGTCACGACATTTACAAGTATGCGGTGAAGACCGTCCCCCTGGCGGTCAAGAAGATCCTCGACGACACCGGCATCCGGCTGGACCAAGTCAAGAAGGTCCTCATCCACCAGGCCAACGAGAAAATGGACGCCGCCATCGTCAAACGGCTGTTCGACCTTTACAAGCTGAAGACGCTCCCCCCCGGTATCATGCCGATGATCGTCTCCTGGACCGGCAACAGCTCGGTGGCGACCCTGCCCACCCTGCTCGACCTGATCCTGAGAGGCAAGCTGGACGGCCACCATTTAAACCCTGGGGACATCGTCGTTTTCGCCTCGGTCGGCGCCGGGATGAACATCAACTGCATGATCTACCGGATGCCGTGACCGCCGGTCCACGCCGGCGCCCATGGTATTCAAATCTCCGCGGGATCGACCGCCCGGGAGTAATCGATCCCCGGCATGCCGAAGCCGTGGTGGCGCAGGAATTCCTCGCGGAAACCCTTCAGGTCGGCATAGCGGGAAAGGTTTTCGTCGGTGACCTTCTCCCAGCTCTCGTTGACGGCCGCCTGCACGTCGGGCCGCATCTCCCGGTCATCGAGGCGAATGCGGCCGAGGTCGTCCAACGGGATCTTCCGGCCCGAAAACAGGACATCGCGATGGAGCCGGTCCATCTGATGGATGCAGCCCTCGTGCAGCCGGCGATCCTTCATCGCTTTGTAGAGCAGCGCGATGTAGAGCGAAACCCCGGGGATCACGGCGCTGGCGCGGGTCACCAACGCCTTGTTCACGCTGATCAAGGCCCTGCCGCCCGAGTCCTTCAGCAGCGCGTCCAACTGCACGGCCGCGGCCTCCAGGTCGGCTTTGGCGCGGCCGATGGTTCCGTCGCGATAGATCGCGCGTGTGAGATCCGGCCCGATATAGGACAGGGCGATGGTCAGCGCACCGGGGGCCAGCGCCTTCGCCTGCATCAACCGCTTGATCCAGAGCTGCCAGTCTTCGCCTCCCATCACCTTGACGGTATGGGCCACCTCCTCCTGCGTGGCGGGCGGCGCGGTCACGGCGGTGATCCGGCCGGTCAGGAAATCGATGCTTCGGGCAGTGAAGGACCGGCCGATCGGTTTGATGACGGAAGCGTAGATCTCGCCCGTAACCGGGTCGATGCGGCGCGGCGCGGCGATGCTGTATACCACCATATCAACGGCGCCGACCGCCGATCGGATTCTCTCGATCGCCTGGCCTTTGACCTCCTCGCTGAAAGCGTCCCCGTTGATGCTCCAGGCCCCCAGCCCGGCCCTTTTGGCCTCCTGCTCGAATGCGGCGCTGTTGTACCAGCCGGCGGTGGCCGTGCGATGGCCCGCCCCGGGGCGCTCATAGGCAATGCCGACCGTCGCCGCTCCTGATGCGAAGGCCGAAACGATACGCGCGGCAAGGCCGTAGCCGTTGGAGGCGCCGATCACCAGCACGCGCCGGGGGCCGTCGAGCGCACCCCTTGATTGGACGTAGCGGATCTGGGCCCGAACCTGGGCCGCGCACCCCTGGGGGTGGGCCGTGATGCAGAGGTTGTTTCGGATGCGGGGCTCGATGACGATCATGGCGCTGACTCCCGCGAGTGAGGTTTTCCATGCCGATACCGGTCATGGATGCGGTCCACCGGACCGCCTGCCGTTCAAGCCTTGAGAATTAAAACCGATGGAGTATAAGCATCGGCAGGAACTGGATAAACATCTTGACACCTCTGATCGAGCATAATAATTCCATGAAATCAAACCTAATCCCCCTCCCCATGCGCGGAGGGGTTGCTTGCATCTTCAAAAGGAGGAACGCCATGAAGAGACTAGTCGGGTGGGTGCTGATTTTGGCAGCGGCAGCGGTTTGGTCAGGGCCTGCTGCGGTTCAAGCGGCAGACTACAAACCGGAGTACAAGCTCTCGACGGTGGTCGGAAAACCCTTCCCCTGGGGCATTGCCGGCGAGCGTTGGGCCGAATTGGTCAAGGAGAAAACCGGCGGCCGCATCAACATCAAGTGCTATCCCGGCACCAGCCTGGTCGGCGGCGACCAGACCAAGGAGTACACCGCCATCCGTCAGGGCGCGATCGACATGGCGATCGGCTCGACCATCAACTGGTCTCCCCAGGTGAAAGAGCTGAACATTTTCTCCATGCCTTTTCTGATGCCGGACTACAAGGCCATCGACGCGCTCACCGGCGGAGATGTCGGCAAGGAGCTGTTCAAGATCCTGGAGAGCAAGGACACCGTTCCGCTGGCTTGGGGCGAAAACGGGTTTCGCGAACTGACCAACTCCAAGCGGCCGATCCGCAAGCCGGAGCACCTGCAGGGGCTGAAGATCCGCGTGGTCGGTTCTCCATTGTTTCTGGACACCTTCACCGCCCTGGGCGCCAACCCCACCCAGATGAGCTGGGCCGACGCGGTGCCGGCGCTCTCCAGCGGCGCGGTGGACGGCCAGGAGAACCCGCTCACCATCTTCACCGTCGCCAAGCTGCACAGCGCGGCCAATCAGAAGCACTTGCTCCTGTGGGGGTATGTGGCCGACCCGCTGATCTTCGTGGTCAACAAGGACGTATGGAACAGCTGGAAGCCCGAAGACCAGAAAGCGGTGCGCGAGGCCGCCCTTCAGGCCGCCGCTGAAAACATCGCCGCCGCTCGCAAGGGATTGGTCCCGCCGGACACCGGTGGCATCAAGGACGTGGAAGCCCTGGGCGTCAACGTGATCCAGCTGACCGACGCCGAAAAGGCGGACTTCAGGAAGGCGACAAAGCCGGTTTACGACAAATGGGCGAAACAGATCGGGCCGGAGCTGGTAAAAAAGGCCGAAACAGCGGTTGCCAACCGCAAGTAACCGCTGCCCTGCTGGACCATGAGCTGAACGGCCGAAGCGGCGCACACCGATAAATCCAGGGCGTGTGCGCCGTTTTTTTATTGCGTCCCGGCGGCCGCGCAAGTTCTGAGGGCCGCCTGCCGCCGAAACGGAGCCCGAACGGAATGGAGTCCATATCCCCGCCGAATCCAACCGAACCGAAACCCAAAACCCGCGTCCCCCTCCGGATCGAGGAAACCCTGGCCGGGGCTGCCATCGCTGTCCTTGGCCTCATCACCTTCGCCAACGTCGCGGTGCGCTACCTCACGAACTTCTCTTTTGCCTTTACCGAGGAGTTTTCCGTCTTTCTCATGCTCTTCATGGCCCTGGTCGGCGGTTCGAGCGTGATGGCCAAGCAGGGCCATCTGAGCATCACGTATGTGGTCGACAGGCTCCCGCCGCAAATCCGCCGCCGGACGCTGACCGGAGCGACCCTTCTGACCGCCCTCACGTTTTTGCTGCTGGCCGTTTTCGGGGCGCGCATGGCATGGGATGAGTATCGGTTCGAAGTCACCTCGCCCGGGCTCGGCCTTCCGACCTGGATATACACGATCTGGCTGCCGATCCTGTCGGTGGCCATTTTCGGGCGTGCCGTCGGCGTTCTGGTGCGAACCTGGAGGGGCAACGACTGATGCAGTATGCCCTCCTTCTGTTCGGCGCCTTCTTCCTCCTCATGTTCGGCGGCGTGCCCATCGCCGCGGCGCTCGGGCTTTCAGGCACCTTGGCCATCGCCCTGGCGCAGCTCGGCATCATGGCCGTGCCGACCAATGTCTATGCGGGCATCGCCAAGTATCCGCTTCTGGCCATTCCGATGTTCGTCCTGGCTGGGGCCATCTTCGACAAGGCCGGGGTCGCCGGCCGGCTGCTGAGGTTCACGGAGGCCATCATCGGCCGCGGCCGGGGGGCGTTGGCGGTGATCACCATCCTGGTGGCCATGATCATCGGCGGGATATCCGGTTCGGGTCCGGCCTGCACCGCCGCGGTGGGTGGGGTCATGCTCAACGCCATGCTGCGCGCCGGCTACGCGAAGGGGTTCGCGGCGGCCGTCACGGCGGCCGCCGGCTCGACCGACATCCTGATCCCGCCTTCGGTCGCCTTCATCGTCTACAGCGTTTTGGTGCCTTCGGCCACCGTGCCGGCGCTCTTCGTAGGCGGGATCGCCCCTGGCATTCTGGCGTGTGCCATGCTGATCATCCCGGCGCTTTTTTTGAGCCTGCGTCACAATTTCGGAGGCAGCGAGAGCGGCGAGCCCCGGCCGAAGTTCTGGTCCTCCTTCAAGGACGCTTCCTGGGCGCTGGCAGCGCCGGTCCTGATCCTGGGCGGACTGCGCACGGGCTGGTTCACTCCGACGGAGGCGGCCGTGATGGCGGTGGTGTTCGGCCTGTTCGTCGGATTCGCGGTCTACCGCTCTCTCACCCTGCGCGCTCTCATTGAACTCCTGGTCGAATCCGCCGAGACCTCGGCGGTCATCCTCGTGGTGGTTGGGTTGGCGAGCGTCTTCGCCTGGGCCTGCAGCACCCTCGGCATCGTCGATCCCATCTCCAAAGGCCTGGTGTCACTCGGCGGAGGCAGCCCGCTCGGCGTCATTTTCATCCTGATGGTGTTTCTGATCATCGTCGGGATGTTTCTCGACGGCATCTCGATTTTTCTCATTTTTTGCCCGCTCTTCATCCCGGTGGCCCAGAGCTTCAACTGGGACCTGGTGTGGTTCGGGGTGCTGATGACCTACAACGTCGCTCTGGGGCAGTTCACCCCTCCCATGGCGGTCAACCTCATGGTCAGCTGCCGGCTGAGCGGCGCTCGGATGGAAGACACCGTGCGCTGGGATATCTGGTTGCTGGTCTTCATGTTCCTGGGATTGGTATTGATGATCTTTTTCCCCGGCATCGTGCTCTGGCTGCCCCAGGCGACCGGATTCATGTGAGAGGAAAATTAAATGGCTACAGATTCCAAAACGCAGTTGGCCATGTACCGCACCATGGTCACGATCCGCCAATTCGAGACCATGGCGGGTGAGTATTTCGCGGCCGGACAGATCCCCGGGTTCATCCATCTTTCCATCGGCCAGGAGGGATCTAGCACGGGCGTCTGCTCCTGCCTGCGGCCGGACGATTACGTCGCCACCACCCACCGCGGCCACGGCCACATGATCGCCAAGGGCGCGGACGTGAAGCGCATGGTGGCCGAGCTCTTCGGCAAGGCCACCGGGTATTGTAAAGGCAAGGGCGGCTCGATGCACATCGCGGACTTTTCGATCGGAATTCTTGGCGCCAACGGGGTCGTGGCCGGCGGCCTGCCGTTGATCTGCGGGGCGGGGCTTTCGATCAAGCTGCGCAAGACCGACCAGGCGGCGGTGGTTTTCTTCGGCGATGGCGCCGCCAACCGCGGGCCGGTGCACGAGGCCATGAACCTGGCCGCTGTCTGGAGACTGCCCGTGCTCTTCGTCGTGGAGAACAACCAATGGGCCTCCACCACCCCGTTGAGCGCTTCCTGCGCTCTGGAGGAGCTCAGCCGGCGCGCGGCCGCCTACAACATGCCGGGCGCCACGGTCGACGGCAACGACGTACTCGCGGTGCGCGAGGCGACGCTTGCAGCCGTGGCCCGTGCCCGCAAGGGCGATGGCCCCAGCATGATCGAAAACAGGACCTACCGCATACGCGGCCATTTCGAGGGGGACCCGCAGAGATACCGCGCCCAGGCCGAGGTGCTGTCCTGGCAGGAGACGAGCGACCCCGTTCGGCGCTTCGAAGAGAATCTGGTCAGGGACAAGATCCTTACAACGGAAAAAGCTAGAGCCATATGGGACGAAGTGAAGGCCGAACTGGACGCGGCCGTCGAGTTCGCCAAGAACAGCCCGTTCCCGAACCCCGAGGACGCCTTGCAGGATCTCTTCGCCAATGCTTGAAACCTTGATCCTTAAACTTTAATGCGTTGACAGTGGATACCGGTCTGCTGCTTTTCACCGGCGCAGACGGCAATTATCGGATAGGAGACAAAAATGTCCGAACGCATCATGAGCGCGTCCGCAGCGCTGGCCGAAGCCCTGCACGAGGAGATGGCCCGCGACGAGACCGTTTTCATCCTGGGCGAGGACCTGACCGCCCACGCGGGCATCTTCGGCCAGTTCAAAGGGATCCCCGAGAGGTTTCCCGGCCGCATCCTCGACACGCCCATCAGCGAGACCTGCATCGCGGGCTGCGGCGTCGGTGCGGCCCTGACCGGCATGCGGCCCATCGTCGACTTTCACTTCTCCGATTTCCTCACCTGTGCCATGGACGAATTCTGCAACCAGGCCGCCAAGATCCGCTACATGTTCGGCGGCCAGGTCAAGCTGCCGATGGTGGTGTGGTGCCCGGACGGCGCCGGCCTGCGCGCCGCGGCCCAGCACAGCCAGTCGCTGGAAGCCTGGTTCGTGCACATCCCCGGGCTCAAGGTGGTGGTGCCCTCCGAGCCTGCGGACGTGAAAGGACTGATGAAGGCCGCCATCCGCGACGACGACCCGGTGATGTTTTTCCAGCACAAGCGTCTTTTCTCTCGCGAAGGCCACGTGCCGGCCGACCCCGAGCTCATCATCCCGCTGGGCCGCGCGGCCGTCAAGAGATCGGGCAGGGACGTGTCGCTTTTGACCTACGGGTCGGGATTTTTCCTCTGCATGGATGCCGCCCGGGAGCTGGCCAAGGAAGGCATCGAGGCCGAGGTGGCGGACTTGCGAAGCCTGAAGCCGCTCGACATGAACGTCGTCTCCGCCTCCGTCAGGAGAACCCGTCGCGCGGTGATCGTGCACGAGGCCTGCCTGACCGGAGGCTTCGGCGCCGAGCTCGCGGCGCGGATCCAGGCGGAGCTCTTCGACCATCTGGACGCGCCCGTCCTGAGGGTGGGGGCCAAAGATGTACCCATTCCCTTCTCGCCGCCCTTGGAGGACTTTGTTCTGCCGAAGACGGCCGACGTGATACGGGCCGTCAGGGACGTCTGCCGCCGCTGAGCGCCTTGCGGCAGCGGCGGCCCGGCCGTGTTCGCGGGGATTCGGACCCAGGGCCGCCGCCGGCAGGATGGGCCCGACGGGAGGAAACACGAGGGGTTCGCGGCTATGCTTGGCGGCGGATAAGCACGGCGACAGGCCCCGGCCTTCAGGCGGCCTCCGGCCGGCCCGGTCTTTTGATTCCCAGGCGGCGCATGCGTTCGATCAGGGTCGTCGGCTTCATCTCCAGCCTGCGGGCGGCGCCGCCGGTTCCATATACTTTCCAGCCGGATTGGATCAGGGCCGCGAGCAGGTTGCGTTTTTGCAGGGCTTTGATCTCCTTCTCGGTGAGGATCGTCTCCGGCGGGCGGGCAAGTTCCTGACGCAGATCCCGGCTGGAGGGTCTGACACCTCCGTCGATGCGCGGCAGGTCGAAGCGCAGCCGGCCTTGGGGTGAGAGAATCAGCGCGCGTTCGATGATATTCTGCAGTTCCCTCACATTTCCCGGCCAGTCGTGGGCGTTCAGGTCCATCAGGTTGGCTTCGGTCAGGCGGGGCACCGGGCGGTTCAGCCGATGCGCCACTACCTCTAGATAGTGAGCCGCCAGATGAGGGATATCCTCTTTATGGGCCCGCAGCGGGGGGACCTCGATGGGGAAGACGTTCAGTCGGTAGTACAAATCCTCCCGAAATAGACCGGTTTTCACCTCTTCCGTCAGGTTCTTGTTGGTGGCCGCGATGATGCGCACGTCCACCTTTCGCGTGCGCCCTTCGCCCACGCGCTCGAATTCGCCTTCCTGAAGCACCCGCAGCAGCTTGCCCTGCAGGCCCGGCGGTATCTCGCCGACTTCGTCCAGAAAAAGGGTGCCCCCGTCGGCGGCCTCGAAGCGGCCCAGGCGGTCGCTGATGGCGCCGGTGAACGAGCCCTTGATGTGCCCGAAGAATTCGCTCTCGTAAAGCTCGCCGGGGATTGTCGCGCAGTTGACTTTTATCAGGGGGCGGTCGGCGCGCTGGCTGCGTTTGTGGATTTCGCGGGCGATCAGCTCCTTGCCGGTGCCGGATTCGCCCAAGATCAGCACGCTCGCGCCGGTCGGCGCCACCAGGTGGATGCGCGCGATGATGGCCTTCAGGGACGGGCTCTCGCCGATGATCTGCCCGTAAGCGTGCGTCCCGGCCAGTTCCTCCCGCAGGTAGGTGTTCTCGGCCTGAAGCCTCGCCTGAAGCCGCTGGATATCCAGCGTTCGCCGGGCGACTTCCAGCTCCAGCTCGTCGTGGGATTTCTTCAGCGCCGATTTCTGAAGATCGCATTCCTTCCGCAGGCGGGCGCAATCGGATTCAAGCTTTTCGAGCCATTGTGCGCTTTCGAGGGACGCTGCCAGACCCGCTGCCGCGGCTTCCAGGAACTCCAGCTGATCCAAGGGGAGCCCGCTCCTGCGGGACGAGCCGATGTTCAGCGTTCCAATGACGGTGTTGCGCGTCCTCAACGGCAGCACGGCCAGGGAACGGGTGGATTCGGGCAAGCGGCGAACGAGGGTGTCCTCCCGATGCGCGTCAGAAGCAAAATCCTCGCAACTGACGATTTGGCCGGTTGCGATTGCCCGTTCGATAAAGCCCGCCGATTGCCCGACCCCCAGCCATTCGGATGCAACGGCGAGGCCGGCGGACAGCGTCAGCAGCCGCCGGTCTTTGCCGGCGGGATCGCCAACCGCCATCGAGGCGTAAGAATACCCAAGGTGCCGATGCATGAACATCAGCGCCGCTTGCGCGACGGATTCCAGCCGGGCATGCGAGATCGCGGTAGCGAAGCGGGTCAATTCATCAAGAGTCCATTCAAGATCTGCTTGTGTCATTCCAGGGGTCCCAGAATCATAATCCCGAAGACTGCGACAGGATGCTATCCGAGGTCGGCGAGCGCAGACGTCCGCTGGTCGTTGGATTTCAACGTAATCAACAATTTGAGATTTACAACCAGAAATTTGAGACCCCCACGAAGCTGATGCTGCCGCCATCGACTAACCGGCATACCTTGTCAATAAATATCAAAGCCTTGTCGGAGGAAAGCGACATGGCATGGATTTTGATGAAGGCTTGATGGCATGGGCAGGCGGCTGGGAATGGGGATATCGCCGCGCCCGAAGCATTGCAAAGCCGCATGGAAGATCTGAGCATGCCCGATGAAAAGCGACAGAGCGCGAGATTGCCGTGCCGGTCGAGGGTGGCGTGGGCCTATTTCAACAAGGACGAGGTGCACGCCGGCCAGTTGCGCGACTTCAGCAGCCACGGTGCGAGCTTCGAATGCTTCCAGGCACCGCTGCAGGGGGCTACGATTCTGCTGAGGCTGGAAAATTACCCGTCCGATTGTCGATCGGGCTGCGATGAGAAAATGGTGTGCCCCTGGCCGCGGTCGATGGTTGTGGGGGACGTCAAATGGTGCCGCGGCTTGCCCGGCAGCGGTCCAACCCTTTACGGAATCGGGGTTAAATTTCATCTGCCGGCTTGAGAGCGTTCGCTGGAGGAGTGCCTCATGCAGCAGGCGCGAGGAATGTCCTGCGATGAATCCCAAGAAGCTGGAGCCGGCAACGAGGCTCGGGAAAAAGGCCGCGCCGCTCTTCATGGCGCCAGCGGATAAGGACGGGATTCCCATAATAGGAGTGCAGTTGCATTTTTCACGAATGCGAGCTGGACGAAACGCCGGCCAGCGAATGCCGGGCCTGCTACAACGATTTTGTCGAGGAGTGCACGCTCGCCTGGCCGGCGGAGGTACTCTCAATCCACGGATGAATGTTCGCAGAAGAAGTCGAGCGCAAACGGCGGATGCCCTGTCTGCGATGCAGCGAGCGTGTATCCGCGAAACAAGGAGGAGCGTGTCATCATGAAGGAACATGACAGCGATTACATAAAGGGTATCGATCTTCTCGCGGCAACCGTTTTGGCCGTGGGAGGTTTGTGTTGGGGGGCGGTGGGGCTGTTCGCCTTCAACCCGATCGAGGCTGCTTTCGGGGCCATGAGCCCCATCACGCGGTTGATTTACCTGCTCTTCGGGGTAGCGGCGCTCTATGAAATCATCTTTTACCGTGTGATTCAGCGCCGGTGGGAATGCAAACCGTGGCCTGAGGCAGCGGAAACAAGCGCTGCTTGACGGGTGCCCATCCATGAACCAGAGGCAGCGTGTGTCGCCGTACGGCAGGAGGAACCAACATGAAAGAGGACAGGGAAATCGAACTGGATTGCTCCAAGAAATGCAAATTCGTGGTCCAGACCTGCGAAGCCAGCGGCGGGGAGCGCAAGGAATGCGAAAACCGCTACAACGATTGTGTCTCCAAGTGCGCCTTTGCCTGACCATCAAGGGCCGGCCCGCGCCGGCCCTTGATCGAGCTGTCAACCATTCTGGAGTTGAGAAGAAGGGATCATCTCAAATCCCTACTTATTCTTGATTCCTGCGGCGGCTCAGTTGTCATCCCGGCGGTGGGGGAAGCGCCGCAGCCGCTGCGGGGTCGGTTATCACCAGGGCGTTGTCGCGGCGCACGCGCCCGGCGGGGATCGACGGGTCGCCTGCAGCGAGGCGAGCGAGCATTCCCGCTTTATCGCTTCCGGTCACCACCCACAGCACCTGCCGGCAGCGGTTCAGGATCGGATAGGTCAATGTCATCCGGCGCCAGCCGTGGTAGACGCCGGTCAATCCCACGTCGGCATCCGTGACCTCGAGGACGGGGTCCCCCGGAATCAGCGAGGCGGTGTGCCCGTCCGATCCGAGGCCCAGGTGAACGAGATCGATTGCAGCGGGCGAGCCCGCGACGGACTCAAGCGTGCGGGCATATTGCGTTGCCCCGGCCTCCAAGTCCGGCGCTTCGACCGGCATGGCATGGATCCGGTCGGGCCGCAGCGGGGCGTAAGCGAGAAGGCTGGTCTGCAGGCGGGTCAGGTTGCGCTCACGATGGCCCGCGGGGGCGACGCGTTCATCCACCTGGAAGATGTGAACCTCTTCCCAGTCGAGCTTCTCAGCGGCCAACGCCCGCAGCATCGCCCAGGGGGTGCTTCCGCCGCTCACCGCCAGGATGAAACGGCCGCGCGCCACGACGGCATTCCGGCCTGCGGAGGCAACCACCGCTGCGGCTCTGCGTGCCACCGCGGCGGCATCCTCACGCATTTCAATCCGTAGGCCCGTCGTCATTCGAACCGAATTCTGCCGGTCAGTTCCGCCGCCAAGGCCAGGGCCTGATCCCGGTCTTTGACGATTTCCTCGTCCTGAGCCTCCCGGACCGCCTGCAGGATGGCCCCCATCTCCGGCCCCGGCAGGACGCCGATGGCCGTCAGATCCCGGCCGCCGATGAGCGGTTTGCGCTCGAGCCGGTCTTTGATTTCAGTGTAATACGACCGGATCGTGTCGCGGCACCAGCGGAGACGGCGCTCGCGTTCGGCCTCGGGCGATTCGGGACCGCGCGTCGCCAGGATGTCCGCCATGGCGAGCAGGAGCAGCAGGGTCATGTCCTCCCCCAACCGGCGAAACCAGCGCAGAATCGTTCCCGGCCGGACATCGGGCCCGGACAGGTCGATCATGTGCATGTGTTCTCCGATCAGTCTCGCAAAAAGCTGCTTATCCCGGGCCGAGAATCTTAGCCGGTCGCCGATCCGCGCGGCGATCATGGAGCCGGCCGCATCGTGCCCGTAGAAAGTGACCCGCTCCGTCCCAGGCGGCACGGATCGGGACCCCGGTTTGCCCGCGTCATGAAGCAGGGTCGCCAGCTTCAGAACGGCCAGTCGGTTTTCCCTTCCCAGGTCGGCGCGCAGGCGACCGGCCACCGGATCGATCGGCTCGGTCAATGCCGACAGCAGGGCTTCCAGCTCTTCGAGCGCCTCCACCGAATGCGCCCAGACGTCCAGATGATGGTATGTGTTCTGGGTGCAGCCCCTCATCGGCGCGATTTCGGGGAGAATCACCGCCAGAGCGCCCGAGCCGTCCAATACCCGTACAAGCCGCGCGCTGCCCGGATGCCCCAGCGTGAGGAACAATTCGCGGGCGACGCGCTCGGCCGCCACCGCTGCGATGCCGGCCGATGCCTCGGACATCAGCTGCCGCGTGGTCGCGTCGATCTCGAAGCCGAGTTCGGCTGAAAACCGCACGGCCCGGATCACGCGAAGGGGGTCGCTTATCAGGGCATCCGGACCGGCCGCCCGAACGAGACGGCCGCGGAGATCCCGCCGTCCGCCCAAGGGGTCGACCAACTCGCCGAGCGCGCCGCCGGTGTTAATGGCGATGGCCATGGCATTGATGGTGAAATCGCGGCGCTTCAGGTCGTCCTCGACGCCGGACCCGTAAATGGGTACCAGATCGATGAAATCGTGCGTGTCGGTGCGGTCGACCGCCCGCAGGCAGGGAGCGTGGGGCTTTTTGAGAAACGGCACCAGCGTGAGGTCGTGGACCGATGCCAGCGCCTGGGCCAAGGCCTGCGGGTCGGCGCACATCAGGTCGATATCTTTGGCCTCGCGCCCGAGGAGGTGGTCCCGGACCGCTCCGCCCACCAGATACGCCTCGGGCAGGGCGGGCCCCAATGGTTGCAGCCAGCGGCGCAGTGTGGAATTCAGGCGGCTCATCTTCTCGGCCTCAAATTCATCCTGAACTGCCTCTATACCTGACGCAGGGCCTTGTTGATCTCTTCAAGATCGAAGGCTTCGGGGTCGAACTCTTCACCGAGCCACTCCAGAGTGGATTTATGACTTTTGTGGCGTAGGTCTGTTAATGCCTGAAGCATGTCCGCATAGCTCCAGACCCCGCCGCAATCCTCCGGCGGGCAGGCACGGGCGCCGTCGATGCACTCCACAATGCCTCCTTTCGAGAGTTCGCCTTTTATAATTTTTTCCACCTTAATCCGATGCCCCCAGGAATCGCCGAAATCATATATGTAAAAAATTGCTTTTCCGGCCCGCGGAGCGACATCCGTTAACAAAGCCTCATCTTCGTTCAGAACCGGAACGCCCCTGAACTCCTCCAATTCGAAGGCTGGGTCCGAATAAGCCTGTTTCCCGATGACGAAGTGGTGCAGGTGAGAGTTATCCCAGCCCATGGCTTTTTGAATTATGTTATGCAGCCGGCCGAGACTGGCGTTGCCCGGGACCAGCACCCGGCGCCAGATCGGCGGTGAGACGCTTTCCAATTCGATCTTGAGCTGGTAGGTTTTTCCGGGCTCCTTTGCTGCGGATTGGGTTTTCATGGATTTCTTCATAGAGTTCGCCTCCGTTCAGCTATTCAATAAACCGGAATTTATTTTGTGGGAGCGGCATCTTGCCGCGATAACCGTGGCCGAAAACGACTCCAAAATTTGGATACAACGCCTCGGTTCATTGGATAGTGCTGATTCTCGGGAATTAAAAGCCTCGGGAATTAAAAGCCTTGACTGGCGGCAATCACCCCGTTAGCATATGACTAATGGGGGTATCCACTTGACTCAGGTAACCACAAGATCTATTGTCAGCCCCCATGGAAGACTATCCTCAAAATCTGGCCGATTTGGGGCGGCGCTTCTCCAGCCCGGAATCCTGCCGAAGGTATCTCGCGAGCATTCGGTGGCATGACGGCTTTACGTGTCCCAGGTGTCAAGGTGCCAAGGCTTGGTCCGCAGGCGAACTGTGGGAGTGTGCGTCGTGTGGTTGCCAGACATCGGTAACAGCAGGAACGATCTTTCACCGTACTCGAACGCCCCTTCCCATGTGGTTCCGCACAATTTGGTGGGTGGTCAGCCAGAAGAACGGTGCCAGTGCTTTGGGGCTGAAGCGCGTGTTCGGATTCGGCAGCTACCAGACAGCGTGGGCGCACCTTCACAAGCTTCGTCGGGCGATGGTCACACCTGGACGGGAACCATTGTTCGGAAAAGTTGAGGTCGACGAGAGCTACCTTGGAGGACTTGAAGAGGGAGTACGTGGCCGGCAGACTTTTAAAAAAGCTTTGGTTGTCATTGCCGCTGAGGAGCGCGGCAAGCGGGCCATCGGCAGGATCCGGATGCGCCGCATACCGGATGCGTCGGCTGACAGCCTGCAGCCGTTCGTGGTTGAGTCGATCCGGCCCGGCAGCACTCTGCACACCGATGGCTGGCTTGGCTACCACGGGCTCGAACGGCATGGTTTCATCCATCAGATCACCAACGTCTCAACACACAAGGCGAACGCCTCCGAGTTGCTGCCTCGAGTTCATCGAGTCGCCTCTCTTCTCAAACGGTGGGTGCTTGGCACACATCAAGGGGCGATCGATCCCGAACACCTCGACTATTATCTGGATGAGTTCAGCTTCAGGTTCAATCGTCGCACGTCACGAAGCCGAGGGA
>Ga0114939_10001225_pt1 | contig 20495 bp, 16 predicted proteins | sample AshMeaCrysSpring_FD_87196 | JGI IMG/M metagenome (GOLD analysis project Ga0114939, IMG submission 87196) | Groundwater microbial communities from Big Spring, Nevada to study Microbial Dark Matter (Phase II) - Ash Meadows Crystal Spring | ecosystem: Environmental > Aquatic > Deep subsurface >...
TACCTGGGCTGACATCATCAACCGGGCTAACCTGGGTATGGAAGTCATGCACGAGCGTAACGCTCACAACTTCCCCCTCGACTTAGCAGCAGGTGAAGTTGCTCCCGTTGCTGTTAGCGCTCCCGCTATCAACGGTTAATACCTAAAGTTTGATTAAAAAAGCGTCCTCCCTTTCTGGGGAGGGCGTTTTTTTATGCATAATCTAGCGATTAATTAATTGTAGAGACTTTCATCTGGAACGTCTTTGTCAAAATCCGCCAATATGTAACGCCTTTTTTCATAAGTAATTTCCTCACCCAAAGGGTGCATGTTAACGATTATTTTTTGTCAGAGTAAATATATTAGCAAAACTTAACAAAAATAGATTGATAAATACAAAGAATTTATGTCAAAAATAAATCTAAGAGCCGGGAAAAAATTCCCTTTGATTCCACTGTCTCCCTGGGGAATATATATTCACGCCATTTTTTTTCGATGGAATCCCGGCGCTGAGGGAGAAGGTTAGCAAGTCAGAATTTTGTCTTCGCACTTTATAACCTATACAGCCATGACCACAACTGTAAGAAGAAGCGAAAGCGGTGGCAATCTGTGGGAGCGGTTTTGTGAATGGATTACCAGCACTGAAAACCGACTCTATGTAGGTTGGTTTGGCGTCCTGATGATTCCCACGCTGTTGACAGCTACTATTTGTTACATAATTGCCTTCATTGCGGCACCACCAGTTGATATTGATGGGATTCGCGAACCTGTAGCTGGTTCCTTAATCTACGGCAACAACATCATCTCTGGCGCTGTTGTTCCTTCCTCTAACGCCATTGGATTGCACTTTTACCCCATTTGGGAAGCATCTTCACTAGATGAGTGGCTCTACAACGGTGGACCATACCAACTAGTTGTCTTCCATTTTCTGATTGGCATTTTCTGCTGGATGGGTCGGCAATGGGAGTTAAGCTTCCGTCTAGGGATGCGTCCTTGGATTTGCGTTGCTTATTCTGCACCTGTAGCTGCTGCTACTTCTGTGTTCCTGATTTACCCCATCGGACAAGGTAGCTTCTCTGATGGTATGCCTTTAGGTATCAGCGGCACGTTTAACTTCATGTTCGTATTCCAAGCCGAGCATAATATCCTGATGCATCCCTTCCACATGTTAGGTGTGGCTGCGGTGTTCGGTGGTTCGTTGTTTAGTGCCATGCACGGTTCTTTGGTGACTTCTTCTCTAGTTCGGGAAACTACTGAAAGCGAGTCCCAGAACTACGGCTACAAGTTTGGACAAGAACACGAAACCTACAATATTGTTGCCGCTCACGGCTACTTTGGACGGTTAATCTGGCAATATGCCAGTTTTAATAACTCTCGTTCCTTACACTTTTTCCTCGGTGCTTGGCCGGTAATTGGTATCTGGTTCACTGCATTGGGTATCAGCACGATGGCGTTTAACCTCAATGGGTTTAATTTTAACCAATCAGTACTGGATTCCCAAGGTCGAATCATTAATACTTGGGCTGATGTACTCAACCGCGCTAATTTGGGAATGGAAGTGATGCACGAGCGCAATGCTCACAACTTCCCGCTAGATTTAGCTTCTGGTGTGGAGTATCCTGTGGCTTTGAATGCTCCAACGATTAATGGGTAAAAAATTAGTCGGAAAATAACAACTAGCGCTTCTACTTAGGGGCGCTTTTTTTATGCTGAGTCAGTATGAATAATTTTGAGAATATCTTATCACAAATTCAAGCAGGACAGGAAAACCCCGTCCCTACTGTACTAAAGACAAAACAGGCTAGTGTGCAGTACTGCTTCACCGTGGTCTGGTATCCATGCTACCCACTCATCCTGGGATATCTGACACAGCAGTAGTGCTTGATGGAAACTATAGGGATTGGGTAGTTCTAAGAGGTCTACCCAGGTGGAAGGCTGAAGCTCTAATGAAGAATCTTTGACATATGCTTTTGTTGACCAATCCAGATTCTGCCATCTGAGTTGTTGGACAGCAGAATCTCCCTGACGCTGATCTAGTTTCATAGCCTTTTCCTTAACACTGGGTTAGTGTAAAATATTTTCTGTAACTCAGGTTACAAAATCATGAATTGTTTGCAAAGCATTTGTTTTATAAATTTACGTTGCTTGTATTAAGAGTTCTAAGAGTCATAAGATACATTAAGTTACATAAAATCACGCAAAATATATGAGTTTGTTAAAAACTCAAATAAATCTGTCATTGTCTACTAAAACTTTCCGGATTTATCCTAGGTTACAACTAGATATTACTTGGGCGAATTTAATCAAGACTTTGCTTTCTTTTGGGCAAATTCCTGACATTAATCAAAGCCTTGCCAACATTCAATCTTTTTGGCAAGTTGATAAAGAAGTTGTTGTTACATTTTCAGTTAGAACGGCATTTGATTTGCTTTTGCAATCATTAAAAATCCCACGGTGTTCAGAAGTTTTGATAAGTGCTATAAATATCGGAGACATGGTGGAAATTATCAAACTTCATGGACTAATTCCTGTTCCCGTTGATATTTCCCTTTTATCCGCTGAACCATCTCTAGAATTATTAAATAAATTGGTTTCAAGTAAAACTAAAATTCTGTTAGTAGCACATTTATTTGGGACAATCTTTAACCTGCAACCCTATGTAGAATTTTGTCAAAAACATAATCTGATTCTGATTGAAGATTGCGCTCAAGCTTTTGCTGGAAAAAAATACTATGGACACCCCCAAGCAGATGTAGGTCTTTTCAGTTTTGGTCCGATTAAATCATGTACTGCTTTGGGAGGAGCGGTAGCATTGGTAAGGGATAAAACGATAGCTAAGAACATGCTCTACCTGCAAGAGCAATATCCCAAAAAAAGTGAATATTGGTTTTTCCAGCGCGTTCTGAAATTTCTCTGTTTGAAACTGCTTTCAATTCCCTGGATTTACTGTCAGTTGCTTTATTTACTGCAAATCTTGGGTTATGATGTCGATTCTGCTATCAATTCCACAACCCGTGGGTTCTCTAAAGGAGATTTGCTATCTAAAATACGTTATCGTCCTCCCCATCATTTGCTATGGCTTATCGCACACAGATTAAGTGAATGTCAAGGGTTTTCTTATCGCTTAGAAACTGCCGAAAAATTTTTTAATATCCTGAGAACAAATATTATTATTCCCGGCGTTAAGGCTGATTATAATTCTTTTTGGTTAGTCCCTATCCTTGTTGCAGAAACAGAATTAATGCTGCTGAAACTTCGGGAAAATAGTTTCGATGCAACTAGGGGAAATACTAGTTTAATCGTAATAGAAACTTGCTCAAATCATCGAGAATTTCCATTCCCTGAAAATGCAAAGTATCTCATGGAGCATATTCTCTATTTACCTGTGAATCAGAATGTTCCCGAAACAGAATTACACAGACTAGCTCAATGTATTAATGTGCTAATTGCCACACAATCCTCTTCCCGATAGCCAGGTTTGGTATATTTAGCCCTTCCCTTATTTGGAAATCCTGGTGTCAATATGTTGCAAATTTGTTAAATGTTAGACTTTGAGCGGTAAAGTGATATATTGTTGACGCTCTTTGGCTTACTACTAGGGCGATTATTGGTTCATCGAGGTTACTTGCTCTTGACGTACATTTTGACATACATTTTTATGTTGTCTACTTATACTCGTGAACCAATTAACTTAGATTGATTATACACCTAGTTAATGGTGCATAAATTCTCGCTCTTTATCCGCGATCGCCTGATTACAAGAGCAAGAAAATTAGTCAACAGAGTAAGGAACTTTCTCTGGAGCGCATTTCACACTTCTGGTTATTTTTTATAACATTGTCCGGTTTTAATATGTCACCCACTTTTACCCCCTCCATCCGCTCTCAACAACATCCCCTAATTCGGCAGCTAGCTGATTGTATCGAGACAACTTGGGATAAGTACCTGGAACTGTCCCCCTACCATTTGCCTGCGGAGTTGGGGTATGTGGAAGGTAAACTAGAGGGTGAGAAGCTGACCATTGAAAACCGCTGCTATCAAACTCCCCAGTTCCGGAAATTGCACATGGAACTGGCAAAAGTGGGAAATATGCTGGATATTTTGCACTGCGTGATGTTTCCCCGTCCCGAATATCCTTTACCAATGTTTGGCTGCGATTTGGTTGGGGGTAGAGGACAAATTAGTGCAGCGATCGCTGACTTGTCTCCTGTCAGCTCAGAACGCACTCTCCCTGAACCCTATTTGCGGGAACTCTCAGCCTTACCTGCAATTAACTTTGACCAACCCCGTGAATTACCAGATTGGGCTGATATTTTTTCGGAATTCTGTATTTTTATTCGTCCCAGTTCCCCAGACGAAGAAGCTATGTTTCTCAAGCGCGTGCAGAATTTTATGGAAATTCACTGCACCAGGGCTATTTCCACTCAACCCGTAAGTGCAGAACAAAAAGTCGCAGTTCTTGCCGGTCAGCACTACTACTGTAGCAAACAACAGCAAAACGACAAAACCCGTCGAGTTCTGGAAAAAGCCTTTGGTTCAGCTTGGGCAGAACATTACATGACTACGGTTTTATTTGATTTACCGGAAGTGTAATTTATCATTCCTGATTCCTACGTAAAACAATATTGAATGACTGACTCATCCAACATTTAAACTAGCGGTCAACCAGATGATCGTGATAGTTGGTACTCAGCCGCTCTCAGCCCTTTCATTGAGCGATAAATCGCTGACTACAAACCAATCAAAAATGAACGCGGTTGACCACTAGGTTTCAGCAATCATCTGTTTTGCAAGTAAGTCCAAATCCGGACATCAGGAATTCAAAATCAAGTAAAAAACAAAACTCTCCCTCATATTGATTTTTTTACATTTTTTAAAATAATTTAAAGATTTATTATTTTTAATATTCAGCAATCAAACCAAACCGTCTAGTATAGTAAAACAGATAGAAAGCATAATTATCTTGGCGCTGCTTGGGCATAAACTGAATTACTGGGCTAGTTTTCCCAGTAATTCAAGGTTTTTCCAGGATTTGATAGCGTTGGTTTTTCCAGAAAAACCCTTTATGCTGCTGTCAGCTACTGCAATTGGATTGTGCAGTTCAATAATTGCAAAACAGAACACAAAACAGGGTTAGGGGCAGGCTAGTATGTCAATAATGACGGAGAAGTCCACCAAAATGGAGCAGCCATTGGAGAAACCGATAGAGAAATCGCGGCGCTCATGGCTTATTGCTCTAGCCCTAATAGCAATTTTAGGTGTTGGTGGCGTGATTGCATATGTATTTATAAAGCCGCAGGAGAAGAAAGCAGCAACCCCACCAACCCCCCTCCAGACAACAAAACCTGTTCCCGTTAGGGTGAGTGCTTTGGGACGCTTAGAACCCCTAGGAGAAGTCATCCAGTTAAGCGCTCCTAGTTCCGGACAAGCACCACCACTAGTTAAGCAAATCCTGGTCCAAGAGGGTCAACAGGTAAGGAGAGGTCAAATAGTGGCGGTTTTGGATAATCTCGATACTAACCAAGCTAACCTAACCAAAGCCAAAGCAGAATTACAAGTTGCAAACAGAAACTTAGCCAAAACCAAAGCTGGTAAACCAGAAGAATTTGCAGCCCAACAAGCAACTATTGCGCGGTTAGAAGAACAGTTACGGGGGGAAAGACTCGCTCAACAAGCAACAGTTAATCGGATTGCATCGCAGCTAAAAGGAGAAATAGTAGCTCAGCAAGCAACCGTAGCGCGGATACAGGAACAACTCCGAGGACAAAAAGTAGCCTTAGCCGCAACAGTAGCGCGAGTTGCAGCGGAACAACGCAATGCTCAAGCGGATGTGCAACGCTACGAAACTTTGTATCAAGATGGAGCCATTTCCAGCCAGGAAAGAGACAGAAGAAGGCTGTTAGCAGAAACCTCCAACCAGCAACTTAACGAAACTAGCGCTAACCGAGCGCAAACCATAGCCACCTTAGAGCAGCAACTAGCAGAAGCTCAAGCCAACCAAGCAAAAAACATCGCTACCTTGGAACAGCAACTAGTGGAAGCTAACGCCAATCGGGACAAGATTATAGGTAGTTTACAACAACAAATCACCGAAGAAAAAGCCAAACTGAGCCGAATTCAACAAATTAATCCGGCTGATGTAGAAGTAGCACAAGCTCAAATTAGCAGCGCTCTAGCAGCAGTTCAACAAGCACAAGCGAGCTTAGATTTGAGTTACGTCCGCTCCACCACTGATGGTGAGATTCTCAAAATTCACACCAAACCAGGAGAAAAAATTGCTGATAAAGGAATTGCGGAGATTGGACAAACTCAGAGAATGCGGGTAGTTGCGGAGGTCCCAGAAGATAGTATTAGTAAAGTACGTATTGGTCAAACAGCCAGGGTAATCAGTAATAATGGTGCCTTTGAAGGCGAAATTTCAGGAAACGTAGCAGAAATTGCCAGACAAGTAGGCAAACAAGATGTCTTGAATACAGACCCTGCAGCCGATGTAGACTCTAGAGTAGTGGAAGTTAAAATTGACCTCCGACCCGCAGATATTGATAAAGTTGCAGGTTTAACTAACGCCAAAGTCCAGGTAGAAATTGATATTTAATAATAGGTAATGGGTAATGGGTAATGGGTTGAAAACCAACAATTAGCTATTATCTATTACCTATTAGCAGCCCGTGGATTTTGATAAAGTCCTCTCTAAGAAGCAGAAAATATGTTTGGCAAAATACCTTTGGCTTGGCTACAACTAAAGCGAGAAAAAACACGCCTTGCTGTCGCACTAGCAGGAATTGCTTTTTCTAATATTTTGATGTTTATGCAGCTTGGCTTTCGGGATGCACTATTTAATAGTAACGTGCGCTTTCATGAAAGCTTAGCGACGGATATTGTATTAATTAGTCCCCAATCTAATGCTTTGTTAGGAATGAGAAGCTTCTCCCAGAGACGTTTGTACCAAGCACTAGATTTAGAACCAGTCAAATCAGTCCATCCCCTATATTTGAATTTTACGAACTGGAAAAATCCCGCAACTGGTCGTCCTCGGTCAATTCAAGTTATTGGTATTAATCCAACAGTTAACTTGTTTAACTTACCAGGAATTCAGGAGAATCTAGATAAAATTAAGCTCCCAGATGTAGTATTATTTGATAAAGCAGCGCGGAAAGAATTTGGTCCAGTTGCAGAGGAATTTAATCAAGGTAAAAAAGTAAATGCCGAAGTGGCTGGTCGGCGTATCCAAGTAGTAGGATTATTTCAATTAGGAGTATCTTTTGGAGCCGATGGTAATATAATTACCAGTGATGTTAATTTTTTGCGAATCTTTCCTAACCAACAACGGGGATTAATTGAAATTGGGTTAATTCGCCTTAAACCAGGTAATGATGCAGCTATAGTTGCCGAACAATTGCGGCAATATTTACCTGATGATGTCAAGGTATTGACCAAGCAACAATATGTTGATTTTGAGAAAAATTATTGGGCAAATAGTACCGCTATTGGGTTTATTTTCACATTAGGGACAGTTATGGGTTTTGTGGTTGGAACTGTGATTGTTTACCAAATTCTCTATGGGGAAGTGGCGGATCACTTATCTGAATATGCAACCCTCAAAGCAATGGGATATACACAAAATTACTTGTTGAGTGTAGTTTTTCAAGAAGCATTGATTTTAGCAAGTTTAGGATATATACCAGGAATTGCGTTAGCAATGTTTATGTACTTTAGAACTAGACAAGCAACGCTTTTACCACTGTATATGACTCCCGACAGGGCGATAATTGTGCTAATTTTGACGATTGTAATGTGCTTTATTTCTGGTGCGATCGCTGTGCGAAAATTACGCTCTGCTGACCCAGCAGATATATTTTAGTCATTAGTTATTAGTTATTAGTCATTAGTCATTAGTTATTAGTCATTAGTTATTAGTCAACTGTTCACTGTCACCCGTGTACCCATTACCCATTACCTATTACCATTTATGTCACCAGAACCTGTAATTGCTATTAAAAACCTCAATCATTACTATGGTAAAGGTTCACTGAAAAAGCAGATTCTCTTTGATGTAAGTATAGAAATTTATCCTGGTGAAATTGTGATTATGACCGGACCATCAGGGTCAGGTAAAACAACTTTACTAACTTTAATTGGTGGGTTGCGTTCAGTGCAAGAAGGAAGCTTAAAATTTTTAGGTCACGAACTAAGGGGTGCTAATCAAAGAAAACTTGTACAAATGCGACGAAAAATCGGCTATATTTTCCAAGCACACAACTTACTAGGATTTTTAACCGCTAGACAAAACGTGCAGATGTCAGTGGAATTGAAAAATATTTCCCAGCACTTAGCAATAGCTAAATCCGTTGCGATGCTGCAAGCTGTAGATTTAGGAGATAGGATTAATTATTATCCAGATAATCTTTCTGGTGGACAAAAGCAAAGAGTTGCGATCGCACGTGCTTTGGTAAATCATCCACCGCTAGTACTAGCAGACGAACCCACAGCAGCTTTAGACAAAAAATCCGGACGGGATGTGGTGGAATTGATGCAAAGTCTTGCCAAAGAGCAAGGAACTACAATTTTGTTAGTTACTCATGACAACCGCATTTTAGACATAGCCGATAGGATAGTGGAAATGGAGGATGGTTATTTAACTCGCAATGACAATTTAGTGATTGGTCATTAGTCATTAGTCATTTGTCTAATCACTCAAAACCTAGGACTGGGGATTACTTACTTCGATAGCGAGAGGGGGATTGCTTATTAGTGTTGTTTTTAGGTTTTAAGGGAGGTTTTTTTGTGGTTCCTGACTTTGGCTTTGTCGGTGGTGGTGGTGGTACAGCTGGTTGACGACTGGTACGGAAACTGACATTTACTCCTTCATTAGATTGTTCCAAAACTAACAGAGGTGTTGGTTTAGCTTTTTGGTCCCAATGCATATAGACAATTCTGCCTTGAATTGTCGGTTGCCATGTATCGTGGTCTTCCGCAGGACTTAAGTAAGTTTCTATACAATCAATAATTTGACTAATAGTTGCTGAAGTCGCTTGAGTGGGTAACTTCATTAACCGAATTTGAATCCGGAATAAAACTCGTTTAGCACGCTTTGGTGCTGCACCAGTTTCATACTCAACATCAAAGATTTCATCAATTTGACGTCCTGTAGCACTAGCAATACCGACAACCCCTTGTTGAGCTTGAGTAGGACGCAAGGCTTGAGCTATTTTATCTTTGACCTTAACTTTAACCTGATTCACAATTGCAAAATGAAACACCTCTTCTGCCATTCGCATTCTGAGGTAATCTAGATTAAACTCCCGCGAATTAATCAAATCGGGATTAGTTTCCATTTTATGAATTGTTTTTAAGGCTAGGTCTAACCTTTTCTTGATTTCTTGCCCTCGGAATTGCTCAAACCTAAGTTGTTTTTTCACCTTATCCATCTGGATTTTAGCATAAACAATTAGCGCTATTAACGCGATCGCCAGCCCTACAGATGTGAACAGCAAGAATGGGGATGATTGAGGTTCCCCTGGTGGTGCTAATTGTGATTGGGAAGTTTTTGTAACTTTATGCTCCTGGGTTTTAACTGACGATTTTGCGGGACTTTTGACCGATAGGGTTTGAGCGACTAACATCGGAGTTGACATACTCAGTGTCTTAAAGAAACAAATTTTACAGATTATTGAAGGAAAATTATCAAATACGGCAAGGTCGTGAACGTAAACATATCTGTTAGATGACTTACAGAAGCTTAGCTTGTTTAATTGATACGCTTCTGCTACCTGCTGGATTCTCTAAGACGTTAGCAACTGTTGGTATCAATTACATTGCCTATGCGGTCAGAGACATTGTAAACCTCGCCGATAATTTTAAGATTTTTTTGGCAAAATAAAATCGTTGTTCTGGGCAACGAGTAGTAATTAGTACTTTGATATAGTTTAAAATTCCTCATTAGCTTTACCTGCATACACACCAATTAAAATGAATAATGCTTTCCTTACCCTTATCTCAACTTGGAGCAACTGACTTAAAAAAGATTCGTCTGGTTGCCACAGACATGGATGGCACCCTCACTTCTGGGGGAAAATTCACTCCGGCTTTACTACAAGCTTTAACAGCTTTAGCAACAGTAGGAGTTAAAGTAATAATTATTACAGGTCGTTCCGCCGGTTGGGTAAGCGGACTGGTGAATTATCTGCCAATTCAGGGTGCTGTAGCAGAAAATGGTGGGTTATTCTACCCTCAAGGTCGTGAAACACCAGTAGCTTTAACGCCTATTGCTGACCTAAGTACTCATCGCCAAAATTTGGCTGACTCTTTTAAATATCTACAACTCCAATTTCCCAAAATCCGGGAATCTGCGGATAATCATTTTCGGATTACAGATTGGACTTTTGATGTCGAAGGACTGCTAGCAGAAGAACTGCTGTCCTTAGAGAATCTTTGCTATTCTCTAGGCTGGGGGTTTACCTACAGCAACGTCCAGTGTCATATCAAACCCCAACCACAGGATAAGGCAATAGGCTTATTGCAGGTTTTGGGCGAATATTTCCCTAAGTACAAACCAGCGGAAGTTGTCACTGTGGGTGACAGTCCGAATGATGAAAGTTTATTTCAATCCAGTTATTTTCCCGTTTCTGTCGGCGTAAATAATGTGTTGCACTATACAAAAAATCTGAAGCATCAGCCAGCTTACATTACCACAGCCTCTGAAGGTGAGGGATTTTGTGAGTTAGTAGAGATGATTCTCAAAGCGAACACCAATGAGTGACGAATTAGAAGCGATTGCCTGCCAACCTCACCCGGTTGTTATAAACAGATTTAACCCTGATACTAAGCTGCCATACGGGTGTACTACTCAAAACATCTATTCAGCAATGAACGATTTTGTCGAGTTTTTGGGATTCATTAATCACAGGACTTACGCAAAATACCTTAGAAACTCTTATTTCTTCGTGTCCTTCGTGTCTTCGTGGTTCGATTATTCCGTAGTTTGTGCGTAAGTCCTAAATCAGCAGCTTTACACCAAGGGATTAGAACGTCTGGAAGCAATGTTAATGCCAGCGAACTTTAGCAGTATGGTGGGTGAATTCATGATTTCCAACATCCCTAAGTATTGCCCCACCCTTGTCAAGAATCGACATCATAATGGACATCCTGACTTAATCCCCACCGGGATGTTTCCTAACGACGCGGTACAACATGCGAGTGTGGGAATTGAAGTTAAAGCTTCTCGTTACCAAAGCGGTTGGCAAGGTCATAATCCCGAAGACACTTGGTTGATGGTGTTTGTTTTTGATAGCAACCTCCCGGTCGGAGGACACGCTCTATCAGTTTTGACCATTCAACAAAGAAATTTTTGAAGGCAAGGCGTTCTTTGGCAGTTAATGCTGTAAATCTTGGCAAGGGTGAGCGTTTATGACCATCAAATGCGGGAGGAATTCTCCAGTTCACACCGTAAGGTCAAGATCCCACTGGGTCATCTAAAACCTCCTGAGAGTGTTAAAACCGCGTTTATGGCGCGTGCTACCCTTGCTGAGAAGAATCACTCTTATTAGCCCCTTTAGGCACAACCAAGACCTTATCAACGCGGTTGCCATCCATATCCATGACTTCAAACCGCATCCCTTCCCATTCAAAATAATCTGCGGATACAGGAATGCGTCCGAGGTGGGTGATGACAAAACCGCCTAAAGTTTGATAGCTCCCGCGACTTTCTAGGGGTAAGTCTTCGATATTGAACAATTCAAAGAACTCATCGACGCTTAGCATCCCATCCAACAACCAGGAACCATCCTCCCGTTGCACTATTTGGGGGTCTTCCCCAGACGATGCATCTGGAACGTCCCCGACGATTTCTACCATGACATCATTAAGAGTGACTAATCCTTGAATTACCCCGTATTCATCTACTACTAGCGCCATGTGGGTGCCTGTTTGCTTAAATAATTCCAAAACTTTTAAGCCACGGGTGCTTTCCGGCACAAATACAGGCTGGCGCAAAGCCACCGTTAAATCCAGGCTTTCCCCGCATAAACAGCGGGCTAACAAGTCAGTGACTGGCATAATACCTAGAACATTATCCAGTCCTCCCTGACACACTGGATACCGAGAATAGGCACTATCAATAATTTTCTTGCGGTTTTCTTCGGCAGTATCTTCTAACTCCAGCCAAACAATATCTGGTCGTGGGGTCATTAAAGCACTCACGGGGCGATCGCCTAAGCGAAACACCCGCTCTACCATATCTTGTTCTGCTTCCTCAAAGGTGCCCTCCTCGGTGCCTTGCTCAATTAAGACTCTAATTTCTTCCTCTGTGACCTGTGGCTCTGTGGAGGGTTGAATACCCAACAGCCGGACTACTAAATCCGTCGAAGCACTCAATAAATACACAATCGGAGAGGCTACAGCTGCCAACCATTGCATCGGGAGGGAGAAGAAGGAAGCAATGGTTTCTGGGTGGGTTAGAGCCAGTCGCTTCGGTACTAGTTCACCGATAATTAGTGTCAAATAGGTAATGATTAGAACGGCTAATACGGAAGCAATTGCTTCTCGATAGGCAGCTAGCCAAGGAATATAACCTAAGATAGGAGTTAGTCTTCTAGAGATGACCGATTCACCGAAGGCTCCGGATAGGATAGCCAAGAGTGTAATTCCTACTTGTACGGTAGCAAGAAATTGATTGGGAGCAGACGCTAGTTGTAATGCAGCTCTGGCTTTGGTATCTCCTCGTTCAGCAAGCTGTAGTAGGCGGACTTTGCGGGCGGAAACAATCGCCAATTCTGACATCACGAACAGTCCATTGGCGAGGATTAGTAAGATAATCAGTAAAACTTCGACGGTTGGAGACATTCCTAAAAAATTGCCGCAGGTTTCGGCGTGTGGGCGATTAACCTTTTAGTATCCAGTATCTAAGGTGTTCTCATAAAAGGCTATAGATACAAATTAGTCATTAGTCATTAGTCAGGAATTATTAACCCTTGATGGGAGCGCAATGAATCTAGAGTAAGACTTATAGTAACCAACTCACTTTTAAAATAGAAAAGCAGACCCTGCCGACGAATCGCGACTTAAACCTAGACGACATGGCTCTTTCTTCCATTGTGCGCGCCTTAGGGCGATCGCCGCTCACTGTAGAACTCCTCGCTAAACTTGCCAAAGGGCAAGATTTACACCTGAATGGCATTCCTAGGCTACCTAAAGGATTGGTAGCTTCTACCCTAGCGCAAACTAATAACCAAAATTTGTTGGTCGTCTGCGCCACTTTGGAGGAAGCTGGACGCCATGCAGCACAAATGGAAGCTATGGGTTGGCAGGTGGTGCATTTTTACCCCACTTCCGAAGCTTCCCCCTACGAACCATTTGACCCGGAAACGGAAATGATTTGGGGACAAATGCAGGTTTTGGCTGATTTGGTCAATAAAGACCCAGGAATAGGGGATGGGAAACAATCCAATTCCCCATCCCCAATGCCCAATCCCGGAGCGCAGCGACTCATGGCCATTGTTGCTACAGAAAGAGCGCTACAGCCCCACCTACCACCTGTGTCAGCCTTTAAGCCTTTCTGTCTCACCCTGAAGCGGGGAATGGAACTAGACCTGGATAGCTTCAGCGAACAAATGGCGGTGCTGGGGTACGAACGAGTACCTTTGGTGGAAACGGAAGGACAGTGGAGTCGGCGGGGGGATATTGTGGATATATTCCCAGTATCGTCGGAGTTACCAGTCCGTCTGGAGTGGTTTGGGGATGAAATCGAGCAAATGCGCGAGTTTGACCCCGCTACCCAACGCAGCGCAGCACTGGATAAAATCGACCAGTTAATTCTTACCCCCACCAGTTTTGCCCCAATTATTCTGGAAAAATTGCGCCTTACTGCTGGGGTAAACCCCCACTTACCGGCTGGGGAGGGACAAGGGCAAGAGATTGAAGGTGTGCGGCGGTTTTTGGGTGTCGCTTTTGAACAACCGGCTTGTTTGTTGGATTATCTCCCAGAAAACACCCTCGTTGCCATTGATGAGCCGGAACAATGTCAAGCCCACAGCGCTCGCTGGGTAGAACATGCTGCTGAACAATCTCGCGCTATAGAAGAAGATTGCGATTTATCCTTACCCAAGATTCACCGTTCCTTTGATGAATCCCTAGACTTGGCAAGTAAGTTTCAACTGATTTACTTATCGGAACTGGCAGAGGTAAATACTGGGATTAATCTTGCTTCCCGTCCAGTTCCCGTCACTCCACACCAATTTGCCAAAATTGCCGAAACAGTCCGTACTGAACGCGATCGCCATTTCTCGGTTTGGATCGTCTCCGCTCAACCTAGTCGTTCTGTTTCTCTACTGCAAGAACACGACTGTCCGGCACAGTTTATCCCCAATCCCCGCGACTACCAAGCAATTGACAAGCTACAAATCTCTCACACCCCTGTGGCGCTGAAATATTCTGGTTTGGCGGAACTGGAAGGCTTTATCTTACCTACATACCGTTTAGTAATTGTTACCGACCGAGAATTTTACGGTCAGCATAGCCTCGCTACCCCTAGTTACATTCGCAAACGCCGCCAAGCAACTTCCAAGCAAGTTGATCCGAATAAATTACGTCCAGGAGATTACGTAGTTCATCGAAATAATGGTGTCGGAAAGTTTGTAAAACTGGAAAGTCTGACGATTAACAACGAAACCCGTGATTATCTGGTGGTGCAGTACGCTGATGGTATTCTGCGGGTAGCGGCTGACCAGTTGGGAGCTTTGTCGCGCTTCCGGACGACAACCGAGAAACCGCCAGAACTGAACAAGATGACCGGGAAGGCTTGGGAAAATACCAAGAACAAAGTCCGCAAAGCCATCAAAAAATTAGCGGTGGACTTGATAGCGCTCTATGCAGCGCGAGCGCAACAACAAGGCTTTGCCTACCCTGCCGATTCTCCCTGGCAGGAAGAACTAGAAGATTCTTTCCCCTACCAACCGACAACAGACCAATTAAAAGCCGTACAGGATGTGAAACGGGATATGGAAAGCTCGCGTCCGATGGATAGATTGGTCTGTGGTGACGTGGGTTTTGGGAAGACAGAAGTTGCGATTCGGGCGATTTTCAAAGCCATCACGGCGGGAAAGCAAGTAGCACTCCTCGCACCGACTACCATCCTCACCCAGCAGCACTACCACACCCTGAAAGAACGCTTTGCTCCCTATCCCATTAATGTCGGGTTACTGAACCGCTTCCGCAGCGCCGAGGAACGCCGGGAAATTCTGCATCGACTGGCAACGGGAGAATTAGATGCAGTGGTCGGGACGCACCAGCTTTTAGGTAAAGGGGTGAATTTCCGTGATTTGGGACTGTTGGTAGTCGATGAGGAACAACGGTTTGGGGTGAATCAGAAGGAGAAAATCAAAACTCTCAAAACCCAAGTAGACGTGCTTACCCTCTCAGCAACACCCATTCCCCGCACTTTGTACATGTCTATGTCGGGAATTCGGGAGATGAGTTTGATTACCACACCCCCACCATCCCGTCGTCCGATTAAAACCCATTTATCTCCCTACGACCAAGAAAATATCCGTAGCGCTATCCGTCAAGAACTAGACCGGGGAGGACAGGTTTTTTATGTGGTTCCACGGGTAGAAGGAATTGAGGAAACGGGGGTAAAAATCCAGGAGTTAATACCATCAGCAAGACTTGCGATCGCTCATGGTCAAATGGATGAAGGGGAATTAGAATCTACCATGCTTTGCTTTAGCAGTGGTGAGGCGGATATCCTTATCTGTACGACAATTATTGAATCTGGCTTAGATATTCCCCGCGTCAACACCATCTTAATTGAAGATGCTCACCGCTTCGGTTTAGCACAGCTTTATCAGTTGCGGGGAAGGGTAGGACGAGCCGGAATTCAAGCCCACGCTTGGTTATTTTATCCCCAACAACGAACGCTTAGTGATGCTGCTAGAGCCAGATTACGAGCAATTCAAGAATTTACCCAGTTGGGTAGTGGCTATCAATTAGCTATGCGGGATATGGAAATTCGTGGCGTGGGAAATTTACTCGGTGCGGAACAGTCTGGACAAATGGATGCCATTGGCTTTGACTTGTATATGGAAATGCTAGAAGAAGCCATCCGCGAAATTCGGGGACAGGAAATTCCCCAGGTTAATGATACCCAGATTGACCTCAACCTCACAGCCTTCATTCCTGCAGATTACATCCCTGATTAGACCAGAAGATGAGCGCTTACCGAGCCGTAGCTGCAGCGAAGTCTAAAGAAGAGCTAGCCCAGATAGCGGTGGAGTGGAATGATAGATACGGAAATATTCCCAAGCCAGCAAGTCAATTGTTGCGGGTTATGGAACTCAAACAGTTGGCGAAGAAGTTGGGCTTTAGCCGGATTAAGCCAGAGAACAAGCAGCACGTTGTCTTGGAAACCCCAATGGCAGAACCAGCTTGGAATTTGTTGGCGGCGAATTTGACACAGACGCTGTTGAATCGCTTTGTCTACTCCCGTGGCTTAGTGACAGTGCGCGGTTTAGGTGTGGTGAAGGCAGATCAGCAGTTGCAGACCTTAATTGATGCCTTTAGCAAAATGGAGGGAGCAATACCAGATCAGACAGTCCTGTGATGGTTTGACTGAGGATGAAGTAGCAGTCAATCCAAACCAAAATTGTTTGACTCCTATCAATCGATAAATAATTGTATAACTATAAACTCAGCCACAATGTTCAGGAACTTATCGTCCTCTAATTGATAATTTATTTAAATGTTAATTGTTGTAAAAGTCATGAAATACTGACATTTATCTATTTTTTATCAATAAGACAACATATTCTCAATAATAATAAGAATTTTTCTCAAAATTTTCACGATAATAGGACGTTTCAGCGATTGATATTTTGACGATTTATTCCGTATGGTAGAATAATTACTATCCGTAGGACATGTTATTGCCATTTATAATTTTCCCACCTCTGGGAATAGGAATAGAGTAGGGGAATGGGGAAGGGAGAAATTAACAGAGATATAAATGCTAATTACCCAACACGGAATCCGTTATACGCCAGACGATGATGATTAACGTGTACTAGCTTTGGAGACAGAGCGTCCTTTAGTGGTAAACCAGTTTAGGAGGTCTCCCAGTCTAGAATGTTGAGCAGCTTTGGACTGTGGGGTCGGTGGAGCGGGAATTTCGAGGTTAATTTTCAGCAAGGCAGCGCACTTAGAAGCCAAGGGATGTTGTGAGTGGAGTTTCAAGGCTTGCCGAATATGAGCCTTTGCCATACCCGTGAGGTTTTGCTTGAGATATACGTAACCAATTAAGGCGTGATAGTCGCTGTTATTTGGCTGCAATTTCAGAGCATCCCGCAACTCTTGGACTGCAGGAGACCATTTTTGATTTTTCGCGTAAACAACAGCGCGATCGTAGTGAGATTGGGCATAGTTTCGCTCCGGGATTTTAGTTGCGCTTTGTTGCTCTACGACCACGGTGAGGGGCTTATATTCCTGACGGGGAACAATCCCAGTAGATTTTTCCCGAATAAACAACTCGTGAGTCTTTAAGCGGAGGTAGGCTAGGTTTAGCTCTCTTAACTGTTGTGCGACTTGATCAAATTCCGGCAGGGATTTATATAGAGTTTCAGCAACCAGGGCGATCGCTCCCTCATACACCACATCTATTTGCTCTGGTGGTGTGTGGAGTAACTGCTGTACTGTTTGATTTTGGCTGGTTTGAAACTTCTCCATTGGTATGCGACGTGCTTGGAAGCGCAGCATCGCCATAATTTCTGCCCTGTTGTTTTGCTGCTTTAACTTTTCGTAAGCTGGGTTGAGGACACGAGTAAACAAGGCTGTCGCTAATTCCCGATCGGAATTATTACTACTAACATAGCGATCGGGATGTAACTGCTTGGCTACGGTGCGATAACGCTTGATAATTCGATTCTCGTCAGCCGTCACAGAAATTCCTAGCACAGCGTAAGGGTCGTCTGTAAGTAGTTTCAACCATTGTGGTGGGAGCAACGTCTGTGACATTTTCATCTCGACCTTAAAAGTATCCAACCTTTATGCAACCTTTATATATACAAAGTCCGTAACACTCTGTGTCAGTCCGGGAAAATGCGCGCTTATAGAATCAGCTTAGATCAAGCTTTTATCCTCGGTGGCAGAAGCTTAATTTTCGGTCACGATCACCAAGTAATGATAGAAGCTGAATTCCTTTGCCTGTTTGTTCTCTAATTAAATTATGAAGTAGATGCTAGATTTCAGTGTAATTACTCACATAATTTCCAACATTTTTCGTTTTTTGAGCTTTGGTGTCCTGTTTTCCTCCCTGGCAATCAATATCATAGTTAGATATAGTCGTTCTGCTCTCAACCCTAACCAAAGAGCGCATTCGTGATTATATCCATACTTTTACTCAATCAGAGTGGACAGTATACTCAAGATTCAGGGATAACCTTACCACCACAGGGCGCTCTGTTTGGGGAAAACTGAGGGATAAAATCAACTTGTGCTGGTAAAAAGGGGTAGTTGCACTGATTAGCGGTAAACGACTGGTGAAATGTGGATAAGCGTGGAGTGTTGTCAATGATGTTCAGTAAACGTAAAAGTCGAAATATAGCAGCCATTTTAGCTTTCGCTGGCACATTCACCTTTTCTGGTCTACATAAATTCTATCTCGGACAACCCCTTTGGGGAATGTTGTATTTATTACTTTCTTGGACACCAATTCCCAAAGTAGCTAGTGCGATTGAGGGAGTCTGGTACTTAGCCCAAAATCAGGAAGATTTCGACCAGAATTTTAACTTAGGACAGCCAGCAGCAAGGAAAGCATCCGCAACACCAAATCATGTAGGTGCAGTTGCTGATGCTTTACGTCAATTGGATGGACTCCGGGAAGATGGATTGATTTCCGAGTACGAATTTGAACAAAAACGCCGACAGTTACTAGACCATATTTCTTGAGCAATCAACAATAAATCTACAAGAATGTCGAAACCCTGGCTAAGAGTAGTTCAGAACTACAGATTACAAAAAATACGTGACAAATTGCTCAGCGACCCCTATTATCGTCTGCAATCTACCGAAGAAATTGCGATCGCTGCCGAGTTGGGAATTCAAATTGATGTCAATCAAGCCAGTGTAGATGACTGGCTGCGATTACCTGGATTATCAATTCACCAAGCCAGAACCCTGGTAGAATTACGGTATTCAGGGGTGAATTTTTACTGTATTGCTGACATTGCAGCCGCATTAAACATGCCAGTACAGCGTCTAATACCGCTTCAGCCAGTGTTGAGGTTTTGTTATTATGATGACACCGAAACCAACCCCAAACAATTAATTAATCCCAATACAGCAGATGTAGAGAAATTAGTCCAACTGCCGTTTGTGGATTCATCTTTAGCGCAAGCGGTGGTAGAAAATCGTCTTCAGAACGGAGCTTATCGTAACCTGGTTGATTTTCAACGCCGACTAGCGCTAAGCGGTGATGTTATTGCTCAGTTGATGTACTATCTGAAGTTTTGAGTCCACCAACCTTGTAGAAACGGCATTTCCCAGGCATTCTCAGTATTGTCTTAAAAGACCCCGATACGGTCAAAAGGCCAGAAACGAAATACAGCACGACCAATAATATTCTGCCGTGGTAAAAAGCCCCAGAAGCGGGAATCGTTGCTGTCGTTGCGGTTGTCTCCCATAACGAAATATTGGTCTGCTGGTACTTTTTGGAGTTCCAGAGGCAAACGTGGTGGTTCGGCGATGTAGTCTTCTTGCAGGGGTTGACCGTTAAGGTAAACTGTACCATTGACAATGCTGACGGTCTGTCCTGGTTCGGCAATAATTCGCTTGATGAAGGCTTGGTCTTTGGGATATCCCAGACGTTGTAAGCTGGTTGGGGGTTCAAAAACAATAATATCTCCAGTTTTGGGTGGGTTTAACCGATAGGAGACTTTTTCAATTACCAAGCGATCGCCTGTGTGTAAGGTTGGAACCATCGAGTCGGAGGGGATGTAGCGAGGTTCGGCGACAAAAGTCCGAATCAGGAATGCCAAACACAAAGCAATGGCGACCAGAGTCAGATTTTCCTGTTGTTTGTGCCAGATTCGCAACCACCCAGGAGCTTCGGTCGGATCAGTTTCCTTTAAGGTCATAGTTGAGCTTTAGTTAAACAATTTGCTGCAATACCTAGATTATTTTGACGCTAAAGCTATGCTTTTAACTAAGTTTACCTTTGACATTGAGACAAGTAGCGTGTTTATCCTTAGACTTCAGAGAAATATTTATAACTCTGTGTCAAGTGTTTTGGATCACTTTTTTTCAGAGATATAAGTCACTAACCAGCCGAGACAATAGTCACTTAAGATTGATGTAAAAACCTTAATACTTATGCCAGGGAGGATTCAAAGTTTCACAGGTCTGACAGTATGAACTACCCAGACCTACTTCGTTGAGGTCTGGGTTTCTGAAACCAGACCAGTAGATTTGGATTTTTGACGCTTCTTTGTCCCTAGTTGCCGCATACTTCCCGCAGTTTTACGGGTGGATGA
>Ga0114939_10001226_pt1 | contig 20486 bp, 18 predicted proteins | sample AshMeaCrysSpring_FD_87196 | JGI IMG/M metagenome (GOLD analysis project Ga0114939, IMG submission 87196) | Groundwater microbial communities from Big Spring, Nevada to study Microbial Dark Matter (Phase II) - Ash Meadows Crystal Spring | ecosystem: Environmental > Aquatic > Deep subsurface >...
AGTTTAAGAGTGATTATTTGTACCCTATTTTTTTCCTAATTTCTATTCATTACATGGTTTGTCTAATTTGTCAATTCTTAAGCCCTAATCTGGGGAGAGAGACAGACAATAATCTAGAGATAGAGAGACAAACAAGAATTCCTAAAGTTATAGTTGTCAGCATGACAAGCAATCTCAACATTAGCTTTTATATAGGGTATATATGGCAGCACTGAACGGAGTCATGATGCAATACTTCCACTGGTATATTCCTCCCGATGGAAGTCTGTGGAAGGAATTTGCAGAAAATGTCAAATCGCTGGCTGAGGCTGGTGTTACGTCTGTTTGGCTACCCCCTGCTTATAAGGGAACAGCAGGTGGCTACGACGTGGGATACGGGGTCTACGATATGTTTGATCTTGGCGAGTTTGACCAGAAAGGCTCCGTGCGGACAAAGTATGGCACAAAGGAAGAGTACATTGCGGCAGTCAAGGCAGCCCAAGAAGCAGGTATTCGGGTATACGCTGATGTTGTCCTCAACCACAAATTGGGTGCCGATGCAGCTGAAGATGTAGAAGCAACACCTTTTGATCCAGAAGACCGTCATAGACCGATTGGTGACATGCAGACAATCAAGGTCTGGACTCACTTCACATTCCCAGGCCGCAAGGGTAAATACTCCGAAATGGAATGGCACTGGTGGCATTTTGATGCCGTGGACTACAACGCTTATAACGAGGGAGAAAACGCTGTTTACCTGTTCAAAGATAAGCAATTCGATGAACATGTTGATCTGGAAAAAGGCGCTTTTGATTATCTCATGGGCTGCGATCTTGATATGGAACATCCGGAAGTCCGTGATGAGTTGAAGCGTTGGGGTGAGTGGTTTGTTGATACCACGGGGGTTGATGGATTCCGTTTTGATGCGGTTAAGCATGTGAAAGCAGGCTTTTTCCCAGAGTGGTTACAGCACTGTCGGGAATATGCAGGTCGCAATCTGTTTGCAGTGGGTGAGTATTGGTCGTATGACGTGGAAGCGTTACACCATTTTATTAATATTACAGGTGGCGATGTACTGTTGTTTGATGCGCCATTGCACTATAACTTCAGTGTTGCCAGCACCCAGGGTAACAACTATGATCTGCGACAGATATTTGACAACACTCTGGTGCAACATCAACCCGCGCTAGCCGTTACTCTAGTTGACAATCACGATTCTCAACCCCTACAGGCACTAGAGTCTGTTGTTGAAGGTTGGTTCAAGCCGCTGGCTTATGCTTTAATTCTCCTTCGTAGCGAGGGTTATCCCTGTATTTTCTACGCAGATTATTACGGTGCCAATTACAAAGACAATGGCCGTGATGGCAACGAATATGAGATTTGGCTTGATAGCCATAAATGGCTGATTGATAAGTTCTTGTATGTTCGTCAGAGCTATGCTTATGGTGATCAGTACGATTATTTCGACCATGCAAATACGATTGGGTGGACTCGTTTAGGTGATGAAGAACACCCTGGTGGTATGGCGGTTGTACTGAGTAATGGCGACTCTGGTACAAAGTGGATGGAAGTTGGACAACCTAATTGCACCTACATTGATATCACTGAGCATATCAGCGAACCAATAACCACCAACGATGAAGGTTGGGCTGATTTTCGTTGCGCTGCGGGTTCTGTGTCAGTTTGGGTTCCCCAACCATAGAACGCACCCGGAAGTTGCAGAAACGGGGTTTGAATAGCAGCAGACACTGTTAGTAAATTATTTCATTCAGCTTGAACACCCATTCTCTAGTTGTTTGATTTATAAAACTCAATCAGCGAAAAAAAAAGAGCGATCGCGCGGTGTCAGTTGGGTAAGTCCTGTTCATAATTTGTAACTGCTAATTGGTTAGGACTTACGCAAGCACTCGCGGAAGTCCGCTTTGCACCTTCTTCTAGTTACCAGGCTGAACCTGGTAACTATAGCTTTGAGGCTCAGCCTCCAGATGATTGCAACTTACAACTATTATTGCCCATCTTTCTCCAATATCCACCACTGATTAGTATCAGCTTCCGTCGTCACATATTCAGGATTTCTACTATCTGCAGTTAGCTTTTGATTGTTGTAGGCTCGGTTGATAATGTAGACCTTCTCACCATAGTGAATCTTATTGTCACCATTAGCCTCTACTTTGGCAATTTCCCAACCTTGCTTGTCTTCGTCATAACCTTCTTGCCAGTAGTAGCAGCCACGACTTTACCACCCAATTAGGTGAAGGCAGTATATTTATTATTCTTCTACTATACAAAATGTAGTGTTGCACCAAGTAGTGGGGTTGCGAGACTATAATGTCTCTACTGCGAAATTTCCCGAAAAATCATGCACGCTCTCGAAGCCTACAACCTGAAAAAAACCTACCGCCAAAGTAAACAAATTGTCGCCGCCGTCAAAGATGTTTCTTTAACAATTTTGCCTGGAGAGGTTTTGGCTTTTCTCGGACCTAATGGTGCTGGTAAAACCACAAGTATTAAAATGATGGCAGGCTTGATAAAACCTGATGCTGGTAGTATAAGAATTGCTGGCAGCGATCCGCATCGTAACCCAGCTGCCTTAGAAAAATTGGGTGCAGTTTTGGAAGGAAATCGCAATGTTTACTGGCGATTAACTCCAGAAGAAAATTTAGAATATTTTGGTGTATTAAAAGGATTGACGCGTCGGGAAGCACGGAACTCAGGAATCGCACTTTTAGAAAGATTTGGCTTAATGCACAAACGCCAAACTGTCGTGCAAAATCTCTCGCGAGGAATGCAGCAAAAGTTAGCAATTGCTGTAGCTTTAATTCATAAACCACAACTATTGCTATTAGATGAACCCACCCTAGGTTTAGATGTCGAAGCAACAGAAGATGTCAAAATTTTGGTACGGGAAATAGCTGCATCTGGTTGTGCAATTTTGTTAACAACCCACCAATTGGCAATAGCAGAAGAACTTTCTGATAGAATTACCATTATTCAAAAAGGGGAAATTTTAACAGAATTGCCGACTCAGCAGTTAATCCAGCAGTTTTCTGGTAACGGTTATAAAATCGAGTTAGAAGTAGCAATTGATGAAGAAAAAATTACAGAATTAGAAAGTATTGGTGTAGCTGTGAAAGATAGGCAGATTATTTATGTGCAACAACAAGAATTGCTGTATAAGGTGTTAGGAATAATCAATCCTATTCCATTGCACAGGGTGGAAAAAGAAGAAGCAGATTTGACGCAAATCTTTTTGAAATTAGTTAGAGGCAAAATGAATGATTAAGGATGCATAATTTCATAAGAGTTTGTAGTGAGGACTTTAGTCCTCATTCTTGTTTAAATGACATCTTGCACCTTTAAGGGTAAACCACTAATTCTCGCAATAAAAGTCAAAAATATTACTTGACAATTCATTGGCTTTTTCAGTCCATTTCAATGGACTTGTGCTATTAGACTGGGACTTACAGTCCCAGGCGAGTAGGGGCGCATAACGAGTGATAAGTTATTATTTTTACTATGTATTTACCAGATGCAAGATATGAGTTAATGAGGACTTTAGTCCTCACTACAAACTTAAAGATACGTTACAATACGCAAGTTGCACCCTATCTAGTAACAAATACATGTTGGAATTATTCCTAGCAGAATTACGCCGTGCTTGGATACAATTTCGCCGTTATTCTATGGAGTCAATTGGCGGAATTATCATCCTCACAATCTTTTTTTATGCACTATTTCTTAGCGTTCGTTACATTGCTGGTCCCAATTTACAATTAGGAGACAGACTCGACTCCATAATTATCGGTTACGTCTTGTGGAGTTTGGTTGTCTTCATCTTAGCTGACATCTCAGGAAATTTACAATTGGAAGCCCAAACAGGGACTTTAGAACAATTATTTCTCTCCCGCTATGGTGCTATCCCAGTTTTCTTAATCAGAACCTTAGCAAATTTGGTTTTCCAGTTATTTATTATGCTCACCATTTTGTTTATTATCATGGCACTAACTGGAAGTCGCCTCAGTTTTTCCCCTGCTTTGATTTTACCTTTAATTACTGTTTTAATGGGAGCCTACGGTATTTCTTTTGCTGTGGGTTCATTAGCCCTATTATTTAAGCGCACCCAGCAATTACTAGCCATTTTTCAATTTGGATTATTATTTTTAATGGCAGCCCCTATCGAAACTTGGAAACCACCCCTGAATCTTTTAGGAAAATTATTGCCCATGACTCCTGGAGCAGGATTATTGCGTGCTTTAATAGCAAGAAATGAAAGTTTAAATTTCTCGCTATTAAGCATTGCTTTCATTAATGGCGCAATATATTTCGCCTTGGGATTAATACTATTCCGCCTCGCTGAAAAAACAGCGAAGCAGCGAGGAATGTTGAGTGGATATTAAAGATTAGGTAGAAGCATTCGGCAAGCAATTCAACAAGAGCCTCTGGCTCTGTTTTCTCGTTACTAAGCTCTCAGCTTGGTAACGGGAAAAATTTACTATTATTGCCCATCTTTCTCTAATATCCACCACTCATTAGTATCAGCTTGCGTCGTCACATATTCTGGATTTCTCCTATCTGCGGTTAGCTTTTGATTGTTGTAGGCTCGGTTGATAATGTACACCTTTTCACCATAGTGAATCTTATTGTCACCATTAGCCTCTACTTTGGTAATTTCCCAACCTTGCTTGTCTTCGTCGTAACCTTCTTGCCAGTAGTAGCAATCACGACTGTCACCAAAAGCACCAAGCATGTTTTCCTCGCCCAAATCTTCCTCCGTGGACTTGACATGGATGAGGGTGCCATCGGTTAATTCCCCACTACCACCCGTGATTTCCAGCTTCACCTGACCTGTGTTAGACAGTCGAGGCCAGTTATATCTGCCATGTTGGGCAGTAATGATGTATTTCCCATCCTTGGTCTTGAGGTAAAACTTGTCACCAAATTTGGCAGTTTCCGCAGGTTTTGGTGGTGGGGGTGCCTGGAAAACCCAGTATTGTTCGTTGTCTTCGGCGGTAGTAATGAAACCAGGATACTCTGTATCTATCACCAAGTTTTGATTCGGGTAGGCAAGGTTGGTAATGTAGACTTTATCCCCATAGCGAATCTTGCTATCTCCACTGGTATCTGCTTTAGTAATCTGCCATCCTTGTTTGTTGAGGTCGTAGCCATCGTACCAGTAGTAACAATCATGGCTATCGCCAAAAGCACCAAGCACGTTTTCTCTACCCAAGTCTTCCTCAGTGGATTGCAACTTGATGACGCTACCCGATATCAAGTCACCGATACCACCGCAGATTTGCAGTTTCACCTGTCCGGTTCTCCCTATCCGTGACCAGTTGTATTTACCCAACTCTGCGGTGATGATGTATTTATCGCTCATGTGACGCAGGTAGAGGGTATCACCGTATTTGATGACATCCGGGTCTGGGGAAGACTCTGGTGGTGGTGCAATTATCCACCAGTCGTCAGCGTTAGCGGAGGTACTTATCCACTCCTGATTCTTGATTAGTCGCTGTCCCTGGAAGGGAGTAAAGTTACTGCTGATGCATACGCGATCGCCATAGCAAATGTTACCCTCACTCCCATCGGCTTTAGTAATTTGCCAGTATTGCTGTTGGTAGTTTTTGGCGTCATCGCTGCTGTAATAGTAGCAGTCGCTTTCGTCACGCCAAGCACCTAGGAAGTTGCGTATTCCAACGGTTTCTCCCACCCCTAACGCTAATAGGGGTTGCAGGTACTCCTGAGTACGAATCTGCACCGTAGCACCGCTTTGCACTTCCCCCTCACCATAGCGCAACTCCAGCTTCACTGGGTCTGTAGTCCCTAGTTGGGGGAAGTAGTAGCGCACCCCAGAATAGGCTTTGCTGATGTATTCCCCACTCCTATGTCTCAGACAGAATTGGTCGCCAAATTTCAAGGGAGTACCAATCGCTGGGGATGGTGGGGCTGCAAAGATATTATCGGTGCGGGGTTCGCTGCGGGTGAAGACATCGCCGAAGGTGGGTGCATTTGCTACCCTTTCCCCCAGTTCCCAAGTGTTGCGGTCGATACCTCGCCATTCCAGGATGGTAGCAATAATTGAGGTGTGGTCGTAGGGGACCTGTGTCGGGGAACGGAAAACCGTCCGCTGTTCAATATAGGGTGATACGAGAATGCAGGGAACTCTGACCCCAAAGCGGTTAAATTCAAAATCGTGTTGCAATGGGAAGTTTGGCTGTTTAAAACATCCCCAGGGTGGCTTAGCGCTTCGGGGTGGGGGTACATGGTCGTAGGTGCCGCCGTGTTCATCAAATACAATTAGTAACAGCGTTTCTTCCCAAGCGGCTTTGTTACTTACCAGGCTGAGATAAATTTGCTTGAGCATTTCTTCCCCAGGGGTGACATCACTCTTGGGATGGTAGTCATTACCGAGGATGGATATATTGCCCAGAATTGTACCTCCCCACGATGGCTCAATATAAGTAAAGGCGGGTAATGTCCCAGCCTCTGCCATCTGGAAGAATTTCTCCATCTCGTAAAAATGGGCTTCAATATAGGGGATTTGCTCCATACGCGGGAAAATCCGCCGCGTGTAGGGCACAGAACTAATTAATGGCGGGTATGGTTTATCCCAGAATATTCCCCAGTCATGGAAGTTGTTCTGCTCCAAGACATGCCAAATTGTATCAGTGTCGAAGCGGTCATCAGCTAAGTATGCTTCGACAGGGTTGGTGGTCAAGAAACCATTATCCACCAGTCCCAAAGATGTTCCGCACAGGGAAAAAGCACGGTTAGCGTTGGTTTGGGTGGGGACCGAGGAGAACCACATATCCGAAACCGCGTAACCCTTCGCTAAAGCGTTCAGCACTGGTAAATCAGTTGGTGTATACATCCGCATGATTTGGCTGATGGTTTGTAGTTGTTCATCCCCTAATTCTGACCAGAGGGAAGCGTAATCCTTGAGGAAACCCTTCATATTCGCACTTACCCCCGGTAACGGGTTCACGTCGTAACCAAACAATTGCACGTTGACGTGTCGATAGTCTTCGTGGGGGTCTAATCCAGGTGAATTGCTGGCTCTAACGGTCGGTGCAGGTGGTAGGTTAAGGTAAGTCTTGCCGTCTCGTTCTAAAGTATTGCTCAGTTTCTCGGTATCCACGAACGCTAACCCGTGGAATTTATTTTCATCTTCAGCTAATGCTGGAATATGGTGCTGTGGTTCCTCACCAGGACTGTACAAATATCCCAGCATAGTGTCAAAGCTGCGGTTCTCCAGCATGATGACCACAACGCGCTTAATGCGCTCTTGCATCAGATTTTGGGTATTCATCTGGATGTTGCTCCTTTTGTTGGCTCGTAATCCGTCAATCTCAATTGTTGTTCGGGTGTTTTATGATAACAAAGTTATTGATTTTACAATCAAAAACCCTAGTTTTTAAGGGCTGATTATTGCCCTTAAAAATTTCAACCAGTTGTCCCATAAAAGGTTGATTTTTTTATGCCGTTAATCTCCTGGTAAAACTCAAGTTTTTATTATTACAATACCTGGGAAATCAACAGCCAAACTAATTGTTATCATTTGCTCAAAAACATCAAATTTATTACTGTATAACAACATTGTATTTTTAACCAATTAATATAGGAAATACTAATAACTTTACTTTATTTTTCAAATATTAACAAAACTAATAAACTTATAGGAATTGGTCAAGATTCATCTGTGCATCGGTGTTTAAATCCCTATTGTGCCGAATTCACATCTAAACATAATGTCGCTTGCGGTTGTTGTCGCAGGATAGAAGCTGGACAATCTGGACTAATTTCTCCTTGTAACATCTGTTTCACTATTGCAGCTTTGCGTTTCTCTGGTGCCAGACAAATGATTTTTTTAGCTGCACAAATTACGGGAATGGTAACAGTAAAAGCGTATTGCGGAACACTCTCCAGATTGGCAAAATAACCTGTTTTCACTTGTTGCTGGCGGTTAACTGTATCTAACTTCACCAACTTCACGCTGTAGGGGTCGTGGAAATCAGCAACGGCTGGGTCGTTAAAAGCTATGTGTCCGTTTTCACCTAAGCCTAGAAAACACAGGTCGATGGGTTGCGCTTGTAGAAGTTTGGCATAGCGATCGCATTCCGCCACAGGTTGCAGTGTATCACCTTGAAGATAATGAAATGCCTTGGGATGCACCAGGACCTCTACCCTTTGACGGAGATAGTGACGGAAACTAGCCGGATGTTCGCCACTAATACCCAAATATTCATCCAGATGGAAGCAGGTAATCCGCGACCAGTCTACACCACCCAAGGCAATTAAAGCATCGAGTAACGGGATTTGGGAGCTACCTGTTGCCAACAACATAGCAGCAGAACCCTGTTGCTTGATAGTTGTTTGTAAATAATCTTGAACTATTGCCGCTACATCCTGTGCCATTTCGGCTGGGGAGTTGTAAATCTTTACAAACAACCCATCCACTTGAAAACTTGGGGCAGTTACCATGTGATTATCCCTACTTACTTAGTAACGGATTATTCACTGACCGTCAAAACAATAACAATAACATTAACAGGGTAACACTGCCCAAGCACGCATCTACCGATACATTTCCAGACCAACACTCCTAGGGACTTAGTTTATTTTCCTTCCTAGAGTAGCTTGGGCACTCGTCCGTTCATCTATTGAGTGCAATACATTTTAATAAAATCATTGTCAATCAGAAGGAGAGATATTGTGAAAAATGTACACCTTTTGATCATAGAGGACAAGATGGGACGCCGGGAATTTCAATTAACAAAGCCGGTATATTCTCTTGGTAGAGCCATCAATTGCGATCTGCATATATTCTCCCCCTATGTATCTCGTTATCATGCAACATTAGTGAGGCTACCACAAGAAAATAATCTTCTGGGCTATTATTATCAGATAGTGGATGGTGACTCTAAAGGTAAGCAGAGTACCAATGGATTGAAGATTCGCGGTGTAAAGTATCTATTTCATAATCTGACTAATCAAGATGAAATTATTTTAGGACCCCAGGTAAGAATAATTTATAAACAACAAAAAGAAGCAGCAAAAACATATTTCCATGCTGTTCCGATAGCGCCATATGAAACCACAGTTTACAGCACGCTGGGGGATAATTAAAATCGGAACAGAGGTACGGCGTTTTTATCCCGTCATGCATCCCACGTTCTCATCAAGGTTGAGACGTGGGATAAGTGACGCTTTAGCTATTATCAAATGTTTAAATCCCGGAGAGCTAAACGAATTTGCTCTAAACGTCTGCGATTGACACCTAAATCCGACTCTCCAATGCGAGATGCTGAACGCATATGAATTACTGATTCATTCGGAGGTAGATAAAATTCTACATCATCAATAAATTTGAATATCCGGCTTTTAGAAAGAGCATGAATGTAATTATCTGTCTGTTCTACAACTTGTGTCCGAGGAACAACAGTGAGAACTTTTAGTAAAATTTCTCGTGCCCTATCGTGGTCTACATGATAAATTATCGGCTCAATGGCTTGTTTGGGTGAAGCGTTTTGACTGACAACACAGTTAGGAGAAGCCGGACAAGGTGTAAGATGACCATTATTAACTCCTAACCTGGAAGAGTCAGCCCAAGTCGCAGCCGGAAGTATCAAAGTACTAATGAAGATTAATACTATAGCTACAGTAATACTTTGCAAGACTTGCTTGGCGATCGCACTGAGCAGACGGGACATAAATTTACTCCTCATGGTTGAATTAGCACTAAGCTATTTTACGAGTACTAGCTCTCGGCTTAACAAGTGTGCCATTTGACGGTCTATAAGTGCCTGTTTGAGGTACATTTACAAAAGTTTACTAGCTTTTGCAAAACCATGCTAGCTGCAATTCTGTTTGACTTAGATGGCACCCTTGCTAACACCGACCCGATACATTACATAACTTGGCGGGAAATGCTCTTAGGCTACGGTATAGAAATTAACGAAGAAATTTACAAAACCCGCTTCACCGGAAGGCTCAACCCGCAAATTGTGGAAGACTTTCTCCCGCAATTATCACCCCAAGAAGGTGCGAAACTAGCCGACGATAAAGAAGCACTGTTCCGTCAAATGGCACCGAATATGAAACCCACCCCAGGACTAGGGGAACTGTTGCAATGGACACAGAAACATCAAATTAAACGTGGTTTAGTCACCAATGCACCCATACTCAACGCGGAGCATATGTTAGCAGCATTGGGACTGCAAGATACTTTTGACACCATTGTAATAACCGAGGCTGAAGGGATACCAGGTAAACCAGACCCCGCACCCTATCAATTAGCTTTGCAGAAATTAGGCATTAGTCCAGAGAGCGCGATCTGCGCTCCGCGCAGTAGCAAAGCTATCGCACTGGAAGATTCCCCTTCTGGGATTCGTTCTGCTGTCGCGGCTGGTATTCCCACCATTGGTGTTGCTTCTACCCAAGAAGTGCAAAAATTGCTGGATGTAGGTGCGTTTATGGCGATTGCAGATTTTACTGATTTGCAGTTGTGGACGCTGTTAAATTCCTTGGGTAATGAAGATTTGGTGACGCCAGTTTCTTGTTAATAAACCGCCAAGACGCCAAGAACGCTAAGTTTTTCTTGGTGTCTTTGTGTATGCAGCGTGAGGTTTTCCCTTTACAATACATCCTCCCCCAAAGCTACCGCACCCCAAAGCGGTGCATCATCCCCCAATGTCGCGGACACTACTTTAAAATTGACCTCTGGTAACGCCGTTTCCCGTGCTACCTGACGCACCACGTCCCACCATCTCTCCCCCGCTTTGGTGACACCCCCACCTAACACAAACAACTGCGGGTTAATCAAATTTGCTACATTTCCAATCCCCACACCCAACCCCCAAGCACCCCGGTATAAAATTTCCTGCGCCAATTGATCACCCAAAGCCGCTGCTTGACTCAACACCTGTCCCGTGAGCAACTCCAAATTCCCCTCCACTAACCCCCGCAATATTTCCCCTCTTCTATCTTGGGGTTCGTTTCCCAGCCACTCCCGCGCATCCTGAGCCATATACGGACCACTGGCTAACCTTTCTACACAACCGCGCTTCCCACACAAACAGACCGCACCGGCTGGGTCTACTACCATGTGCCCAATTTCACCCGCCATCCCCTCCGCACCCCGCCAAGGCTTACCATGCAATATCCAACCACCACCTACACCAGTACTGACCGTGATATAAAACAAACTTTCATACCCCTGACCGGCACCAAAACGATGTTCCCCCAAAGCCGCTACATTCGCATCATTATCTACCTGTACCGGAACACCAAACTTATTCTCTAACCACTCCTGGAGGGGAAAATTTTCCCAACCAGGGACATGATGGGAAAGACGTACAGTACCCGTAGTAGCATCTACAGGTCCGCCAAAACTGACACCAATAGCCGCCAGGTTTTCCCCTCCCAGTAGCGAGTCAATCAGTTCGCCCATAATTGCTAAATCAGTGCTAGCATCAGCATTCAAAGGAGAGAGACGGCGTTGCTTTTTCCATGATTCTCTAGCATCTAAGTTTACCGTTGCGGCTGCTAGTTTAGTACCACCAAAATCAAGCGCTAAAATTAAGGTCATAAACAGTTCTGAGTGCTGAATAAAGCAGTTTACTTGGGAATTTTAAATTGTGAACTGGGAACTTTTAATTGTTCTCCATCACTCCCGCAATAAACTGCTGCATCTTGTCATAATGCGACCCCTTCCAATAAACCTGCTTGCAACTTTGACAGCGACGAAATTCATTAACTTGTGACTGCACGCTTGATGGTAATTGGTTAATAATAGCTTCCTTATTTACGGATTCTAATAAGCCATTACAACGGATACACCGCACAAAAGGCGAGACTAATTTAAATAAATCAAACCGCTGCAGCACTTCCACAATTTGCATTTGCGGGTTGGTTTGTCTGACGTAATAACCATAAGTTACCACACTCCGCATTAATAAACCTTTATCACGAGTTAAAAGTATCCGGTCTTCGCGACTGGAAATAGTGGCTAATTCTTCATCTGCATAATCATTACGATACAAAGTATCAAAGCCTAACATGCGGAGAGAATTTGCTAGTTTACCTAAATGAATATCTAAAACAAATCGAATTTCATTCAAGGGTTTCGGTCGTACAGAAAAGGTTGTTGTCCTAGAATTTATCACGGAAATAGGGTAAACATGGATAACATCTCCATCATTGACAATATAGGAAAAATCTACCCCTTGCCCATTTACTTCAATACAATCAACCTCTGGATGCGGTACACCCAAGGACTCTATCATGTCTTTAATTGAAGATTTTTCAGCAAAGAAATGATTGATTTTTACCCGCTTTTTCTTGTGAGGTAAAAAGTGATTCAATTCGGCATGAAAATGAAAATCTGCTTGAGCCATAGGGAATTTTGGCAATTGCTCACACTATCTTTAATAGTAAGAAAAAACTGGAGACAAGGGAGACAAGGTAGCACTTTCTTCTTTGTCCTTCTTATCTCTCTTATAGCTGCTAGTAAAGAGTTCTTATTTTCTTCATATCAGTTCTTCTGTTATGGCTCGGCGGAGAATTTCCGTAACTTCTGCCGCCATTCTAGCATCTAGCTCAATTGCATCGCGTTTTTTTGCAGCCTCAATTTTATCAGGATTGGTTTCCTGAAATGGTTTGACTCCCCGTAAAGCCATGCTGAAAGTTCTTAGCACAGGTGGATTATTGTTAGCCTTGGGACGTTCATCTAAAAATTGTACTAATGCTACATAAACTATTTCGCTACTTTGGCGAGAATCACTAAAGCCGTTACCTAATTTTGAGATAATTGTCGGAGATATTACAACTTTTTCTAAACCCAAAGCTTGGATAGCAACATCAATGTAACGACAAGCGTCTGAACCCATAGCTCTGACGATAGCTTCTAGACTATTCCACTGCGCTCCTGGTAATCGAGATTGAGGCAATAGATGATGATGCCATCCTAACATGGAGATAAACCGGACTAAATCGTAGGCGGTTACAAGATTGTCTCCTCTAGTAGTTTCGGGAGCCGATTTGAGCAAGATTTTTTTTGTTTTTACATCATACAATCTTGGCTGATTAATATAAGGAACTTCACCGTAACGTCCCCGGAAAATCAAGTCCTGATTTCCCGTGATTTTTTTCACCCATAATTCTAATCCCTCCCAAGTTTCAAATCGTTTACACATAGCAGCTAAGGAATTGGAACTAGCTATTTTATTTTGATAACTAACTATGTCATTAGCTACGTTAAAAAAAGATACATATTTCTGGGGATTTTCTGTATCTAAAATCACGCAATTATCAATATCAACATCAGGGAATTTTGTATTTAATTGCGAAACAATATTCAGTAAAGGGATGATTTTTGTTCCACTCCAAAATTGATTCTTATTCAGAGCATTTCTTCCCATCCAGTGGGCTTTTATCTTACCATCAGCTAAGCGACCTATGCAAATACAAGCCTCTTTAATATCTGGATGGATAAATTCTAAACCTTGGGACGATATTTGCGGTAATTCTCCAACTTTTGAATAAGGTTGAAAGAGCAATTCTTCAAGGTTTTGTTGGTCTTTTAGACGAACTGGATAATTATTGATGTCTTGTTGATAGGGCGAATTTTGCACACCTTTATACAATAAGGCTGGGTTGTCAGTAGTCGAATTTGGACTATTAGCAAGTGCGAGAAATTCTTGGAAAATTCGCGCTCTATCTTTACCTTGCTCTAGCTTGTCAGAAATATAAGTGCTGTTGCTATTTAATGGGTTTGACATAAGTGATATTTCTGCGTTGAATATGGGTTATTCAACGTTATTTTAATTGTAGTCAAGCGACTCCAGTAAACTCTTATACTTACTTAATAAATAAAGCCCAGATTTATTTATGCAGTAGTTTGGCGATGGTTAGTTAGAAATTCACTAGACTCATATATTGAGAAGTGTTATCTACTAAATCTGGACTATTTCTGAGGATAGATGCGCTCTTATTGTGATTTTGCTAACTCCTGCTGGCAGGCAAGACTCCTGAAAAATAATTGAAATATTTCTCAACTACTTGATTTTTTTATTGACCTCAAGTTACATTAAATCTCGACAAACCCAAGGGAATCTCTGACTTGCAATCCAGCAAGCCATCAGGATTTTATGGGTGTACTACCTTTGGAGAAACCATATGTCAGTTGAAAAACAAGCTCGTACTAGCAAGATTCAGATTGAAGTCAAGGAAATCGCCCCTCAAACCCGTAAGGAAAAGACTGTTCAATTGAATGCTGACGGTGATGGTAGCGACTTAAGCAACGAATAGTTGCTAATTTTTTCTAGTAAGGTTTAAACTAGGGGTGGGTAGTAAGACACTACTTACGCCTTCACCCCTTGTTTGAGTTAGGTTTTTTATTTTTTTCAAAAATTATTGCAAATAATTCTCAAGTTTATCTAAACTCCTGGGATGATCATGGAAAACATACTGAAGGCTGTAAAATCTGCATTTCCAAAAATTATTGGCGATATACAGCCATTTGTAGATGACAAACTGACCAGTTTTGTAAATGACTAGTAACTCAGGAGAAGCATATGCGATCGCTAGCACAGATACTAAATCCCTATAGCGTCGAAGAATTCTTAGAAAATCATTGGGAAAGTAAAGGAATATACATATCTAGTGCAGGGGAAAGAAAATTTCATCACCTTTTTTCCTGGAATAAATTAACGTATTTATTGAACTATCATGAATTCAAATACCCTGAATTGCGCTTAGCATTAGATGAAAAAGTGTTAGATGAAAGTGCAAATTGTCACATCATGAAGTGGGTACAAGATGGTGCAACTATCATCATCAACGGAGTGCATAAACGAGTTCCAGAAATTGCTAAATTTGCAGCAGAATTTAGAAATGATATCGGTTATGGTGTACAAGTAAACGCTTACTGTTCCTGGCCGGGAAGACAGGGTTTTTCGTCCCACTACGATACCCATGAAGTGTTTATTTTACAGATAGACGGAAGAAAAAAATGGTATGTTTTTCCTGACACTTTTAAGTATCCCTTACAGGAACAAAAATCATCTGATTTCACGACCCCCCAAGGGGAACCTTACTTGACTTGTACTCTAGAAGCGGGTGATGTTCTTTATATTCCAAGGGGTCATTGGCATTATGCCATTGCTTGCGATCAACCATCACTACATCTGACTTTGGGAGTGCATTGCAAGACAGGTATTGATTTTTTGGAATGGGTTGTAAATCAGCTTAAACAGCAAGAAGAATGGCGTAAAACTATACCATTACGCAGTGAGAAAGGTGCTGCTAATGGCTATATAGATGGATTAGTTCAAAATTTGAATTATTATCTAGAAGACAACAATATCTCTCAAGAATATATCAATTATTTAGACAGTTTAGGCAAGCCTATTGAAAAATATTCTTTACCCTATCAAGCTGGATTAAATATATTTCAGGCTGGAGTTGAAACCAGATTTAAAACCGATAGATTTCAGCGCGTGAAAATCTCAGAATTGCCAGATGGTAGTGGATATAAAATTATTGTTGCTGAGAAGGAAGTCTCTTTAAGAGGTGTACCTTACTTTTTGGTAGAAAACTTATTTAATCAAGAGAGTTTTACCGGCAATGATGTCATCGGGTGGCTACCAGATTACGATTGGGAACTAGATATTGTTCCCTTATTATCTCGCTTAGTACTGGAAGGAATCTTATTTGTTGACGTTAACTGATTAATTACCATGAATAACTACTTTTGTGCTGACCATTCCCAACAAATTGGAGAAGATATTATTGGTAGTGCTGCCAATAATCAAACATATATATTAATAGAGTGTCCCCCACCGTGGGATTCAGAAGCATTTCATTCTAAAAAAGTGCCGGAGAGTCTCAAAAATTTAGTAGCAGAGGTAAAACGAGCAAAACTACCAGTCCGATTTCTGTTAATTGCTAATAGTTTATCAGCAAAGCAAACTAGCAGTAAAGTTTTAATTTATGACAAAAAAGACGGGCTGACAAATGGCTACCAAAAGTATGAATATGAAGTAGCAGATATAAATCACGTAGCAGCTACTGTCCGCAAATGGCTAACTGGAGAAACACTATATTGCGACTTGGAATATAGTGATATAAGGGATATTTTAGTTTGTACCCACGGTAGTCATGATAAGTGCTGTGCCCGGTATGGAAATCCCTTTGTCATGCAAGCTTTAGCTACAGTATATGACTTGCAATTGCAAAATGTGCGGATTTGGAAAGCAAGTCATTTTGGGGGACATCGGTTTGCACCCACTGCGATAGATTTACCAGATGGGAGATATTATGGTGGACTTGATGCAGAGTCTTTCAAGAGAATTCTGACGCGCAATGGTGATATTAAATGCTTGAATAGAGTATATCGGGGCTGGGGAATTTTACCAACCCAAATTCAGGTTATGGAAAGAGAATTAATCCTGCAACATGGATGGGATTGGTATAAGTATAAAGTTGCCGGAACAATCCTAGAAAACAACTTAGAAACCCATGAAATCTTCGCGGAGATATCCTGTGAAAAACCAGATGGTTCAGTAGATATTTACCGAGCTAATTTGGTGAAAGATGAAAGCAAGACAATGCAAATGAAAGGTTCTTGCAATGCTAGCAAAGAATCAGTGTTTGTGAAATATGCTGTCCAAAATTTGCGGCTTCATGGACAGAAAATGCTGTTACAGAGTAATATGATAGCGTGAATAGCTAATGGGTAATATAGAAATCCCATGTGATTTACAAAGGCTGTTCAGATTCCCGACTTTTTCAAGAAGTTGGGAATCTAGACGTTTATGAATCATTTATCACTGCTATAGTTAATTAGCTATTAGCCAATTTACAATACATAAATATATGAGGAATGCCGCGATAATCGTGTAATTCTCCTTCTTCTGTGAATCCTAGCCGTTTGTAGAAATTCAATGCATTTATTCTTGCTCTTAATTTAACAGCATGGAGATTTTTTTCCTGGGCTATTTCTATTAATTTATGCATTAATTTTGTGCCAATTCCTTGGTTTTGAAATTCTGGCGATACTGCTACATAGCTGATGCTTCCAAGTTCTGGTGATAGTTGTCTAAGTCTAGCGGAACCAATAATTTTATCCTGGAAAACAGCTACTAGATGAACCGCACTATCACTATCATCATACTCATCTTTTTCGCTTCCACGTTCCATTCCTAAAGGTTTGCGGAGGACAAACCATCTTTGATAGAACATCTCTTCTAATTCTTGTTGATTTTTGATGTAACGTATTTCTATCATTTTTAATTATTGGTAATTATTGGTTCGTAGTAAGCACGCGCATTGCTTACTACAAACTACCGCAATATTAAGTACCTAACATCTGCAATTTGTGCAGACTAGCGTATAAACCATCTTGCAGCAACAATTCTTCATGGCTTCCCTGTTCTATCAATTCACCACGCTTAAGGACAAAAATTCGATCCACATCGCGAATTGTAGACAGACGGTGGGCGATAATAATTGCAGTACGTCCCTCTAGTAATCTGTCCAATGCACTTTGAATTAAAGCCTCTGTTCCCACGTCTAAGCTAGCAGTGGCTTCATCTAATACAAGAATTTGTGGGTCGCGAATCGCAGCACGAGCGAATGCTAATAGTTGCTTTTGTCCGCTAGAAATATTGGTTCCCCTCTCGCGTAATTGCGTATCATAACCTTGGGGTAATTGAGCAATAAACTGGTCAACATTCGTGTTTTCAGCTGCTTGCTGAATTTCCTCAAAAGAGTAGCTATCTCCTAAAGTAATATTGCTTTTAACATCCCCAGCAAACAAAAATCCTTCTTGCAAAATGACCCCCATATATCGCCGTAATTCCGCTTGTGGTAAGTCACGAATATCGACACCATCTACCACAATTCGTCCTTTAGTTGGTTCGTAGAGACGACACAAAAGCCGGATAATTGTACTTTTACCCGCACCTGTGGGACCGACTAATGCAACTTTCTCACCAGGACGAATGGTAAAGTCCAAATCTTTAATCACGTAATCATCTTTTTTGTAAGCAAACCACACATGTTCAAAGCGAATTTCCCCCCTGTTAGATTTTAGATTGTGGATTTTGGATTTTAGATTACTACCCTCCGCTGGGTCGCGAATTTCGATGGGTTCGTCGAGAATATCCGCAATCCGTTCCACAGCAGTAAAACCTGCTTGAATCGCAGTGAATTTTTCCGCAAATTGACGTAATGGGTCAAATAATCTTTGAGCGTACAAAACAAATGCTGATAGTGTTCCAAAAGTCAACTGTTTTTGCAAAATAAAAATGCCGCCCACCCAAAGGACACCTGCTATTGCTACCAATGCAATCCATTCTAAAGTTGCTGAAACCGCTGAATCATAAAAAATTGTTTGGTCAACTTCTTTGATGTATTTCTTGTTAGTTTTGCGGAACAATTCAGCATTAAATTTTTCCCGACGAAACAACTGCACTACATTAATACCAGTAATGTTTTCTTGCAGCATGGAATTAAGAGAAGAAAGTTCTTCTCTGGTTTTATAATTTGCTAGACGGTACTGGTTTTGAAAGTAAACAATCAACGCCGTGATGGGAACAAGCATCATCAATAACAACAGAGCAAGTTGCCATTGAATAGAAAACATAAACACGATGATGACCACCATAGAAAACAAATCTGAGACAATACCAACTGCCCCAGTGGCAAATACATCACCCAAGGCTTCCACATCATTTGTCAGCCTAGTAATTAATTTTCCTACAGGTGTGCGGTCAAAAAATCGTACCGCTAAAGATGTCACATGATAGAATAAATCATCCCGAATTTTTGCAGTGATTTGTTGCCCTACTTTTTGCACGAAATAACCTTGAATTCCTGTAAGAATTAGGCGAATTGTGATAGTGATCAACAACACCGATTCTACAATGTAAAGCCCTTCCATTAAGGGGCGATTTCTGAGAAACTCGTAGGTGCTTGGTTCTTGACGAATTAAGGAAATTGCTTGTCCAATTAGGAATGGTTGTATGGCGTTAGATACTGCTAATGGGATGAGTAACAACATCGATACCAATAACAACCTACCACTACTACGAGCATAGGGTATCAAGCGTAAGAATAACCGCCAGTCGTTGTCACGGGGACGGTTGTTTGCATTAGCCTCAATAAGAGGTTGGGAATTAGTCATAATTGGTAGAAGACGCTAATATGAGGGCGTTAGGTTAAAAAAGCACGCTTTTCTAATGTAGCGATTAATTTATATTTATCACTCTTCCCTTGTCATTATGTCCGAAATGGAAACCACCCGTTTACTATTGAGACACTTCACCCTCAATGATTTAAATGACCTATTTCGCTTCTACAATAACCCAGAAGTCATGCGCTATGTCGGTCAAGGTGCATTCACTACAATAGAGGAAACAAAACCGAGATTAATATTCATGATTGAACATTGGGAGAAACACGGCTTTGGTATGTGGTCACTGGTTCACAAAGAAAGTGGCAAAATGATAGGTCGTTGTGGGTTACAGTATCTCGATAATACCCCGGAAGTAGAATTAGGATATCTTTTAGACAAGGCTTTTTGGAATATGGGATTAGCCACAGAAGCCTCTTTAGCAAGTTTGAAATTTGGATTTGTAGAATTAGGACTTGAGCGGATTGTCGCTATTGCTAGACCAGAAAATATTGCTTCCCAAAGGGTAATGCAAAAACTAGGGATGAAATACGAGAAAACCGGACTATTTTATAATAGTCATTGCGTCTATTATGCCATTTCTAAACTAGATTATGCCAGAAATTGAAACAAAACGACTGCGGCTAAGACATTTCACTCTCGATGATTTAGATGACCTATTTCGTCTTTACAGCGATGCAGAAATCATGAGGTATCTGTCATCTCCAAGAACCAAAGAACAGACTCAGATAAGTTTAAGCAAACATATTAAACAATGGCAAGAATACAACTTTGGAATGTGGGCAGTAAATTATAAAGAAAGTGATAAAATGATAGGGCGTTGTGGGCTGAGTTTTCTAGAAAATACCCCAGAAGTTGAGCTTGGCTATGTGTTTGATAAGCCTTTTTGGAACATGGGGTTGGCTACAGAAGCCTCTTTAGCTACGCTCAAATATGGATTTGAAACAGTTGGATTGCACCGCATTGTCGCTATTGCTAAACCGGAAAATATTGCTTCAGTGCGTGTGATTCAAAAAGTCGGTATGAAGTATGAAAAAAACGCTCACTATTACGATGTAGATGTAGTCTACTATGCCCTTTTACGGTCAGCATGGCAACCAGAAGATTCTGTATATATTTTGCGAGATTAGCACCATTAGAGTAAGATGCGCTCTTCGTAGCGTAACGCATCTTACATTACTACATCTCTAACTTAAACCGTCGTCAACATTGCCTCACGTAATTTCTCAATTAACTCGCTTAAATTATCAGTATTCAATCGATAACTCAGGGGATGAGCAATTAATCTGGCTGTACTTTCATAGAGAGTTTCTAT
>Ga0114939_10001227_pt1 | contig 20483 bp, 15 predicted proteins | sample AshMeaCrysSpring_FD_87196 | JGI IMG/M metagenome (GOLD analysis project Ga0114939, IMG submission 87196) | Groundwater microbial communities from Big Spring, Nevada to study Microbial Dark Matter (Phase II) - Ash Meadows Crystal Spring | ecosystem: Environmental > Aquatic > Deep subsurface >...
ACCCCGTTCTGGGTTTAGCAGTCCGCTAATCACATCTAAATCACGGCTACCGGCTTTTTTATACACAACCCCCACCAGCAAGAACAGCAGTGCCGAGATTAACCCATGACTAATCATCTGCATGAGGGCACCCAATGTACTCAGAGGTGTAGCCGCTGCGGCTGCTAGCAGTATATAACCCATGTGTCCTACAGAACTATATGCCACCATTTTTTTCATATCTCTCTGAGCAATGGCACAGGAGGAACCATAGAGGACGCTGATTACTGCCCAAATTGCCAACCAGGGACCGACATAACTCCAAGCTTGGGGTAACAAATTCATCCCAAATCGGAGTAATCCGTAAGTACCTAGTTTCAACAATATCCCTGCCAGCAGCACGGAAATCGGTGTAGAAGCCTCGACGTGAGCATCAGGTAGCCAAGTGTGTAGAGGCACAAGGGGCATTTTGATACCAAATCCCAGGACAATCCCAGCCAGGAGTAATAACTGGGTTGCTAAAGGTAGGGCTTCCAGATTTAAAGTGTCTAAAGCAAAGCTAGGGGAATGACTCAGCCACACCATACCCAAGAAGCTTGCTAAAATCAAAATCCCGGATACAGCGGTGTAAATCAGAAATTTCGTGGCTGCATAACCCCGTCTTTGTCCTCCCCAAATCGCAATCAGTAAATACAGGGGAATCAGTTCTAGTTCATAAAATATGAAGAACAGCAGCAAATCTTGGGCTATAAAAGCACCGCTTACCCCCAGATTTAATAGCAAAAGTAAGGAGTAATAAAATCGGGGACGACTGATAGCAACATCGCTGCTGTAGATAGCAATGCAGGTTAACAGCCCATTAACTAGCAACAAAGGTAAGGATAAACCATCGATACCAATGTGATAGTTCAAACCCAAGGTATCAATCCAAGGAATAAACTCAGAAAACTGTTGGGTGACTTCCCCTGGATTAAACTGAACAGCAAGGACAATTGTCCATAAAAAAGTGAGAACAGCGACTATCAACGCCATATTGCGAGATAGTTTCGGGGTCATATTGAAGGGAGAAAACCCAATTAATGCCGCTCCCAGCAATGGTAATAAAATTAAAAGGCTGAGCATCTTTATGTGTCCTGAGTAGAAAGTGCAACAGTGATGTGGGGCTGGAATATACCGCTGGTTCTGAGTGCTGAGTTTTCAATTATTCCTAACCAACTCAGGACTCAGGACTTTAGATTCAGCACTCCTAAAAGGGTAAATTATTCAACAGCCCTAACGACCAACTAATGAGAAAGCCTAGCAGACTGACGACTAACAAAATCGTCAGCATATAAAATTGGGATTGACCGGAAATACTGTATTTTAGGCTTTGTCCACCGAAAATTGCCGCAAATCCCACCAAGTTGACTGCACCATCGACTATGTAGCGATCGCTCCAAGCAGACACTTTAGACAGTAGTCCCACTGCAGCAACTACGGTGAGTTTATACACTCGGTCAATATAAAAGTCGTAGGCTAACAAGTCTTGTACAAATCTCCAAGCCAACACACGGGAACGGGACCAAGCTTTGTGTAGGTAAATGGAACTGCCAATACCTATACCCAACAAAGTCGAGGACACCAGTAACGATACCACCGACCAATTGACGCTTTCCCACTCAGGTAACAATGACCACTGCCGGAGAATTAGCGGTATTAGTAGGGCGGTGATGCTAAGAAATACCATCGGAAATGCCATCGGCCAAGCTACTTCTGGGGTACGGCGGGTTTTGGGTTGCGGTTCACCCCAAAACACCAACCGGAACACACGGGTAAGATTTAATGCCGTAAAACCATTGACCAATACTAATATCCACACCACCCAAGGGCTAACCAACACCAACCCGTCAGCCCATGACAGCATTGCCCAAAAGCTGCCTAGGGGTAGTAACGTTACCATACCGGCTGCACCTACGACATAGGCAGTAGTTGTAGCTGGCATCCGCGACCACAAGCCACCCATTTCTGTTAAATCTTGGCTGTTAGTAGTGAAAATTACAGAACCCGCACTCATAAACAGCAATGCTTTGGCAATGGCGTGGGTAAACAGCAGCATTAGTGCTACACCACCTTGTTGCATCCCCACTGCCAGGAATACCAAACCCATGTAAGCACTGGTGGAGTGAGAAAGTGCCCGCTTAATGTCAATTTGAGCAATCGATACTAAAGTCGCACCGACGGCTGTCACTGTACCTAAAATCACCAATGCATGTAAAGCCACTGGCGACAGGAATAAAATTGGCTGCAATTTATACAGAACATAAGCACCCCCAGCTACTACCATCGAGTTCCGTAGTACAGAGGCTGGGTTTGGTCCTTCCATTGCCTCATCTAGCCACAGGTGTAGGGGAAATTGGGCGCACTTACCAGCAGGACCGGCAATTAATGCCAAACCCAGTAATGTGGAGGTCAGCGGGTCTAGCTCTGCCGTCTGTGCCCACTCATAAATGTCAGAAAAGTTAACGCTACCGGAGAGTGTGGATAGAGTAACCACCCCCATCAGCAACAGGACATCACCCACGCGCTTGGTTAAAAAAGCATCCCGTGCTGCGGTAACTACTAGGGGCTGGGCATACCAGAAACCTACTAGCATGTAAGTAGATAGGGTAAGCACCTCCAGTAGGGCATAGCTGAGGAATAAAGAATCACTCAAAGCTAAACCACTCAAGGCTGCTTCAAAAAATCCCATTAGAGCAAAAAAACGGGCGATCGCATAGTCTTTTTCCATGTAGCCCAGAGCATAAATTTGTGCTAACAAACTTATGCCGGTAATTAAAACGGTTGCCCCCACACTTACGGTTGAAATATCTAAGGCAAAAGTTAGTTTTAAATCGGCTGCTTGGAACCAGGTCAACAGAACAGTTTGTGGCTCTTTGTCCACAATATTGTTAAAGACAATTAAGCTATGAAAAAACGCCATAACTGTCATCAACAAGTTGAGATATGCCGCCGGTCTCGGTCCTGTACGCCGGATGATTCCCATTGACCAAGGGAGGCTTAATATTGCGCCTAACAAGCCATAGAAAGGCACTAGCCAACTTTGGATTAACAAAAATTCATTCATCTAGTTGTCCTTTGATGTTTCTGGATGCGATTCGTTTAAGTCCATCTAAAATGATTTCAATAAACTAAATTTTTGGGCTTAAAATCAATTTTTGTAGCTTTAAATAATGTTTTGTTACTTTATCTGGTTTCATTTATTAAAACAAGTATTTTTCTAGAGAATGACTACTTAATTATAAGTATTAAAAAATACTAAATCCTAGGATTTTTTGTAGTTAAAAATCTAGTTTATAGCTTTTATTTGAAAAACTTATCTATTGTTCAAGGGAGTATTTACCTGAATAGCAAAACATCAGGAGTTCCAGAAACAGCCGCTGGATGGGCGTTTCGTCATCTCCTGTTGACTGATTGACAGTTTTTGTGAAAGCTATGTATTAAATGTAATAAAGAAATTATAAAGCAGAAGTAGTCACTCTAGTAATCCATTAAATTTAGTTGAGTAATTTTGCTTATAAATTTTTGTTAAGTTTTTTTAAAGTTTTTTATTATAAACTATTATACTAATTTATATTGCCAGGGGAACCAAGCTTTCCTATGCTTAATTTGGAAATGCTTTTAAGCTCATGATCGAGCATTCCCGTCACAATTTTCTGTCAAAGTAGTATTGCACTAAGTTTTTTGTAGGAGTAGGAAATGCCAATTGCAGTGGGAATGATTGAAACCAAGGGCTTTCCAGCAGTTGTGGAGGCCGCTGACGCGATGGTGAAAGCTGCCCGTGTGACTCTGGTAGGTTACGAAAAAATCGGTAGCGCTCGCGTAACTGTAATTGTGCGCGGTGACGTGTCGGAAGTACAAGCTTCTGTAGCGGCTGGTATTGAAGCAGCTAGACGAGTCAATGGCGGTGAAGTGGTATCTACTCACATCATTGCTCGTCCCCACGAGAACTTGGAATACGTCTTACCAATTCGCTACACCGAAGCTGTAGAACAGTTCCGCACCTAAGAATTTTGGATTGTGGATTTTGGATTGTGGATTTTGTGAAAATTCCTACAGGTAGGTAGTGGGTGAGACAGTGCTGGGGGAGGTTTCCCGACGGCAGTTTCTACAACGGCGGTTATTCGTGCAACGTACTACCTCCCGTAGGAAACTTTTCCAGACGGGTTTGGATTTATCCCGCCACACAAGACAAAGGGAGCAGAAAATTTTTAATTGTTCATACCCTGAGCTAGGCGGCGTGAGGAAATAAAAAATCTAAAATCTAAAATCTAACATCTAAAATCTACAGTTCGTCAGGGTTGTCTACTGGTACGTTGAACAGCGCTTTTGTGTCCATATCTAGAAAGCCTAACAAGGATTAGAAATGTCGATAGCAGTGGGAATGGTGGAAACGCTCGGCTTTCCAGCGGTGGTGGAAGCAGCCGATGCAATGGTGAAAGCTGCCCGTGTTACCCTAGTGGGTTACGAAAAAATCGGTAGCGGTCGCGTCACAGTAATTGTCCGGGGTGACGTTTCGGAGGTACAAGCCTCAGTAGGAGCAGGAGTTGAATCCGTGAAGCGGGTAAACGGTGGACAAGTCCTATCTACCCATATTATTGCCCGTCCTCACGAAAACCTGGAATACGTTCTACCAATTCGTTATACAGAGGATGTGGAACAATTCCGGGAAAACGTCAACGCTATTCGTCCCTTCGGTGGTAGACGCCCCTAATAACTTAAGGAATGCAAGTTGCTAAAGTTCGCGGCACAGTAACTAGCACGCAAAAAGACCCTAGTTTGCGTGGTGTAAAGTTACTGTTGTTGCAATTTGTGGATGAAGAAGGAAACACCTTACCCAAGTACGAGGTAGCAGCCGACAGTGTGGGTGCAGGTATTGATGAGTGGGTACTTGTCAGCCGAGGAGGTAGTGCTGCTCGTCAGGTTATTGGTAACGAACAGCGTCCTCTGGATGCAGTAGTCGTGGCAATTATTGACACAGTTTATCTGGAAGATCGCGTCGTTTACAGCAAAAAAGACCAATATCGTTAGTCATTAGTCATTAGTCATTAGTAGAGACCTTCCCAGCGGAACGTCTGTACAAGATGCCCAGGACAAATGACAAAAATGACACAAAGCTCAAGTTAGTCAGGAGGAATTTCCAGATGGCAGTCCGCAGTGTCGCGGCTCCCCCAACTCCGTGGTCAAAAAATTTGGCAGAGCCACAAATCCATGCCACTGCATATGTACATTCATTTTCTCAATTAATTGGGGATGTGCGGGTGGGTGCCAATGTGATTGTGGCACCCGGAACTTCCATTCGTGCCGACGAAGGTAATCCTTTTTATATCGGTGACAATACCAATATTCAAGATGGTGTTGTAATTCATGGATTAGAAAAGGGTCGAGTAGTTGGTGATGATAACCAACAATACTCTGTGTGGATTGGTAAGAATTCTTCCATTACCCACATGGCTTTAATTCATGGACCGGCCTATGTAGGGGATGACTGCTTTATCGGTTTTCGCTCGACGGTGTTTAACGCCAGAGTCGGTCATGGTTCCATCGTCATGATGCACGCCCTGATTCAGGATGTGGAAATACCCCCCGGTAAATACGTACCTTCTGGGGCAATTATTACTACGCAACAACAAGCGGACCGCCTGCCAGACGTTCAGTCTCAGGATCAGGAATTTGCTAGTCACGTAATTGGCATTAACCAGGCTCTGCGCGCTGGTTATCGCTGTGCAGAAGATAACGTTTGTATTACAGGTATTCGCAAGGAAATGGGCAACGGCAGCAGCAACGGTTACAAATCTTATAGCAATGGTAGTGTTAACAGCGCTAGTTTGAGTGCAGAAACGGTAGAACAAGTGCGCTACCTCCTGGAACAAGGCTATACAATTGGTACAGAACATGTAGACCAACGCCGGTTTCGCACTGGCTCTTGGCAAAGCTGTAGTCCGATTAAAGCCAAGTCTATAGGAGAGGCAGTTTCGGCTCTAGAATCTTGCTTGGCAGAACATGCAGGAGAGTACGTTCGGTTGTTTGGGATTGAACCTAAAGCTAGACGGCGGGTTTTGGAAAATATTATCCAAAGACCAGATGGCACGGTGAATCCCACTTCCCCAGCTAAAACTCCCAATGTGGCAGTCAGTAAGGGTAGTAGTTATGTAGCTCCTAGCTATAACGGTAGTTCTAAACTGAATTCAGAAACTGTAGCTCAAGTCCACAATCTGTTGGCTCAAGGTTACACCATTGGCACAGAACATGTAGACGAACGCCGCTTCCGTACAGGTTCTTGGCAAAGCTGCAGCCCAGTTACTACCAAAAACCCATCGGAAGCCATTGCAGCTTTGGAAGCTTGTATGGATAGCCATACAGGCGAGTATGTGCGCTTAATTGGGATTGACAGCAAAGCTAAACGCCGGGTATTGGAAGCGATCATTCAACGACCGAATGGTGCTGTAGCCCCAAGTACGACCAGCAGCAAGTCAACTTTTAGCGCTCCGGTTAGCACCTCTACCTCTGGTAACGGTTATGCAGCTTCTAGCAGCAAACTGAGCGCTGAGGTAGTAGACCAACTCCGCAATCTGTTGGCTCAAGGTTATAGGATTAGCGCTGAACATGTAGACGAACGTCGTTTCCGTACTGGTTCTTGGTCAAGCTGTGGTCAAATTCAAGCAAATTCGGATAGAGAAGCGATCGCAGCTTTAGAAGGCTTCCTAGCGGAATACGGCAGCGAATACGTGAGACTAATTGGCGTCGATCCTAAAGCAAAGCGCCGGGTTTTGGAAACTATCGTTCAACGCCCTCGTTAGTCAAAACACAGTAACTACCTGAACTTTTTGATTACATTTTCTCCGGCTTCCGAGGTTACTATTTCCATGTTTGTGCCGCCACTGCGCCCCATAAACAATATTGAGCCTTTTATCAGTGGCGAAGTGACGATTCACCCGACAGCGATAATTGCCACAGGAGTCATACTCCAAGCGGCTCCCAATAGCAAAATCATCATTGGACCTGGTGTATGTATCGGGATGGGGTCGATTCTCCAAGTCGATAAAGGTATCCTGGAAGTGGAAGCAGGAGCAAACCTGGGAGCCGGGTTTCTCATGGTTGGTCAAGGCAAAATTGGGGCAAACGCTTGCATCGGTTCATCCACTACAATCCTGCGTTGTTCAGTGGACATGGGACAAGTTGTACCACCGGGTACGATTTTGGGAGACACTAGTCGTCGGTGGGACAAACAGCTTGCCGATACTAATGGCTACCAAGCATCAGATGTATCGCCAAGTACTGAAAGCCTTCAGGAATCCCCAGAATCGCTGGTAACTGAAAGCCTTCAGGAATCCCCAGAATCGCTGGTAACTGAAAGCCTTCAGGAATCCCCAGAATCTTTGGTAACTGAAAGCCTTCAGGAATCCACAGAATCTGAGACAGAGGATGGGGAAGAACCACAGCCCCAGCCAACCACTAACTCCCTAATAACCAATGCAGAAACTTCTGCAGCTAAACAGCCTCCCCATGAATCCACCAATAACTTTGGTAATCATATCTATGGTAAAGGGAACGTCAAACGGCTGTTGTCCACGCTGTTTCCTCACAATCAAACCTTGAGGCAACCCCTCAATGACGGTCAATCCGAGTAATTGAGTATCCTGGAGCATTGATATGGAGGCACGAAAGCAAGGGCTTATTCTTTCACCCTACCAGTCCTCGCCACAGCCGTCGAGACGGCGAGATAATCTTAAAGACACCGCTTTAGGTTTGGTGTCTACCCGCAGCTTTCCTGCCATTGTAGGGACTGCGGATATGATGCTCAAATCAGCCGGGGTTTATCTGGTTGGGTATGAAAAAATTGGCAGTGGCTACTGTACAGCAATTGTCAGGGGTCCGATTTCTGATGTCCGCCTAGCCGTCGAGTCTGGTATCCAAACTGCTGAACAATTCGGTCAGTTTGTTTCCAGCTTGGTGATTCCTCGACCCTATCCTAACCTAGATATAGTGCTACCAATTACTACCCGCCTCGGTAATATTGCTGATGCGGGTAGTTCTAATAGGTTGAGCAATCAAGCAATTGGCTTGCTAGAAACACGCGGTTTCCCAGCCCTGGTCGGCGCGTCTGACGCCATGCTGAAAGCGGCTGATGTTCAATTAGCATCATACGAAAAAATCGGTTCGGGTTTGTGTACAGCGATTATTCGCGGTTCTGTAGCAAATGTTGCAGTAGCAGTGGAAGCAGGGATGTATGAAGCCGAGCGGATTGGGGAATTGAACGCAGTCATGGTGATTCCCAGACCATTAGATGATTTGGAGCATACCCTACCAGTCGCTAGTTGCTGGGTGGAACAACGCGAACCTGTCAGGGTACCAATCGCGATTAAGGACAATATTGCCGAAAAAGAAGTAGTAGAATTGCCAGATTTAGGGAAATTACCAGTCCAAATTAAAGAAGAAACGTTGTTGGAGTAGGATTGTCAAAGTAGTAGAAAGTACTTAAGTAAAACGTTGCACACTTATAGTAGGATGATGTAGATAAGAACCTCCAGTTTGTGAGTTCATCCAAACATCTAGAAATAAATGCTTGGCTTTTTTCCCCCAACAGTCCACCATTTTGGTGTGCAACGTTGGACGGAAGGCATCTTACGCTTGTTTTGTTGTCTCAATCATAACTTCTATTTCGCATAAGTCAAAGCCCTTTCTTATAATAGTGATAATAAATTTCTGTCTATGTATCACTATTACGGAGATTAGGCTTTGAATCAAGCGACACTGCACCAATTAAAGGTGTTTGAGGCGGCCGCACGGCACGGGAGCTTTACTCGCGCCGCCGAAGAACTCTTTTTAACTCAACCCACTGTCTCGATGCAGATCAAGCAGCTAACTAAAACGGTAGGCTTACCCCTATTCGAGCAAGTTGGGAAACGTTTATATCTTACAGAAGCTGGAAGAGAATTATTTGCTACTTGTCGCTCGGTTTTTGATACCCTAGCTCAGTTTGAGATGAAGGTAGCTGATTTAAAAGGGCTAAAACAGGGTCAACTGCGGCTGGCAGTGATAACTACAGCTAAATATTTTATTCCTAGGTTATTGGGTCCATTTTGTCAACTTTACCCAGGAATTGAGATTTCTCTTAAAGTTACCAACCACGAAAATATCCTAGAACGACTGACAAGCAATCTGGATGACTTGTATATTATGAGTCAGTTACCAGAACATTTAGACATCAGCTGTCAGCCATTTATGGAAAACCCAATGGTGGTTGTAGCACCCAGTAACCACCCCCTGGTGGGAGAAAAAGATATCCCCATCAAACGTCTAGCGGAAGAACCATTTATTATGCGGGAACCCGGTTCTGGAACCCGCAGGTCGGTGCAAAAATTATTTGATGATTATGGGGTGGAAGCTAAAGTTAAACTGGAACTGGGAAGTAATGAGGCAATTAAGCAAGCTATTGCTGGTGGTTTAGGAATTTCTGTCCTATCCCGTCATACGCTAATGCCAGAGGTTTCTAACACTGAACTGACGGTTTTAGATGTAGAGCATTTCCCGATTAAACGCAATTGGTACATGGTGCATCCCGCAGGTAAACAGTTATCTGTTGTTGCTCGTACCTATGCGGAGTATCTCTTAGATGCTGCTAAAGAATTTGTAGCACAAACTCCTACATCTAATGGTGAGGAGCTAGAAAAGCATAGCTAATCTCGCAAGTATTAGCTAGACAAATTTTCATGTGCGATCGCACTCGTGGAAACAACAACAAGCAAGCGATCGCTTTGTTTTTGATGGCTGGCTTTTTGCGGAAATTGTCCTGATAGTGGATCTTAGTTCCCACAAACTTTGTACAGCATTCAGCTACAAACCACTATCAAGAGTGACTAGGCATTTTTACTCTTCTAATGTCAATTCATGACTAAGATTTGGCTTTTAATTCAGAAATACTGTAGAAGTACTTAATATAGAAATATAGCTAGTGTTTCGTCAATGGTAAATTGCGGATAATCCAGAAGCTTGGCTGATTTTATCAAGCCAGTTTCTGTCACAGTCGCCATCAACCTGTTTGATTCAACTTGAAGGAGTAGAGAGGTTCTATGGAATTTGTCTACTGGCTTCTGGAAAATTGAAGTTGTAATTTTTACAACTACTCCTTGTCTGTGGACTTGCCTGAAGTGTACAGTTTCAAAAGAAAGATAGCGCAACTCGCGAAAATGTCTCCAGTAAAAATACTGAAGATAATTCACACAAAAACACCAAAATCCGCAAATTCTCAATTGAGCTAAAGTAGCACTGTTGACAAAATTTTACTAGGGCTACATCAAGGTATCTGCATGGTGGAGAGGTTTAAATTGAAAACTGTGGTGCGAAATCGCATTGCTAGTATTATCAGGTTAATTATCATCACCTCTACTGCTTTTGCAGCAGCAACTTTTGCAAACTGGATAGACTATCAAAACTACTGGGAGGGTACTATGTTCCGTACCCAAACGGTTGATTTTAACATTCTGGCTCATACCTTACCTACAAAATTATCCTATAGTTTGCAACAAAGAGATATATCTGAGTTACAGCGGACGTTAGATAGTAATTATGGATTGTTTGGGTTAGTAGTGACAGATTGTCAAACTGCAGAAAAATCTTGTCCCAATCAAAAGATATTATATCTATCTACCTCAAATCGCCGTTGGAAAATCCAACTTAAGCTAGAAGATTTATCGCTACATCCCTATGACTTGTTGCGGAATCCACCTCCTCTATTTGTCGAATCAAAATATGATAATCCTGATGCTAAAGAACGTACGATAACTGGTAGAAGTAATCAGGGAGAAATTATTGCCAGAGTTTACTATATACGTACTGTACCACCTAGATTTGCTGAGGATTTTTTAGTCTGGATAAAAAACCCTTGGAGTGTTAAAGGCTCGCAGAAGCATTATTTCTTGAATGCTTCTCTTTTCTTAATTGGTAGCTTTGCCACTTTTATAGTCCTAGAATTTGTCATTTATAGAAGACGTAAAAGCCAAGAGCAACTGCAACAAGAACTGAGAATTTTACAATATCAGTTAAGTGACCAAGAAAGACAAAATTATTATTTTGAATTAGAAAAGCGGCAGTTAAATGCAGAGATTGAACAACAAAAAACCGAAATAGAACAACAAAATCAAGAACATGAATATCTGCAAAATCAGTTATTAGAATTACAATCACAAAGAGAGATTAGTGAAAATAAAGTAGCTGAACTAGAGCAACAATTATCTCAGGTTGATACTGAAAGAGAAAACAATGAACAAATAGCTAACCAACTAGAGTCACAGCTAGCACAATTACAAGCTGAAAGGGAACAAGATGAGCAGGTAGCTGTGGAACTACAAAACCAATTAGCATTAATCCAAGCAGAGAAGGAAAAAGCAACACAACAATTCACTCTTCTAGAAAACCAACTTATAGAAGTGCAAGCACAGCGGGAAATAGATATTCAAACTGTTGCTCAACTAGAAACACAGTTAACAGAAGTTCAAACCCAACGGGAAAGAGCTACACACCAATTTAATCAACTAGAGAGTCAGTTATTAGAATTTCAGAAACAGCGGGAAATAGACGTTAAAACTGTTATTCAACTAGAAACAAGGTTAGCAGAAGTTCAAACCCAAAGAGAAAGGACAAAACAACAATTCCGACAATTACAAAGCCAGCTGGAAGAAATTCAGTCCCAGCGAGAAATAGATATTCAAACTGTTACCCACCTCGAAACCCAACTAATAGAAATTCAAGCCCAGCGAGCCACAGATATCCAGATAGTTTCCCAGTTAGAAAGTCAGCTTGCAGAAGTTCAATTACAAACAGAATCAGCCGAAATAGTTGTCAAACAATTACAAAATGAATTAGATAGCAGAACAGCAGAATATAAACAAGAAACTGCCGGTTTCCAGCGTCAGCTTGACTCATTACAAAACCAAATTGCTGTCCTAGAAAGCCAGCTATCACAGGAACGTCGCGACAAGCAAAGATACAAACTAAAACTCTCGCAAGTCAATGAGGAATTGGAAAAATACACTAACCAAAAACAATTAGATAATAATTTTGAAAAACAAGTAGAAGCTTATATTAAATCAAGAAGCCATCAAAGATGGGACAAATGGAGAATATTACCCAGCTTTGATGTTTCCTATGGTAGACAAGCGACGCAGTTTGTAGATTTAATAGTTATTCTGAATTCCTATTGTGTAGTTGTTATCGAAGCTAAGCGTTATTTAGGCAAAATCCAAGCAAAAGGTGATGCTAAAAATAACGAATGGGTGTGTCACAATAGTGAAGGATTAATTCCGATTCAAAGCGCGGGGATGGAAAACCCCTATCACCAGATAGTGAAATATACCAAAAATATTAGCATGAAGCTAGAAACCTATACGCGCAAGTACAGGTGTCAGCGCATCACTGTCTATGGGTTGATAGTATTTCCCGAAAAAGCAGATATTTCTGCCCTCGGGGATGATTTTGGAACTTATTATTTAGTAGAAACTTTAGATAATGTGGGAAGTTTGTTGACGGAAATTGAGCAAGAACATAAATCTTCATTGTCTACCAACCGACTGCTATCTAATAGACAGATTGAAGATGTATTACGGGGAATACTGCGTTAACAAGTATTTGGGAAAATAAAACCACAAATCAACACAAATTAAGACTTATCTGTGTGCATCTGTGTTTATCTGTGGTTATTTTTCAAGCAAGTCTTAACGGTCGATAATTTTATAAACTAGGAATTCCTGATGAACAGCCAAAAAACTAATCAATTACCCATTCCTACATTCTTTAATCCCCAAACAGTAGGTGAAGTTTGGCGTGTACCTTACCAACAACGTGCCATAGAAGCAAGAAACTGGGCTAATCAATATCATATCACCCCAGCATCCCAAGACCAAAAGCAGATTTGTCTGCTGTTAATTGATGTGCAAAATACCTTCTGTATCCCGGAATTTGAATTATTTGTAGGGGGAAAAACTGGAAGGGGTGCGGTGGAAGATAACGTGCGGTTGTGTGAATTTATTTATCGGAATTTAGAGATAATTAGTAACATTATACCGACGCTGGATACCCACACAGCAATGCAAATTTTCCATCCAATTTTTTGGCGAAACTCTGCTGGTGAACACCCAACACCCGCAGCTACTAATATTACTCCAAAAGATATTGAATCAGGTACTTGGGAAGTTAACCCAGAGGTTGCTACTAGTATAACGGGTGGTGACTATGAATTACTCAAACAACACGCCTTACATTATGTGAAACAATTGACTCAAAACGGTAAGTATCCCCTGACTATATGGCCTTATCATTCTATGCTAGGAGGTATTGGTCATGCTATAGTTTCTGCTGTGGAAGAAGCAGTATTTTTCCATTGTATTGCTCGTCATAGTCAAACCCAATTTGAAATTAAAGGAAACAACCCGTTAACAGAAAATTATTCTGTGCTGCGTCCAGAAGTTTTGGATAGTTTTGATAACCGAAATATTGCCCAAAAAAACACCCGTCTAATTCAGCAATTATTAGCTTTTGATACAGTGATTATTGCCGGACAAGCGAAAAGTCATTGTGTGGCTTGGACAATTGATGATTTGTTGACAGAGATTAATCTAATTGACGCCAATTTAGCAAAGAAAATCTATCTTTTAGAAGATTGTACTTCACCTGTGGTTGTACCTGGTGTGGTGGACTATACAGAAGTGGCTGATCAGGCTTTTGAGAGGTTTGCTAAAGCAGGGATGAATGTAGTTAAATCCAGTGAAATTATGATGTTTCTTTGCTGATTTCTTCCAGGGTATTGATAAATTCGGCAAAAATTTTGATTAGTCATGAATAAGGTAGCGATCGCACACGTAAGCATCTCAATTTTTCCCGTGATTATCAGATTCCTGTCTAACTTTTTGGCAACATTGACTATTTACCAAATTCCACTTAAATCCAAAACAAACCCCGGTAAAATATTTTCTCCGCTTAACGTAACTGGATTGTCTAATTCCTCAACGACAGCATTAGCACGGTAAACATAAACTTTCGCCTGAACGCGGTCAATTAACCAACCCAACTGAGTCCCATTTTTGATATATTCCTCCATCTTATTTTTCAACTCCTTTAAACTATCAGATTCTGACCGCAATTCCACTACAAATTCCGGACAAATAGGAGCGAACTTTTTGCGTTTTTCTAGGGTAATTGCTTCCCAATCTGTTTTTTTAATCCAAGCAGCGTCTGGGGAACGCACGGCACCCGATGGTAATGTAAAACCACCACTCGAACCAAATCCCACACCCGTCCCATCTTGCTTTGTCCATATACCCAATTGGACTATTAAATCAAAATTACGTTGGTCTGTTTCGGAACCTGTAGGGGACATAATTACAATTTCTCCAGTGGCTTTGCGTTCGATGCGTAAATCCTGATTTAGCTGACAAAAATCAAACAATTGGTCATCCGTCATAGTAATAACTGGATGAAATTTCAACACCACTGGACTATTTTCCGTTGCTATTGGCAATTGTGTAGTCATAAAACCTTACTATTTAACCAGTCTCTATAAAAATTTTAACAACTTAGGATTTTACTTAACATCAAAACTCAACATTCTCTAGAGACGCGATTCATAACGTCTCTAGGAAATATCTTACTTAACTCAGGTTCCTTTTTTTCGTGCTGTTAAAACCCCAAAACTAGCACAAGCAGACAAAACCAGATAAGATGTGAATGGCTCTGGTACTGATGTAACTGGCGTCGTTCTCACCAGCCAATGACCAACAGTATCAAACCCAAAAGATTCACTGTAGGAAAGTGAATTAGTACTGGCTTCATAAACACCAGTACCGTTGGAAAAAAAGAAGTCTAGTAGACCTGCTCGACGAAGACCTCCACCAAACCTACTTACCGTAGCTGTGATACCAATAGCTTCAGGATTACCAGATTGGAAACTAGTCGCTCCAACAAGTGAGATTAAACCAATAGCCGGTGCGATATTGGCAACTGATGCACGGTTTATATTAGGAATACCAGCATTTATGAACAAGGTTTCTACTTCGTTGTCCGTAGCATGACGGAAACCAGCAAAAGCACCTCCTGAAGCAAACTGTGTAGACACAAAGTTATAGGATTGGTTTACAGAAAATGTGATATCCAGCCATTCCAGTCCGGTAGTGGTATCCCGTGTAATTGAATTATTCCCAAAAATGGCATCACTGGTTGGTATTAAGGCTGCTTGAACGGGAGCAAAACCAACAGAGCAGATGACCAAGGTACATACCTTTGCTAGGGTATGCCATATGGTGTGATTTTTCATCCTTTAGTTTCCTAAAATCCCTTAGTACCCTGGTTGGGTTAATTAAGTCAGGGATAACATAGCGGTATATAAATTCCTACTTAGCTTGCTGTTTATTTAACGTATCTTTACTTAATTTTCTGAATTTTTAGGACTTCCGCGATCGCGACCAACAAACATGATTTTGAGATTGCAACAGACATCGCAATGACGGAAATTCGTGGTCTGTGGGTAAGTCCTAATTTTGTCTCCTCAAATAGCCGAGAATTCCTGACACTATAAAAAAACCTCTGCCTAAAATAGCCATTAGTCCCCGTCCTTAAGGACGGGGTATTGGCTGGACAGTCCTTAACTTATTCATTGCCCAAAGATGTCCCAACTATGGCACTCTGAAAAAAAGAAAGAATATCTGATTTCGCTACAAAAATCCATTTAACAGGTTATGCAAACTCTGTCTACCCCCAGCAATAGCAACACCACCACCCAACCCACCTTTGACACAACGATTAAGCGGCGCAAAACTCGTCCGGTAAAAGTTGGTAACATCACCATTGGTGGAGGTTATCCCGTGGTGGTGCAGTCAATGATTAACGAAGACACCCTCGATATTGATGGTTCTGTTGCTGCAATTCGTCGCCTCCACGAGGTAGGCTGTGAAATCGTCCGCGTTACCGTACCCAGTATGGCACATGCCAAGGCTTTGGCGGACATTAAGCAGAAATTGCGGCAAACCTACATGGATGTACCCATTGTCGCCGATGTACATCACAATGGCATGAAAATTGCCCTGGAAGTCGCCAAGCATATTGAAAAAGTCCGGATTAATCCAGGGTTGTACGTGTTCGAGAAGCCAAAAGCTGACAGAAACGAATACACAAAAGCTGAATTTGACGAAATTGGCGAAAAAATCCGCGAAACCTTAGAACCATTGGTAATTTCCTTACGCGACCAAGGGAAAGCTATGCGGATTGGGGTTAACCACGGTTCCCTCGCGGAACGGATGCTGTTTAGCTACGGCGACACTCCTGAAGGTATGGTAGAGTCAGCCTTGGAATTCATTCGCATTTGTGAATCCCTGAATTTCCGCAACTTGGTAGTATCCATGAAAGCATCACGGGTACCCGTAATGATTGCCGCCTATCGCTTGATGGCTAAGCGGATGGACGCTTTAGGGATGGATTACCCCTTGCATCTCGGTGTAACAGAAGCTGGTGACGGCGAATACGGACGCATTAAGTCAACCGCAGGACTTGCTACCCTGCTAGCAGATGGGATTGGTGATACAATTCGCGTCTCCCTCACTGAAGCCCCAGAAAAAGAAATTCCTGTCTGTTACAGCATTCTGCAAGCCCTTGGTTTGCGGAAAACAATGGTGGAATACGTCGCTTGTCCTTCCTGCGGACGCACCCTGTTTAACTTAGAAGAAGTGCTGCATCAAGTCCGGGAAGCTACCAAACATCTGACAGGTTTAGACATAGCAGTAATGGGTTGCATTGTCAATGGACCCGGAGAAATGGCAGACGCCGACTACGGCTATGTCGGTAAAACCCCCGGTTACATTTCTTTATATCGCGGCAGAGAAGAAATCAAAAAAGTCCCTGAAGACCAAGGCGTGGCAGAATTGATTAACCTAATCAAAGCAGATGGACGCTGGGTAGAGCCATAATTCTTGGGTAATGGGTAATGGGTAATGGGTAATTTTTCTCATCCTATTACCTATTCCCTATTACCTATTCCCTATTACACATTCCCGAAAAAATAGGCAAATATTTCACGGTCTGTCACGGACAGCCTGTGCTACATTGAGCTTACTTGCTATATATTTTTCCTTCCGCCTCAGCTTTCATTATGGTTATTTCAAAAAGTGGGTTTGTTCTAGGTGCAACGGCGGTCACAATTACAACGCTCGCCGTGACTGGCTTAGGAATTCATTCACAAGGTCAGGCTTTTTTTAAAGAAAGTCCTAAAGAATTAGTAGATGAAGTTTGGCAACTTATAGACCGGCAATACGTAGATGGAACTTTTAATCAGCTAGATTGGCAAGGAGTCCGCCGCGAGTATCTTAACAAAAATTATGGCAGTAAGGAAGAGGCTTATAAAGCCATCCGGGAAATGCTCAAAAGACTGGAAGATCCATATACTCGGTTTATGGACCCAGAGGAGTTCAAGAGTATGCAAGTGGATACCTCCGGGGAATTGACCGGGATTGGTATCCAGATTACTCAGGATGAGAAAACCAAAAAGCTGACTGTTATTTCGCCAATTGAGGATACACCCGCCTTTAAGGCTGGTATTCTTGCTAAAGATGTGATTACTCATATCAATGGCAAAAGCACTGAAGGCATGGATACTAACCAAGCAGTATCGATGATTCGTGGAGAACCGGGGACATCAGTCAAGATTAGTATTGTACGAAACGGTCAACGCAAAGATTTTGATATTAAACGCGCCAGGATTGAAATCCATCCGGTACGCTATTCTCAGGTGAACAGTCCCGCTGGAAATGTTGGCTATATTCGCTTGAACCAGTTTAGCGCTAATGCTGCTAAAGAAATGCGTCAGGCGATTCAAGATTTAGAGAAGAAAAAAGTAGCCGGATATATTCTCGATTTGCGTTCAAACCCTGGTGGGTTGCTGGTAGCGAGTGTGGAAATTTCCCGGATGTGGATTAATCAAGGTACCATTGTCTCTACTATTGACCGTCAAGGTGAAGTCAGCCGGGAAGAAGCTAATGGCAGAGCGCTGACGAACAAAGCACTAGTAGTATTAGTGGATGGAGGTTCCGCTAGTGCCAGCGAGATTGTATCCGGTGCCCTGCAAGATAACAAACGCGCTGTTCTGGTAGGTTCCCAAACCTTTGGTAAAGGCTTGGTACAGTCAGTACGGGGCTTAGATGATGGTTCGGGTGTAGCAGTGACAATTGCGAGATATCATACCCCCAGCGGTCGCGATATTAATAAGGCTGGGATTCACCCCGATGTGGAAATTAATCTCACCGATGCTCAACGCCAAGACTTGAGCCGCAATCGTGATAAAGTCGGTACTTTACAAGACCCACAATTTGCCAAAGGGATAGAAGTCTTAAAGCAGGAAATTGCTAAACAACGCGGTGTCAATCGGGCAAATATGTGAATTATGTAAGGAGTAATGGCTAATTATCTACCCAGTCCCTAATCCCCGCGTCCCCAGTCATTGCGGTTGACATTTTCCGGCGCGGATCAAGCCTACTCGACGGGCGATCGCTTCTTGTTGTGATGTAAACGGTCCCCATTTTTCTCCAGTTTCTGGTTGATTGTCCCCATTGTCTTCTAATTGAGCGCTGGGGACAATTTCGCAATGTCCGGACGAACGCTTGACAATATACCAATTTTGTGTATTAGCCATAGAATTGGGTAATATGGAATAGTGGGACTTAGGCACAACCTAGCCAGACAAAGCCCGGGAATAGATATATAAAGAGACTCTAACATCGTTTTGCCTAGTTTCTGAATATATCTGCATTTTTGTATTTCCCTAGCGCTGTAGAGGTTTGAGACTTGTTTTTACCGGAAAAATGTGTAAGTTCCCCTAGTAGCAACAGCCGTAGTTTCAGCGAGATAGTTAATGGAAGAACAGCTGATAGGAAAACGGATTCACATTAAGGGACAATTTACTGGTGCAGTAACAGTTGAGTCAGTGACTGTTGTTGATGAAACAGTACTGCTACAGGTGCGTACCCAAGAAGGTGACTTGCGCGAAGCCATTTTGAGTATAGTAGACTTGGAAGAAATTTTTGCCTCACAACAGCAAACATCGGTTGCAACCGTTGATGCTAATTCATTTTTCCTGTTTATCGAGTCAGCACGGATAAAAACCGCCTTCGCTTATGACCCTCACTTTGCTGTCAGTCTCAGTGGTGTGCGTCCCCTACCCCACCAGCTAGAAGCAGTTTACGAACGCATATTACCCCAAGTACGGCTGAGGTTCCTGTTAGCAGATGACCCTGGTGCAGGTAAAACTATTATGGCGGGGTTATTGTTAAAAGAACTAAAATTACGCAACGCCATTGACCGCGTGTTAATTCTCGCACCAGCACCGCTAACAATTCAATGGCAGGATGAACTACGCAGCAAATTCTCAGAAACTTTTGAAGTTGTTAATTCCAATCTAGCCAAAAATCAGCTAGCAGGTAATCCTTGGGAAAGATTTAGACAGTGTATTGCTTCTATTGATTTTGCTAAACGCGATGATGTTGCTCCTGGGATTCTACAAGTAGATTGGGATTTAGTAATTATTGATGAAGCTCACAAATGTTCCGCACGTACCCAAGGCGATGATTTACGCCGCACGGGACGCTATAAATTAGCAGAAGAATTATCTAAAATTACAGAACGAATATTACTATTAACAGCTACTCCTCACCAGGGAGATGTGAATCAATTCCATAACTTTTTACGGTTAATTGACCCCGAACAATTTATTTCCAATGAAATTAATCCGCAACTATTGCAGTTAGAAGATAGTCCTTGGTTTTTGCGGCGGATTAAAGAAGAATTGAAAGACTTTCAGGGAAGTAAACTATTTAAGGAAAGGTATGCTGTCACCGTACCTTTTGATTTATCTCCCGCAGAAAAGCACTTATATGACCAAGTAACCAAGTATATTAATAAATATTTAGGTAAAACAAAAGGACGCAAGCAAGCCGCAGTAGCACTAGCAAGGACTGTTTTACAACGGCGTTTAGCTAGTAGTTTGAATGCAATTTTCAGTTCGTTAAAAAAACGCCAGCGGCGGTTTACTGACTTGTTAGAAGAACTGGATGAACTTTCACCCCAAGAGCAGAAACAACGTTTAATTAACTTAGGTAAGCCAGTTGACCCAGAAGTAGAAAGTGATGACTGCGATGAGGAACAATTAGAGGAATTAGCCATTGAGTCTACTGTTGCAGAGCAACTAGAGCAACTGCGGGAAGAATTACGAGAATTAGAAAGGTTAGTCAAGCTAGCGCAGCAAACAATTGATATTGGTACTGAAACTAAGTTAAATGAACTGAAAAAATGTCTAGAAAGAGCAGAATTTGATGAGTTAAAAGATGGCAGAGGTAAATTACTAATATTTACAGAACATAGAGATACTCTAGAATATCTCAAGAAGAATTTAACTGACTGGGGCTACAGTACTTGCGAAATTCATGGCGGCATGA
>Ga0114939_10001228_pt1 | contig 20464 bp, 21 predicted proteins | sample AshMeaCrysSpring_FD_87196 | JGI IMG/M metagenome (GOLD analysis project Ga0114939, IMG submission 87196) | Groundwater microbial communities from Big Spring, Nevada to study Microbial Dark Matter (Phase II) - Ash Meadows Crystal Spring | ecosystem: Environmental > Aquatic > Deep subsurface >...
CGAGCGGTCCCGGGCGAGCGTGCTGTCCGCGACCTCCAGGACAAGCAGCACGTCGGGCGGTCGGGGGAGTGCAAGTCGATAGCAGTCGTCTCGCCACCGCAGCAGTGCGAGGTCGGGCTGCGGGGCACTGTCGGGCGGGATCTCGATCGGGCTTTGTATCCACAAGACCGCGCGTTTCGAGGCCAGGAGCGGCAGCGGGTTCACACTGCCAGCGGTGAGGCCACGCCGCACGCCGAGCTTACTTTCGCGGCTCGACCCGAAGCACCTTGCCGTCGTCCTCGTCGGTGAGCAGGTACACGAACCCGTCGGGCCCCTGCACCACGTCGCGGATGCGTGCTCGGAGCTCACCCTCGCGATAGCGTTCTTCGAGTGCGACGCGATCGCCGTCGAGGACGAGCAGCACGAGTCCGCCGGGGCTGAGCGAGCCCACGAGGAGATTGCCGCGCCACTCGGGGAAGGCGTCGCCGGTGTAGAAGGTCGCGCCCGACGGCGCGATCACCGGATCCCAGTAGTAGAGCGGCTGCTCCATGCCCGGCTTCGCGGTGCCTTCGCCGATGGGCAGGAACGTGTAGTCGCGCCCATAGGTGATCACCGGCCAGCCGTAGTTGCGCCCGGCCTGCGGTCGGTTCAGCTCGTCGCCGCCGCGCGCGCCGTGTTCCACCGTGTAGAGCGCGCCTGAGCGCGGGTCGAGCGCCGCGGCCTGCACGTTGCGGTGGCCGTAGGACCAGATCTCGGGACGCGCGCCCGCGGTGCCGACGAAGGGGTTGTCGGCGGGCATCGTACCGTCCGCCTTGATGCGCACCACTTTGCCGAGTGCAGCACCCAGGTCCTGGGCGCGGTCGCGGTAGGAGAAACGGTCGCCGAGCGTGACGAACAGCGTCCCGTCGCGTGCGAACACGAGCCGCGAGCCGAAGTGGTTGCCGCCACCGACCTTCGGCTCCTGGCGCCAGATCACCTCGGTGCCCTCGAGGCCGCTCGCGCCGAGTCGGCCGCGCGCTACCGCCGTGCCGGCACCGCTCGCACCGGGCTCGGAGAACGAGAGGTAGACGAGCCGGTCCTCGGCGAACTTCGGCGACAGCGCGACGTCGAGCAGCCCGCCCTGACCGCTCGCGACCACCTTCGGCACGCCTTCGAGTGGCGCGGAGACGCGCCCGTCCGCGCCGACGCGACGCAGGCGACCCGGGCGTTCCGTGACGAGCATCGAGCCGTCGCGCAGGAACGCGAGTCCCCAGGGGTGCTCGAGACCGCTCGCAACGACGGCGACCCGGCCCGGCAGCGCCACGGCGGCCGGCGTCGGGGACTTCGGCGCCTGCGCGTGCGCGAGGCCGAGCCCGACCATGGTCGTGAGGAAGAAGATCGCGCGCAGCGCGAAACGGGAGGCAGGCACGGAACGAGGGGTCATGGACTGGAAAGAAGCAGCGGAGGGCAGCGACGCGATACGCACGCGATGTCCGACACGCGCGAACGACCGGCATCCGAGCCCGCTATTGGGCTACACCGATCTGCTCGCGGCGCCCTGCGCACGCCTGCGTGCCTCACGAACGAAGAATACGTTCCGATCGCTCGCGGCGCTCGCGGCACGCCGACTGCCTCGCCGCTCACCCGCCAGGCGCTACACTCCTGACGGCATTATCGCGCGCGTCGTGACGCGCAGCGAACCCTACACGTCTTCGTTCATGCTCACAGTCCCGAGTTCCCTACGCCGCGGTGCCTGCAGCGACCGGGCCGCCCCATGCCTCGCCGCCACGTCATTCCGCCGCGCATGAAGCGGCGGGACCTCGACATCGTCGTCTACGGGGCCACAGGCTTCGTGGGCAGCCGCGCGGCGCAGTATCTCGCCGGCGCCGAGGAAGCCGCGGACCTCAGGCTCGGGATCGCTGGACGCGATGCCTCCAGGCTCGAGGCGCTGCGCGCGCGGCTCGGCCGGGACGACGCGAAGGTGGTGCTTGCCGATGCCGACGATCTCGCAGCAGTGGAAGCGATGGCCTCCCGCACCCGCGTGCTCCTCAATACCGCGGGACCTTTCGCGAAGTACGGCGATCACATCGTCGCTGCCTGCGTGCGCGCGCGCACCCACTATGTGGACATCACCGGCGAGACGCTGTGGGTGCGCTCGCTCATCGACCGCCACCACGCGCAAGCGCAGGCCGAGGGCACGCGCATCATTCCCTGCTGCGGGTTCGACTCGGTGCCCTCCGACCTCGGCGTCCTGCTCGCAGTGCGACGGCTGCAGCGCCGACGCGGCGCCGAGTGCGCGGAAGTGAAGAGCTACTTCCAGATGTTCGGGGGATTCAACGGCGGCACCCTCGCCTCGGGGCTCTTGCAGGCCGAAGCCGATCGCGAGGGCCGGGCGCGTGACCCGTTCCTGCTCGACCCGCACCCGCACCCGCCCGAAGAGCAGGCCCGCAACCGGGACCCGCTCGGCATCACCTACGATGGCGACGCCAAGGCGTGGGTGGGTCCGTTCCTGATGGGTTTCGTGAACACGCGCGTGGTGCGGCGAAGCGCAGCGCTCTTCGCCGAGTGGGGCGAGGGCTATGGGGAGCGCTTCCGCTACCAGGAGTACTCGCGTTTCGGCGGGGCGTTCGGGCTGCCGGCCGCGGTCGCGGTGACGGGCGGACTGGCAGCGATGGACGTGACCCTGTCCACCGGGCCAGGGCGCCGTCTGCTCGAGAAAGTGCTGCCGAAGCCGGGCAGCGGGCCCTCCGAAACGCTCATGGACCGGGGGTGGTTCAAGAGCGAGACGGTGGCCACGGCGAGCGGCGGACGCAAGGTGCGCGTGCGCATGAGCCATCAGGGTGACCCGGGCAACAGAGCCACGGTGCGTTTCGTCTGCGAGTCGGCGCTCGCGCTCGCGCTAGAGCGCACATTGCCCGGCGGGGCTGGGCGCGGCGGTGTGCTGACTCCCGCGACCGGCCTCGGGGACGTGCTCGCGGAACGTCTGCCGCTCGCCGGCTTCGAGATCGAGGTGAGCGAGGGCAGCGGCGAGCGATAGTCGTCGCGGCAACCGCTTACGCGGCCGTGCTGACTCGCGCCCCCGCTGCGTGACTCGGACGCTCGACTTGCGCCGGGTTGGGCGGGCAAGCGCAAGGCCCGCCGATGCCGCGCGCGCGGTTCAGCTCTTCGGCACGAACTTGAGCGCGACGCCGTTGTTGCACCACCGCTGGCCGGTGGGGGCGGGCCCGTCGTTGAAGACATGGCCCTGATGCCCGCCGCAGCGCGCGCAGTGGTACTCCGTGCGCGGCAGGATGAGCTTGAAGTCGCGTTTGGTGGCGAGCGCGCCGGGTATCGCGGTGAAGAAGCTCGGCCAGCCCGTGCCGCTCTCGTACTTCATGGCCGAGGTGAAGAGCGGCAGCCCGCAGCCTGCGCACACGAACACGCCGATGCGCTTCTCGGCGTTCAGCGGGCTCGTGCCCGCCGGTTCGGTGTCCTCCTCGCGCAGCACGCGATAGGCGTCCGGCGGCAGCCGCTTCTTCCACTCCTCGCGCGGCATCTGCAGCTTGTCGGTCGCGCTCGGGATCTCCATGCCTGCGGGTAAGAAGTCCTTCCAGCTCGCTTGCAGTTCTTCCACGGTGATGTTTCCCTTGCGCGGTTGCTGACTGCCGGCGCGGCCTGCCCAGAAGGCGATGGGCGCCGCAGCGAAAAATGCCATCCAGGTGCGACGCTTCATGCTCCGGCTGCTCCACTCATGCAATCTTCCGGTTCGTGATTCTCTTCAGTACGAGCGTTGCGGAAGCGCGGATTCGCGGTGCCGAGGCGACGCTGCCGCTGCCCGGACGCCTTCGCTCAGGACGATCCACCGGACAAGCGCTCCAGCGCGGCGCGCATCTCGTCGATGATGAGCCGCTGGCCCCTCGCTTCGTCGACCTCGGGGATGTCCCAGCCCATGATGCGCCGGTACTTGTCGACGAGCTTCTGCACGTCGGCGTCGATCTCGCCGCGATAGCGCTGCAGCTCGATCTCTTCCATGGATGCCATCGTTCGCTCCCGTTCGGTTCGCTTCGCGGCGGTAGTCGTGTGCGTCAGTCGCAGCCGCCGTACTGCAGGTAACCCGCGAGGACGCCGTCAGGCATAACGACGCGCTCGACCTTGCCGCAGGCGAGCACCGGCGGCTGCTCGCGTGCCGGGTAGAACGTGGGAAAGCCCGCGCCCGGCAGCGGCGGATCGCTCCAGACCACCGGGCGCAGCTCGCGCACGCGCGCGGTGCCGAGGTCAGCGATGCAGTCGGTGGTCGCGCCATCCTGGCCGACCACCCGCACGAGCGCGTTGCCGTGGTTCATCGGCATCGCCTTCAGCACCTTCGTAGCTCCCAGGCGTCGATCGAGCACGCAGGCGCGGATCGCAGGCTGCAGCGACACGAACAGCCGCGTCCAGTCCTCGGCCACCTTGGTCTTCAGGTTTGCGGCGGCGGCCGCGCGGAGATCGTAGCCGTATGTCGCCCGGCAGCAGCCCACGGCGGCGCTGCCGTCGGCGAAGGACGCGAGCAGACGCTGCTCCGACGCGGGATCGCTCGCGCCCTCGCAGCGCCCGCGGTCCGCGAAGAGGACGAGCGGGGCCCCGGACTTGTTGCGCGCGACGCCGCGCCACACGTGCGCTGCGCCCCCGGTCTGCGGTACGGGCGTCCAGCGGCCGCGGTAGAGCTCCTCGGCGTTCTTGCCGCCGGTGCGTGCGAGCAACGCGCTGTCAACGCCCGCGTCCACACGCCAGTCGGCGCTGTCGCCGCGACACTTCATCGTGAGCGGCACGATCGAGAGCGGATCGCGTGCAGCGGCGACGAGCGGGAGCGTTGCGCCGAGGATCAGTGCTGCGGTACTCGCGCCCGCAACGCGGCGCAGTGCATGAAAGAACATGGTGAAGGTGCGGCGAATCTCGGCGCGGACATTAGCACGCCGTCGCCGAGAACAGCGCGAACGATGCGCGATGGCTGCAACGCTCCGCAGCCTCAAGCGCGGGCGCCTCTTCGCGGGCGCCGTCTCGTCGTCGCTTGCAGCGCGTCGCCGGCCGGCGACGGTGGCGCGACGTCGAGCTTCTCGGCGAGGCTGCGCGCGTCGAACGGCGCGCGCGCCTTCACGTCGTTGTCGAAGTACACGAACACGTCGCGCACGTCCGATCGCGGCGCTGCACCGGACACCCGCTTCGCGTCCGCCGGCTCGCCGCCTGCCGCCCAGGTGCGGATGCGCGCCGCCCAGTGCTCGAGCGCCGCGTCGGTGTAGCCGCTCGCGTACAGCGCCTCGTCCCCGTGCAGGCGCAGGTACATGAAGCCGGCAGTGACGTCTTCCATCATCGGCCAGCGGCCGGCGGTGTCCGCGACGACGAGCGCGACATCGTGCGCGCGCAACTGCGCCACGAGCTCAGGGGTGCGGAAGCTCGCATGGCGCACTTCGATCGCGTGTCGCAGCGGGACGTGGCCATCGACCTCGACCGCCATCCGGTCGCGCATCCAGTCGGAGTGTCCCGCGAGCGCCATGCGTACCGCAGCCTCGGTGTCGCGCGGCAGGAGCGGAAGGAAGGCGGCGAACGCTTCCGGCTCGTAGGCGAAGCTCGGCGGGAACTGCCAGAGGAAGGGCCCGAGCTTCGCGCCGAGCGTCAGCACGCCCGAGGCGAAGAAGTTGGCGAGCGGCGTCTCGACCTCGCGCAACCGCCGCACGTGCGTGACGTACCGGCCGCCCTTGATGCTGAAGACGAAGCCCGGCGGGGTCGCGTCGCGCCAAGCCGCGTAGTAGGCCGGCCGCTGCAGCGAGTAGAAGGAGCCGTTCAGCTCGATGCTGTTGAAGCGCGCGGCCGCGTACGCGAGCTCGTCTTGCTGGCGTAGGCCTTCCGGGTAGAAGACGCCGCGCCAGCCGTCGTAGCGCCACCCGGAGATGCCGACGCGGACCACGCTCAGGGGTGCAGCCCCGCTTCGCACGGCATGCGCATCCGAGATCGTCATGCGCCGCGCCCATGCAACGCGCGTTCCTCGCGCCCGGCGCGCAAGGGCACGAGGGAGACGCGCGCGTGGCTCAAGCGAGCGACGCGTACACGGTCGACCGGAACGCGAGCGGCCGCGGACACGACTTCACGCCGGCAACAGGGAGCATCTGCGAAGCGAACACGCCGCCGACGCCGTTCTTCTGCCGGCGTGATCGGCCGCTTGGGCGCGCGCATCCGCGGCTGCCCGCTCGCGTCACAGCCCTCGAGCACCGGCACATGCCGGGGCGAGGGTTCCGCGACGCGGCATGTAGCTCCCCGCGCACGCCGCAGGCGGCGTACCATGACGCGGTCACACGCACGCGAGCGCTGGATGGTGGCCGGGAACGCGCCCCCGGCTCGCGGACGCTCCACGCATCTCCCTGCTCGCGATCCATGGCTGACGCGCCGCGCAACTGGTCCTTCCCGGTCGAGCTCCAGCCCGACCCCGACGATATCGAGTTCGATCTCCCGCGCGTGCTCGATGCCGTGGTGGGTTTGCGTGCCGAGGTGCCCGAGGATGCCTTCACCGCTTCGATCCTCGGCACCGAGCGCGCCGGGAACGGCGTGGTCATCCGCGACGACGGCCTCGTGCTCACCATCGGCTACCTTATCACCGAGGCGGAGTCGATCTGGCTCACCGCGAACTCGGGGCAGGCGGTGCCGGCGACACCGCTTGCTTTCGACTTCGCCACCGGCTTCGGCCTGGTACAGCCGCTCGGCCAGCTGGGCGCCCCGGCCATCGCGCGCGGTGCGTCCGGAGGGCTCGCTCTGGGCGATGATGTGTACCTCGTCGGCCACGGCGGTCGTCACCATGCGCTGAAGGCGGAGGTCGTCGCGCGGCGCGAGTTCGCCGGTTACTGGGAGTACGTGCTCGACGAGGCGATCTACACCGCGCCCGCACATCCGCGGTGGAGCGGGGCAGCGCTCGTCGGCACCGACGGCAAGCTGCTCGGCATCGCGTCGTTGCTCGTCGAGGAGCCCGTCGACGGCAAGCAGGTGCAGGCCAACATGGTGGTGCCGATCGACCTTCTCGATCCCATCCTCGACGGCATGATGCGCTTCGGTCGTCCCGACCGCGCGGCCCGCCCGTGGCTCGGCCTTTACGCCGCGGAGTCCGACGGGCAGCTCGTCGTCGGTGGGCTCGCGACGAACGGCCCTGCGGACAGCGCCGGCGTGAAGCTCGGCGACCTCGTCGTCGAGGTGGCCGGCCGGCCCGTGGGCTCGCTCGCGCAGATGTTCCGCAGCGTTTGGGCGGTCGGCGCCGCGGGCGTGGAGGTGCCGCTCACGCTCGCCCGCAAGGGGTCGGTCGTGCGCGTCCGCGTCCGTTCCGCCGACCGCTACGATTTCATGCGCAAGCCGCGGCTGCACTGAACGGCGCGCCGGCCAGGCGACGGGCGCGCGCGACTGCGCCGCGCTTCTGCCGGTTCCGCCATCAGTCAGTTGAACCGGCCGTGGGCGCCGCCGAGGCTCAAGCGACCCGCGCCGAGCAGCGCGATCGCGAGCGCGCCGAAGAGGTAGAACGCCTGCAGCTCGATCGCCCAGCCGCCCGTCTTGTTGAGCGCGAGCAGGTCGCCGGCGTGCGCGAGCCCGATGGCGATGATCATGTTCACGACCATGACGAGTGCTGCCGGACGCGTCCAGAGCCCGAAGACGACGAGAAGGGGCGCGAAGACCTCGCCGACGTAGACGAGATAGGCAAGCCCGCCGGGTCCGCCGCCGGCGCGGATCATCTCCGCGATGCCGCCGACGCCGTAGCGGATCTTCGCGATCCCGTGCAGGAGCATGAGGATGCCCACGGTGAGGCGGAGCACCAGCTTGCCGAGGTCCTGGCTCATGACGACGTGTTCTTCGTGAAGGAGCGTCGAGATGATACGTCACCGGCCATCGGCAAGTCGCAGCCGGCGCGACGGCGCGCGCACGGCCTGTGCAGGGATCCTTCACCCGCGCAGCCGCACGATCTCCGCGCGCCAGCCGAGCACGAGCGGATCGAGCTCCGGGTTGCCTCCGGCGTCCCGCACACGCCGCTTGCGGAAGGCGAGCTCGTGCTGGGCTTCGACCAGCGCTGCCGAGTGACGTCGATCGCCCTTGTGGACCCGGCGCGTGCGGAACATGCGGTCGGCGCAGATCTCTTCGTACTCCGGCTCGCTCACGCAGCGTCCGACCTCCTCGGAGAGCTCCTCGCGGATCACCTGCCGCTCCCAGCGGCCGCTGCGGTAGAGCATGTAGGCGAGCACGGCGATGAAGGGGAGGAAGAGCACGAGGCTTGCGAGGCTGCCGACGAGCCAGGCCTGGAGTATGGAGAGCTCGGGGGGCGCCTCCGGCGCGCTTGGCGGTGCTTCGCCCTGGCTCGCGGCCGCGAGCGCGAACGCGAGCGGCAGGATGTTGTTGACGACGTGCGCGAGGATGGCGAGCGCGAGGCCGCCGACCGGCGCGAGGATTTTCACCCAACGCCTGCGCGACTGCATCGCCATCCCGAGGAAGGCGCCGAAGATGCCCGTGAACATCGCGTGCCCGGCGAGACCGAACAGCGCATAGCGCCACCCGAGCTGCAGGCCCCACGGCGCGGTCCCGAACTCCGCATAGCCCTGGGCCACGTACAGTGGCGCCTCGAACCAGGTGAAGCCGAGGCCAACGAGCGCGCCGTAGACGAAGCCGTCGCGCATGTTGTCGAACTCCGCGCGCAGGAAGAGGAAGATCACGAGGACGCCGAGTCCCTTGGTGATCTCCTCGACGAGCGGTCCGGCCACCGGTGCGACGAGCATCATCGTCGCCTCCGGGCCGAGCACCTCCTCGATGGCCGGATGCTTCGCCACCCACGCACCCACCGCCTTGAATATCGCGTTGTTTGCCGGGAGCGCGAGGCCGGTGGCGATGAAGGCACCCCAGAGGAATGCCGCCGCGAACAGCCACGGCGACTCCCGCTCGCGGCGGTCGAGGAACCAGAGGATCGCGAGCGGCACGACTGACATCACCGAGGCCATCCCGAGCGCTCTGAAGAAGACGGCCGCGATGTCGGGCCGCATGCCGTGCACGAAATCGAGCCAGACGCGACTCGCAATGAGCACGATGAGACCGAGCGCGATCGCGAGCGCGATCGCCACCGGCCGGCGGCGCAGCGGCGAGCCGTAGAGGACGCGTTCGTAGGGGAGCGCGCTCGAGGGGATCATGGCGCGCGGGATTCTCGCAGAATCGGCGGACGCACAAGCCGGGCGAGAGCGTGCTGGCGGTGCGAGAGCCCGACGCGGAAAGCTCCGGGCTCTCGGGGGTTCCTGCGACGACGCTGCGTTCGCTTGCCGTTCGCGCCGGTCCGCTGGCTCGGAGAAAGCGGGCGTTGCCGTGGCCTCTTGAGTTGCTCCCACCCCGTCCCGCCCGACGGAAGCTTCGTCGTCCTGCACGCTCCACGGGTGCACGCTGGCTCTTCGCAGATCCCCGCAGCAGGCCCGTCGGGCGCGACGGGGCTTGCACCGAGCCAGCGGGTGCTGCTAGCTCGGCCAGGGCAGCCGCAAGGGTGTGCCATCGGGCAGCACCACTTCCACCGGCGTAGCAGAAAACGCGGCGAGGACCTTCAGGGGCTCATCGCCTGTGTTGAGGATCTGGTGCTCGACGTCCTGCGGCACGACGAGCGTCGCATTGGCGCCGAACGCGAAGACTTCGTCGCGCACGCGCAGCTCGCCGCGCCCCGATACGATCACCACGACTTCCTCGCAATCGTGGCGGTGCGGCGGAGTTGCGCCCCCGGGTGCCACGGTCTGGCTCCACACCGAGAGCCTGGAGAGTCCGTTTTGCGCGCAGGCGAGCGTGGTGTGTTCGATTCCCGGAAGAGCGGCTTTGGGGAGCGCGTCGTTGTCGAGCACGTACATTGCGTTTCCTCCTCCTCGGTTCGGGGCCGCGGATGCGAGCGCCACGGACGGCAGTGTGCGGCGCGGGCAGTGCGGCGGGAATCACGCGAGACGTCGTAAGATAGAGGACATCTTGTCGGCAATGGGAGCCGGACGGTGGCGGGACTGCAGGCAATCGTCGCCTTCACCGAAACGGCACGCCAGGGCGGCTTTGCCGGCGCCGCCCGCGAACTCGGACTCTCGCCGTCGGCGGTGGCAAAGAGCGTTGCGCGGCTGGAGCAGGATCTGGGCCTGCGCCTCTTCCATCGCTCGACGCGTCAGGTGAGCCTCACCAGCGAGGGACATGCGCTCTACGATCGCTGCCGGCGCATCGTCGACGAGATCGAGGGGTTGCGCGACGAGGCGGCAGGCGCACGCAGCGAGCCGAGCGGCAAGTTGCGGATCGACGTCCCCATCACGCTCGGCCGGCGCGTGCTCGTCCCGGCGCTCGCGCGTCTCGCGCAACGACATCCCAAGCTTGCGCTCGAGGTCGCGCTCAGCGACCGCTATGCCGACCTCGTGAAGGAAGGGCTGGATGCCGTGGTGCGCATCGGCGTCCCCGACGATTCGTCGCTCGTCGCGCGGCGCATCGGCGCGCAGCGGATGACCTTGTGCGCGTCGCCCGCTTACCTCGCGGCACGCGGCACGCCGAAGAGCGTCGAGGCGCTTCGCGAGCACGCGTGCCTGCTCTTCCGCATGCCGTCCTCCGGGCGCATCCGGCCGTGGACGTTCCGCGTCGGCCGCCGTGCGCTCGAAATCGTGCCCGAAGGCAGGGTGGTGATGAACGACGGCGAAGCCCTCGTCGCCGCGGCGGTCGCGGGCGCGGGCATCTGCAACGTGCCCGACTACATGGCGGCCGAAGCGCTGCGAACCGGGCAGCTCGTCGAGGTGCTCGCGTCCTTCCGGCCGCCGTCGCTTCCGATCTCGCTCGTCTACGTCTCGCGTCGGCGGGTCACGCCGCGATTGCGCGCGTTAGTCGACGTGCTCGGCGAGGCGGACGTCGCGGCGCAGCTCGGCGGTCTGGACGATGCCTCCGGGGAGGGGGCGCGGCGGCCGCGCCGGCGACGGCGGGGCTGAACGGACGCATTCCTCGGCGCGCCTGCTAGCATCGCTACGAACCGGGTCAGGAGGTGAAGCATGAGCCAAGCAGAGCGAGTTGCGATCATCACTGGCGCGGGGAGCGGCATCGGTCGCGCCGTCGCGCTGGCCTTTCTCGCCGACGGCTACCACGTCGCGCTCGCCGGACGGCGACGGGAGGCTCTCGAAGAGACCGTGAAGCGCGCCGACGACGCCGTCGCGCGGGCGCTCGTGCAGCCGACGGACGTTGCCGATCCCGCCTCGGTCGCAGCGCTCTTCGCGCGGGTCAAGGATCGCTGGGGTCGCCTCGACGTGCTGTTCAACAACGCGGGGCAGAGCGCGCCGCCGGTGCCGCTCGAGGACCTGACCTTCGCGCAGTGGAAGGCAGTGGTGGATGTCAACCTCACCGGCATGTTCGTGTGCATGCAGGAGGCTTTCCGCGTCATGAAGGCGCAGACGCCGCGCGGCGGCCGCATCATCAACAACGGCTCGATCTCCGCGTACACGCCGCGACCGAACTCGGCGCCCTACACCTCGACCAAGCACGCGGTGCTCGGCCTGACGAAGTGCGGTTCGCTGGACGGCCGTAAGCACGACATCGCGGTCGGTCAGATCGACATCGGCAACGCTGCGACCGAGATGACCGAGCGCATGGCGCAGGGGATCCTGCAGGCGAACGGCGAGCTGGCGGTGGAGCCGCGCATGGACGTGCGGCACGTGGCGAACGCGGTGCTGCACATGGCGAGCCTGCCGCTCGAAGCGAACGTTCAGTACATGACGGTCATGGCGACCGCGATGCCTTACGTCGGCCGAGGATAGCGGCCATCCAACCCGACGGGACTGCCATCTCGGGCTCTCGCGCGGTCATGACCCGCGTCAGCTTTGTGCGTGCTGAGCCCGGGCCGTGCGGTCGCGAAACCCCGAGGTGGCCCTTGAGCCCGAGCGCCGGGATGTCCCTAAGGTCCGCCCCGCCAACTCTCACCTGTTACCGCTTTACCACGTGAGACCCGCTGCGATACGTCGCTAATCCAGGAAAGAAAAGAGCCCGCGATCGCGGGCTCTTTTTCTATCCTGAAGCTCCTCCTACGTACGGTCAAGCCACCTGCGGCGGAACGATCAGCTCCGGCGGCGAGCCCAGCCGATGCCGGCCAGACCCACCCCAAGGAGTGCGAGCGTAACGGGCTCGGGGACTTGGTTAGGCGTGGTGGAGTTGTTGAACGAGCCGTTGATCTGAGTCCCGGGGCCTGAGTTCTGCGTGTAGGCAGCGGACCAGAAGACCGGTACAGGGTCGAAGCCGGTCCCGACCGTCTGTGTGATGGTGCCACTGGCCAAGACGCTCAGCGCGTTGGTCCCCGCCTGAACCTGCGTCACGGTGAGCGTTTCCACGAAGGTCCCGAACTCCGTCGTGAAGGATTTCGTGAACTGCGCGCCGACCGTAACGGGGAGCGGGTCTGGCAGCAGGGTGGTTGCCTGACCCGGGGTCAGGCCCACGTTGTTTTCCTGGATAAATCCCACTAGGTTGGGGGCCCCAGGGGTAATAAAGCTCGCATTTGCCACGCTGGGCGTATCGGCCGTGAAGGCCCCGATACCGAGGACGTTGAATTGGAGTTCGATCGGTACCGCGAAGGTGGGAGCAGCGAACGCGATCGCGGCCGCGGCACTCGCAGTTGCGGTCAAGTGTGAGAGCTTCACGGCTTTGCCCTTCAAGGTGTTGGAACCGGCTACATCTAGAGCAGATATTGTGCCGACTGCCGAAATCTCACGGCACTTCAATCGCTTGTCACACTCAAGCAGACTGCTCGCGACGGGATGTGTAAAGAATTACGACAGCGGGCCACCGAGTTCCTAAAACCCCTGCCCTTCTCGGCGCCAGAACGTGGGTGATCGCGCGGCCGCGTCCCGGGCCAAGCCGGTGCGAGCTTTCAGTGCTCCGCCGGGGGCGACGCATCACCGCTTCTCTTCGGATCACTGTGCCGGGGCTGACCTATCGACGTGTCGACCCGGCCTCTCGCGAGTGGGCTGCGGTTGCAGCCAGGTGGCGAGGGTCGACGGACACAGACGGCGCAGCTCGTGCAAACTTTCGCGCACTCGACGAAGTGAGCGCCGCGCAAGAGCAGGCGCCGACCTGACGGCCCCCTCCTGATGGACTGGAACGAATTGGTTGACGAGGCCGCGATCGCGGAGGTGCTGCCCGAGGCCTACGCCCGCTACAGGCGGCCGATCAAGGAAGCGATGGCGCGCTTCCTCGGCGGGCTCTCGGCCGAGCACCAGGCGGGCGTGATCGCGGATCAGGTATCGCTTGCGCCGGAGGCGAGCGTCTCCGAGCGCTTTGCGCGTCTCGCGCGGAGCTGCCCGGCGTTGCACAAGCTCGGCCAGACACTCGCCCGCGACCGCCGCCTATCGCCGGAGTTACGCCTGCACTTGCAGCAGCTCGAATCGCTCCCGCCCTCGGTGGCTGCGCCGGACCTGCGCGACTTGGTGGAGCGCGAGCTGGGCGATCTCGAGCGCTGCGGCGTCACGCTCGCGCCGCCCGCGCTCGCGGAAGGCAGCGTGGCGGTGGTCGTGCCGTTCCGGCTCCGCCGCGCGACGCGCGCCGGCGCGGGTGAGGGTGTGTTCAAGCTCCTCAAGCCCGCGATCGAGGAACGGCTCGAGGAGGAGCTCTCGCTCATCGAGAGCATTGGCGCGTACCTCGACGAGCGCTGCGAGGACCTCGACATCCCGCGACTCGACTATTGCGAAGTGTTCGAGAGCCTGGCGGAGCGCCTGCGGCAGGAGGTCCGTCTCGACGAGGAGCAGCGTCACCTTGCGACGGCGTTGCGCATGTATGCGGGCGACCCATGGGTGCATGTGCCGGCGCTGTTCGATCTCTCGTCGCGGCGCATGACGGCCATGGAGCGGCTGCACGGCGAGAAGGTGACCGAGCACGGCTACCCCGGCGACGACGAGCCCCGCCGCCTCGCCGGCCGTGCGATCACTGCGCTGCTCGCGCGGCCGATGCTGTCGACCTCGCCGGAAGCGATATTCCACGGCGACCCGCACGCCGGGAACCTTCTGCTCACGCGCGAGGGCCGGCTCGGGATCCTCGATTGGAGCCTCGCGACAACGCTCGGCGAGGCGCCGCGCCGAGCGCTCGTGACGCTGGTCATCGGCGCGCTTACCTTCGATCGGGAGCGTATTGGCGACTCCCTCGCCGCGCTCGCAGGCCGCGAAGCGCTCGATGACGCGGCGCTGCGGCCGATCGTGGACGAGGGTCTGCGGCAGGTACGGCAGGGCAGGCTGCCGGGGCTCCTGTGGATGACGTCGCTGCTCGACACGGTGGCGCAGACCGCGCACCCCCGATTCGGCGCAGAGCTCACGCTCCTGCGCAAGAACCTGCACACGCTGGAGGGCGTGGTCGTCGACATCGGCGCCGAGCGCACCTGGATCGACGCGGTGCTCCTCGGCGAGTTCATCGCGCAGTTCACGCGCGAGTGGCCGCTGCGGTGGATGGTCGGATCGGGCCAGCGAACCTACGGCACGCGTCTCAGCAACGCCGACCTCGCCGAGCTCGCGCTGCGGCTGCCGTTCGCAGCGACACGCGCCTGGCTGGACGGCGCCGAGGACCTCATGCGCGGGACAGCCGGCGACCGGTCGAAGCAGAGCCGAACGTCACCCAACGCGCCGCTGGGAAACAGGCCGAAAGCCGACGGCTGACCGCCGATCCGCTCCCGCAAGGCGCAAGCATCGGGGGCCATGTGCCCCGATCTTCGTCCTGATCACTGACTGCCGACGTGTGATCCCTGTTCAGGTGACCGACCTGAGCACGATCCCGCTCACCTTAGGCGGCTGCCGCGTGACGGCCGCGTCGAGCTCGCCGTGCGTGAGCTGGGAGAGGTAGCGGAGGCAACACACGCGCAGGAACGAAGCGAAGTTGACACTCTCCCCGCGCCAGCGCACCACCTCGTCGTGCAGCTTCACGATGAGCTGGTTCGTCGTCGTGCCCTCGCGCTCCGCCATCTCCGTGAGGACCTCCCAGAAGAGGTTCTCGAGTCGGATGGTGGTGAGAACGCCGTGCAGGCGCATCGAGCGTGTCCGCGACTCGTACAGGATGGGATCGGCCTTGGTGTAGACCTCGCACATGGAACGCTCCTCCTTTGTCGCGGCGCCGGTCCGTGGCCGGCGTCTTGCCCGTGATTCTCGCATCGGAGTGGCTGGCCTGCCGGGCCCGGCGGGGCACCCACCCGCGGGCGCGGAGCCGCAGCCTGCACCCCGGCCCTTCCCCTGGGAAGAGGGAGGGTTACTCAGAGGTTGCGCTTCTGCAGCTGGTCCGCCAGGAAATCCGCCTGACGGATCGCGAGCGACACGATTGTGAGGGTCGGGTTCTCCGCGCCCCCGGTCGTGAACTGGCTGCCGTCCGAGATGAACAGGTTCGGGACGTCGTGCGTCTGCCCGAACTTGTTCACGACACCGTCGCGCGGGCTCGCGCTCATGCGGCAGGTGCCGAGGTTGTGGGTCGATGGGTAGGGCGGCGTGCGGAACGTACGCTTCGCGCCGGCAGCCTGGTAGATCTTCTCGCCCTGCGCGTAGGCGTGGTTGCGCATCGCGATGTCGTTCGGGTGGTCGTCGAAGTGCACGTTGGGCACCGGCAGCCCGAACTGGTCCTTGACCTCGCCGTTGAGGGTCACACGATTGGTCGCGCGCGGCATGTCCTCGCCGACGAGCCACATCCCCGCCATGCGCGAGTAGCCGTCGAGCATGCGCGTGAAGCCCGCGCCCCAGGCGCCGGGATCGAGGAACGCGGCCATGAAGGGCAGACCGAGCGCCAGCGTCTCCATCTCGTAGCCACCGGCGAAGCCGCGCTTCGGGTCGAAAACGGCCTCGTCCTGCACGATGCCCGCCATCGTCGTGCCGCGGTACATCTCCACCGGCTGCTCGAAGAGCGCGTACACCGAGCCAGTCATGTGGCGCATGTAGTTGCGGCCGACCTGGCCCGAGCTGTTGGCGAGCCCGTCGGGGTACTTCGACGACGCCGAGAGGAGCAGCAGGCGCGGCGTCTCGATGGCGTTGCCGGCAACGCAGACCACGCGCGCCTTCTGGCGTTGGTCCTTGCCGTCGGCGTCGCGGTAGACGACGCTCGTGACCTTGCCCGCGTCGTCGTGCTCGATCTTCAGCACGTGCGCCTGCGTGCGCAGGTCGAGGTTGCCGGTCTTCTCTGCGGCGGGGATCTCGGTATAAAGCGTCGACCACTTCGCGCCGGACTTGCAGCCCTGGAAGCAGAAGCCGATCTGCATGCACGAGCCGCGCTCGGCACGCGGGCGGCTGTTGATCGCCATGTGGCCGGTGTTGCACTCCTTGTAGCCGACCTTGGTGGCGCCGTTGTAGAAGACCTTGAAGTTGTTGTTGCCGGGAAGGCCGGGGATGTCGTTGGTGCGCGTCACCCCCATCTTGTCCTCGGCTCTCGCGTAGTAGGGCTCGAGCTCCTTGAGCGTGAGGGGCCAGTCGAGGAGCTGCGCGCCGTCGATCTCGCCGTAGACGGTGCGGGCGCGGAACTCGTGCTCCTGGAAGCGCAGCGACGCCCCGGCCCAGTGCGTCGTCGTGCCGCCGACGGTCTTGCAGATCCATGCCGGCAGGCCGGAGAAGTCCTTCGCGATGCGCCACGAGCCGGAGGTCGTGCGCTTGTCGAGCCAGGCGAGCTGCACGAACGACTTCCACTCGTCGTTGATGAAGGTCGACTGCGACTGGCGCGTGCCGGCCTCGAGCAGCACCACCTTCACGCCCTTCCGGCAGAGCTCGTTCGCGAGCGTGCCGCCGGCGGCGCCGGAACCGATAATGACGACGACCGAGTCGTCGTTGAGATCGAATTTCGCCATGTTCGGCTCCTCCTCAGGCGGCCGGGTTGTAGGGCGGCGGACTGGCCGAGGCCGGCGGGTTGGGCAGCCACTTCAGGTCGTTGAAGCCGCGCAGGATGTAGCCGCCCTTGTCGAAGGACGGCCCCGGATAGCCGAAGTGCGCGAAGGCCATGTCGTTGTCGTACAGCGACGTGATGCACTTGCCGCGCACCGTGTTGAAGAAGGGCGTGCCCTCGATCGCCTTCACTGCGGCGAGCCGCTTCGCCTCGCTCGCCTTCGCGAAGTCGCCGCCGACCGCCTTGTCCAGGGCCGCGGTGCCCTCCTTGAGAAGGTTCGCGAGCGCCGGGTCCTTCGCCGCGTCCGCGTCGAGGTCCTTCGGAAGCAGCGCGTACACCGCGTCGGGCAGGCCCTTGTGAGGGTAGAGCGTCTTCGCCATCGCGAGCAGGTCGGCTCCCTGCGCGCTGCTGAGCGCCTTCAGCTCGACCGCCCAGACGCGGCTCGGCGCGAGCACGGAGAGCACCGAGGTCGCTGCGATGGTGCCGGTGAGGACGCCCGCGCCCTTCAGGAACTCGCGCCGCGTGAGCGCGATCCTCCCCCGCGGCTCGTCCTGGTCGTGGTCGTGGTGGGCGTCGCGCCCGCGTACGAACGAGAAGTCCATCGTTGCTCCTCCTTGTGGTCGACGGGCGTGTGCCCGCCGGGGTCGTTGCCGACCATTCGCCAGCCGGTACATTGCCGGCGGCGTGCGGGGCGGCGTTACCTGTAGTGCCCGTGCCGCTCGAGCACTTCGATCTTGTAGCCGTCGGGATCCTGGACGAAGAAGTAGCGCGCAAGCAGCACGTCGCCGTCTTTGAACTCCTTGATGTCGCCGGGGTTCAGGTCTGCGGCGGCGAAACGCTCGCGCTCCTTGCGCGCGTCGTCCACGCACACCGCGACGTGGCCGTAGCCGTCGCCGTGCGTGTAGGGCTCCTTGCGGTCCTTGTTCAGCGTGAGCTCGATCTCGACATCGTTCTCGGGGTTGCGCAGGTAGACGAGGGTGAAGGTCGGGAAGTCGAGCGTGTGCACGGGCTCGAGACCAAAGGCCTGCCTGTAGAAGGCGAGCGACTTCGGCAGGTCGAGCACGCGGATCATGGTGTGAATGACTTTGGCCATGAGACGAACGCGAGGAGATCCGGAGGCGTTGAATCTAGTCCCGCGTCCTGCCGCACGGGTAATAGCCGGCTAAATCGCCTGACCCGGGCGCGCTTTGTGCAGCGCCCATAGGCCATCGGGCCTAGGGTCCATAGGCCCTCGTGCCGATGACTGAATGGCCGAGCCGACGCAAGATGGAAGCGTCGACCGGGGGGGACGAACCATGAGAGTGAGCTTCCTGATCAGTGCAGCAGCGTTCCTGCGCCTGGGCTTCGCCGCAAGGGAGCGTGGCTGGCAGAGCGATCCGGACTACGCGCTGCGCGTGGTCGAGCGCACTGTTCGTGAGGGCGGCGAGCTCTCGATCCTCGAGAATCTCGCGGCAATGTGCGCGGACTTCGAGCTCGCCGATCCCATCGAGGTGGTGCGCGCGATCGGCTCGTTCTTCGGCGAGAGGCCCGCCTGCATAGAGATCGGCGGGCGCGACTTCAGCGTGGGGCCGACGCTCGTGGATCTCAGACCGGCCGCGTGAGCCCGGGGGTGGGGTAGCAGCGCCCGGTGAGGTGCGAATAGCCGGTGCGCCTCGGGAGATACCGCGTCACGCGCACTGCATCATTCGCGCCGTGGCACCTCGCGGCGTCCGACGGCTCGCCGCGGGCGCCGCTTTCGTCCGGTGACGCGTCGTCGCCGGGAATCCCGATCAACTTACGCGCTGGCCTGTGCGAACTGCAGCGTGTCGACGAGGTGCCGGAAGCGCGCCACCAGCCCGTCCTCGCGGAACGTCCAGAGATGCATCTCGAGGTCGCGGATCGTCCGGCGGTTCGCCTTCACCCGCAGTTCGAGGTGCACCGGTACGGCAACCATGTTGCCGCCCTCCAGAAAAGCGAACGGCTCGAAGCGCACGAACTCGAAGTCGCCCAGCGCGGCGAAAAAGCCCGCCACGGAATCGCGGCCGCGCCGCGGTTCGTACCATCGCAGCGTCGGCCCGCCCCAGTCGTGCTCCCATTCGACTTCCGGCGCGAGGCGGGCGAGGATGCCCGGGACGTCGCCCCGACCGAAGCACTCGTACATCGCCTTGATGGAGTCCACGTTCCGGCTCATCGCCCAGCCCCGTTCTGTCGGCGCGCGGTAGGTGCGCAGCAGTTATACGAGCTCGAGCGCTCGCATGGATCGCCGCATCCGCTGATTGCGCTCGCGCCGCAGCGTCGTGCCGCAGGCCGGACCCGGCGCGGCCGCAAGCGGACTCCGGGAGCGGGTCGCTCAGCGTCCCGGCGCAGCGTCCAACCCACTCCAGGGAGGAACTACACCGGCAAGTTCGCCTTCGAGAACGACCTCGCGCTGCGCCGCAACGGCTTGAAGGGCATGCCCGCGGGACAGATCCAGCAGGTGCACGAGTTCAGCTCGGGCGGACTGGCGGGCGTCTGGGCCGAGGCCAACACGCGCGAGGCGATCTACGACGCGATGTTGCGCAGGGAGACCTTCGCCACCTCCGGTACGATGATCCGCGTGCGTTTCTTCGGCGGTTTCGGCCTGACGCAAGCGGACCTGGCGGCGACGGACTTCGTGAAGCGCGGCTACCGTGGCGGCGTGCCCATGGGAGGGGACCTTCGCGCCGTGCCTGGCCGTGCCGCACCCACCTTCCTCGTGCGCGCGCTGAAGGATCCGAAGAGCGGCAACCTCGATCGCATCCAGATCGTGAAGGGCTGGGTCGACGCGAACGGCCAGCGCCGCGAGAAGATCTTCGACATCGCGTGGTCCGACGGCCGGAAGCCCGGGTCCGACGGGAAGGTGCCGGCGGTCGGCAACACCGTCGACCTGAAGACGGCGCAGTACACGAACGCGATCGGCACTCCCGAGCTGGCGGCGGCGTGGACCGATCCGGAGTTCGATCCCGGGCTGCCCGCGGTCTACTACGCCCGCGTGCTCGAGATCCCCACGCCGCGCTGGAGCACGATCGACGCGGCCAAGCTCGGCCAGCCGGTCCTCGCGGGCATCTCGCCGATGATCCAGGAGCGCGCCTGGACGTCGCCGATCTGGTACACGCCCTGAACCCTCGGGGCGGTAGCGCCGGCGTCGTCGCCTTTCAAGGCGACGTGACGGATCTCTGCACTTCACGGCGCAGCGCGACGCGGCGACCTCGCCGGTCGTCGCGCGTGGCAATTGCGCGCCTCGTGACCGGGCCTGCCCGCTAACCGCTACCCCTTCAGCGGCTTGAACCGCAGGCGCCTCGGCCGCGCGCCTTCCTCGCCGAGGCGCTTCACCTTGTCCGCCTCGTACTCCTGGTAGTTGCCGGCGAAGAACACCCACTGCGACTCGCCCTCGCAGGCGAGGATGTGCGTGGCGATGCGGTCGAGGAACCAGCGGTCGTGGCTGATCACCAGCACGGTGCCGGCGAACTCGAGCAGCGCCTCCTCGAGCGCGCGCAGCGTCTCGACGTCCAAATCGTTCGAGGGCTCGTCGAGGAGCAGCACGTTGCCGCCGGTGAGCAGCGTCTTCGCGAGGTGCAGCCGGCCGCGCTCGCCGCCCGAGAGCTGTCCGACGACCTTCTGCTGGTCGCCGCCGCGGAAGTTGAAGCGGCCGAGGTAGGCGCGCGAGGGCATCTCGAAC
>Ga0114939_10001229_pt1 | contig 20460 bp, 17 predicted proteins | sample AshMeaCrysSpring_FD_87196 | JGI IMG/M metagenome (GOLD analysis project Ga0114939, IMG submission 87196) | Groundwater microbial communities from Big Spring, Nevada to study Microbial Dark Matter (Phase II) - Ash Meadows Crystal Spring | ecosystem: Environmental > Aquatic > Deep subsurface >...
GAAGTGATCGAGCAGGCGCCCCGGCGTGGCCACGATCACGTCGAGGCCGGACCTGAACGCGTGCTCCTGCGGCCCCATGCCCACCCCACCGAACACCGCGGCCCCCGTGATCGGCGTGTGGACGGCGAGGTCGTTGAGATCGGCCACGATCTGCGCGGCCAGTTCGCGGGTGGGTGTGATGACGAGCGCGCGCGTGACGCCGCGCGGCCGCTCGATGAGGCGGTGCACGATCGGCAACAGGAACGCCGCGGTCTTGCCGCTCCCTGTCGACGCGCACGCCAGGACATCACGGCCACTGAGGGCCGGCGGAATGGCGTCGGCCTGGATGGGCGTCGGGCGCGTGAACCCGAGTTCCTTGAGGCCTTTCAACAAGCTGGGATGGAGACCGAACGAGGTGAATGGCACGGGAACCTCACTGCGTTGTTCAGTAGACCACAGCACGAGGCCAGAGGACGCCCGATGCCTCGAGGACCGGCCGAGTTCGCCCGGCGCGCAGCCGGCCAGGAAGCCGGCGAGCGAGACATCGCCAGCGCACCGCTGCGCACGCTTACGCCTGGGTCGTCGTCGAGACGCCGGCCCGGCAGATCGCCTCGAGCGTCAGGGCGTCCCGAGCTTCGCCGTGTGCCCCTTGCGCCCGTTGGTGTCGAACGCCGCGACGCGCACCTGCGGCGAGGCGGGGATGCCACCGCGGATCTCAGGGCTCTTCGCGGCCGGCTCGGTGCCGTCGACCGTGTAGCGGAGCACGAAGCCGGGGATCTCCAGGCTCGCGCGCGCCTGGCCGTCGACGACCTTCAGGCCCGGCTTCGGGATCCGGTAGTTCCACGGCGGCGTTTCGCGATCGAGCCGCGGCAGCTCGCGCGTGCCGACGACACGGGCAAAGGCGGAGTACGCGTCACGGAAGAGCGCGTCGGACCTCGCCGCGTCGGGCTCGCGGGCCCACTCCGGTTCGGGGGCCCACGCGCGCTCGGCGAGGGCGAGCAGTTTCGGCACGAGCATGTAGTCCATCCGCCCCTCGCCGCCAAGGGTCTCGGACCAGAGGTTCCCCTGGATCCCGACGATGTTGGAGCGGCCGTAGTCGGTGAGCCGATCCTTGCCGACGAACACCGCGGGGTCCACGGGGTTACCGCGGTAATCGAGGCGGGTGTTGCGGTAGTAGTCGAACGGGATGAACTCGTACGGCTTCCGCATATCGACGTAGCCGCCCCAGTCGAGGCCCCGCTCCTCGGGGTTCTTGTTCCAGGCCATGTCGAGGTAGTTGTTCGACACCGGGCACAGCACGACCTTGTAGCCCGCGTTGGCGAGGCGGTAGGCGAGGTCCTCCTGGCCGCCGCCCACGGAGTTGTTCCAGACATAGGCGGTCCAGCCGCGCGCGGCGAACCCCGGGTTGGGGATGAACGTTCTCCGCCCGTCGAGGCGCGTCGCGCGGAGCGCCATCTCCTCCCAGCCCGACGGCAGGAGCCCGTGCGCCTTCACGATGTCTGCCGCGCGGCCGTAGAACACGTACCAGAGGTCGTCCACCGACGAGAGGCCGTGCTCCTTCAGGTACCCCGCCACGGCGGGCGAACGTTCCCAGACGCCGGCCGGCACCTCGTCGCCGCCGAGGTGCAGGTTGCGCAGCGGCACGCCGGCCTCGGCGTGCAGCGCCACGAGGTCGGCCACCACGCGCGCGATGAACGTGTAGGTCGACTCGAGCGCCGGGTTCATCACGTTGTCGTGGTACCCCTGGGCGGAGGTGTAGACCGAAGTGTCCTCCGGGTCGCTGAGCAGATACTGCGCCGCCCCGGCAGCGTCGCCCTTTGCGCGCAGGGCGCGGGTGCGCGCCTCCATGGACTTGATGGCCGCCCGCGCGTGGCCAGGCAACTCGATCTCGGGAATGACCTCGATGTGCCGCGCGGCAGCGTACCGCAGGATCTCGATGTAGTCCGCGCGCGTGTAGAACCCGCTGCCCCACGGGTTGGCGACATCGGGGCCGGAGCCGAAGGCCGGGGGCAGGTGACGGCTGGAGTCGAGTGTGTGGCCACGGCGGGCCCCGACCGCCGTCAACTCGGGCAGGCTCGGAATCTCGAGGCGCCAGGCCTCGTCCTCCGTCAGGTGGAAGTGAAAGACGTTGAGCTTGTAGCGCGCCATCAGGTCGAGGACTCGGAGCACCTGCGCCTTTGGCTGGAAGTTGCGGGCGACGTCGAGCATGACGCCGCGGTGGCCAAAGCGCGGCGCATCCACGATGCGCAGCGCCGGCAGCGTCACGGGCGCAGCCACGGCCGGCTTTGCCCCGGCCGCCGGCCTCGGTGCAGGAGGCAGCAGGCTGCGCAGCGACTGCACCCCGTAGAACACCCCCGCGGGCGAGTTGCCGACGATCAGGAGGCCGTCCTTCGGATCGACCGCCAGCTCGTACGCGCTGGGCGAGGTCTGGCCCCGCACGGTCCCCATCTCGAGCCGCAGCGCGGCGGCGCCCGCTGCGGAGGTGGCGCCCGCAGGCCCGAAGAACGGCTTCAGGTACTCGGCCGCGAGCGCGGCCTCGTTCCGCAGTTGCGCGCTGGCGGCGATCGTGGGCGGTCCGGCCAGCGTCAGGCGGCCCTCGCGCATCTCGACCACGCTCGGCGTCGGGAGAACGGGCGGCAGCGCCGCGTCTGGCATCTCGCGCACCGCCGCGTCCAGATCGAACTGCGCCTGAGGCGTGACCAGACGCGGGTCGGTGCCGGGCAGCGGCGCCCGCTCGAACGGCACGGCCGTGTACGCCAGCGGCTCGCCCTTCTCCGGCGCGTCGTCGAAGACGATGTAGACGCCGTTGGGTGCGAAGCTGTTGTTGGTCAGGAGGCCGGTCCGGTACGGGATGTCCACGCGCTGGCCCGGCGCGAGCCCCTCGAAGCCGGGACCGGGCGCGAGGCGCTGCAGGCTGCCCGTCACCTTCTCCATCCGGAAGCCGCTGCCCGCCGTGCCCGCCATCGGCTCGTGGAGCGCAGTGTAGTAGATCGCCCAGCCACGAGCCGGCAGCCGCGTCGTGCCCGTGTTGACGAGCGTGAACACGAGGTGCGAGACGCTCCGGCCGTCCGGGCCGATCACGTCACGTTCGAGCGTCCACGTGAGCTGGAGCGCAGGCGGTGCTGCGGCGGGCGCCGCGGCGAGCGCCATCGTCGATGCGAGCAGGATGGCTGTGGCGAGAGTGCGCATGGCGCATTAGACACCTGGGGGGGCGTGCAGGGGAAGTGGCGAATCGCGATCGCGGTGGTATGCTCGCCGTCCGGATTCGTGCGTCGCCGGCGAGAGGGTGTCACCCGTGCGTGGCTGCGCGTTCAGCAGGCTCCTCATTGCGGCGGGGCGGTGCGCCACGGTCGGCGGCACCATGGTCGCGCTCGAGCGCGCGTACGGTCTTCGTCTGACCGACGTCGTCGTTGCCCTGGTGTGCACGGCGGCCGCCGCCGGCCTCGTCGCGTCCTTCGCATCGCGCCTTCCCGGCGCGTGACGCGCGCGGCCGTTCAGGCGCTGCTCTCTCGGAGGACGACATGGAGATCGCGGGAAGAGCCTTCCTGGTGACCGGCGGCGGTTCCGGCCTCGGCGCCGCCACCGCGCGGCTGCTCGCTGCGGCCGGCGGAGGCGTCGTCATCGTGGATGTCAACGATGCCGCGGGCGGCGAGGTCGCCCGCGCGCTCGGCGCACACGGCACGTTCGTGCGCGCCGACGTGGCCGACGAGGACGGCGTGCGTGCGGCGATCGCGGCCGCCGTGTCGTCGTTCGGTGGCCTTCACGGGGCAGCGAACTGCGCCGGCATCGGCGTGGCGGCAAAGACCCTCGGAAAGGACGGCCCGCACCGCCTCGACGCCTTCGAGCGGGTCGTGCGCGTGAACCTCATCGGCTCGTTCAACGTGATTCGGCTCGCGGCCGCGCAGATGGCCACGCAGCCGCCGGACGCTGGTGGAACGCGCGGCGTGATCGTCAACACGGCGTCGATCGCCGCCTTCGACGGCCAGGTGGGACAGGCTGCCTACGCCGCCTCGAAGGGCGGCATCGTCGGGATGACGCTGCCGATCGCCCGCGACCTCGCGCCGCTCGGGATCCGGGTCGTGACGATCGCGCCGGGACTCTTCGACACGCCACTGCTCGCGGGGCTGCCCGAGCAGGTCAGGCAGGGGCTGGCGGCCACCGTGCCCTTCCCCTCGCGCCTCGGGCGCCCCGAGGAGTACGCGGCGCTGGCACGCCACGTCGTCGAAAACGACATGCTGAACGGAGAAGTGATCCGGCTCGATGGCGCGCTCCGCATGCCGCCGCGGTGACCGCTGGCGAGGTGGCACCGGCCCGGGCGTCTAGCCGGCGATCCCCGTCCACAGGAACCACGCGCCCATCGCGAGCAGGACGACCTGCGAGAGGCGGTTCACGAATGCACGATGGCGGACGAGGAGCTCGTCGGCGAGGGACACCCCGAGGAGGGCCGGTGCCGTCCCGAGGCCGAACAACGCCAGGGCCACCGCACCCTCGAGCGGCCCGCCGCGCGCCACCGCCGCGATGAGGGCCGAGTAGAGCAGACCGCAGGGAAGAAGGCCGAGGAAGAGCCCGGTGGCGAACGGGTGACCGGGTACCTGACGCTTCAGCCTGCCGGCGACGCGGGTGAAGAGGCTCCCCCCGGTCTCGAGACCGGGGACGAGATCCGACAGCGCGGCGAGCGACCACACGACGAGGACGCCGCCGGCCACGATCGCCGCGGCGCGCTGCAGGCCCAGGAGCGAACCGGCGAGCTGGACAACGCCGCCGAGGGCGCCGGCAAGCGCACCGAGCACGGTGTAGGTGACGACACGCCCCGCCGTGTACCAGAGCTGCGCGGCAAAGGCACGGCGCCGTCCACCCTGCGGCGCGCCGTAGCGGCGCGACACGAAGAGGACGAACGGCGAGCACATCCCGACGCAGTGCCCGAAACCGCCGAGCAGGCCGAGCGTCAGGAAGCCAAGGAGGTCGATGCGCTGGATCAAGGGTGGGAGTCCTGCCGGGGCCTTCGGCGTCGCTCAGCGCCCCCCGAGCGGACTCGAAGAGGGCTTGGCCAGGTCGAGCTGGAACCGGGCCGTCAGGGACCTCCCCGCAACGGTTCCCTCGACGAGGGCATACCAGCGCGGGTTGCCGCTCTTGCAGAACGGAAGGACAACCTCCGCCTCCTGCCAACCGCCATCGCGGGGGACGAGCGTGTACCGGTGGTCCCCCATCGGCATCGTCATCTCGAAGGAGATCCGGCCGGCCTCGAGTTCGACCGGCGCGCCGTTGGACTCGACCCGCACCCGGACGCGCATCTTGGCGAACGCGATGGGCGGCCGTGGACTCACCGAGAGGGTGATCCGCACCTCGCCGAGATCCGCGGTGGCGTCGGCGAGGGTGACGTCGGGCAGCGCGGCGCCGGGGTTGGCATCGCCCGGGCCTGAAGACCCGGGGCTCCAACGATCGCTGCCAGGCGAAGGGCTCCGAGGTTGGCTCAACGCCTGGAGCGCCGGCCCTTCAGGGCCGGCGGATCTCCCCCTCGCCCAGTACACACCACCCGCGACGAGCGCGAGGACGAGCACGCCGGCGAGCGTGTCGGTTGTTCTCATGCGTGTGTCCCCGAGCCTGACAGGCCCGGGGCTCCGAACTCCCGGGGCTCCGAACGAGTCGCCAGCGCTCGGCGTCCGGCTGCCGTTACGAGTGGTACTCCAGGCACTCCAGCAGCGCCGGGTCCTTCAGCGGCACCGCCTCGTGCCGCGCGAGGAACCAGCCGAAGACCAGGGTGAAGAGCCCGAGGAACCCGAGCGTGGCCGCGAACTCGACCAGTGGCAGGTGCGCGTGCGCCGCCTCCTCGCCGTGTCCGATCGCCGGCCCGACCATCACGTACAGCTCCCAGAACTGCGCGAAGAGAATCAACACCGAGACCGGCACGAGCCGCCGCGGGTTGCGCTTGGCCTCGCGCGGCACGAGGAGCAGGAACGGCACGACGAACTTCAGCACCGGAAGCAGGAGCAGGTATGGGAGCCACCCGTGCTCTGCCCGGCGGAGGAAGTAGACCGTCTCCTCGGGGATGTTGGCGTACCAAATCAGCATGTGCTGGCAGAAGTAGATGTACGCCCAGAAGCCGGTCGACGCGAAGACCATCTTCCCCAGGCTGTGGAGGTGGTTCTCGTTGAGGAACCCCTTCAGCTTCGCGGTCATCACCAGGAGGCCGGCGACCACGGCCACAAACGCGGTGCCGGTCTGCACGACGTCCGTGAAGACAAGAACGGCGAACATCGTCGAGAACCAGTGCGCGTCGAGCGACATCAGGAGGTAGAAGCTGACGATGCTGATGGTCACCGCGAAGATGACGAGGAAGAGCGCCGACAACGAGCGGCTCAACCGCGACGGGCCCATGCCCCCTTCGCGGTCCTGTCTGTGCGACGCGCCGACAAGGAGCATGGCGAAGACGATCCAGGAGACGAGGCTCGCCAGCACGAGGACGGTGAACATCGTCATGTTCAGGAACGGCGCCTTGTGCAGCAGCAACTCGTCGTGCGCCACGACCTCGGGATGAGACCAGTGGTAGAGGGAGTGTGCCCCGAGCCCGACGGCCATGGCGAGGAGGCCGCCCGGGACGAGCCACGCCGTCATCGCCTCCGGGATGCGGCGCATGGTGACGGACCAGCCGGCGCGGGCCAGGTACAGGATCGCGAGCCAGGCCACGCCGAACACGCCGAGTCCCAGCGCGAAGAACACGCCGATGAGGTACGCGCTCCAGGCGAGCTGCGTCTCGCCGCGGCTGAACGCCCAGGCGAGCGCGGCGCCGCCGAGGAGGACGGCCGCGGCCGACAGGCCCTGGACGATCCCGGGGAGGGCGAGGCGGCCCGGCACCGCCGGGAGGCCGTGAGAGTGTGGATGGCTCATGACTTCCCTCCGGTCGTGGCCTGCCCCGCCGGGGCGGCGGCAGGCGCCGGCACCGCGGCGGCGGGCGCAACCGGCTCGGTCTTCTGCAGCTCGCGGATGTAGAGGATGACCGACCAGGCATCGCGGGCGTCCACCTGTCGCGCGTGGCTCGGCATCGAGTTCTGGCCCCGCATCGGGCGATGGAACAGCTGGCCGTCCGGCCAGTCGCGCACCTTCTGTGTCATCAGGCTCGGGGGCTTCGGAAAGAGCGCCGTGACGTGGCCGTCGCCGGCGCCCTTCGGCCCGTGGCAGGTGATGCAGACGTTCTCGTAGACGAACCTGCCGTGCGCGAGCACTGCTGGCGTCGGCTGCAGCGGGGTCGCGAGCTCGGCACCGGCCAGGTCCGCCTGGTTCTGGGCGTAGGCATACGGCAGCTCGCCAACGGCGACCGTGCCGGGCTGTGGCTCCAGCAGCCCCGTGGGCCGTGCGCCGAAGAGGTCCTTCCGCTGCGGTTTGAGCTTCGGTTGATCGCCCATGTCGAGGCGGTTGCCCTCGCGATGGGGCGTCCGCCCGGCCGGCAGGCCGAGATCGCAGCCGGAGACGACCGTGGTGAGCGCCAGGAGGGCGATCGCGCTGGCCGCGTTACGCATTGGCCTCTCCCTTCACGTCGACGAGCGTCACGCCGTGGGCGCCGAGCGACCGGACGAAGCGCTCGGCCTCGGGGGCGTTCCACTTCGGGTCGGTCGCGGAGATCCAGAGGACGAACCGGTCGAAGGTCGCCCCCGTCTTGACGAGCATCGGCGGCGGCTGCGGGATCGTGTCCCGCTTCCCCGCGACGATCGCCACGAGCGCGCTCCCGAGCGCGGCCCAGAACACCATGGCCTCGAAGGTGATCGGGATGAACGCGGGCCATGCCGCGAACGGCTTCCCGCCGAAGTTCATCGGCCAGTCCCACACCATGACGTAGTTCTGGAGGCCCTGGGCGAAGAGGATGCCGCAGAGCGCGAGGACGGCCGTGACCCACGGGATCCACGAGCGCGTCAGGCCCATCGCTTGGTCCATGCCGTGCACCGGGAACGGGGTCAGGACGTCGAAGTGCGTCCAGCCGGCGTCGCGGACCTTTGCGGCGGCGGCGAGGGCGTCGTCGGGCTCGTAGAAGTGGCCGAGGACGCCTCGGTTCGAGATCGGCATCATGGCTCAGACCTCCTGGAGCGCCGGGGCGGCAGCGTCGGCGCGGGTGGGAGTACTCCGGGCCACCTTCGGGTCCATCACGCCCTTGACCTCGGAGATCGCCACCACCGGAAGGAAGCGCACGAAGAGGAGGAAGAGGGTGAAGAACAGTCCGAAGGACCCCAGGAGAATCGCGTAGTCCCAGAACGTGAGGGCGTACATGCCCCACGACGAGGGGAGGAAGTCGCGGTGCAGCGAGGTGACGACGATGACGTAGCGCTCGAACCACATTCCGACGTTCACGAGGATCGACACGACGAAGAGGATCCACGTGTTGCGCCGCATCGTCTTCCACCAGAACACCTGCGGGACGATCGCGTTGCAGGTGAACATGATGGCGTAGGCCCACCAGTACGGGCCGAAGGCGCGGTTCTTGAAGATGAAGCCCTCCCACTCGCTCCCCGAGTACCAGGCCATGAAGAACTCGGTCGAGTAGGCGAAGCCGACGAGCATGCCCGTCAGCATGAGGATCTTCGCCATCGCCTCCATGTGGTTCAGGGTGATGTAGTGCTTCATCCCGAAGTAGCCGCGCATGAAGGTCATCAGCGTGATGACCATCGCGAAGCCCGAGAAGATGGCGCCGATGACGAAGTAGGGCGGGAAGATCGTCGTGTGCCAGCCCGGCATGACCGAGGTGGCGAAGTCGAACGAGACGATCGTGTGCACCGAGAAGACGAGGGGCGTCGCCAGCGCGGCGAGGATCAGGTAGGCCGACTCGTAGTGGCGCCACGCCCGGTTCGACCCGTTCCAGCCGAAGCTCATCGCGTTGTAGAGCGCCTTCCGCCACGGGTGGGTGGCTCGGTCCCTCAGGGTGGCGAGGTCGGGGAGCAGCCCGACGTACCAGAACACGAGGGAGACGAGCCCGTAGGTGGAGATCGCGAAGATGTCCCACGCGAGCGGCGAGTTGAAGTTGACCCAGAGCGGGCCCCGCGCGTTGGGGTAGGGCACGAGCCAGTAGGCGAACCACGCTCGACCGAGGTGGATGATCGGGAAGATCCCGGCGCAGGCGACGGCAAACAGCGTCATCGCCTCCGCCGCCCGGTTGATGCCGGTGCGCCACTGCTGGCGGAACAGGTAGAGCACGGCCGAGATGAGCGTGCCGGCGTGCCCGATGCCGATCCAGAAGACGAAGTTGATGATGAACGAGCCCCAGCCAACCGGCTGGTTGACCCCCGCGATGCCCATCCCGACGTAGAACAGGGTGATCAGCGAGAAGACGAGCAGGCCGAGGAACGAGAGCGCGACGGCAAACGCGATCCACCACTTCCTCGTGGGGAACTGCTCGGCGTGCATGCAGATGTCGCGATCGACCTCAGCCCACTTCTTCCCGCCGGTGACGAGCGGCTCGGGGATCTCCAAGTCGCCCCCGTAGGGGCCGGCCCCCGCGAGGACGATCGGCCGGCCGGTGAGCTGGCGATCGTCCATCACCGTGGCGTAGGGACTCGCCTCATGCCTTGTCATGACGCACCTTCGTCAGGTAGGAGACCGACGGCTTGACGCCGAGGGCGTCGAGGAGCCGCATGGCGCGCGGGTGCGCGGCGAGGGCCGCGACGCGCGATCCGGGAGCGTTCACGTCGCCGAAGGTGATGGCACCCGCGGGACAGGCCTCCATGCACGCCGGCACGACGGCACCGTCGGGGAAGTGGTCCTTCGTCCTTCCCTCCCGCGTCGCCTCCGAGGTGGCCGCGCGGATCCGCTGGATGCAGAAGGAGCACTTCTCCATCACGCCGCGGCTCCGGACGGTGACCTCCGGGTTGTTCTTCATCTGCATTGGGGCGCGCGTGTTCAGCTCGGCGTTCCGCGCGATGCGGGGCACGAGCCACCGGAAGAAGGCGCTCTCCTGCGCCGTGCTGTATTCGAAGAAGTTGAAGCGGCGCACCTTGAACGGGCAGTTGTTGGCGCAGTACCGGGTCCCGGTGCAGCGGTTGTAGATCTGCTGGTTGAGGCCGTCGGCGCTGTGCATCGTCGCCACGAACGGGCAGACGCTCTCGCACGGCGCGTTCTCGCAGTGCTGGCAGAGCATCGGCTCGAACAGCGTCTGCGGCTCCTCGACGACCTCGAGGGGCCCGTCCCAGACCTCGGCATCCCACCGGCCGTCCTTGCGTGGGGCGTCGTAGTAGCGGTCGATCCGGATCCACGACATCTCGCGGCCGTCGAGGATCCCGCGGTGGCCGACGACGGGGATGTTGTTCTCGGCCTGACAGGCGATCACGCACTTGCCGCACCCGGTGCACCTGCTCAGGTCGATCGCCATCGCCCAGCGCGCCGCCGGGTAGTCGTGTTCCGGCCACGCCGAGGGGCCGCCCTTCTGCTGCTCGGTGCCCGCCTTCCTGTCCTGCTCGTAGGCGGTGAGGGTGGTGGCCGGCACGAGCGGCCGGCGGTCGCGGTCGATGACGTCGGAGCCCTGCGCGAAGGCGAGCGGCTCGCTGCCGCCGACTTTCCGAATCGTGACGGGCAAGCCGGCAGAGAGCAGCCGGCCGTCGGTGTGGAGGCGCCGGAGCGGGAACGCGTTTGGGCCGACGCCCGCGCCGATCGCGCCGCAACTGGCGCGGCCGAGGCCGAGCGGCAGGGCCACCTGGTTGTCGTGCATGCCCGCGTGCCGGTACGCCGGCGCTACGAGCGTCGCATGGCCCGCGTCCACCTCGACGAGGTCGCCGTTGGCGAGCTGCATCTCGTCGAACCGGCGCGGTGCGATCGAGAGCGCGCCGCCCCACGAGATCCTGGTGATCGGATCGGGGAACTCGTGGAGCCAGCCGTTGTTGCCGGCACGCCCGTCCCACAGCGCGAGGTGCGGGTAGAGCTGCAGCTCGAGGCCCTCGGTGGTGGGCGGCGGCACGGTGAAGCGCGCAAGCTGTGCCGGATCCACCCGGCGCGGAGCGGCAGCCGATGTCGTTCCCGCCGTCGCCCCGGCGGTGGTGGCCGACGTCGCACCCGCCGCGGCCCCGGCGGGCGCAAGCCCCTGCACTGCCATCGCCGCATGGGCCGCAGGCGCCCGCCACGCTCCGGAGCGCAGCACCTCGTTCCACGCCGCGTCGAAGGCCGGCGAGGCAGGCTCCATGCCGAACCGGGCCGCCCACGCGGCGCGGAGGTAGTGGTACGCCACGCTCGGGCTCGGCACGGGGGCGGCCGTCGCCGGGACCGGGACCGTCGTGGCCGCCGCGGCCGCTGCGGTGACCGCGGCGAGGGCGGCCGTGTCGCCGGCGGCGGTTCCCCAGTCCACGAGGACGTCGAGCAGGCCGCGCGTGTCGAAGAGCGGCTGGATCACAGGCTGCTGGATCGCCTCCAGTCCGTTGGGCAGGCTCACATCGCCCCAGCACTCGAAGGGGTGGCTGACGGGTGCGAGCACGTCGGCCAGCAGGCTGGTCTCGTCCAGCCGGTCGTTGAGGGACACGACGAAGGGGACCTTCGCCAGCGCCTCGGCGAACTTCAGCGAGGCAGGTGCGTCGTAGACGGGGTTCACCCCGGCCACGAGGAGCATCTCGACCTGGCCCGCGGTCATCTCCGCGACGAGCGTCGAGAGGGCCGCGCCGCCGCCGGAGAAGGCCTCCGACGCCGCCGCCTCGTCGAAGAGGCCGGCCGCGAACGCGCCGATCGTCACGTTGAGCATCACGGCCACGAGTTCGAGCGCGGGGCCGGATGCGGAGGCACCTGCCGATCCGCCCGCCACGACGAGCGCGCGCCCCTGGCCCGCGGCCAGCTCGCCCGCCAGGCCCTTCAGCAGCGTGGCATCGACGCCGGTGCCGTTGGCGACCGCGTCGATCGCAAACGGCGCCAGCGCCCGCCCGACCTCCACGTCGGCCGCGAGCGGCCCCAGCCCCCGCACGACGACGAGCTCGTGCGCGAGGGCGGCCGCGACGGCCGCGAGGTGCGAATCGCGCACCCGGATCCGCCGATCGGCGTTCGCGCCGGTGAGCGTGAGGCGGCCTTCGAGCTGGACGAACCGGCTCATCCGGCGGCCCTCCGGCTGGTCCGGCGACCGGCGCTCCGAAAACGCCCGCTCGAACCCGTCGTCGGGGCGGTCGAGGAACTCGGCGCCGAACCCCAGGATGAGGTCGGCCTTGTCGAGACGGGGTCGCGCGACCCGCGCGTCGCCAAACGCCTGCTTCCAGGCCAGGCCGGCCGCGTCGGACTCGAGCGGCGACCAGACGACGTGCCGCAGCCCAGTCCGCTCCGACAGCCCCCGGAAGACCGCCGCGAGCGACGGACTGGACGCGGGCCCGACGAGCAGGACCGCCTTCGGCCCGGCGGCCTTCAGCCTCGAGACGACCTCGGCGCTGATTGCCGACCAGCTCGACGCCACTGGCGCCCCCTGGCCTCGACGGACCGACATCGGGCCGTGCGCGCGGTCCGGGTCGTACAGGTCCATGAGCGCGGCGTGGTGACGCACGCTCAGGCCGCGGCCGCTCGCGTCGTTCGGGCTCGGCACGACCAGGATCGGGCGGCCCTCGCGGGTACGCACGAGGACGGGCGAGCCGTCGATCACGGTGTGGAAGAAGCGGGCCCGTCCCATGCCATCGACGAGGCTCTCCGGCATGTCGTGGAACGGGACGGTCGCCTCCGGCGGAGGCTGGCACCCGGCGCTCGCGAGGGCCCCGGCGGCCGCGAGCGTGCCGCTCACCCGGAGGAACTCACGCCGGTCCAGACCTGGTTCGTCTGGCCGCGCGCTGGTCTCGTTGGGGTTCATCGTCATCTCCCTCACCGGTGACACGCGACGCAGTCGGTGGAGGCCTTCGTCTTCGGATCCCGATGGCAGTCGAGGCACCACTGCATGTTGAAGTTGGTCTGCACCGCAACGATATCCAGCTCCTCGACCTGGCCGTGGCAGTTCTGGCACACCACCATCGGCTTGCCCTGCTCGTCGGTCGTCGCGAGCACCGGCTTCCCCTGGTCGTTCACCGCGTTCACGTGCGCCGCGTGGTCGTAGTAGACGAAGTCGGGCAGGTCGTGGACCTTCACCCACGGGATGGGCTCCCCGCGGTCCCAGTAGTCCTTCATCTTCAGGACCCACTCCTTGTTGAGGCCGACGCTCGTGTGGCAGTTCATGCAGACGGCCGTCGAAGGCACGGTGGAGTGGCGGCCCTTGTACGGCATGGTGTGGCAGTAGACGCACGGGATCTCGAAGCCCCCGGCGTTCACCTTCTCGCCCTTCTCGTTGGTCTCCCAGACCGGCGGGCCCGCCATGCGCGTGTGCTTGAACAGGATGGGCTGGCGCGGCTCGTAGCCCTTGCGCGCGTTGCTGAGTGCGTACGCGAGGGAGCCCGTCGCGACGACCGCCACGAGCAGCGCGACGATGCGGACGCGCTTTCTCCTTCCGTTCATTCGGGAACCCTCCTTGTCGAATCAGCAGCCGTCTCTAACGGCGGCACTTCCTCGTCGTCGAAGAGAATCCGCACCGCGGGCGTGTCGAGGTCGTCGAACTGCCCGGTCCGCGCCGCCCAGATGAAGAAGCCGACGGCGATGGCCGCAATGAGCAGCGCGAGCGGGAGCAGGACGAAGATCGTCTCCACGTCAGGCCCTTCCCCCTGGCGTGCCCCGGAAATCACACGCCGCCTCGCGCACGGCTGCCGCCGTGTGCCCCGAAGCCCGGTCAGCAGCGGCACGGGGCTCCAGCCCCGTGTGGCCCGCGGCAGAACGCCCGACGGGGCGGGCGAAGGTACGCGTCAGCGCCGACGAGAGGATGACGGTGAGCGAGGACACCGGCATCAGGACCGCCGCGAGCAGCGGTCCCACAAGACCGGCGAGCACGAGCGCCGAGGCGACGACGTTGTAGACGAGGGAGAAGCCGAGGTTTCGGTGAACGACGCCACGGAGGCCCCGGGCGCCGTCGAGGATGTCGAGCAGCGGGCTGACGCCCTCGCGGGTCAGCACGACGTCGGCCGCGACGATCGTCGCCCCCATGCCGCCGTGCACCGCGATCCCGACATCGGCGAGCGCGAGGGCCGCCGCGTCGTTCACCCCGTCGCCAACCATCACGACGGCGCCGGCGCGACCGCCGCCCGCCACGAGGCCGGCGACGATGTCCCTCTTCCCTTCCGGCGTGAGACCGCCGAGCACGTCGGCCTCGGGAAGGCCGAGCTGGGCCCCGACCCGGGCGACGACGTCGGGGTGGTCACCCGAGAGGACCCGGACGCGCACGCCCTGAGCGCGAAGGGCCGCAACGGTCCCCCGGGCGTCAGGGCGCAGCACATCCCCGATGCCGGCAACGCCGGCGACGCGTCCGTCGAGCGCAACAAAGACCGGGCTGAGCCCTTCCTCGACGCTTCTCGCGGCGAACCGGGCGAGGTCGTCGGGGACCGTGGCCCCCTCGGCCTCGACGTGGGCCCGGTTGCCGACGCGGACGTCGTGACCGTCGAGCCGGCCGGCAATTCCCTGTCCGGGGACCTCGATCACGTCCTCGACCGTTCTCACGACCCAGATGGGCCGGCCGGAGGAGTCCCGGAAGGCGCGAGCCACCGGGTGCGACGACTGCGCCTCGAGTGCCCGCGCAAACTGCAGCACGATGTCCTCGCCCTGCCACCGCGCAACCCTCGCCCGGCCCTCGGTGAGCGTTCCGGTCTTGTCCAGGACTGCCGTGTCGACCGTCCGGAGCCGCTCCAGGGCGTCGGGGTTCTTGATGAAGATCCCCGAGCGAGCGGCACGCATCAGGGTGACGGACACGGCAAGGGGCACCGAGAGCCCAAGTGCACAGGGGCAGGCGACAACGAGGAGGGCGACGACGCGCTCGAGCGCCACCTCCGGGCCTCGCGGGAGCCACACCACGGCCGTGACTGCGGCAAGCACGAGGAGACCCTGGACGAATCGCCGGGCCATCAGGTCCGTCCTCCCGAGGAGGGCGGGCTTTCTCGAGAGCGCCTCCTGGACGATCGCCAGCAGCGCGCCAACTCGTGTCTTCTCGCCGGCGGCCTCGACGCGGACCACGAGCCGGGCCCCGAGGTTCGTGGCGCCGGCGTTGACCGCATCGCCCGCCTTCACGGGGAGCGCGGCGGCCTCGCCCGTCAGCACGGCGTTGTCGAGCGACGAGTGGCCGCAGAGGACGATGCCGTCGACGGGGACCAGCTCGCCGGAGCGGACCTCGACCCGGTCCCCGGGAGACAGCGCGGTGAGCGGCACCTCGACGGCGGGCGCGTCGAGGCCGTCCCCCGTGAGCCTCCGGGCGAACTCGAGGAACGCGACGCCACGCAGGCTGTCGGCCCGCTCGAGGGCCGCCCTCTGGGCGCTCCGCTGGACTTGGCGGGCGCCGAGGAGGGCCGCGACGAGCATGGCGAGCGAGTCGAACCAGAGGGGCCCGCTCCCGCGGACGGTGTTCCACGCACTCGCCGCGAAGGCGCCGCCGAGAGCGATCGCAACAGGAAGGTCGATGTGGACGATCCGGGCCCTGAGGCCGGCGAGTGCTGTCTGGAAGAACGGGCGCGCCGAGAAGAAGAGGACCGGGACAGCCACCGCGAAGGAGAGCCAGCGGAAGAAGGCCCAGTAGGGGGACGCCATCCCCGAATACTCGCCGGCGTACAGCGCCCCGTGCAGGAACATCAGGTTCATCGCGCACGCCGCCGCCACCCCGAGCCGGGCGAGGGCGGTGCGATCCTCGGCCCGGCGGGCCTCCTGGACGCGGGACGCGCGGTGGACGTGCGGCGTGTAGCCGAGTCGGTCGAGGGCACGCGCGATGGACGACAGGCGAGTGTGCGCGGGCCGCCAGGTGACCTCCGCAACGGCGTTGCCGAGGTTGAGGCGGACCTCGTCGACGCCGGGGATCGCCGCGGGCAACTTCTCGACGAGCCAGACGCACGCGGCGCAGTGGACACCCTCGAGATAGAGCCGGGTGCGGCGCCGGTCGGTCCCGATCGTCTCGGTCGCCTCCGCCTGGAGGCGGTCGTCGTCGAAATCCTCGAAACTCCGCCCCGTCACGCGCGCGGGCTCGAGCACGCCCTGCTGCTGGTCCACGAGCCGGTAGTACTGGTCGAACCCCCACTCGCGGACGAGCGTGTAGACCTGCCGGCAGCCGGCGCAGCAGAACTGCGCCTTCTCCCCCTCGCGAAGGAGGCTGGCCGGGACCGCGAGGCCGCAGTGCGCGCACGCCACGGGGGCGGGACCCGGGTCGCGCGGTCCGCCGGGGCTGAAACCCGGCCCAACCAGCGACGCGGTTTCGCGGCGGCCGGTCATCGCGGTGTCCCCTCCGGGACGGCCGGCTCCGCCGGGATGGTCAGGCGGGCCGCGTGGACGAACCGGAGCGCTTCCTGCCTGGTGTCGATCCGGAAGTCCCAGGTGCCGGGCTGGTCGAGTCGGACCAAGGTCCGGTAGCTCCCGGGTTCCTGGGGCAGCTCGACGAGCTCGCCGGCCTGGTTGAGGCGGGTGTCCGACGGGCGGATGGCGAAGAAGTGGCCGGCGAGTCCCGACACGGCCTTGCCTGCGCGGTCAGCGACGCGGACGTCCACGGGCCGCGGCATGCCCGGGTAGTGAGGAATGCCCGATGGCAGCTCGTAGCGGACCGTCCAGCCGAGCTGTCGGCTCGCCTCCTCCACCGCCTCGTCGGCGTCCCACACCCGCGCGGCCTCGTAGTAGCCCTTCATCGGACGGGGGCTGTCGGGGCGCGTCGCCACCCACACGAGGACACCGCACGCGATGACGGACATCGCCAGCAGGCTGCCGAGGTAGATCGGCCAGCGGTACTCGGACACCACGCGGAGGAACCTCACGGCGTCCCCCCGGGCGACCCGAAGGGTCCGAGCAGGAGGAACTCCACTTCCTCCTGGAACCCCTTGTCGGAGCGGACGAGGTACCGGACCGGCGCCTGCCCGTCGACGAACACGCTTTGCGGCACCGTCGTGACCGCGTTCAGGTTGACGAGCTTCTCGGGCGCGACGACGACCGGTGATTCGCTGAGGACCAGCGTCGCGGCCGTGGGGCTGAGGACCTCGATCGTGAAGCGCTGCGTTTCCGGCAACTGGTTGGTGATCCGCACGCGCTGCTGGTTGGCGACATCACCGGTTGGCAGGAGCCGGTACGGCTCGCGCCCGCCGCGGACGATCTCGACGAGCGCGTCGCCGCGCGTGAACACGAGCACGGCGAAGGCCCCCCACGCGACGGCCATGAGCGCGAGGTAGGCGATGGTGCGCGGCCGCCAGATGCGCCGGACGCCGCCCTTCTGCTCGCGCTCCGAGGTGTACTTGATGAGGCCGAGCGGCTTGCCGAGGCCCTTCATCACCTCGTTGCAGGCATCGATGCACTGCGCCGTCCCGATGCACTCGGGCTGGAGGCCCCGCTTGATGTCGGTGCCGGTCGGGCAGGCGTTCACGCACGCCCGGCACTCGATGCAGTCGCCTGCGAGGACGCCCGGCGCACGGTTCCTGATCTTCATCCGCGGCTCGCCGCGCTTCTCGTCGTAGGCCACGAGGATCGTGTCCTCATCGGCGATGACGTTCTGCAGGCGGCCATACGGGCACGCGATCGTGCACATCTGGTCGCGGAACCAGCCGAAGTCGAAGAGGATGGCCCCCGTGAGGAACAGGATGGCGAACAGGGCGCCCTTCCAGGCGAGGGGCTCGGTCGCGAGGCCCGTCACGAGCGCCCGCCATCCGGTGAAGTAGGAGACGAACGTCGTGGCCATCAGGAGCGCGAAGGCCATCCAGATCGCCCACTTCCCCACCTTGATCGCCGCCTTGCGCCCGCTCAGCGGCGCCGCGTTCAGCTTCCGCTGGTTCAGCGGCCCGCCCTCGAGCAGCGCCTCGATGGGGCGGAAGAAGAACTCGAGATAGACGGTCTGCGGGCACGCGTACCCGCACCACATTCGCCCGGAGGTCGAGGCGAGGAAGAACACCGTGACGATGACCCCAAAGCCGAAGGCGACGAGGATGAGGCTGTCGGTGGGGTTGAAGGTGGCGCCGAAGACGTGGGTGTTGCGGGTGGCGAGGTCGATCAGGACCGCGGGGCGGCCGCCCACCGGGATGTGGGGAAGGGCGAAGAACAGGAAGAACAGACCGTACGCGATCGCCCGGCGGATCCTCCAGTACCGCCCCTTGTGGACGAGCGGGTGCATGAACTTCCGCCTGCCGTCGGCAGAGAGGCTGTAGAGCAGATCCTCCTCGGGCGCGACGTCGAAGACGCGCTCCTGGCCCGACGGCGCTGGCACGGCGGCGGGTGGCTGCGGCTCCTGCTTCTCGCGAACGGCTGGCGCCACGTCAGCTCCCCGGAATCGGCTCGGCCACGAAGGGGTCGCCCTCGGCTGGCTTGGCGTTTGGCGGGTTGGACCCCTGCAGGCTCCGCACGTAGGAGACCAACGCCGAGAGTTCCTCGGGTTTCACGGCACGGCCCCAGGGCGGCATGCCCTTGGCCGGCCAGCCCTTCGCCACCGACTGGAAGATCTGCTCGACGCTGCCGCCGTGGATCCAGCGGTCGTCGGTGAGGTTGGGCCCAATCAGCCCTTGCGCCTGCGCCCCGTGACAGGAGGCGCACGTGCGCGTGAAGCGCGACGCGCCCATTTCGAGCACCGCGGGGTCCTTGACCCCGGCGAGCAACTCGGCCGGTGTCGGCGCGACGAGCGGGTTGGCGTCGAAATACGCCTGCACGGCGGTGAGCGACTGCTGGGTCTCCGCGCGGTACTCGGACTCCATCGAGCCCTCGCCGAAGCTCAGCGCGTAGAAGATCAGGTAGGCCGCCGCGAAAATCAGCGAGCCCCACCAGATGGCCATGAGCCAGCCGGGCATCGGGTTGTCGTACTCCTTGATCCCGTCGAGCTCGTGGAGGACCTTGTCTTCGTACTGGGCCATGGTTTCCTCTCGTCAGGCCTCTGTTCCGGCCCCCGATTCGGTCCGCCGGCCCTGACGGGCCGTCGCTCCGAGGTCGGAGCCCGGGGCGTCGTCGCCCTCGAGCGCAAGGCGGGCCCGGGCGTCCAGGTCTTCGCGGCGGGTCGTGAAGACTCGCAACGTAATCGCCACCCACACCACGAGGAAGAAGAGCATCGACGCGATGGCAAAGGCGGTCGCGCCGGTCTGGGCGGCGAGTTCCTGCAGCACGGTGGCTACCTCGCCGCGACCTGGGCCGTCGCGTCAGGGGACGGGGTCGCCGCAGCGGCCGGCACGGCGGGCTGCGCAACCTCGGTGGCAGCCGCGAGCGGCGCCTGCACTTGCGGCCGCTTCCACTTGATGTCGGTACCGAGGCGCTGCAGATATGCCGTCAGGGCCGTGATTTCCTTGTCGGCGAGCCCCGCCGGTCCCTTCTGCGCCTCGACCTCGACCGTGAGGGCCTTCGCCTGGCGCTCGATGGCCGGGATGGCCGACTCGATCTCGCCATCCGTGTAGGGCACGCCGACCACGCGGAGCGCGCGCATCTTGGCGCCGATCAGGCTCGTGTCGAACTGGTCGGTCAAGAGGTGCGGATAGCGTGGCATCACCGACCCGGGCGTCGTCGAGTTGGGCTGCGCCATGTGGCGGACGTGCCAGAGCGACGGGTACTTCCCGCCGACGCGGTGGAGGTCGGGCCCCGTGCGCTTCGATCCCCACTGGAAGGGGTGGTCGTAGACGTACTCGCCAGCCTTGGAGTACTCGCCGTACCGCTCCGTCTCGTACCGGAACGGCCGGACGAGCTGCGAGTGGCAGTTGTAGCAGCCCTCCCGGATGTAGATGTCGCGGCCGACGACCTCGAGCGGTGCCAGGGGCTTCACGCTCGCGATCTCCTTCACGTTGTCCTTGTCGAAGAACATCGGGATCGCCTCGACGAGCGAGCCGACGGCCAGGGCCAGCGCCGTGAGGACGGTGAAGGAGATCGCGCGGGCCTCGAGCGCCCGGTGGACGCCGTGGCGGAGCGAGTGCTGGAACCGGTACAGCGCGTGATCGTACGTGTTGGGCGCCGTCACCGCGCCGGGCGCCGCGAGGTCGCGCACGAGCGGCGGCGCAACCACCTCGGGCTCCTCCGCGTAGTTGGCCGGCGCACTCCGGATCGTCTTGACGATGTTCCAGACGAGGAGCAGCGCGCCCGAGAAGAACAGGAGCGCCGCGACGAGGCGGACCCAGTAGAGCGGGACGATCCGAATCACCGTCTCGATGAAATCGGGGTAGACGAGACGGCCGTCGGGCTCGAAGGCGCGCCACATCCCCCACTGCGTGATGCCAGCCACCCACATCGAGACCTGGTAGGTGATCAGGCCGACCGTCGAGACCCAGAAGTGCGCGGTCGCCAGCTTGGTCGAGTAGAGCGGCGTCTTCCAGAGCCGCGGCACCACCCAGTAGAGAATGCCGAACGACAGGAAGGCGTTCCAGCCGAGCGCGCCCGCGTGAACGTGCCCGATCGTCCAGTCGGTGAAGTGGCTCACCGCGTTCACCGACTTGATCGACATCATCGGCCCTTCGAAGGTCGACATGCCGTAGTAGGTGACCGCGACGACCATGAACTTCAGGA
>Ga0114939_10001230_pt1 | contig 20453 bp, 12 predicted proteins | sample AshMeaCrysSpring_FD_87196 | JGI IMG/M metagenome (GOLD analysis project Ga0114939, IMG submission 87196) | Groundwater microbial communities from Big Spring, Nevada to study Microbial Dark Matter (Phase II) - Ash Meadows Crystal Spring | ecosystem: Environmental > Aquatic > Deep subsurface >...
CAGGCCTACTGGAGCGAGATGCATCGGGTGGCCGCCCAGACACAGGGCGTGCGCTATCGCGTGAACCGCCGGCCGGCCCCCGGCCGCCGACTGAGCGAACACCAGCGCCGGCTCAACCGCCTGCGCTCGGCGACCCGGGCGCGCGGCGAGCACGCCTTCCGGGTGGTCAAGCAGCTGTGGGGGTACAGCAAGGTCCGCTACCGGGGCTTGGCAAAGAACACGGCGCGGCTGTTCACGATGTTCGCACTCGCCAATCTGTATCTGGTGCGACGACGCTTGCTGCCACCACGGGAGACGTGTCCGTGTTGAACGCCGATGACCGCTGAACAACGCGAAAATGGCCGCCAAACCGCTCGCGCCGGTGCTGGAAGGGTCGCGCACAAGCTCTGCGGTCATGTGAATTCACGAAATCACCTCTGCACATCCGGCTGTGCAGAGCTTCCCTAGTGCTGAACCGCCTTCTGCACGACGAATCCCCAGCGCGGGCTGGCTGCGTCCGGCACGGCGATTGCCGTGATCTCAACCATCTGCGCCGTCGTCGGTCCGACCCACAGTCTCGCCGTGATCGCCGTTGCGGCCTCGCGCATGGCCATTTGCCGATTCATCTTGAGAAGATCGGCCTGCGCAAGGTTCAACCAGCGCAGCAGCGACTGGTGTTCGACGTCCGCGTGGCACGGCTGATTGACGAAGTCGAGGAAGGCCCTGTTCGCGAACTCGATGCAAAGTGCGCCATCCGTGACCACGAAGCCCACGGCGAGGTCGTCGAGTGCATCCAGGACGTCACTCGAAACGGTGCGGGGCGGTGCCTGCGCAGCATCGTCCGCGACGAGCCGGACCAGCAGGTAAGAAATCTTTGCAACGCAGAACGTACTGAGAACGACGGCCATGGCCGCGTCACCTGCGGAACCGGGCACGGTGGCCCGCACTACGTTGCCCGACGCTACCGCCTCCCGGGCGGCACTCCCCAGCGGCTGTTCGCATGCATCGTCGAACGCCTCGCGCCAGTCGTGGCCGAGCAGTTCTGAACGAGCAATGCCGAGCTGGCGCTGCGCCGCCGGATTGAGCGCGACCACGCGGCCAGTCGACACCAGTGCCACGATCACCGCGGTATTCGCGGCGGCGAACAGTTCCTCGGCCGGAAGAGCGTCCCCGGACGACGTGAGGACCACACCGGTGAGGTCGAGGCGGCTGTTCATGAGTCGACCCAAGGCGTTACGCTACAGATGCGCCATTAGCGTAGGCACTTCGCGCCCCCGAAAACATACCGCGTTCCCGGTAGCGCGTGACTACCTGCGATCTGGTATCGCCGTCCGATGCGGCCTTTGACGGGACCGACGTTAACGTGGCGCGCATGGCCCGGATGCGGTCGCTGCGTGTGCGGCCTGTGGTGATGGTAGCCACCGGAGGCTACAAGGCGCTCGAACGCCGCGCCTTCAGTCGTGATCGCGTTTTCGCCTGACAAGCAAGACGGTCACTCACAGCGATGCGATTCCCTCGCGAATCGCGTGCTTGGTGAGTTCGGCCACCGTGCGAAGTCCCAGCTTGCGCATGATGTTACGCCGGTGAACCTCTACCGTTGCCACGGTAATGTGCAACCGGGCTGCGATCTCCGTGGAACGCGCCCCTTCGGCGATCAGGCACAGCACTTCGCGCTCCCTTCGGGCCAGTGGCTGTGCGGCCGAACTGGAGGTCCTTTCGCGCACCTCCGCGACGAGCGTGGCGGCGATCTCGGGGGAAAAATATCCCTGTCCGCCTGCCACCGCACGGATTGCCGACACCAGTTCCGTGCCCGCGGCGGACTTGGTCACGTAGCCGGATGCGCCGGAGCGGAGCATCTCGGTGACGAATCGCTTGTCGGAGAAGGCCGACAGCGCGACGATCTTCGCCTTGTTGCCGGACTCGCGCAGGCGCGCGGCCACCTCGATGCCGTTCAGGTCCGGAAGGCGGATGTCGAGCACGATCACGTCGGGGGTCGAAGTTCCGGCCAGGTCGAGTCCCTCGTGCGCGTCGCCCGCCTCGCCGACCACTTCCAGGTCGGGAACCTTGCTGAGCACCTCGCGAAGCGCCTCGCGCACCATGCGATGGTCTTCGACGAGGAGCACGCGGATGGTCATGACTCGATCTTGACTGACGAGGCGGAACGGGTCTAGGCCAGAGGAACGGTCAGAACCGCCCGCGTGCCGCCACCCAGGGCCGTGCGGATGTCCACCGTCCCACCGATGAGCGCCAGGCGTTCCTTCACGCTGATCAGACCGAGCCTCCGATGCGGCCCCGCGGTGACCTGGTCCGCCGCGTAGCCCCTGCCCTCGTCGGAGACGCGAATGATGACGATGCCATCGCGACACTCCGACTCGACGACTGCGGAATCGGTCCCAGCGTGCTTCGCCACGTTGATGAGCAGTTCACGAACCGCACGGTAGAGGATCGACCGCGCGTCCTGGTTGAGCGGCTTCGGCTTGCCGTCGTCTATGACGGTGACATGGAGCGAAAAGGTGCGTTCGATTTCCTCTCCGAGCCACTCGAGTGCCGCGGTTATCCCCAGCTCGTTGAGCACGGCCGGCGCAAGCTGCGCGGCCAGTGAACGGATCGACCCGCTGGCCTCGTCTATCAGGGATCCGACCTCGCGCGCCCTTGAGTTCACGTCGGGCCGCGGGTCGTCGCAAAGCGTCGCAAGCCGTATGCGGGCAGCCGCGAGGGTCTGCCCGAGGTCGTCATGCAGGTCGCGGGCGACCTGGCGTCGTTCGCGCTCCTCGACGGCCTCGAGGTCGGAGGCCAGGACGTGCAGCTGCTCCGTGCGCTGTGCAACGCGCCGCTCGAGTTCCTCGGCCATTGCCCGCGTGGCGTTCAGCTCGTCTTCGCGCCGCGCCATGTCGATCCTCTTGAGTACGTTCTCGAGGAGCACGACGCGCAGCGCTTCAGCCGCCTCAAGTTCGACGCTCGACCATGCCGCGGACTGCAGGCGGGTGACCTCGAGCCATTCTGCAAACGACCCGCGCGGCGTGAGGCGTGCGCCGTGGCGATCCACCTTGACCTGCTTGGTCGGATCGCCGGCCCAACGTACGGTGCGCCCGATCTCGGGTCGGAACCAGAGAACGTAGTCGCGTGGCTCGCGCGAAAGGCCGACCGCAAGCAGGCCGCTTGCGATGGCGGAGAATCCCGCGGCCTCCGGGCAGTCGGCCGACAGCCGATCGGTGGAGTACAGCGGGCGGTTCATCTGGTTCAGCCAGCCAATGAGCAGGGCCACCTCGTCGGCCGCGGGCGTGACACCGACCGCGTGCATCCTGCCCTCCAGCTGCACCACTGCGCCGCTCGCGCCGACATAACGAAGGAGGTCCCACGCCGCGATCGCGTCGCCGATGTCCTCGGCCCCGGCGAGCCGTCCGATGAGTTCCTCGCGCGTGCGCTGCGCGTCGAGCCGTCTTGCGGCGGTTTCCGCCTGCGCTTTCGTGTCGACGTGCAGCGAGAATATCTGGGCGAACGTCTCGCAGGCGACGCGCAGGTCCGCTGCGACATGGTGCACCGAATAGTGGTGCATGACCAGCATGCCCCACAGCTTCTCCTGGCAGACGATGGACGCGGACAGGGACGCGCAGACACCCATGTTGCGCAGGTATTCCACGTGGATCGGCGAGACGCTGCGGAGCGTGCAGTGGCTCATGTCGACAGCGCCGCCGGTGCGGGGATTCAAGGGGGGAGTAAGTGGTGCCGGAACGTAGTCGATGTCCGGAATGGTACGGATCCAGTTCCGTCGGTACAGTTCGCGGGCCTGCTTGGGGATGTCGGAAGCGGGGTAATGCAGACCCAGAAACGACTCCAGTCCCTCGCGCGCGTCCTCCGCCACGACCTCGCCGCTGTCGTCGGGCAGGAAGCGGTAGACCATTGCGCGGTCGAATCCGGTGGCTTTGCGCAGTGAAATGGCGGCGGCGGCACAGCATTCATCGACGCTCGCCGTCATCTGCACGGCGGCCAGCAGATGCTTCAGACGCGCGATGGGATCATTCGTTGCGCTGCTGTCACCGACGGATTCACGGCGGACCGGCTCCAATTCGAGGATGGCGGTCCGCCCCGTGGCGTGCACTGTCAGGTCGAGGGGCTGTCTGCCTTCCCTAGCCCTGACATTCAGCCGCATGGCGGGCGCGACGTTCTGTGCCGCGGCGGACAGCTGGGCCGATACAAATGCTTCGGCGTCCCCGTCGAGAATCGCCGACAGCGGCAGTCCAGTGATCGTCTCGGCCGGGCAACCGAGCAGCAGTCCTGTGTCGCCGGCGACCTGCTCGATGCCGTGGTTCTCGCGATCCATCACCAGCAGCACGCCGTGCGGCTGGATCGAACCCGGGATGTGAATCGGTTCCCGGTCGCACGTGGTCAAGTCCGCTTCCCCGAACTTGACGGCGGGCTGCATCATGGGTGATCCCCGCAAAGCCAGATCTCGAGCGCCGAGAACGTCGCCGAGGCTGCCTCCGCGGCGCGCATGCGTTGCCGGTCCGTCGAGCAGCACCGATCAATTGCCTCACCGAAGGCGCGCCACTTCGCCTCGACCGCATCGCCGTAGCTGGCGAGGAAGGCCGCGCCGGACTCGGCCGTCAGTCCGAGTCGCGCTTCGACCAGGGGCATGAGGGACCGTCCGCCGAGCGTAGCGCCTTCGAGCACGTAGGCGCAGCCGAAGGCAGAGGCAATATCGTCGCAGGCCGGGACGGATCCGCAGCGCGGCAAGCGCGCGCCGGAAGACGGTTCGGCTCCGAGCGCCGCGAGGTCGCGCTCGAGCAGCGGGACCTTGCGGCGAACATCGCAGTCCGGAAGCCAGCCGCGCAGGTCGCCCGACGTCAGGCTGGGTTCGATCACGACGTAGAATCCCCACATTCTCTCGACGTGCGCGCGGTAGGCGCCGACCGACTGCAGGCGCGCCTTAAAATTGATCCGCTTCTCCAGTCGCTGGTGTGAAGGCCAAGTGGCCCGGCGCAGTTCTGCGATCGCACTCATTGCGACGTTTCCCGCGGTGACCGGACATGCCGACCGCCGCACCTGTGCGTTCTTATGCTGGTGTGCGCTTCCAGTATAGCGATGGCGTGGGTCGCTACAACACGGAAGGCCGACACAGGTAATGGTCGGCGGCAGCGCTTCGCCACCGTGGGGAGCGCTGCAGATCGGCTGCGGCGCGAAACGCTTCAGTTGCCCTCGGCCGTGTCCCCAACCTCGAGCACCATCGCACGCAGCGCGTTAAGCCCCAGCGTCAGCTGCTGGTAGCTCAGTTCACGGCGCTCCCATCGTTCCGCGAGGCGTTGTACCGCCGGGATCAGCAGGCCCAGGCAAATGCGATCGTTCGAAACGCCCCGCTGACGCACGGCCTCCACGAACTCATGGGCCGCTGCTGGATACCGTGCCAGCAGCACACGCGCCAGATCCTCCACGTCGTCGGGACCGGTTGTGTTGCTGGCCGCTCCGGCATCGGACTCCGCGGTCCCAGTGGACCTGTGGAGCATCAGCAGGCGCGGCACAATCTCGCCTTCAAGCGTGCTGATCAGCGAGGCACGACGCGAACCGACGTTCGAGCGCCACCGCTCAAGTGCAGTTGCCTCGGGCATGGCGTCCTCCGAGCCAAGGCATGCGGAATCGTCAGCGTCAGAGTCTTCAGTTTCCATCGCCGCCTCGCAGGCTCCGGCCCGAACGACGGGCCGCCGCTACCGCCTGTCTCTCGATTCGCAGCCGCCAGCCAACGAACGCTGATCGGCCGAACTGCGGTATGAGGGGTGACACTACCGGTAAACAGGTAGTCAATCAATACCTATAAAACGACTGCGCTGGGATCGGCGGGCCTCGGACCGAGCAGGATGAAAGCATGGTCCAGTCCGTCGGGGGGACCGCAATCGCGCCGGACGTCGCTGCCCCACTGCGCGGCGCCAGCTACATGCTGCGACGGTACTGCCCACCCACGTCGTAGAGCGCCCACGAGATGCTGCCGAGCGAGGCGACCTTCACCGTCTCCATGAGTTCCGCGAACACGTTGCCGCCGCTCGCAGCCGCGGCCTGCAGACGTGCGAGTGCCGCCGGGCGGCGCTCGGCGTTGCGTAACAGGAACGCGCGCACCGCCTGCACCTGTGCCTGCTTTTCCTCTTCCGAGGAACGGATCAGCACCGCGTCGCGGATCTCGCCCCCGTCATCGTTCCCAAGAAAGGTATTGACCCCCACGATCGGCAGTCGTCCATCGTGCTTGAGGGTCTCGTAATAGAGACTCTCGTCCTGGATCTTGCCGCGCTGGTACATAGTCTCCATCGCACCCAGCACGCCGCCGCGCTCGGACAGCCGGTCGAACTCCCGGTACACCGCCTCCTCCACGAGATCCGTGAGCGCGTCGATCGCGAACGAGCCCTGCCACGGGTTCTGCGTCCTGTTGAGTCCCAGCTCGTTGTTGATGATCAGCTGGATCGCCACCGCGCGCCGTACGGACTCCTCGGTCGGCGTGGTGATCGCCTCGTCGTAGGCGTTGGTATGCAGGCTGTTGCAGTTGTCGAACAGCGCGTACAGCGCCTGCAGCGTGGTGCGGATATCGTTGAACTGGATCTCGCGCGCATGCAGGCTGCGGCCCGAGGTCTGGATGTGGTACTTGAGCATCTGCGAGCGCGGCCCGGCGCGGTACAGGTCGCGCATCGCGCGGGCCCAGATGCGCCGCGCGACCCGGCCAATCACCGCGTACTCGGGGTCCATGCCGTTCGAGAAGAAGAACGACAGGTTTGGCGCGAAGTCGTCGATCCTCATGCCGCGCGCGAGGTAGTACTCGACGATGGTGAAGCCGTTGGCCAGCGTGAAGGCGAGCTGCGAAACCGGGTTCGCCCCGGCCTCGGCGATGTGGTAGCCCGAGATCGACACCGAATAGAAGTTGCGGACGTCGTTGTCGCTGAAGAACTGCTGGACATCGCCCATCATCCTGAGCGCGAACTCGGTGGAGAAGATGCAGGTGTTCTGGGCCTGGTCCTCCTTGAGGATGTCTGCCTGGACTGTGCCGCGAACCTGTGACAGCGCCTCGGCTCGGATGCGCGCGTAGGTCTCGGCATCGAGCAGCTGGTCGCCGGTGACGCCGAGCAGACCGAGGCCCGAGCCGTCGTGTCCGGGCGGCAGATCGCCGGCGTAGCACGGCCGCTCACGATCGCGATAAAGCTGCGCGATCCGACGTTCGGCCTCCTCCCAGCGGCCCTGCTCGCGGAGCCAGCGCTCGACGCGCTGGTCGACGGCGGTGTTCATGAACATCGCGAGGATCATCGGCGCGGGGCCGTTGATCGTCATGGACACCGAGGTGGTCGGGTCGCACAGGTCGAAGCCCGAGTAAAGCTTCTTCATATCGTCGAGCGTAGCGATCGACACACCCGAGTTGCCGACGCGGCCGTAGATATCGGGCCGCTCGTCGGGATCCTCTCCGTAAAGGGTCGTCGAATCGAACGCGGTGGAAAGCCGCGCCGCGCCGTGACCGCTGGCAAGGAGATGAAATCGTCGATTGGTGCGCTCCGGCGCGCCTTCGCCCGCGAACATGCGGGTCGGGTCCTCCTCCTCGCGCCGGTACGGGTACACGCCCGCGGTGTAGGGGAAGTGGCCCGGGAGGTGTTCCTTCAACAGGAAAGTGAGCAGTTCACCCCAGTCGCGGTACTTCGGCACCGCGAGCTTCGGCACGCGGCTGTGGCTCAGCGTCTCGGTGTAGTTCTCGCCGCGGATGTCGCGGCCGCGCACCTGGTAGCAATACTCCTCGTCGGTCGCCGATTTCGCGATCGCAGGCCAGCGCCGCAGCAGCTCGAGTCCCTCGTTACCCACGGCATCGAGGGCTTCGTGGTAGGCGACACGCAGCCGCTTGCGCGAGGCGTCCAACCCATCGGCCAGTGCCTCGGTCGCAATGCGCTCGAGCGGCGCGGGCAGCGCCGGATCGCCCAGCGCGCGCAACGCCTCATGCAGGCTCTGGGCGCGGCTCGCGGCCGCGGCGCGCTGCGCAAGGTCCTCCTGCGCACGGCGGCCATTGGCCGAAATCTCCGCGAGATAGCGCGTCCGACCGCCCGGCACGAGCGCATGTCGTTCCACGAGCTCGGTCGGGCCCGGATCGCCGGGCGACCAGCCGTGTCCGCCCTCGCCCGATCGCTCCGCGAGCTTGCGGCACAGGGCCGCGAACAGCCGGTTTACGCCCGGGTCGTTGAATCGGCTGGCAATGGTCGGAAACACCGGCACCGCATCGTCCGGGAGCTGGAAAGCCCTGCGGTTGCGCCGCCACTGCTTGCGTACATCGCGCAGCGCGTCCTCGGCGCCGCGCTTCTCGAACTTGTTGAGCGCGACCAGCTCCGCGTAGTCGAGCATGTCGATCTTCTCGAGCTGGCTCGCCGCACCGTACTCGCTGGTCATCACGTAGAGAGGCACATCGACCAGGTCCACGATCTCGGTGTCGCTCTGGCCGATGCCGGCGGTCTCCACCACGATCAGGTCGAACCCGGCGAAGCGCAGCAGCTCGATCACATCGGCGAGCACGGCACTGGTGGCCAGATTCTGGCGACGCGTGGCGAGCGAGCGCATGAACACCTGTTCGGCAGCGAGCGAGTTCATGCGGATGCGGTCGCCGAGCAGCGCGCCACCACTGCGACGGCGCGTCGGGTCCATCGCCACCACCGCAACGTTGCGGTCGGGGAACTGACGCACCATCCGCAGCAGCAATTCATCGGTCAGGCTCGACTTGCCCGCCCCGCCGGTACCTGTGATGCCGACCACAGGCGCACGCCGCTGGCTGCGCGCCACGGACTTGCGGAGCGTCTCACGCATCGCGGCAGGCGCCTCGCCGAGTTCGAGCGCCGAAATCGCCCGTGCCACCAGCTGGTGGTCGCGCGGGCCCATCGGCCCGAATTCGAGTCTCGGCCGCGCAACGGCACGCACCCGCTCGATCACGTCCTCGATCATGCCGTCGAGGCCCAGCGTCCGCCCGTCCTCGGGCGAATAGATCCGCTCGACGCCGTAGGCCTCGAGTTGCTCGATCTCGTCGGGGGCGATAGTTCCGCCGCCCCCCACCACCACCCGGATGTGGCTGGCGCCGCGCTCCTGCAGCATATCGACCATGTAGCGGAAGTACTCGTTGTGCCCGCCCTGGTAGGAACTGACCGCGATACCGTCGGCGTCCTCCTGAATGGCAGCCCGCACGATGTCGGACACGCTGCGGTTGTGACCGAGGTGGACGACCTCGGCCCCGTGGGCCTGCAACAGCCGCCGGATGATGTTGATGGCTGCGTCGTGACCGTCGAACAGCGAGGCCGCGCTCACGAAGCGCAGCGGCGCCTCCGCTGACCGTGCCCCAGGGGCCGGACGTACCGCACCACTACCTGCTGCGCTGCTGCTCATGAACTCGTCCCCTGTCGGCTCCGGACACCCTCACGGACCGGCTCCCCGGATGATGCTCGGCGACCATACCCCAGCGCCGCTTCGCCGGCCACGACCGCCTGCGCCGGAGATCGTATTGCACCGCAAAATACCGCCGACATACACTCGTGCGGTTCAACTGCCTGCCGCCGGGTCCCGACAACGCCCATCAGACGAGGGACAGCAATGTCTGAACATGCCGTGATACTCAGCGCCCGCCGCTCGCCGATTGGCGCCTTTCAGGGAATCCTCTCCCCGCTCACCTCGCCGGAACTGGGCGCGGCGGCAGCGCAGGCCGCGCTCGCAGACGCGCAGCTCGGCGGCGATACCGTGGACGAGGTCGTCTTCGGCTGCGTGCTGCCAGCGGGCCTCGGGCAGGCGCCCGCGCGGCAGGTCGCGCTCGCCGCGGGCGTCGGCACACACGTACCCGCCACGACCGTCAACAAGATGTGCGGTTCGGGCATGAAGGCGCTGATGTACGCCGCCGACCAGATCCGGGTCGGCGATGCCGGAATCGCGCTCGCCGGCGGCATCGAGTCGATGACCAATGCGCCGTACCTGCTGCTCGAGGCGCGCTCGGGCTACCGCATGGGCCACTCCGAGCTCATCGACCACATGTTCCACGACGGCCTGCAGAGTCCCTGGGACGGCCAGGCGATGGGCCATTTCGCCGAGATCACGGCCGAGAAATACGGCTTCACGCGGGAGGCGCAGGACGCGTTCGCGGAGCAATCCGTGCGCCGTGCACAGCGCGCGGTGCGCGAGGGCGATTTCGACGCCGAGGTGGCCCCGGTGACGGTCAAGGCGCGCAGGAACGAGCAGCGGGTCGCACAGGACGAGACGCCCTTCATGCTCGAGATCGAGAAGATCCCGACGCTCAAGCCCGCCTTCAAGCGCGACGGAACCGTGACGGCGGCGTCCTCGTCGTCCATCTCGGACGGCGGGGCGGCACTGGTGCTGGCGAGCGCTTCGGCGGCGCGTGATCGCGGCGCGAAGCCCATCGCCCGCATCGTCGCGTACGCCAGCCACGCACAGGCCCCCGAGTGGTTCACGATCGCCCCGGCCCCGGCGATCCGCAAGGCGCTCGATCGCGCCGGATGGAAGACGAACGACGTCGACCTCTTCGAGATCAACGAGGCGTTCGCCGTGGTCACCATGGCCGCGGTCGAGGATCTCGGCCTCGACATGGCCCGTGTCAACATCAACGGCGGCGCCTGCGCGCTCGGTCACCCGATCGGGGCGACTGGCGCGCGCCTGCTGGTAACGCTGGTGCACGCGCTGCGCAAGCGCGGGCTGCGCCGCGGCGTGGCCTCGCAGTGCATCGGCGGGGGCGAAGCCACGGCGATGGCCATCGAGATCGTGGACTGACCCCGGCGGGACGTGGAGCAGACATGGAGATCAGGGAAAAAGTCGTCGTCGTCACCGGCGCGGCGCGTGGGATCGGAAAAGCAATCGCGAAGGCCTTCGCCGATCGCGGGGCGCGAATCGCCTTGCTCGACCTGGTGCCGGCGGACCTCGAGGCCACGCGCGCGGAGTTCGAAGGACGAGGCGTCGAGGTTCGCGCACACACCTTGAACGTCGCGAGGGAGGCCGAGGTAATCGCCGCACTCGACGCGGTGGTCGCGGATTTCGGACGCCTCGACGTGCTGGTCAATAACGCCGGCATCATCAAGGACGCGCTGCTCGTGAAGGTCAAGGACGGCGCGGTGACCGGCAAGATGTCGCTCGAGCAGTGGCAGGCCGTGATCGACGTGAACCTCACCGGCGTGTTCCTCTGCGGCCGCGAGGCCGCGGAGCGCATGATCCGTCTGGGCCATGGCGGCCTGATCGTCAACATCGCGAGCATTTCGAAGACCGGCAATGCCGGCCAGTCGAACTACTCGGCTGCCAAGGCCGGCGTGACGGCAATGGCCGTCGTGTGGGCGCGCGAGCTCGCGCGCCACGGCATCCGCGCCGCCTCGATCGCGCCGGGGTTCACGCGCACTGACCTGCTCGCGGGCATGCCGCCGGAGATGCTCGAGAAGATGACCGCGCCCGTGCCCCTGAAACGGCTCGGCATGCCCGAGGAAGTGGCGCATGCCGCGGTGTTCATTGCTGAGAATGACTACTTCACAGGGCGCGCCATCGACCTCGATGGCGGGCTGAGGCTCTAGACATGAAGATGCAGAACACGAAGGCGATCATCACCGGCGGCGCCTCGGGTCTCGGGCAGGCAGTGGCCGAGGACGTCGTCGCGGCCGGCGGCTGCGTCGCCTTGCTCGACGTGAACGCGGAGGCCGGTGCGGCGCTGGTCGCCGGGCTCGGCGCGCGGGCCACCTTCATCGCCACCGACGTCACCTCCGAGGCCGCGGTAAACGCGGCAGTCGCGCAGGCCGCGCAGGACATGGGCGGCATCAACGTCGCGGTGTGCTGCGCCGGCGTCGGCTGGCCGAAGCGCATGGTCGGCAAAGACGGCCCCATGCCGGGGGATTTCTTCCGCAAGGTCGTCGAGATCAACCTCGTCGGCACGCTGCTGGTGTGCAAGGCGGCGGCGGCCGTGATGCAGAAGAGCCCGCCGGACGCCGGCGGCGAGCGCGGCGCGATCGTGATGACGGCTTCGGTGGCGGCCTTCGACGGACAGATCGGCCAGGTGGCCTATGCGGCCTCGAAGGGCGGCGTGGTGGGAATGACGCTGCCGATGGCGCGCGAGCTCGCGGCATTCGGCATCCGCGTGGTCACGATCGCGCCGGGGCTGTTCCTGACGCCGATGATGGCGGCACTACCTGTCGAGGCGCAGGAGTCGCTCGGCAAGCAGGTGCCCTTCCCGCCGCGCCTCGGCCGCCCGTCGGAGTACGCCGCACTCGTCACGCAAGTCGTGGAAAACCCCATGCTCAACGGCGAGACGATCCGCCTCGACGGAGCGATCCGGATGGCGCCGCGCTGAGCGCGGCCGACCGTCCCGGGGCGCTACAATTGCAGATCGGGCGAGGTGTCGCTCGGCAGCCTCCAGCAAGCACGCACTCCGGGGAACGCCATGGCTGATCCAGCGCGCGAAGGCATCGAACGCGACGTCATGGAGTACGACGTCGTCGTCATCGGGGGAGGCCCGGCGGGCCTCGCCTGCGCCATCCGTCTCAAGCAGCTCAAACCCGACCTCAACGTCTGCGTGCTCGAGAAGGCCGCGAGCGCCGGCGCGCACATGCTGTCGGGCGCGGTCATCGAGCCCGGGCCGCTCGATGGGCTGCTGCCGAAGTGGCGCGAGGAGTTGAAGGGCATCTGCGTTGCGGCCGGCGGCGACGAGTTCGCACTGCTCACGCGGACGAAACGCTACAAACTGCCCACGCCGCCGCAGATGAACAACCACGGCAACTTCATCGTGTCCCTCGGCAACCTCGTGAGCTACCTCGCCGGAAAGGCGGAAGGCCTCGGCTGCGACGTGTTCGCGGGCTTTGCAGCGGCTGCGCCGCTGTTCGACGAGCATGGCGCGGTCGCGGGCGTGCGCATCGGCGACATGGGGCTCGGGAAGGACGGCACGCCGGGCGAGAATTTCGCCCCGGGTCCCGAAATCCGCGCCAGGACCACGATCCTCGCCGAGGGCTGCCGTGGCAGCGTCTCGAAGGTGCTGATCGAGCGCTACCGCCTCGACGCCGGAAAGTCGCCGCAGACCTACGGCCTCGGCTTCAAGGAACTCTGGCAGCTGCCGGCGGGACGCGTGGTGCCGGGGACGATCCAGCACACGGTCGGCTTCCCGATGGACGCCGGCACCTACGGCGGCAGCTTCCTCTACCACCTCGACGAGAACCGTGTGTACGTGGGCTTCGTGGTGGGGCTCGACTACGCCGACCCGCGCTTCCAGCCCTTCGAGGCATTCCAGCAGTTCAAGAACCATCCGAGCCTCAAGTCGCTGCTCGACGGCGGCGAGGTACTCGCCTACGGCGCGCGCGCCATTGTCGAGGGCGGCTGGCAGTCCATGCCCACGCTGGAGATGCCCGGCGCGATCCTGGTCGGCGACGCCGGCGGCACGCTCAATGTGCCGAAGATCAAGGGCGTGCACCAGGCGCTGCGCTCGGGCGCGCTGGCGGCCGAACATCTCCACGAGACCGGCGGCAGCGCGGGCTTCGACCAGCGCTGGCGCGCCTCACCGGGCGGCGCCGAGCTCTACAAGATCCGCAACATCCGCCCGGGCTTCAAGGGCGGCCTGTGGATGGGCATGGCCAACGGTGCCCTCGAGACGCTCACCGGCGGCCACTCGCCGTGGACGCTCGACAACCATGCCGATCACTCCGCACTGCGCCGGCTCGACCAGATCGCGTCTCCCGAGCGTGGCTGGGGCGAGCGCACCCTCAAGCCCCGTGACCGCGTGAGCGCGGTGTTCTTCGCCGGCAACAGCCATGAAGAGTCGCAACCCGTGCACCTCAAGGTGGCCGACACCAGCATTTGCGTGACCCGTTGCGCGCAGGAGTACGGCAACCCCTGCCAGCACTTTTGCCCAGCCCACGTCTACGAGATGGTGGACGACGGCGTCGGCGGCAAGCGATTGCAGATCAACGCCTCGAACTGCGTGCACTGCAAGGCCTGCGACATCAAGGATCCCTACGAGATCATCACCTGGACCACGCCCGAGGGCGGCTCCGGGCCGAACTACCAGGCCATGTAGGCACGCGCCGCGCATGGGCGAGCCGATCTGGATCCCGTCGCCGGAGCGCATCGCGGGCTCGAACCTGACGCGCTTCGCGGCATTCGCACGTGATCGTCACGGCGCCCCGGCGGCCGACCCGCGGACGCACCCGGCGGCCGCATATGCCGCGCTCTGGCGGTGGTCGGTCGATGAACGGGAACGGTTCTGGCCAGCCGTCATGGATTTTGCAGGCGTGCTCCGGACGGAGGGTCAGGCGCCGGTGCTTCAGCATCGGGACCTGATGCCAGGTGCCGTGTGGTTCGAGGACACGCAGCTCAACTACGCCGAGAACCTGCTGGCGCGCAACGACGATCACATCGCCCTCGTCTTCGTCAACGAGCGCGGCTCCCGCCGTACGCTCAGTTTCCGCGAGCTGCGTTCCGAAGTCGGTCGCATTGCCGCCGGACTCCGCGAACTCGGCATTGGACCGGGCGACCGCGTGGCGGGATTCGTGCCCAACCTGCCGGAGTCCGTGATCGCCATGCTCGCCGCGACGAGCCTCGGCGCGGCATGGACATCCTGCTCTCCCGACTTCGGCATCAACGGCGTGCTCGACCGCTTCGGGCAGGTGGCACCGCGCGTGCTGTTCACGGCAGACGGGTACGTCTACAACGGTAAATCGATCGATTCGCTGGCGTCAGTGCGTGCCGTGCTCGAGCGACTGCCGTCGGTCGAGCGCGTGGTCGTGATTCCCTACGCGTCGGCGACGCCGCAGCTCGCTGGCCTGCCGAACTCGGTCATCTTCGGCGACTTCGGCCGGCGTGATGCCGCCGTGCAGTTCCAGCGCATGCCGTTCGACGCACCGTTGTTCGTCATGTACTCCTCGGGCACCACCGGCGTGCCCAAGTGCATCGTCCATGGCGTCGGCGGCACGCTGCTGCAGCATCGCAAGGAACACCTCCTGCACTGCGACCTGAGGCCCGACGACCGGTTGTTCTTCTTCACCACCTGCGGCTGGATGATGTGGAACTGGCTCGCGAGCGGGCTCGCCACGGGCTGCACGCTGGTGCTGTTCGAGGGCTCGCCCTTCGCGCCGGACCGCGACGTGCTCTGGCGCCTGGCGGAACGCGAGCGCGTCACGCACTTCGGCACCAGCCCACGGTACCTCTCCGCGCTGCAGAAGGACGGTGGCGCGCCCGGGCGTGCCTTCGACCTCGGCGCGCTGCGTGCGTTGCTGTCGACCGGCTCGCCGCTCGCGCCCGAGCAGTTCGACTACGTGTACCGCGAACTCAAGACCGACCTGCACCTCGCCTCGATCTCCGGCGGCACGGACATCGTTTCCTGCTTCTGTCTCGGCAATCCGTGGCTGCCGGTGCATCGTGGCGAGATCCAGTCGCCGGGGCTCGGCATGGCGACAGCGGTCTACGACGAGGACGGTCGTGCCGTGCGCGAGCGGCAGGGCGAACTCGTCTGCACGGCGCCGTTCCCGTCGATGCCGATCGGCTTCTGGAACGATCCCGACGGCGCGAAGTACCGCGGCGCCTACTTCGAGCGCTTCCCGGGCGTGTGGTGCCACGGCGACTACGCCGTGCACACCGCGCACGACGGCTTCGTGATCCTGGGGCGCTCCGACGCGGTGCTGAACCCGGGCGGCGTGCGCATCGGGACGGCGGAGATCTACCGCCAGGTTGAGACGCTTGCGGAGATCCTCGAGAGCCTCGCCGTCGGCCAGGACTGGGACAACGACGTGCGTGTGGTGCTGTTCGTGCGCCTGCGGCCGGGCGTGACGCTGGATGCGGCGCTCGAGAAGCGCATCCGCGACGCGATCCGCGCGAATGCGACGCCGCGCCACGTGCCAGCCCGCATCGTTGCGGTACCGGACATCCCGCGCACGATCAGCGGCAAGATCGTCGAGCTGGCGGTGCGCAACGTGATCCACGGCAGGCCGGTCCGAAACACCGACGCGCTCGCCAACCCCGAGGCGCTCGAGCACTTCCGCGACCGCCCCGAGCTGGCGAGCTGAGGGCGCCGGGCCCCGCCATGAGCGGCCACGGAACGCTTCAGCACGCCTACCACGAGTCACTGCGGCGTCATGGCCACCTGCCCGACGCCGCGCAGGAGCACGCCGTGGCGCGCCTCGAGGACCTGCGCCTGAGGCTCCAGGATGCACACCGCGATCGCGACGGCTGGCTGCGCCGGCTGCGCGGACTGCGCCGGCGCGAGACCGCGACCGTGCGCGGCCTGTACCTGTGGGGCGGCGTCGGGCGCGGCAAGACCTTCCTGATGGATCTGTTCCAGTCGAGCCTGCAGGTGCCCTCGCGCCGGGAGCACTTCCACCGCTTCATGAAGGACGTGCATGGCAGGCTGAGAGGATTGCGCGAGATCGAGAACCCGCTCGAACACGTCGCCGAGGCGATCGCAGGCGACACGCGGGTACTGTGCCTCGACGAGCTGTTCGTCAGCGACATCGCCGACGCGATGCTGCTCTCGGGACTGTTCTCGGGCCTCGTGGGGCACGGCGTGACGCTGGTGTTCACGTCGAACTCGCCGGCGTCCGATCTCTATCGCGACGGCCTGCAGCGTGCGCGGTTCCTGCCTGCGATCGCGCTGATCGAGAGCTGCACCGAGTCGGTCAACGTGGACGCCGGCAACGACTATCGCCTGCGCCAGCTCGAACGAGCGTCACTCTACCTCGACTCTTCCGCGCCGTTCGCCGACGAGGCGCTGGCCCTTCGTTTCGAGGAGATTGCCGGTGAGGCGGGCAGCGCGGGCGGCACGCTTGAGGTCGAGGGACGCGGGATCCGCGTGCGGCGGCGCGCCTCCGAAGTCGTATGGTTCGACTTCGCGACGATCTGCGGCGACGCTCGCAGCGCCTCCGACTACGTGGAGATAGCGCGTGATTTCCACACGGTATTCCTGTCGGATGTCCCGGTGCTGGACGGGACGATGGACGATCCGGCGCGGCGTCTCGTCGCGCTCGTGGACGAGTTTTACGACCGGAATGTGAAGCTCGTGCTCTCGGCGGCCGCCGAGCCCGGCTCCCTGTATCGCGGCGAACGACTCGCCTTTGCGTTCGAACGTACGCGCAGCCGCCTCACCGAGATGCAGACCCACGACTACCTGGCGCGGCCGCACCTGGCCTGACACCGGCTGGCCTATAATCCCGGCACCGGGCCGGCAGAGCCACAGGACAACGATAAGATGCCAGGAACCATACCCGCTGCGCGGCAGCAACTGATTGCCGCGATTGCCAACAAGGCGCGTGCGCTGCGGGCACCGCTGCCGCTCGCTCCTTTCGTCCGCGACTACTACCGCGGTGTTGACGAGTCCGACCTGCGCGGTGCCGAGCCCGCGGCGCTGGCCGCCGCCGCCGCGGCACACCTGCGCTTCGGCATGCGGCGCAAGCCCGGCCGCGCGCTGGTACGCGTGTTCAATCCGTCGCTCGAGCAGGACGGCTGGATCACGCCGCAGACCGTCGTCGAGGTCGTCACGGAAGACATGCCGTTCCTGGTCGACTCGCTCGCGATGGTCATGAACAGCATCGGGCTGTCGATCCACGCAATGGCGCATCCGGTCTTCGGCGTGCGCCGCGATCGCGCCGGACGCCTGCGCGAGGTGCTGGACGACGCCCGTGACGCCACCTTGGAATCCTGGCAGCACATCGAGGTGGACCGCATCGCCGATCCGGCCCGGCTCGACAACCTGCGCGAACGGATCGAGAACACGCTCGACGATGTGCGGGTTTCGGTCGCGGACTGGCCGCGCATGGTGACGCGGGCGCGCGAACTCGCGGCATCGGTCGTCGAGAAGCAAGTCCCCGGGATCGTGCGCCCGGAGGCCGAAGAGGCTTCGGCATTTCTCACGTGGCTTGCGGACAATCACTTCACGTTTCTCGGTTATCGCGAGTACTCGCTCGATCGCGGTACGACAACCGACCGGCTCGTTCCCGTACCCCGCTCGGGCCTGGGACTGCTGCGCACGGGCGCCGGACGACGGCGCCCACGCGTGACCGAGCTGCGCGGCGAGGTGCGACGCCAGGCGCGCGAACCGGCGCTGCTGGTGGTGACCAAGGCCAACTCCGCATCGACCGTGCACCGCGCCACCTACCTCGATTACGTCGGCGTCAAGACCTTCGACCGGCGAGGGCGCGTGACCGGCGAGCGGCGCTTCATCGGGCTTTTCACGTCGGGCACCTACAGCGCGAGCCCGCGCTCCATCCCGCTGCTGCGCCACAAGATGCTGCGCGTGATCGGCCACTTCGGCGTGTCGCCCGTGAGCCACGACGGCAAGGCGCTGGCGCACGTGCTCGAGACGCACCCGCGCGACGAGTTGTTCCAGGCGAGCGTGCCCGAGCTCGTGCGCACCTTCCGCGGCATCGTGAACCTCTACGAGCGTCGTCGCGTTCGGCTGTTGCTCCGGCGCGACCCTTACCAGCGCTTCTTCTCCTGCCTGGTGTACGTACCCCGCGACCGCTACAACACCCAGGCTCGCGAACGGATCGAGCGCATCCTGCTAGACGAGCTCGGGGGCGAGTCACTCGAGTCCCAGGTGCAGATGTCGGAGTCCGCGCTTGCGCGCCTGCATATCCTGGTTCGCACGGATCCGGATCACGACGTTAGCGTCGACGTCGAACGCATCGAGTCGCGCATCACCGAGACGCTGCGCACCTGGGAGGATCGCCTGCGCAGCGAGCTCACCGCCTGCCTGCCGGCAGCGCGTGCCGAGGAACTCGCAGGGCAGTTCTCGGGCGCGTTCCCGGCGGCCTACCAGGAAGACGTGCCTGCCGCGCGCGCGATCCCGGACCTGCTCGAGCTGTCGGGGCTGGCCGGCACGCCCGACGCGCTGCGTCTGGAGTTGCTCCCGGGCGAGGGCGACGGCACTCGACTGCATCTGCGCCTCTACCGTCACGACCAGCCGGTTGCGCTCTCCGACCTGCTGCCGCTGCTCGAGAACTTCGACCTGCGGGTGCTCAACGAGCGCCCCTATCGCATCACGATGCACGACGGCACGACCCGCTGGATCCAGGACCTCGAGGTCCAGCCCGCCGACCGCCGGCGGCTCGATCCCTCGCAGGCCGGTCCGCGCTTCGAAGCGGCGTTCTACGCCGTCTGGAACCAGCAAGCCGAAAGCGACGGTTTCAACCGGCTGGTGCTCGGCGCCGGGCTGGACTGGCGGCAGGCGCTGGTGCTGCGCGCGGTGGGCCGCTACCTGCTGCAAACTGGACTGCCCTTCAGCCAGCGCTACATGGAATCGGTGCTTGCGCGGCATCCGGGCGTAGCGGCGCGTCTCGCCTGGGCGTTCGAGGCGCGCTTCGATCCGAAGCTGTCGGAGGCGACGCGGACCGCGCAACAGCGCTCGCTCCATCGGGAGATCGGCGAGGCGCTCGAGCAAGTGACGAGCCCGGACGACGACCGCATCCTGCGTGCCTTCCGCGCGGTAGTGACCACGGCGCTTCGCACCAACCACTTCCAGCGCGATGCCTCCGGCGCACCCAAGCCGTATCTGTCGTTCAAGCTCGACCCTAAGTGCCTGCCCGAACTGCCGAAGCCGCGACCGATGTTCGAGATCTGGGTGTACTCACCGCGTGTCGAAGGCGTTCACCTGCGCATGGGCAAGGTCGCGCGCGGCGGCCTGCGCTGGTCGGACCGGCGCGAGGACTTCCGCACCGAGATCCTCGGGCTCATGAAGGCCCAGAACGTCAAGAACACGCTGATCGTGCCGGTCGGCGCGAAGGGCGGCTTCGTGCCGAAACACCTGCCGGTGGGCGACCGCGAGGGCGTGCAGCGCGAAGGCACCGAGTGCTACCGGATCTTCATTCGCGGCCTCCTGGACCTCACCGACAATGTCCGCGACGGCAAGGTGGTGCCGCCGGTCGACGTCGTGCGTCACGACCCGGACGACCCGTATCTCGTGGTCGCGGCGGACAAGGGCACGGCCTCTTTCTCGGACACGGCGAACGCGCTCGCGGCCGAGTACGGCTTCTGGCTCGGCGACGCCTTCGCGTCCGGCGGCTCGGCGGGCTACGACCACAAGAAGATGGGCATCACCGCCAAGGGCGGCTGGGAGTGCGTGAAGCGGCACTTCCGGGAAATGGGCATCGACACGCAGTCTCAGGACTTCACGGTCGCGGGCATCGGCGACATGGCGGGCGACGTGTTCGGCAACGGCATGCTGCTGTCCAGACACATCTGCCTGGTCGCAGCCTTCAACCACCAGCACATCTTCCTCGACCCGGATCCGGATCCCGCGCGCGGCTTCCGCGAGCGCGAGCGGCTGTTCGCCCTGTCCCGCTCCAGCTGGGCGGACTACGATACGAGGCTGATCTCGACGGGCGGCGGCGTCTTCCCGCGCGACGCCAAGGACATCGCGCTGTCCCCGCAGGTCCGTGCGCTGCTCGGGCTCGAGGCCACGCGCGCGACGCCGCAGGAGATCATCCGCGCGATCCTGAAGCTTCCGGTCGACCTGCTGTGGAACGGCGGCATCG
>Ga0114939_10001231_pt1 | contig 20436 bp, 23 predicted proteins | sample AshMeaCrysSpring_FD_87196 | JGI IMG/M metagenome (GOLD analysis project Ga0114939, IMG submission 87196) | Groundwater microbial communities from Big Spring, Nevada to study Microbial Dark Matter (Phase II) - Ash Meadows Crystal Spring | ecosystem: Environmental > Aquatic > Deep subsurface >...
CCGTGGTGCCGGGCAGTGTCGCTTGCGATGCAGCGCGGTCGATCGCCTCGGTGAGGATCCTCTCGGCATCGGCGCCGCTGCTGCCCCTGCCGGACTGCACGGCGATGGACCAGTGCATGTGCACCTACCGCAAGTTCAATGACCGGCGCGCCGGCCCGCGGCGCTCCGTTGACCGGGGTCTGCCGTCGCAGCGCTGGACCGATCGCGATCGTCGCCGGCCCGGCGGCAGACGCGCGACCGACGACTGAGCAGCCGGCCGCAGCAGGCCGGACCGCGATCGACTCGCTCGCTCGCCGCATGCCGTCTGCGGAATCCCCGGATTCGCTCCGATGAGCGTCGCAAGGAACATCCGCGACGAGCCGCCGTCGCGGCCGTCCGATAACGAAAGGGCACACGACGCCCGCCAGGAGCCCCCATGCCCACGACCCGACGCCCCTTGCGGCCACCCCGGCCACCACTGCCCGAATGGTTTCCGCGCGGCACGGCGCTGCTGCGCGACCCGACTCTCAACAAGGGCACGTCGTTCAGCGAGGCGGAGCGCGATGCGCTCGGACTGCGCGGACTGCTGCCGCCGCAGGTGGGCACCCAGGAAATCCAGGTGCAGCGCGTACTGGAGAATTTCCGCCGCCTGACGACGCCCCTCGAGAAGTACATCCTCCTCGAGGCCCTTCAGGACCGGAACGAAGCGCTGTACTTCCGCGTCGTGACCGAGAATCCCGACGAGATGATGCCGATCATCTACACGCCGACCGTGGGACTCGCCTGCCAGCAGTTCGGGCACATCTACCGGCGACCGCGCGGACTCTTCGTCTCGGCGACGGACCGCGGCCACATCGAGACCGTGCTGCGCAACTGGCCGCATCGCGACGCGGCGATGATCGTCGTGACCGACGGCGAGCGCATCCTCGGCCTCGGCGACCTCGGCGCCAACGGCATGGGCATCCCGATCGGCAAGCTCGCGCTGTACTCGGCATGCGCCGGTCTGCACCCGCGGCTGTGCCTGCCGGTGATGCTCGACGTCGGCACCAACAACCAGTCGCTGATCGAGGACCCGCTCTACATCGGGCTGCGGCAGAAGCGACTCTCGGGCCCCGCGCTCGACGAGATCGTCGAGGAGTTCATCGTCGCCGCGCAGCGCGTGTTCCCGGGCATCGTCGTCCAGTTCGAGGATTTCGCCAACCACAACGCATTCCGTTTGCTGCGCACCTATCGTGACCGGGTGTGCTGTTTCAATGACGACATCCAGGGCACCGCCTCGGTCACGGTGGCCGGCATCTACTCTGCGCTGCGAGTCACCGGCCGGCGCATGCGTGACCAGACTTTCCTGTGCCTCGGCGCCGGCGAGGCGGCCACCGGCATCTCTGACCTGCTTTCCGCGGCGATGGTGGATGACGGCCTCGACGCAGCAGCGGCTCGTGGCCGTTGCTGGATGGTCGACTCGAAGGGCCTCGTGATCGCGCGCCGCGGCCTGCTCGCCGAGCACAAGAAGGCCTATGCGCACGAGCATGCGCCGGTATCCGACTTCCTCGGGGCCGTGAAGGCGCTGAAGCCTACGGCCATCATCGGCGTCGGCGCGACGCCCGGACTCTTCACGAAGGAAGTGATCGAGGAGATGACGCGCCTCAATGCTCGGCCGATCGTGTTCGCGCTGTCGAACCCGACCTCGAAATCCGAATGCACGGCGCAACAGGCCTATCAGTGGTCCGGTGGCAAGGCGCTGTTCGCATCGGGCAGCCCGTTCGACCCGGTCGAGTTCGAAGGGCGACGCTACGTGCCGCGACAGGGCAACAATTCCTACATCTTCCCGGGTGTCGGACTTGGCGTGGTCTCGGTACGAGCCACACGCGTGACCGACGAGATGTTCATGGCCGCCGCGCGGACGCTCGCCTCCTGTGTGACCGATCCGGACCTGGCACAGGGCAGCCTGTACCCGCCCCTGAGCGGAGTGCGCGAGGTCTCCGCGCGTATCGCCGCCGCCGTGGCCGAGATTGCCTACCGCGACGACCTCGCGACCCTGGAGCGCCCGGATGATCTCGCGGAGTACATCCACGGGCAGATGTACGACCCGCGCTACATTAGCTACGTTTGAGCCCGGCCTGCGGACATCCCGGACTGCCGGCCGTCCGCGAACGGGCCGAACATCGGGGCATGCGCCCGATCTTCCAGCCGCGGCTGGTCAACGGACCGTTCGGCGATCCGGCGCTGTACGTGGCCGTGCTGTTCGAGCGCCGGGCGCTGCTGTTCGACCTCGGCGACATCGCAGCGCTGTCGCCACGCAGGCTGCTGCGGACCGGCCACGTGTTCGTCTCGCACGCCCACATGGACCACTTCATCGGCTTCGATCGACTCCTGCGCGTATGCCTCGGCCGGCCGCGGCCGCTCGCCCTCTACGGGCCCGCACGATTCATCGGGCAGGTCGAGCACAAGCTGGCTGCGTTCACATGGAACCTCGTGGAGAACTACGTCGTGGACCTCGCCTCGTGGTGCATGAGGTGACCGGCGACGGCCGACTGCGTCGCGCGCTGTTCAGCTCGCGTGAGCGCTTCGCGAGGCGCGGCCTCGACAGCGTACCCCTCGAGGAAGGGAGACTGCTGGTCGAGCCCGCGTTCGAGGTGCGGTGCGACGTGCTCGACCACCGCACGCCGTGCCTCGGCTTCGCAATCCAGGAAGCGAGGCATGTCAACGTCTGGGGAAACCGGCTCGCGGAACTCGGTATCCCGCCCAGTCCGTGGTTGCAGGAGGTGAAGCACGCCATGCGCGCCGAGGCGCAGGCGGCCTTCGGTGGAGTCGTTGCATGAGCAGCATCGAGCGGACGGACCTGGCAATCATCACGCCCGAAGCCACCCTGGACGGCGACCTCTGGCTGCCGCCTGGGGCGCCTGGCATCGTGCTGTTCGCGCACGGCAGCGGCAGCAGCCGCCTGAGTCCGCGCAACCGCTACGTTGCGGGTGAGATCGTCGACGGCGGACTGGGCACGCTGCTCTTCGACCTGCTGACCGCCGCGGAGGAGCGTCGCGACCGACTCGACGCCAGCCTGCGCTTCGACATCGGACTGCTGAGTAGACGCCTCGCGGACGCGACCCTGTGGCTGCGAGCGCAAGCCTGGGCCGCATCCCTCAGTCTCGGTTACTTCGGTGCCAGCACCGGTGCCGCCGCCGCGCTCGCAGCCAGCCTCGAGTGCCCGGTGAATGCGATCGTGTCGCGCGGCGGCCGCCCTGATCTCGCCGCGGCAGCACTGCCCGAGGTGATCGCACCGACGCTACTCATCGTCGGCGCGGACGATCCAGTCGTGCTCGATCTCAATCGCCGCGCGCAGGCGCAACTGCGCTGCGAATCAAGGCTCGAGGTCGTACCCGGCGCCACCCATCTGTTCGAGGAACCGGGCACGCTGGAGCAGGTGGCCTCTCTCGCAACTGCGTGGTTCCGTCGCTGGCTGTAGGTCGTCGCCCGGGCGCGGCCGCCCGCCTGGCGCGCTCAGGGCGCGCGATGTATGACACCGTCCTTCATCACGAAGTCCACCTTGCGCGTCAGCGTGATGTCGGCCAGCGGATTCCCGGGGACGGCGACGACGTCAGCGCGGAAGCCGGGCTCGATCTGCCCGATGTCGTCGACCGCGAGGACCTGCGCCGCGCGGTAAGTCGCCGCCTGCAGCGCCTCGGCGGGCGGCATGCCGCCCTCGACCATGTACCCGAACTCGATCGCGTTCTCGCCGTGTGGCGCGACGCCCATGTCGGTGCCGAAGGCGATCTTCACGCCGGCCTTGTAGGCCCTGGCGAAGGTGTCCTGGATCTTGGCGCCGATGCGCTCGGCCTTGGGTCGCACGATGTCCGGGAAGTAGCCCGGCACCTTGGCCTTGTCCGCGACGAACCGCCCCGCGGTGATGGTCGGCACGTACCAGGTACCGTGCTTCTTCATCAGCGCGAAGATCTCGTCGTCCATGTAAGTGCCGTGCTCGATCGAGGTGACGCCACCCTCGATGGCGCGCTTCATGCCCTCCTTTCCGTGCGCGTGCGCCGCGACCGTGTAGCCGTAGTCCTTGGCCGTCTGCACGATTGCCTGGATCTCGTCGAGCATGAATTGCGGCGCATCTCCGCTTTTTGCATAGCTCAGAACGCCGCCGGTGGCGGTGATCTTGATCAGGTCAGAGCCGTCCTTGTAGCGCTGACGTACCGCCTGGCGGGCCTCTTCGGGGCTGTTCACGACGCCCTGTGTGGGGCCGGGTGTGCCCATCAGGAAGGAGAGCTCGGCGTTCACTCCGTTGGTGGGATCGGCGTGACCGCCGGTGGTCGCGACCGACTTGCCCGCGGCGTAGATGCGCGGGCCCTTCACGAGGCCCTGGTTGATTGCGTCGCGCAGCTTGGGCGCCACCTCCCCGCCGAGGTCGCGCACCGTCGTGAATCCCGCGAGCAAGGTCCTATCGGCGTAGCCGACGCCACGCAGCGCGAAGTCGGCGTCGTCGAGCCGGAAGCGTTCCTCGTAGGAGCGCGGGCTCGACTGCTGTCCGATGTGCACGTGCAGGTCGATCCATCCCGGCATGCAGGTGTGCCCTGCGAGATTCACCTCGCGCGCACCGGGCACGGAGACGCGCCCGGGCAGCACCTCGCTCACCTTGCCGTCAGCCGCCACCACGGTGCGTGCGCCGACGAGCCGGCCCGACTTCGAGTCGAAGGTCTCGCCACAGTGCAGGGCCACCGTCTCGGCAAGGGCGGGCGTGGACGCGATCAGACCCGCAACGATCAGCGACAGGCGCATGGAGGACTCCCGGCTCAAGCAAAGGCGCAGAGTGTACCAATGCGCGACTGCCGATACGCTTCCGTTCGGTAGTGAACTGCGCCCGTCCAGGCACAGCCACACGCACCACATGCGCCAAGGCTCGGGACCCCGGTTGCTGGCGACTGGTACGACCAGGCGGTGCGGCGACTGGTCGCCGCGCACACCGCGATCTCAGGCCGACGCACGAGCCTCGTAGACCATGCGGCCGATTTCCGCGTAGCCGAGCATCGCGCCCTCGAAGTTGTCGAGCATCGTGCGGGCGAACTCAGGCAGCTCGGATGCGGGCCGCCCCGCCTCCTCGAGCAGTGCCGTGGCGAACTCCGGATCGATGAAGAACAGCAGTGCACTCAGGCAGGCGCCGAGGTCGTCGTCCACGTCTTTCGGAAGGTCGACGTCCCATGGTTCTTCGAGCCAGTCATGACCCTGCGCAAAGCCGCTGGCCCACTGCCTCAGCGGCGCATCCTTGTCGAAGTTCCGCTCGGCGGGCTCGCGCACCTCGATGCATGCGGGCAGCGCCACGGTCGCATCCTGCACCTCGCGATTCAACTGGCTGTAGAGCGTCATGATCGAGCGATGGAAACGCACGCCCTCGTTCTCGTCGGCGAACACGGGCTCGTCGGCGTCGAAAATCGCGGGGATCCATTCCGAGGGAAGGACGAGGTCGGGCGCCGCAACTACGGCGAACAGAAATCCGCAGAGTTCCTCGAGCCCGAGCGTGGCCGGCGAGTGCGTGCGGGCAGCAACCAGGAACTGTCGCAGCCACGCTTCGTCGGCGGGCGCGAGATCGGGAAGTACAGGTTCGGGCGCTGTGTTGCTCATCCGCGCATTTTACGCGCTCACGCGAGTGCGAGCAGGTGTTTCCCGTAGGCGCGAACGTCGTCCCAGTCCGTGTAGTCGATCACCGTGCTGGGATCCGTGGGACCGTGCGTGTACTTCATGATCATCTGGATCATCACGCGCTCATGCCACGGCCACGACGGGTAGTTCACCTTGCCCGCGATCACCTTTAGGTCCCGCGGCCTCCACGGCGAGAGCTGCAGGAATTTCTGCATGTATCGGTTGCCTTCGATGGTTGACTTCTCGGGCACTCGCGCCACGACCGACACGTTGAAGAAGCTGTTCGGCTTCGCCTCCAGCGCCGCCCGATGCCTCGCGACGAAATCGAACACGCTTCTGTCGTAGGTGCCGTACAGCACCGGCGCACCGAGCGCGATGACGTCGTAGCGGTCCCAGTCCGCGCCTTCCTGAGTCGCCTCGACGATGTCCATCATCTCGGCTCGACCGCCCGCGGCCTCGATGCTCTCGCAGATGCGTCTCGCGACGCGGGCCGTGTGCCCGCCGCGGCTCATGTACAGGATCAGGACCGACTTCATGCGCCGCGCTCCACTGACGTTCGCATCATCCATTTTCGGGACGACACGCTAACCGATTGACCGCCGTGACGGCATCCCGGAATGCCGACGCCGCAGGCTGGCCTGCGCCGGGCTGCGCCATAATGCCGAGCCCCGGTAACCGAGGCCATCCAGGCCACATGCACCCGACCCTGATCCTCCGCATCCTCGCAGTGGCGACCGCATGGCTGGCTTCAGTCCCTGTCGACGCCGATGAATTATCCGGCCCTGACTGGCGGCCGGTTGCGCCAGGCGTCGAGTACCGGCACGTGCAGCGCCCCGGGCTCGATGCGCACGCCGTGCGCGCGGACCTCGACGAGCGCTGCGTGCAGGTGATTGCCAGCACCGCCGCGGACCGCGGCCTCACCGTCAGCGGCTTCGCTCAGCGGCATTCGGCGACGGCAGCCGTAAATGGCGATTACTTCGACGAGCAACTCGACCCGGTCGGGTTCGCGATGGGCGACGGGGTGGTCTGGGCACTCGCGAGCGAGATCCCGCGATGGCAGGAAGTGGTGGGCGTTGGCGGCCGGCGCGTCGAGATCTTTCCGCGAGGCACGCCGCTGCGCGAGCCCGAGCCCTGGATGACCGGCGCGGTGTCGGGCTGGCCGATGGTCCTCGCGCAATGCCAGCCGGAACCCCGGCTGCCAGGCAGCGATCACTTCACACGCGCGCCGCACCCCCGTACGGCGGTGGGACTGTCGCGCGACGGGCGGCGCCTGCTGATGCTGGTCGCGGACGGACGTCGCGAAGGCGTGCCGGGACCGACGCTGCCGGAGCTTGCGGAGCTGCTGGCCGAACTCGGAGCGTGCACGGCGCTTAACCTCGACGGCGGAGGATCGAGCGCACTGTGGGTCGGCGACAGCATCGTCAACCGTCCGAGCGACGGCTTCGAGCGGCCCGTAGGCAATCATCTCGCGATCGTGATGGCACCGGGGTGCGAGCGGGGATCGTCGTCCGATTCGACCCGTCAGCCGGCGAAGGACGTATTCCGGCCGTGACTGGCATCAACTTTTCTCCGCTGCCCATCGCATAGATGCAGGAGACCGCGATGCCCGTAACGATGCCCTCCCTCGAGCAGGTGCTGGAGCTGCCGAGCCTGATGCAGCGAGTCGTTCCGGAGACCTGGCAGGACCTGAACGGCCACGTCAACGTGCGCCACTACCTCGAGCTCTTCGACGGGGCGAGCTGGCCGGCGCCGGTCTGCGGAGTCATCGCGCCCTGAGCCTGCAGGGCCCTCTGCTACGATACCGCTCCCCCACTGCGATCCGGACCGAGGCCACGATGAACCTGTCCCTCCGCGAGCAGCTGCTCAAGGCCGGGCTCGTCACCGACAAGCAGGCGAAGCAGGCCGAGCGCTCCAACAGCCAGCAACGCCACCGCCAGACCAAGGGCGACACTCGCACGCCGCCGCCGCCCGAACAGCTGAAGTCGGCGCGGCAGGCGCAGGCGGCCAAGCTGCTGCGCGACGCGGAGCTGAACCGCAAGCAACGCGAGAAGGCCGAGCGCAGGGCGCGGGCTGCGGAATTGAAGCAGCTCGTGGAGCAGTTGCGGATTCCGCGTCCGGACAGCGACGACTGGTTCAATTTCGTGGACGACGGAAAGATCCATCGCGTCGCCGTGACGCCCGAACTCCGCGCCCGCATCATGTCGGGCGCCATCGCCGTCGTACGCAGCGAAGGTCACTACCACCTCGTGCCGGTCGACTCGCTCGAGCGAATCCGCGAGCGACACGCAGACGCAATCGTGCCACCGCCTGCCAGCCAGACCTCCTCGGAACCCGCGCCGGACGATCCCTACAAGGACTTCGTGGTCCCCGACGATCTCACCTGGTGAGCGGGGACATGGTGACCTTCAGTTCGGTGCTCGGCAGCCTGAGAATTGAGCGTGATGCCTCGAGCGTCGTGATACCGAAGTCCTGGGGCAACGGCCGCACGGTGTTCGGCGGCCTGCAGGTGGCGCTCAGCGTGCGGGCGATGCGAGGCGCACTCGATGCGGCGCTTGGCGTGGGCAAGGGACACCACACCGCACTGCCGCTGCGCAGCCTGCAGACGACGTTCGTAGCGCCGGTTCCGACCGGCACGCCCGTCGAGTTGCGCGCCGAGTTCCTGCGCAGCGGGCGCTCCGCTACCCATGCGCGCTGCGACGTCCGTCACGACGGCGCGCTCGCCTGCACGACGGTGGCTGTGTTCGGTGCCGCAAGGCCGTCGCGGATCCTGCTCGACATCCCGCAACCGACCCTGCAGGCAGACCCGGAGGCACTGCCGGACCTGCCCTATATCCCGGGCATCATGCCGGAGTTTCTACAGCATCTGCAGCTGCGCTGGGCCGTGGGACGCGTCCCGTACTCGGGGCACGATGAACCGCACTCGAGCATCTTCGCGCGCCTGCCGGACGATGGCTGCAATGCCGAGGATGTGCTGATCGCTCTGGCCGACTCGATCCCCACGCCCGCGCTCTCGATGCTCGACAAGCCCGCGCCCGCGACTTCGATCAACTGGATGCTCGAGTTGATCGGCGACCCCGCGCAGCTCGACCGCCACCGGTGGTCGCTGATCGGCACCGAAGTGCGCGCCGGCGCCGACGGATACCTGAGCCAGACGTCGGTGCTGTGGGGACCCGGCGGCCATGCGTTCTCGGTCAGCCACCAGAGCGTCGCGATCTTCGGCTGAGAGACCCGTCGCCGCGATCGATCAGAGCACGCGCGGCAGCGTCAGCGCGTCGACCAGCCCGCGCGCCCCATAAAGAGCCGGCAGGATGACCTCGGGCGGATGCCGTCGCCTCAGGTCGGCGACCAGTTCGGTCCCGGCGCGATAGGCTGGCAGGTACATGCGCCCGAGCAGCGGGTGACGGCCCCATGCTCCCGAGAGCTTGTCCGCGCGCTCGGCGGTGACCAGGCACTCCGCGCGCAACGCTGCCGCAACCTCCGGCTGCGGCAGCCGCTCGTGCCAGGTGAGCCAGGAGGCCTGGTTCTTGGCGTCGTCCTGCAGCAGCGCGAGCAGCACGCCGAGCTCGAGATCGCGGTCGGGCAGTTGTTCGGGCTCGGTCACGCCGTGCGCAATCAGGATCGCGTTGTTGGCGATGCCCTCGAACAGCACGCTGACTCTCGTGTTCATAGTGAGCACCGACGCCTCGAAATCCGCGAGCCCGCGCACGAACAGGTCCTGCAGGTAGGCGAAGGTGGTGACGTGGCCGGGCACCACTTCGTGGCTCACCAGCTGCTGGAACTCCGGCACCGAGATCTCGAGCGAGGCATTGAGTTCGTAGGTGGCCTCGTATTCGGGCGCACCGTCCGCGCGCCGCGCGCGACCCAGGTAGTTCATGGAGCCCGAGAACCATGCGTTCTCGATGGCGAGGAAGCGCACGTTGGCGCGCGGTACCGGCGCGAACTCGGCCGGCAGGTACGGCAGCAGATGGCGCGCCGTCAGCATGTCGTAGTAGGCGACGAACGCGTCGCCCACCGACGCGACGGACTTCGCTGGCACGCGTCGCGCTGCCCGCCACGCGCCCACTGCGGCAAGCAGCGACTCGCGGTCGTGCGAAGGGTGGCCGGCAGCTGCCAGCAGTTCCGCCACGCGCTCGCGCTTCTCCGCGGGTTGCGACGGCTCGGGCGCGCGGCCGATGATCGTGCGCACGCAGCGTTCGTACGGCACCTGCGCTCCGCGGCCGAGCAACTCCATCGCGAGGTCCCACATCACCTCGCAGCACAGCCCCAGGCCCTCCAAGTACGCGCCGCGCAGTCCGCCTGCCGAGCGGGCGCCCGCCAGCACCCGCGCAATGGCGCCACGCACGTCGACGACCGCGAAGTAGGCATCGACCGCGCCGCCGTCCGGTGCCGCACCGCCCACGCCGCCGCTGGCGCGCAGCGCAGCCGCCGTCGCGTGCGTGTAAGCGCGCGGCAGCGGTTGGTCCGAGAACCAGCTGTCGGCGATGAAGCGCCCGACGCCGGAGGGGTTCATGACGTCGCCGCCCCACAGCGTGTCGATGCCGATCAGCGCGTCGGCGATGGAATGATCGAGCGGTTCGGGCGCCATGCATTGTCTCCGTCGCGGCGGGTCGGGCCAGCGGCGTTGCGCCGGCGGGCCCGACGCAAAGCGTACTCCTTCGTAACGGCGGGCTCCGGTTACAGGCCGCCGCAAGCCGGTCGGCCGCCGGGATGTCCCATAGGTATTTCTGCAAAGCCCCTCTGCGCGCCGCGGGCTTAGCCTGAGTTTGGCTGCGGCAGCTGGGCCGTCGCTCCAACGAATGGAGACTTTCATGCGCAACCGAATGCTGCTGGTCGCAATGCTGATGACGCTGTCCGGCGGCGTCGCCCACGCCCGGGTGCAGTGGGAGGCCCTGCCCGACGCCGCGCCAGGCCCTGCCGACAACCCCACGACCGCAGCCAAGGTCGAGCTCGGCAAGATGCTGTACTTCGACCCGCGCCTGTCCTCGACCGGCACGGTGTCGTGCTTCTCCTGCCACAATGTCATGGAGGGCGGCGACGACCACATGACCACCTCCGCCGGCGTGCACGGACTGAAGGGCGGCCGCAACGCGCCCACAGTCTGGAACGCCGCGTTCCACTCGGTGCAGTTCTGGGACGGTCGCGCACCCTCCCTCGAGGAGCAGGCCAAGGGCCCGCCGGTCAACCCGATCGAGATGGGCATCCCGAACCTGGACGCGGTGATCGATCGCGTCAGGAGGATCCCTGGCTACAAGGCGCCGTTCGAGGCCGCCTTCGGGGCGGGCGAGGTGGTCACGATGGACAACGCCGCGAAAGCGATCGCCGCCTACGAGCGCACGCTGATCACTCCGGGCAGCGCCTACGACAGATACGCCAAGGGCGACAAGGCGGCACTCACAGCGCAGCAGGTGAAGGGTGCAGAGACCCTCGCCAGCGTTGGCTGCACGAGTTGCCACCAGGGCCCGGCCTTCAGCGGACCGCCGCTGCCCATGGGCACTGGCTTCTTCATGAAGTTCCCGACCTACCCGAACACGCCGTACGTGGCGAAGTACAAGCTCACCGAGGATCCGGGCCGTTACAACGCGACCAGGGACGAGGCCGACCGCGGCATGTGGCGCGTGCCGACGTTGCGCAACCTGACAAACACCGCGCCGTACATGCACAACGGCGCGGTCAAGACACTGCCCGAGGCGGTGCGCGTGATGGGCGCGACGCAGCTCGACAAGGCGCTGTCCGACGCCGAGGTGAGCGACATCGTCGCGTTCCTCGAGTCTCTGACCGGGCCGTTCCCGCAACAGACCATGCCGCGGCTGCCGCCGACGCCGGGAGACCTGCTCGAGTAGCCTCAGGGTCCGAATCTCGTCCCGAAGAAGTCGCCCGGCTTCCAGGCCGGGCGATCGGCGGCATCGCCAATCGCCAGCCCGATGCGGTAGTTGACGCTCGCGAGTCGTGCAGCCGCCGACCAGTCTATCGGGTGCGCGAGGTCGTCGCTCGGCAGGTGGTAGCGGTGCGACAGGAACTCCTCGAATCTTTTCAGACCGTCGGCGCCGTCGAGCGGCTTGATTCCGCCTATCAGGTAGATCGCGGGCACCCCGGCGCGCACGAATGCGTACTGGTCGCTGCGCACGAACACGACCTCGTCGGGCTGCGGGTCGGGCGTGAGCGTGAGACCGGCCTCGGCGACGGCAGTCTGTGCGACGGCGTCGAGGGTCGAGTGCTCGATGCCGATCGGGATCACATCGCTGGTGTCCGTGAGAAGCAGGGGCATGTCCATGTTCACGTTGGCGACCAGCGACTCTCGCGGAACGGTTGGGTGCTCCGCGAAATGACTCGCTCGAGCTTCGCGCGCGAGGCAAGGGTCACCGTGCCCGCGAGGTCGTAGCCGCGGGTGCCGGCTTCGCGACCTTCCAGCAGATCGTCAGCAAGGAAACGCACGTCGGCCTCGATGCGCCCGGCCGAGGCCGCAAGGTCCGCCGGCGGCGTTTCGGCTCGCGTCGCTGCCGTGGCGCACAAGGCTGCCAGCGCCACCACGTGCAATCCGGTCGCCCGCGGTAACCGAATGGACGTAGGCTTACCTCGTCCGGGGGGTGAGCGGGAATATTGTTTCATGGTGATTCTCCCGACCGTAGGACAGCTGGATGGCCACCGATTTCGACGCATTTCCAGACCCACCCGCCGATGCCGCGCTTAATGGGGGCGACACGATCGTGCTTGCGGGCGGTTGTTTCTGGTGCACCGAGGCGGTCTACCGTCAGCTCGATGGCGTGATCTCCGTGCGCCCCGGATATGCAGGCGGCACGGCCGCGACCGCCAACTACGAGGACGTCTGCACTGGCGCGACCGGTCACGCCGAGGCAATCGAGATCGTATTCGACCCTGCCCGCGTGCAGCTCGGCGAGATCCTCAGGATCTTCTTCGCCATCGCGCACGACCCGACACAGTTGAACCGTCAGGGCGCGGACGTCGGCACGCAATACCGCTCCGCCATTTTCTACGCCAGCGAAGCACAGAGGCAGATCGCGGCCGCCTACGTCGCCTGCATCGACGCCGCGCGCGTGTTCGATGCGCCGATTGTGACGACGCTCGAACCGCTCACGCAGTTCTTCGTCGCCGAGGCCTACCACCACGACTACGCGGCACGCAACCCGTGGCAGCCGTATGTACGCGCCGTCGTCGCGCCCAAGGTCGAGAACCTGCGTCGTACCCACGGCGACAGGCTCAAGGAGCCCGGATGAAACCCTGGGATCTCACGCCCCCCACCGCCGAGCAGCGCCGTCGCCTCGAGTCGATGCTCACTCCCGAGGAGCGCCACGTGCTGCTCGAGCACGGCACCGAGCGGGCGTTCTGTGGCGTGTTCACGGACCAGAAGCAGCCGGGCACCTACTGCTGCCGCCTTTGCGGCCTGCCGCTGTTCCGCGCCACCGAAAAATTCAACAGCGGCACTGGCTGGCCGAGCTTCACGGCGCCGTTTGCGGACGGGCACCTGAAGTACGTGAGCGATGTGAGCTACGGCATGACACGCACGGAGATCCGCTGCGCGCGGTGCGACAGTCACCAGGGGCACGTGTTCCCGGATGGCCCGCCGCCCACCGGCCGGCGCTACTGCATCAATTCGATCTCCTTGAGCTTCACGCCGGACGGCGAGCTACTGCGCGACCCGCTCGGCTTCGGCGCGCCGGATCGCTCGGACTGACCGCGTCGGTGGCAATCCAGGTCGCTTCATCGCCCGAAACGGGAAGATACCGGCATCGGCAACGCCGGCGCCGAGGCCCGTAGCAGTCAAGAGGGCGCATGCCTATGGGACTTTCCCGACGCCTCGGCTATCGTTCGCTACAGGGGGCACGCCGCAGTTCTGACCGCCTGCGGCCCGGCTCTTGCCGGCAACTGGTCGCCCAAGGTTCCTGACAGGAGACTCAAGCATGGGATTTTTCAGCAGTATTCTCGAGAAGCTCGGCATCAAGAAGGCCAAGGCCGCTCCGCCGCCGGCCCAGGTTCAGATCCCGCAGCCGGCCCCGGTTCCGGCTGCTCCGCCGCCGCCGCCGATCGAGATCCCGGTGGTGGACGTGGTGGCCCAACTTGAGCAGTACGCCGCCACCAATCCGCAGAAGCTCAACTGGAAGACCTCGATCGTCGACCTGCTGAAGCTTCTCGACATCGACAGCAGCTTCGCGGCCCGCAAGGAACTCGCCGTGGAACTTGGCTGCCCGGCCGAGTACATGGGCGACTCGGCCAAGATGAATATCTGGCTGCACAAGACGGTGCTGAAAGAGATCGCGAAGAACGGCGGCAACATCCCGCCGGAGCTGCTCGACTGATCAGCCGATCCGCGTACTTTTCCGCGCGTTGCAACGACGAGCCGGGCCCGCGAGCCCGGCTCGTCTGCTTAAGCGGTTACGCCTGCTCGCGCGTCCGGCGGCGAGCCGCACGACGCCATGCCGCGGCGTAGATGGCCGCGTTGACGACCAGCACGAAGATCCCGAGCGCGACCTGCGCTCCACGCGTCAGCCCCTCCGGGTAAAGGGCCGCGAGCAGGTAGTGCTCGATGAATCCGCCATGAAGACCCTGCTCTCCGGCGAGCCGCCGATAGTGATCCTCCAGCGGGGTCAGCGGGCAGATGCCCCCCAGCAACTCGATTCCCGCGCCCCATGCCACGACCGGCAGGTGCACCCACGCGAGCTTCGGCCGGGACAGTACCCAGAAGCCGCCGAGCACCACGAATGCGACAAAGGCCGCGTGGACGAGGAGCACCGCATCAGCGAGTAGCCGGTGGAGCACGATCCAAGTTTCCGGGCGCGACTCCGGCACCGCAAGCGTCCGCAATGCAGGCAAGACGACGGCGGTGCCCGGCCGGAGTGTCGCCGCCCGGAGCCGCGGCGCCCGCCGGGTCAGCGCGTGGTTGCCGTCACCGGCTCGGATGTCGGCAGCTCGAGCTCGCCCTTCGAACTGAACCGTACGGTGTTGAATGCGCCACCGCTCAGCTTGCCACTCATCTGGTAGGTGATCCTGTCGACGGGCTTGCCGTCGAGCACGCCCATCACCTGGCGCACCATCCTCAGCACCGAGACCGTGACCGGCACGGCGATCACGGCTTCGCCGAACGCCGGCACGGTACCGGGCTCGCTGCTCACGCCGGTGGCGAAGGTTCGGCCCTGGACCTCGAGTTCGACATACGCGCCCGTGTACTCGATCGGGGCGTCGTTTGGGTTCTGCACGCGCAGCTTGAGCAGCAGCCGCAGCTCCATGCCCTCGCCCGGCAGCGACTGCAGGCCGGCTATCGTGACCTGCAGCGGATCCGGCTGCGGCAGGCCGGCGCAGCCAGCAAAGCCGAGCATGGCGAGGGCGGCGAGGAACAGGCGTCGGCTCGGCATGAGTGACTCTGGAACATCGGCGTGATGCGAAGCAGTGTGACGCAAAGTGCCACCGCGAGGCCAGACGCGCGCGCGACGCCCACGATCGGTATCCTCCGCGCTTCCCGTCCCAATCGCCGGCGACTCCCGCCGCTTCAGCTGGTAGCGAACATGAACCGGTCGACTTGCCTGTCCGCCAGCCTCGCCCTCGCGCTCGGCGTGAGCGCCGCGGCGGCCGAGCCGCGCATCACCCGCGCGCTGCCGGTCGACGGCGGCTGGCAGCTCACGGTGGAAGGCGTTGACTCGCCCGAGGTCCGGCTCGACGGCCAACCCGTCGCCGCGACCCGCGCCGGCGATGCCTGGCAGTTCACGACCGGCGCGGCCGCACGGCGGCTCGTGGTCGGGGACGGCAAGCGTGATCTGCTCGCGCTGCGCCTTCTGCCCGACACGCCGGCCGATGCGCCCTTCAACGACTGGACCATCTACCACCTGATGCTCGCCGACTTCGCGAACGGCGCCGCGAACAACGACCGTTCCGGAATGCGCCGCTGGGTGCACTCGGGCTACTCGGGCGGCGACCTGCAGGGCGTGCTCGGAAAGGTGGACCATCTCAAGGCGCTGGGCGTGAACGCGGTGTGGCTGAGTCCGCTCTTCGCCTCCGAGACCTCGCATGGTTATGACGTGATGAACTACTACCGCGTCGGCGACGCCGTGTCCGTGCCGCGCGATCGCGAGGCCGCGATGCAGCTCTACCAGCGCACCGTGGAGGCGCTGCACGGCGCCGGCATCCGCGTGGTGCTCGACTTGCCGCTGAACCACGGCTCGGGCAGCTACGAACGCCAGGCCGGCGATCCGAAAGGCCTGAAGCCCAAGGCGACCTCGGCGCAGCAGGAGGCCGAGAAGACCTGGGATTCCTGGAATGCGGGCTTCCGGTACTGGAATTTCGCCGACGCAGGCACGCGCGAGTTCCTGCTGGACGCGAGCCGCTACTGGCTCACCGAGGGGAAGGCCGACGGCTTCCGACTCGACTACGTGCGCGGCGTGCCGCCCGACTTCTGGGCGGAGTTCTACGCCGCCATGAAGACGACCAAGCCGAACGCACTCCTGTTCGGTGAGGCCTGGCAGGACGCGGCGGCCCCCGGACCTAACGCCGACGACATCGCCACCTACTACGCTGCCGTGCCCGGCAAGGGACCGCAGTTCGACGGCCTCCTCGACTTTCCGCTGCAGATGGTGATGACCGAGGTCTTCGCGCGCGGTACCGGCGACGCGTCGGACCTCGAGCACTGGCTGCAACGTACGGCGGCGCAGTACGGTGACGCGGGCCGTCCCGTGTACTTCCTGGACAACCACGACGTGTCGCGCTTCCTCGCGTGGACCGGCGAGCGCGGCCATGAACGACTGCTCGCGGCGCTCGGCTTCATGGCCGCGCTGTCGAGCCCGATCGTGGTGTTCTACGGGACGGAGACCGGCATCAAGGGCGGGCGCGCGGCTCCCGGCTTCAACGACACGGGCCGCATCGCCATGCCCTGGAACGCGCTCGACAAGCCGCTCATGGAGCGCGTGTCGGCAATCCTGCGAACGCGCGCGGAACTGCCGGCGCTCACGCGCGGCGCACGCCTGCCGCTGCTGTCGGACGATCGCCTGCTCGTCATGCGAAAGGCGCATCCGTCGGGCGACGTGCTGGTCGCCGTGAACCTCGCCAGCGAGGAGCGGACCGTGACGCTGCCGGCCGCCGCGGCCGGATCGCGGCAGGATGCGTGGACGCCGCTGATCGGCAGCACCGCGCCGGTAGCGGCTGCGGACGGCATGCTCACCTGGAAGCTCCCCGGGCTCGCCACCAGCTGGGCGAAGTAGCGTCCGCGCCTGCGTCCGCCGCCGCAGCGATCAGGCCAGCGGCTCGAAGCGCGCGGTGAAGTGCCGCAGCTGCCGCGGCTGCGAGACGATCCGCAGCCCCTTGAGGCGCTCGCGTCTGCCAGCAACCTCCTCGAACACCTCGACCAGATAGTCAGCGTGCGACTGCGTGTACACGCGTCGCGGCATCGCGAGGCGCACGAGATCCATCTCGGCCGGAACCTCGCTGCCGTCCGGCTTGAGCCCGAACATCACCGTGCCGATCTCGCAGGACCGGATGCCGCCGCTCTCGTACAACGCGACCGCCAGCGACTGCCCCGGATACTGCAGCGGCGGGATCTGCGGCAGGAAGCGCCGCGCGTCCACGAACACCGCGTGGCCGCCGACCGGGCGCACGATCGGCACGCCGAGTGCGGTGAGTTTCTCGCCGATGTACTCGTTGGTGCGCACCCGATAGCGCAGGTACTGCTCGTCCACGATCTCCCCGAGTCCCACCGCAATGGCGTCGAGATCGCGGCCGGCGAGCCCGCCATAGGTCGGGAAGCCCTCGGTGAGGATCAGGCGGTTGCGCGCCGCGGCGGCGAGCTTCTCGTCGTTGAGCGCGAGCCAGCCGCCGATGTTGGCGAACGCGTCTTTCTTTGCGCTCATGGTCATGCCATCGGCCACGGCGAACATGTCGCGCACGATGTCCTTCACGGAGCGGCCGGATTGTCCCGGTTCGCGACACTTCACGAACCAGGCGTTCTCGGCGAACCGGCAGCCGTCGATGATCAGAGGCTTGCCGTGCCGGCGCGCGATCTCGGCCGTCGACCGGATGCTGGCGAGGCTCACGGGCTGCCCGCCGCCGGCGTTGTTCGTGACCGTGAGCATCACGATCGGTACATGCTCGCCCTGCTCGCTCAGCAGTCGCTCGAGCCGCGCGAGATCCATGTTGCCCTTGAAGGGATGCGGGCTCTCGAAGTCGTGCGCCTCGCCGATCACGAGGTCCACGGCTGTCGCGCCGGTGGCTTCGATGTTGCCGCGCGTCGTGTCGAAATGCGTGTTGGACGGGATCACCTTCCCCGGACCGCCCACTATCGAGAACAGGATCGCCTCCGCGGCGCGACCCTGGTGCGCGGGAATCACGTGGCGAAAGGGCATCAGCTCACGCACCGCAGCCTCGAAGCGATAGAACGACGGCGAACCCGCGTACGACTCGTCGCCGCGCATCACCGCGGCCCACTGCTCCGCGCTCATCGCGCTGGTGCCCGAGTCGGTGAGCAGGTCGATGATCACGTCGTCTGCGTGCAGGGCGAACAGGTTCCAGCCCGCTTTCGCCAGCAGCCCGCGTCGCTCCTCGGGTGTCGTCAGTCGGATCGGCTCGACGACCTTGATACGGAAGGGCTCGATGATGGTCTTCATTGCCCGGGAAATCCCACGATCAGGCTGATCTCGGCAGGATCGGGCTGCAGCGCCTCGAAGATGTCGGCGTCGCGGCTGCCAGGCGGGTACGGGTTGGCGCCGGCGATGGATGCCACAGCGACGAGATTGCGGCCGGTGGCCACCTCGACCGCCGCTGCCGGCAACGGCTGCGCCGACTGCGCGAGCCAGTCCGAGAAGCGCAGCACGGCGATCCGCAGCAGCGACGTCTCGGGCAGGTTCGGGTCGTCCGGCAGGTACTCCACCGATACCCAGCGGAGCGCGTCGCGCTGGCGCGACCGCGCGATGGGTCCCGTCTCGGTGACGAGTTTCAGGCGCCGCACGGGCCAGTCGTTGGGCCAGCGCAGCGTGAGCCCGCTGTGCGGGTCACGATAGTTGCACTCGCCCGTCGCCGCCCGCAGGCAGCTCAGTTCGCCGCCGTCGGGCAGCGTGCCCGCGCCCGCCGACGCGGAGATCGCGAGCGCGAGAAGCGTCGCCAACGGACCCGGTGCAGCCGCCCGGACTGGATCGACTCGCCGTGAATCACGAGTGGGCATGTTTCGCCTCCCGGGTCGCAATGCTATCGCGTCCGCCCACCGGTGTGAGGCGGCGATTTCCCAGGCCACCTTCCGCGCACGCGCAGCGTTCCCGTCTGGCCCCGGGGCCCCGGCGTCCCGCCACCGGACCGCACATAGGCGGTCCCTATAGGACCCAACGGATCAATCGATTGGTCACCACGGCCCTCGGTCCGCATCATGCGCCTCACAGATTCGGCAACAACTCCATCCGCAACGAGGAATCAGACATGAGTTCGATCATCAACACGACCGTGAAGCCCTTCAAGGCCACCGCCTACCACGACGGCGAGTTCGTCCAGGTGACGGACGAATCCGTCAAAGGCAAGTGGTCGGTGTTCTTCTTCTACCCGGCCGACTTCACTTTCGTCTGCCCGACCGAGCTCGGCGACGTCGCCGACCTCTACAAGGAATTCCAGAAGCTCGGCGTCGAGGTCTACAGCGTCTCCACGGATACGCACTTCACCCACAAGGCCTGGCACGATGCCTCGGACACGATCAAGAAGATCGAGTACCCGATGATCGGCGACCCGACCCACGCGATCAGCCGCAACTTCGGCGTGCTGATCGAGGAGGAAGGTCTGGCGCTGCGCGGCACCTTCGTGGTGGACCCGGAGGGCGTGATCAAGGTCGCAGAGATCAATGACCTCGGGATCGGCCGCGATGCCAAGGAACTGCTGCGCAAGGTACAGGCCGCCCAGTACGTGGCGGCGCACCCGGGCGAGGTCTGCCCGGCCAAGTGGACGCCGGGCGCCAAGACGCTGGCCCCGTCGCTCGACCTCGTCGGCAAGATCTGACGCCCCCTCCCGCGTCCTGACGCCCAGGACGCGGGCCTTGCCCGGGGCCCTCCTCACGGAGGGCCCCGCTCTTGAGCACCGGCCACACCATCACGAGATCAGAACATGCTCGATAAGAACCTGACGCAGCAGCTGCAGGGCTATCTCGCCCGCATTACCCAGCCGATCGAGATCGTCGCGACGCTCGACGAGTCCGACGCAGCCCGCGAAATGCATGAACTGCTCATGGAGGTCGCCTCACTGTCGAGCCTGATCACGCTCGAGATTCGAGAGGACGACGGCTCCGTACGCGCGCCCTCTTTCAGCGTGAACCGCGTCGGCTGCGACATGGGCATCCGTTTTGCGGGCATCCCGATGGGGCACGAGTTCACCTCGCTCGTGCTCGCGCTGCTGCAGGCCGGCGGTCATCCGCCCAGGGCCGATGCAGCGGTGCTCGAGCAGGTCCGGGCACTCGACGCAACCCTCGATTTCGAGGTCTACGTGTCACTCTCGTGCCAGAACTGTCCGGACGTGGTGCAGGCCATCAACCTGATGGCCGTGCTGAACCCGCGCGTACGCGCGACCATGATCGACGGCGCGCTGTTCCAGGCCGAGGTGGAGGCCAGGCAAATCATGGCCGTACCCACGCTCCACCTGAACGGCCGGCCGTTCGGCCAGGGTCGAATGAGCGTCGAAGAAATCCTCGCCAAGCTCGACCGGAACGCAGGCGCCCGCCAGGCAGAGCAGATCCGTGCCAGGGATCCTTTCGACGTGCTGGTCGTGGGCGGCGGACCGGCCGGCGCGTCGGCCGCGATCTACGCCGCTCGCAAGGGCATCCGTACCGGCGTGGCGACCGAGCGCTTCGGCGGTCAGGTGCTC
>Ga0114939_10001232_pt1 | contig 20432 bp, 14 predicted proteins | sample AshMeaCrysSpring_FD_87196 | JGI IMG/M metagenome (GOLD analysis project Ga0114939, IMG submission 87196) | Groundwater microbial communities from Big Spring, Nevada to study Microbial Dark Matter (Phase II) - Ash Meadows Crystal Spring | ecosystem: Environmental > Aquatic > Deep subsurface >...
CACCATGCGATCCGCAAGTGGCCGTGCGGGTCGGCCACGAGTTTCTTCAGCGGGCCGATCCGCAGCGACATGCCGTTGCCGAAGATGCCGGGATACGACCCGTCGAGTTCCGTGGTGATCCAGTTGCTCAACAGGATTCCGCCGCGCCAGCGGAAGGTTTTGGCGAGCCAGTTGGTGTCGCGCGTGGTGTTGCCGCAAAGGCGGAACGCCTCCTTGTCGGGCCGGAAGGGGCCGGTGGGGGAGTCGCTGGTGAAGACCATCACCGAAAACCCGAGCTGGCCCATGTAGCAGCGCGCGCCCATGCCGAGGTAATAGCAGCCGTTGATCTTCTCACAAAAACACACCTCCATCTGCTGCGGCGGCAGCCCGTCCCACTCGAACACCGGCGGCGGCACGGGCTCCCAGCGCACGCCGTCCGCGGACTTGAGCATGCCCATGCCATCCCGCGCGGGATGGCCGTGCGGCTCGCTGGTGATGTAGCCATAAAACGCTCCGTCGTCCTCCATGATGACCAGCTCGTCCCAGCGGCTGCGGTACCACCGCTTGTCGGGCCGGGTGGTGAATTCTCCGCCCATGAACTCCCAGGTTTTCAAATCGCGCGAGCGATACTGCCGCATCACGACGGGATAGTCCGCGCGGTCCGGGCCCTGGTTGAGTTCGGTGACGTAATACACAAAGGCGTCGCCCGTCCAGCGGATGCAGTATCCCGCCAGCCCGTGATCGAGCGGACAGGCAAACGCATCCGTCTCGCGCCAGTGCACCCCGTCATCGGTCTCGGCGATGGCCAGCCCCATCGGACCGTCCGGCCTGGCGTTCTTGTCGAATTTCTGGACCGCCACGACATTGACCAGCTTGTCACCGCGCACCGCGATGGAATGACTCCAGGCGGAGAAACGCTGGCCGGGGTCGAGCAGTTTCGTGGGCTGATAGAAGAGCGTGAAAGCGGCGCCGTCCGCCGGGCCGGCCGGCCGGGCGAACATCCGCTGCGGCGACAGACTGGCGAGAGCCGCGCCTGTGGCGGCGGTTTTGAGGAAAGCGCGCCGACTGCCGGCGGGCACATCGGAATTCATTTTGAGGGGCGCGGGTTGTGGACGGGTTGGCTGGCTGGCAGAGCCCGTCCGGATTCATGGCCAGGACTTGAGGAGCAGACCGTTCGCGTCTGTCAGCCTGAGATCTTTGATGCGGACGCGGCCGCCACCGGCGCAGGGATCGAGGCGCAGCGCGTGGAGCAGGTTCTTGGTTTGCAAATCGAGTGCGATTTCGTGCCACTGGCCGTCGTGCGGAACTTGGAATTCAACACTCTTGCCGGCGTTCAGCCGGGTCTTGGCATCGGTAGTGAAATGGATTTTGCCGCCGCCGCTCGCTTGGCTTCGCACGCTGAATGCGAGGCGGTAGGGCCCGGCAACTGCGAGTCCCTCGAGGCTATCGAAGGCCAGGCCCGGATCGTCACCGGCACAATCGAGCACAAGCTCGCCGTTTTCGATCTTCAGCTTGGTGCCGGTTCGCGCGCGGATGTTGGCGGACTGGTTTTTGCCGCCGGATTTTCCGCGTTCCCTGGCACCGGCCTCTCCGCGCGAGCTGGTGATGGCCCCATGCCTGCCGGAATAGTCGGACCATTCGCGGTGGCGTTGGCCGGTGGCGGTGGCGGCGACGGGAGCCGTCTCCCTGCCGCTGGCGTGGAGGACGTTGGCGGCCATGTCATGCCACCGGCGGGACATGCTCTGGAGGAGTTCGGGATGCTGTGCCGCCAGGTTGTTCAGCTCCGTGCGGTCCTCGGCGATGTTGTAGAGTTCCCATGGCTGGCTCTGGAATGAGACGAGCTTCCAATCGCCATCGCGCAGGCCGCGGTCGCTGGCGAAGAGCAGGTGGATCGGCGGGCGGTTCTTGATTTCACCTGCCGCGAGAATCGGCGCGAGCGAGATGCCCGCCAGGGACGATGGTTCGCGGCCGGGCCATGATGAGGGAATCTCCGCACCCGCAACCTCGGCCAGCGTGGGAAGCACATCGACGAGATGCGCGGGCGAGTGAACGAGGGAGCCGGGCATCGTTTTCAAGCCGGCGGGCCAATGAACGATGGCGGGCGTGGCGATGCCGCCCTCGAACTGGTTCTGTTTGTAGTAACGGAAAGGCGAGTTGCGCGCCCAGGCCCAGCCGGTGCTGTCACTCCAGGTGGTCGTCGCCAGGTAAGGTCCCGCATCCATCGGTCTGCTACCGCGGTCGTATGGGCAGGCTCCGTTGTCGGAGAAAAACATGACGAGCGTGTTGTCGAGCTCGCCTTTGGCCTCGATGTCGGCGAGCAGGCGGCCGAGTTCCTGGTCCACACGGTCGATCAGCCCCGCATAGGCGGCCATGCGGCGGGCCTCCCAGTTTCGGAGTTCGGGCGTCAGCCTGTCCCATGCCGGGATGTTGTCCGGGCGTGGCGCGGGAGCCACGTCCTTGCCGAAAAGACCGAGGGCTTTTTGTTTGGCGAGGCGAGCCGTTCGGATGGCATCCCAACCGACACCGTAGCGGCCGAGGTATTTTTTATAATCGGCCTCCAGCGGCTGGAGCGGTGCGTGCGGAGCGTTGAAGGCAATGTAAAGGAACCACGGCTTTTTCTCCGCGCGGGCTTCCGTTAGAAATTGCAGCGCATAATCGACGTTGGCGGTGGTGGTGTAGAACCCCTTCTCCGGCACCTGCCACGGTTGGCCGTTGAGGCGAAAGCTCTTGTCGCCCGCATAGTAATTCGTGGCTCCGGAGAGATGGCCGAAGTAGCGCTGGAAACCGAAATCCGCAGGCTCCTTGTCGAGATGCCATTTGCCGGTCATGGCAGTGAAGTATCCGGCCGGCTGGAGCACTTCCGGGATCGTCACCGCGCGCTTCAGGCTCTCGTCGCCGGCTTGGCGGCACCAGCGGCCGCTCAGCAGGCTGACGCGCGAGGAGTGGCATTTCGCGGTGTTGTAGAACTGGGTGAAGCGCAGGCCCTTCGCCGCGAGGCGGTCGAGATTCGGCGTGTCGATTTCCGAGCCATAGCAGCCGATGTCCGAGAAACCGAGATCGTCGGTCAGGACGAGCAGCACGTTCGGGCGCTGGGCTGCGGCAAGCGAGGGAGCGCAAATGAGAAATGAAGCGATCAAGTTGATGATGGTTTTCATGAATGATTGGTTTGAGGGCTATTTCACGTCTGAGGTTTCAATCGTCACCTGGCCGATCAAGCCCGACGGCAGCAGCGGATCGTTCTTTGTCCAATATTTGTATGTCGGCAGGCTGATGCGTCCGCTTGACCGGGGTTCACCCTTTTTGAGCCACTCCGGCCATTCCTTCAGCATCCAGCCGCGGTTCTTGTCGGTTAGCAACGGCCACGGGTCTTTCGTGTAAACCGCATCCTCCGGCAGTTGTTCGTCGCCGATCATGCGGTTCACCCAGTTGTTGGCGACGCGGACGGTCAGTTCGTTCCGGCCCGCCTTGAGCGCGTCGCCACAAGAGATGCGGTAGGGCGGAGCCCAGACATGGCCGAGCGACCTTCCGTTCAACAGCACCTCGGCGATCACTTCAACCTTCTCAAACTTGATGCTCGTTTGCGGACTCACCCCGGATATTTCGAACGCGGTCGAATACGTCGCGACGCCCGAAAAATATTTCACGCCGGGGTCGGAGTGATCCGACAGATCGGTCAGAGACGTAAGATCAATCTTCTCCGGCGCACCGAGTTTCGGCGGGAAGCTGACTTTCCACGGACCGGGCAGGGTCAGGAGATTTGAAATTTCAAATTTCAAATTTGAAATTGTCGAGTCCGCGTGCGCATTCAGGAACATGACGAACACCGCCCCGCGCTCCGGCAGGGCAAGATCCACTTCGGTCCGTCCGTCCGCGACGGAACGGCACAGAGCGGTCTGCCGCTCCAGCGTGACCGGATTCCACAGCTCGACCGCCGGGGCAACGCACCCGAACCGGGCGCTGAATTTCACCGGCTTGTCTTCCGCGCTGCACAGGAAATAGAGCGACTCCGTTCCGACCTGACGGCGCATCGGGAACACGCGGGGCGGATTCGCTCCGACCATCTGGAAATTTGGCGGAACACCCAGCTTCGCCAGCACCTCGCCGGGAGTTCCCGCCGCGAAGACGTGTTTGTGCCCGGACTGCCAGATCCGCTTCACCGCCGCCTCAACGCGCGTCTCGGCACCCTCCCCGCCAGCCAAACCAGCCGCGCCTTCGAACGGCTGGCCGATCACCGGCATACCGGCCTCGACGAGTTCCGCGATTTTTTCGGCCAGCTCCGGACTGACACGGCGGTTGCTCGAACTGATCGCCAGCAGCCGGTATCGGGTGCCGGAGGCCAGCACAAGCGCTCCGTTTTCGACGCGGACCCCATCGACGAAAAGACGCGACGGGCCGCAATGATCCGCCGCGTAGTCGTTGAACGCCCCGACCGTGCCGCTCTTGGCATCCGGGCTCGCTTCGTCCGCAAGAATCAGCAGATCAGCCACCGACTTTCCGGCTTGGAGCATTCCGCCGCAGCGGGCAACGTAGTCGTGGAACGGACGCGACAGCGGCCACCAGGTGTTGTTGCGGTTGAAATTCACGCCCCAGCGTCCGTAGGTGATTTGGGTGCCTTCGACCGCCTGATGCGCGGACGTGTGATAGACCATCCGGTTGATGCCGCCTGCGAAAGCGAGGTCTGCGTAGGGTTTCAGCGAGCGCGGGTGCAGCGACCATGCATCGGCCATCGGTTCACTGGTGAAGGCTTCCGCAGCGACCACTTCGGTGCGGCCCAGCGTATGGGCAATCATTGCATCCGATAATCCGGTCGGTGATTTGTCACACCCCGGACGGGTCCAGAACTCCGGCCAGGCTTCGTCGGCGGCATAACCGTTTTCGCGGCCGCTGAAATTGCCGGTTCCGCCCGGTTCAATGACAAGGCGCATGCCGCTCGCATTGCAGAGGCGGCGGAGTTCCCCATAATAATGATCCGCCATCAGCCGGATGAACGTGATCCGCATATCCCGGAAGAACCGGTCGGTATCGGCAGCGGACCCGACGATGCGTCCGGTGAAGGCGGGCAGCCACGGAGTGATGTCATAGCCGTGCCGATTCTGAAAGGCATCGGGAACACACGCGCTCCAGTTCTGGGAGCCCACTTCGTAGCTGTCCACCTCGCACATCAATTGTTTTGCGTCGGGCGTTTGGGCGGCGAGCGCAGCCCACTTGGCAGGATAGGTGGCGAAAAAACGTCCGAGTGCCGCCTTGTCGAATTTATCGACTTCGAGTCCGCGTCCGCCTTCCGGTGCAGGACGGTTATCGCGCTCGGTCGAAGCGTAGCCAAGCCGCAGGATCGTCCACTCGCCCGCCGGAGCGTCCCACTCCAGCGAACCGTCCGGCTTCATCTTCCCGCTCAGGTTGATGATCTCCGACGGCGCGGGATATCTGCCGGTCGTGCAAAAGGCATTCGTTGCAGCAACAGCGGGCACGCCCTTGTCTGCGCGGTACGCGGCATGCACATCGAAGTCGGGAGCCAGCGGACGGCCCCGCAGCGAAAGCCAGCCGACCGGAAAATCCGCAGGCTCACCCTTTTCCGGGCGGAGTGTGATTCTCCAAAACCGGCCCGTTGCCGGAGCAAAATTTCCGCCGCCGCAACTGATCAGCGAGCACCCATCGGACGTGAACTGCACCGAACCGGCCGCGCGGAAAGCCGCGCCGTCATCCGAAATATCGATCCCTGCGGTCATCCGCTCCCCCTTGACTGAAGCCAGCGCCAGCGCACACGCCGTGACCGGTTGCTTGAAAGCAAGCAACGCCTCGCCCTTCTTGAACCGCACAACCGTTTTCCAGTCGCCGTCGAGCAGCGCGGTTTGATCCAGTGGGTTCCCGCCGGAAGTCAGTTCGGGATTCGCCGAAACGATCAGATCGGCCTCGGCGGCGGTCTCCGGAACCGCGAGCACCGCGATGTCGCGATAGAACGGTCGATCCGGCGAGGGTTGCGGAAGCGTGACCTTGATCTTCGAGCCGCCGCGCACATGCGCCTCGGTCCATGTGAAACGCTTCATCGCGTCTTCCGGTTTGACCCACGGACCTCCACTGCTGCTCCAGCCGGGGCCATTGTGAAAACCGATTTCCAGCCCGAGCCGGGCACCCTCTTTTATTGCATGGGCGACCATCTCCCAATACTCCGACGTATCGCACACCACGCTGCCCGGCGCAATTCGCTGCTCCAGCACCATCTGCAGCGCCCCGCCCATCCCCTGCTCTTTCATCGCTTCCAGATCGGCGGTGATGCCCTCCTTGCTGACATTGCTGTCCAGCCACGCCCAATACGCGGTGGAACGCGCCTCGCCCGGCGGATTTTTGAAACGCTCCAGCAGTGTTGTCGGGGCGGTTGCCGCCCAGGTTGCGGATGGCAGCAGGGCCAATGCGCCCGCAACGAGCAGGCTGGAGGGGATGGGTTTCAGTGTGGATTTTCTTCTCATGCTGCTCCATTTGCATTCACTGTTGCAATTTCCTTGCCTCGATGGGCATTACCGGTCCGGAGAAGCCGGAGGGCAGCAGATCTTCCCTGGCGTCCCAACGTTTCCAAATCGAAAACGTGATGCATCCGGCGGGGCGCACGTCCCCCGTGTTTTTCATGGCGGCGCATTGAGGAGTTTTGCCGCGGTGTGGAAAAATGTTCCCGGCTTCGATTCCGGGCCGGTGAGGTCGGGATAGTCCGACCATGACTGCATAATGATGCGGTCGGGAAGGACTTGATTCCCTTCGAGGGCCATTTGGAAGGCGTGCAGGTTGTCAGCGGAGATCCGGTTGCGGCCGGGGTCGGTCATGCTCTTGGAAACCCGGAAGTCCGGCCCGGTGCCGCCGTCATCGTTGAAGATGATCCCCACTTCGAGTCCCCGCTTGCGGCAGGCTTGGACGGCCGCCGCGACGCGCCCGACATCAAGCTGCCGGCCCTTGTTGCGGCGGGTGTCGAACGCCGACCCGCTGTGGGAAAAATCGATGTCAAAGCCGTCGATTTTCACCCCACTGCGCGATGCCGTGGTCAGAAGCGCGTCGAGAAACTCCGTGAAGTCCCACCTTGGCAGGCGCTTGTCGGTCGTCGGATAGTCCATTCCACTTTCCCCGGTGACATGGAAGTATCCGAGGGATTCGATCACTCCCAGCTTCGCGTCCGGAAATTCCGCCTTGATCGTCAGAAAGTAATCCATCAACTCCTCCAGCAGTGCGGCGCGGTCAAAGCGGAGGTGTTCCTTTCCGGGGGGCAGCTTCACCGTCTTATGATTGAAATAGTTCTTGTCGCGATGGTTCATCGCGAGCTGATGCATGATCGCGTGATCGGTCGTGATCCGGTCCACCTTTCCGCCCGCTTCCGCCCAGCGCCGCAGGTGGATCAGTTCCTTGAGCGCCTGTTTTTCGCCCGTCCGGTCGTTGAAGTCCGCCGCGTTTTCCGGACGCAACCCGCCGGTCTCGAACTCCGCGCGGAACCCGCCATCGGACGCCATTTTCACGAAGCGGGCAAGATCCAGCCCGAACACCGGCGCCAACGCCGTCACATAGAATTTGACCGCATTCGTCATCCGGAACGTCTCCGGCCATTGAATTGGATCGGAAAACACCGTGGCAAAATCCTGTCGCAGAACCTTCGTCCCATCAGGGCTGTCGATCACCGCCCGCGGGCAGATGACCGCCTCCGGCTTGCGCGGCGGACCGGGGTGGGCGCGCCCCATCGAGGCGGGCGATGCCGGCGGCATGGCATCCGCCGCGTGAAGCGCAAGCGCGCCGGCGCAGAGCAGGCCGGTGCGGATGAGGCGATGCAGCGCTTTCATGGCAGGTTCCGATTCATCATGTCATTGCCGGTCCCGCCGGCCTTTTTTGTAGAACGGCTGCGGGGTGGCTCCGTTGGCGACGTCAGCGCTCCATTTTTCCAATTCCCTGGAGAGCCGGGCGGCGATTTCCGGTTGGCTCGCGGCGAGATCCTTCGTTTCGCCGGGATCGGCTTCGAGATCGTAGAGTTCGTTGGCGCGGATTTTCTTTTTCGGGTCGTTGACGATCACCAGCTTCCACTTGCCGTCGCGCACGGCTTTCTGACGGACGTTATCCCAGAAGAGCAGGCGGTGCGGGAGAGGTTTGCCGGTGAGGAGGGTTTCCTTGAGCGAGATGCCATCGAGCGGGCGCTCGGCCGGCATCGGCAGCGCGGCGAGATCGAGAAATGTCGGAAAGAGATCCACCGTCATGGCGGTTTGCGCCGATGTCTTGCCCGGTGTGATCGTGCCGGGCCACCAAGCGAGGAAGGGGACGCGGTGGCCGCCTTCATACATGTCCCCCTTCCCGCCGCGATAAGGTCCGGCCGAGGCGACAGGAGCCAGGTCCACGACCTGGCCATTGTCGGAGGTGAACAGAACCAGCGTCTTCTTATCGATTCCGAGTTCCCTGAGTTTGGCGGTGATCTCGCCGATCCCCTTGTCCATTTCGGTGATCATCGGCACATACTTCTCCGGCCGCACGTGCTCGGGTTTATTTGTTTTATCACCGCCATAAATCGGCGGATCGCCCGGCAGCATGTGCGGGGCGTGCGGGCAGGAATGTGCCAGATAGATGAAGAATGGGCGCTCCTTGTTCGCCTCGATGAAGTCAAGGGTGTGACGTGTGAGCAGGTGGGTGAGGTAGCCTTCCTCCGTGAATTTTTCATAGCCGCGGTTCCAATCCGGCCACCGTCTGTTCCATTTGCTGGTGTAATCCATGTGGCCTTCGAGGTAGCCGATGAACTCATCGAAACCCTGCGCCATCGGATGCGCGCCCGGATCTCCGCCCAGATGCCATTTGCCCATCAGGGCCGACTTGTAGCCCGCCTCGCGCAGGCGTTCCGGGATCAGGACTTCGTGGGGCGCCATGCCGATTCCGGCTTGGGATTTGTTTCCGACAAACAACGCGTTCTTCAAGCCGGAGCGCTGTTGGTAGCGCCCGGTCACGAGCGCCGCCCGCGTCGGCGTGCAGGCCGCGCCGTTGGAGTGGAAATCGGTCAGCACCAGGCCCTCGGAGGCGAGCTTGTCCAGCTCCGGCGTGCGGGCCTGTTTGCCGCCGTTGAAGCCCACGTCGCCCCAGCCGAGATCGTCAGCGAGGATGAGGATGATATTGGGCGGGCGAGTCCCGGCGGCGGACAAGGATGTAACGAGCGCGGCGGCGCAGACTGTCAGTGCGATGGTTTTTTTCATTCGGTGGTGTGGCGGCGGTTGTTGCCCTTGCGAACCTTGCCGACAAGGGCCGGATCGACATAGGGCGGTTGATCGAACGCGTCGGTGAGGCGGGGATCACGGGTTTGCCGGAGAACGGACATCAGACGCTCCCGCAGACGCATTTTAACCTCGGGTGGCGGGTTGTCATCCGCGAGGTTGTGCAGGCTGTCGGGATCCGGCCCGATGGCGTAGAGTTCCTCGGCGGGGCGTTTTCCGAGCGTGAGATCGAAGCATTTCTTTCCAATCGCATCGCGATTGGCGAGCAGCCAGGCTTTGGTAAGGCCGGAGTCGAGATCGCGAAACGGACCCTCATCAAGGCGTTCGTAGTCACCGGTGAGGGCGGGGTTTTCGATGTTGTAAGGCGCGCCGTTGGGCCAGCGGTCGGGTTTGAAATTGCGGATGTAAAGGTGGTCCCTGGTGCGAATGGCGCGCATTGGATAGGGCAGGTTGCCGTCACGCGCCGCATGCTGGTGGAGCTCGCGGCCGGTCACCACCCAGTCGCGCCGCGGGTCGATCCAGCCGCTTTGCGGATTGGCGAGTTGTTTGAGGAAACCGCGCCCGTCCATGTCGCCGGGCACCGGCAAGCCGGCGGCCTCCAACAGCGTGGGGCCGATGTCCATCACGCTGACGAAGTCATCCACGCGGCGGCCCGCTTTGATTCTCGCGGGCCAGCGCGCCAACAGGGGCGCCCGGACGGAAAGATCGTAGCAGTTGGTTTTTCCGCGCGGGATTCCGGGGATGCCGTTGTCGCCTGATAGAATGACGAGCGTGTCGTCCAGCTCGCCGGCTGCTTCCAGTTCCTCGAGCATCACGCCGAGCATCGCATCGGCGGCCTGCACCTCGCCGAGGTAGTCCGAGAAATCGCGCCGCACGTCATTGGCATCCGGCAGGAACTCCGGCAGCAGGCCTTTCAGCGAATCCGGCTCGATGCCCCAGAGCCGCCGCCCTGAATCCGCAAGGTAGGGACGATGGACGTTGATGGTGCCGTAGATGAAGAAAAACGGCCGGCCAGCCGGCCTGGCCTTGAGCACGCGCCGCATTTCCATGCGCGGATGATCGAGGGTTTCCGCGATGCGCCCGGCTCTCTGTTCCGTATTCTCGGCCTTGCCGACATACAGGCCGTAGCGCCGGTATTCCACTCTCGGCAGGTCTTTCTCCGCCGGAGTTTTCGCGGACTCGGTGAAGGAGATCGTCTTGAGCGACTTGCGCGCGAAGTATCCGCCTTCCCGCAGCAGGTCGGGAAACTTCGGCATGCTTGCGAACGGATCGGGCCGTCCGCTCCAATCGCCGGCCTTGCCGTTAAGGAACGCTCCACTGCCGCAGTTCCAGAAATAGCGGCCGGTGGCCAGCGACGCGCGGCACGGACCGCAGGATGAAACAGGCATGAAGGCGTTTGTGAAAACAACTCCCTCGCGGCCGATACGATCAATGTTCGGCGTTTTGACGATGTCGTTGAGCGATGGTTTCCCCGGTTGGGCGTAAATGCCGGCGTAGCGCCCCCAGTCATCGACAAAGAAGAACAGGATGTTGGGCTTTTCCACAGCGGCGGGGGCGGCCCCGATGGCTGTTAGAAAAACGAAGGGAAGCAGAGGCAGGCGCATGGCGGATTTTTCAGGGTCTGTCACACTGCCACTGCATGAAAGCCGCGTCGGCGGGGCCGTCCAGATAGCCAAGCGTGGCGAGGAACCTATCGGCTTCGGAGAGCGTGAGACGATAGGCTTCCTTGCTGCGGTTGAGGTTGAAGAAGCCGTGTCCGTGGCCGGGATGGATTTTCAGCTCGCAGCGGTTGCCCGCAGCTTCCATGCGCTGGCGGAAGCGTTCGATCGTTCCGCGGGTGTAGATCGGATCCTTGTCGCCGAACTGCACGAGCATCGGCGGCAGTCCCGGGCGGATGTGTTCCGCAGGGGAGATATCCTTCCAGAAGTCTTTGACCCATTCGAATCCGAATCCGTCCTCGCTGGTATCCAGCACCGGATTGAACAGGATCAGCGCCTTGGGATCGATGGGCACCGGGGCGTCTTCACCCGGAGTATTGAAGCCCTCGATGATTGTCGCGGCTGCCGCCACGTGCCCGCCTGCGGAGCCGCCGCCGGCGATGATCTTCGCGGGATCGATTCCCAATCGCGCGGCATGCTCGCGCACCCAGCGCAGCGCGGATTTCCCGTCCTCCACGCATTCCCTGGGCGTGGTTCCGTGCTTGGTTCCCAAGCGGTATTCGGCCGAGACGGCCACCAGGCCGCGATGCGCGAAGTATTCGCACTGCGGATAGAACGCCGCCGGCTCGCCGACCTTCCAACTTCCGCCATGGAAGAGCACCAGCGCGGGCCGTTGGTCCGCAGCGGTCCAGTCTCCGGGCTTGAAGACATGCAGCGTGAGGACGGCATCGCCCGCGCGCTTGTATTCGAGAATTTCCGGCCGCGCGCCGGTCCAAGTGGATCGGGCGGCGGCGTTTCCCGCGCGCTTCGGATTCGCAGCGCCTGTGCCCGTTTGCTTGCCGCCGGGCGTTGATGCGCCCGCAGCGGATGCGTCCCATTCCTTCCATTTGGCTTGGAGCTGGCGGGTGATGATGGGACGCCGGGCGCTGAGGTCCTTCGTTTCGCAGGGATCGGTGCGGACATTGAAAAGGCCCTGCTGTTTGCCGACACGGACGAATTTCATGTCGCCGTCGCGGATGGCGAGGTTGGTGTCGCCCATCTTCCAGAACAGCGGTTCCCGTTTGGGAAATTCGGCTTTGCCTTCCAGCCAGGTGAGCAGGTTGATGCCGTCCATCTTTTGTTCCGCTGGTGCGGCAATGCCGCTGACGGCGAGCAGCGTGGGCATCAGATCGAGCGTGCTGACGGGTTCATCCGAAACGCGGCTGGCGGGCAGGCGCGATTTCCATTGCACGAAGAACGGGACGCGGACGCCACCCTCCCAGCACTGGATTTTGCTGCCGCGCAACGGAGCGTTGCTGCCGCCGTTTTCCGCGCTGCCCTTGATGAGCGCCGCGCCGTTGTCGGACACAAAGATGACGAGCGTGTCCTCCTCCCGCCCGCTGTCGCGCAGGCTTTTCATCACGCGACCCACGGCGTCGTCGAGCGCGAGGGTCATGGCCATGTTCTTCTGACGCATCGGGTCGGTGATGTGCGCCGTCTTCTTCAAATACTCCTCCGGAACCTGGAGCGGCGTGTGGCTGGCATTGAATGCGAGGTAGATGAAGAAGGGCTTGTCGCTCTTCTGAGCGATGATGGCCGCAGCCTCATCGGCGAGCGCGAAGGTGAGGTAGTCCTTCAGCTCACCCTTTCCGCGGTCGCGCATGATCGGCCCCCACTGCTTGTCCTCGGCGTTGAAGTAGTCGTGCATGCCGCCGAGGAAGCCGTAGAAGGAATCGAACCCGCGCGCCTGCGGCTCGAAGCCCGCGCTCTCGCCGAGATGCCATTTGCCGAGCGCGGCGGTGCGATAGCCGGCGGCGTGCAGATGATCGGAGATGAGCCGGTGTTCCTTTGGCAGGCCGGTATCGGAGCCATGTTTGGGATTGCCGGCGTATGGCAGGATCTTGGAGGGATGGCGTCCCGAAAGCATGCCCGCGCGCGACGGCCCGCACACCGGAGCCGTCACGTAGCCGCTGGTGAAGCGGGTGCCACCAGCCGCGATGGCGTCTAGATTCGGCGTGGCGATTTCCTTGCAGCCGTAGCTGGAAAGATCGCCGTAGCCGATGTCGTCGCCGACGATGAGCAGGATGTTGGGACGCGCGGCTTGCGCGAAACCGCAAAGCGCGCAGAGCAGTATGAACGGGAGTTTTGTATGCATGTCAGTCGCGTTTTTTTCTTTTCTTCTTGGCCGTGGGCGGCGGGGCGGTTTTGCCCTCCATGTAGTGGTCGTAATACTGGTTCCATGCCGGGGCCATCTTGCCGTTGGCGAGTCCCGGCGGATCGAGTTCCATTGACCAGGCTTTCAGCCGCTCGCGGAGGCGTTGGGCGATTTCCGGATGCTGTGCGGCGACGTTGTGTTTCTCACCGAGATCGCTGGAGAGGTTGTAGAGATACTCGCGGTCACCGCCGCGCAGGAGTTTCCAATCGCCCTCGCGAATGGCGGCTTGCGCGATCCAGCGCCAGCAAAGCGCGTCATGCGGCGGGGTTTTGATTTCACCCTTGAGATGGGGCAGCAGATTCACTCCATCGAGATCGCCCGGTTTGACTTCGACTTTCGCGAGCGCGGCGGCGGTGGCGGCGACATCGAGGGCACTGACCGGATGCGGATAGACCTGCCCGCCGGGAATGGCGCCGGGCCACGCGATGACAAAGGGCACATGCATGCCACCCTCGGCCAGCATGCCTTTCTCGCCGTTAAGCGGATCGTTGAGACTGCCGTCCCAGCCGCCTGCATCGCCATTGAGCGGTGAATCCGCCTTGTGAATCTTGAGCGGCGCACCGTTGTCACCGATGAAGAAAATCAAGGTGCGCCCGCTGAGTCCGTGTTTTTCGAGCGTTCCGGTGATGAGGCCCACGCCGTCGTCCATGGCGGATATCATGGCCAGTGCCTGGCGGCGGCGCTCCGGCATCCCGCCGGGAAAGCGGCTGGTGTAGGACTCCGGCGCGTCGAGCGGCGTGTGCGGCGCGCGATAGGCGACGAAGAGGAAGAACGGCTGGTCCTTGTAGCGCTGGATGAGCGAGGCGGCGGCGCGGCTGCAGCCGTCGATGTGATACATTTCCGGCTCCAGATCTCCCATCGGCCGGTCCTTGCCATCAAGGCCGATGTTGGCGGAAAACGGGCGCTGGGCATTCTGCGCGAAGACGTGCCTGAAGCCATGTTTCGGGATCTCCGGCGTCGGCCCGAGATGCCATTTGCCGAACTGCGCGGTGATGTAACCCGCATTTTGCAGGCGCCCGGCGATGGTGGTCTGCTTGTTGAAGCCATCCAGCTCCGAGGCGTTGGACTCGACACCGAAGCGCGCTTGGAACCTGCCCGTCATCAAGCCGGCGCGCGACGGCACGCACTGAGGCGCGGTGCTGTAGCCGTGCATGGCACGCACGCCGCTGGCCGCGAGGGCATCAATATTCGGCGTCTTGACGTCGTTGGCCACACCCTGGCACCCGAGGTCGGCATGGCCGTGGTCGTCCGAGTAGAAGACGATGATGTTCGGTCGGCTTTCGGCGGCGGAAAGGCCGCCTGGCAGGGCGATGAGCGCGAGGCTCACAAGATGGGGTTTCATGGATTCTGTGTATGGCCGGGCGCGGGCATGCGCACACATTGGCATACGCCGGAAAATGGCCGACTTATCCGCGAATGCCAGAAATTTTGCCGGTGGGGAATTGCCTGTGGCACACAAGCCCCCGCTTGCGCGATGGCGGATGGCGCTTACCATGCGGCGCCATGCTGGAATGCAAACACGGCCGCTGCGGAGCACGGCGCAACATGAAAAGAGACGCCCGCGCCGGGATTTCCGCGCAGGAAGTCCGCGACGCCGCCGCGCGTTTTCAACTCAGCACCGGCGAATCCCTGGCGCAGGCCTCGGCATCCCGCATGCTCGCGCTGGTTTTCCTGCGCCATTTCGGCTGCACCTTCACCCGGCAGATCCTGCGCGGTTTGGAGGAGCTGCAACGCACGGCGATTTCCCACGGCGCGGAACTCGTGCTCGTCCACATGCTCGGGAATGGCGCGGAAATCCGCTACCTCGGCGGCCACGCCGAAGTCGCCCGCATCGCGGATCCGCGCTGCGAGCTCTACCGCGCCTTCGGTCTGGGGAAAGGCGGCATCCTGGAGCTCTTCGGCCCGCGCGTCTGGTGGCTGGGCTTCCTATCGATCTTCAAGGGCTGCGGCGTCGGCCACCTCGCCGGCAACGGCCTGCAAATGCCCGGTGCGTTTCTTTTCCAAGACGGCGAAATCCTGGCCTCCCAGCGCGCGCGCTCCGCCTCCGATCTGCCGGACCTGGCGGGGCTTTTCGGCGCGCTGGAACATCCTCCCGCTCCATGATACGGCCGCGCCACATGATCCGGATTTTCCTGTTAGCCGCAGCGGGCCTGCTCGCCTCATGCATCGACGGCAGGGAGGAATACTGGCTGGAGGCGGATGGCGGGGGCCGGGCGGAAATCGCCTACACCTTGCCGGCCGCAGCCGTGCAGCTCCAAGGCGGCGAATCCGCAATCCGCACAATGATCGCCGCGTTCCTGAAAGAAGCCCCCGGCATCCGCGCTGACAGCCAGCAGGTGGTGACGGAAGGGAACCAAACCCACATCCGCCTGGGTTTTGCGTTCGATTCCGCGCTCGACCTGATGGACTACTCCAAAAGCGGACGCTTGCCCGCCGCAGCCGCGCATCTCACGGGAAACGTCAGCGCCGCGATCCGCGGCACGACCCTCGATTTCAGCCGCACCATCACGCCCGCAAAAGCCCTGCCGGGTTTCTCACTGCTGCCCGCCGCACAGCTTGCGGAGCGCCGCCTCACCTACATCATGCACCTGCCTGCGGCTGCCGGATATTCCAACGCCAGCCGCGTGAAAAACTCCGGCCGCACGCTGGTGTGGGAGTTTCCGCTGAAGGCCGCTCTCCAATCTCCTCCCGTCACCCGTTTCAAGATGCCGCTGCCCATTCCATGGCATTTCGTGGCGGGCATCGCGCTGCCGATCTCGCTGGCAGGCGGCGTGGTTTTCCTCCGCCTGCGCAAGACCCGCAAAAGCCGCAATCCGATGCGGCGGAGTGATGCGGCAGAAGGAGGAACAACCGCATCGCGGGCGTGATTTCCGCAGGCCGGGCGGATTTGCCAACGGAAATCCCGCACTGGACATCGGCGCCCCGCACCGCCAAATTTCCAGCGTCTTCAACCGGGAGCGCGCCCGTCCCCCCATGTCAGTCGAGTTCAAAGATTACTATGCCATTCTCGGAGTGCCGCGCGATGCCAGCGCAGAGGACATCAAGAAGGCCTTCCGCAAACTGGCGCGCAAGCACCACCCGGACGTGGCCAGGGACAAAAAGGCGGCCGAGGAGAAATTCAAGGAAATCAACGAAGCCAACGAGGTTCTCGGCGATCCGGTGAAGCGTGCGAAATACGACCGCCTCGGCGCGGATTGGCAGCACGAGGGAGAGTTCCCGCCACCCGGCCGCGGCGCGGCGGCGCACGAGTTCAACTTCGGCGGCACCGGCTTCAGCGATTTCTTCGAGCAGTATTTCAGCGGAGCCAGCCGCTATGGTTTCCCGGGAGAAGCCCACGGCCGTCCGCGCGGCGGAACACAGCGTTTCCGCGGCGGCGATGTCGAAGGCGACATCCTTGTGACGCTGGAGGAAGCCATGCACGGCTCGGTCCGATCGATCTCGCTGCAAATGGCCGATCCGCAAACCGGCCGTGCCGAGACGCACACCTTCCAGGTCCGCATCCCGCCGGGCGTCACCAATGGCAAACGCATCCGCGTCCCCGGCCAGGGCGAACCAGGCTCCGGCGGCGGCGAGGCCGGCGACCTATACTTGCGCGTCCGCCACGCCGCCCACCCGGATTTCAGCACCCAGGGCGCGGATGTGTTCCATGAACTCGACATCGCGCCATGGGAAGCCGTGCTCGGCGCGGACGTTTCCGTGCCGACGCTCGATGGCACGGTCAAACTCCGCATCCCACCCGGCAGCGAAAACGGCCAACAACTGCGCGTCCGCGGCCGCGGCCTGCCGAAGGGAAAATCCGGCGAGCGTGGAGATTTCCACGTGATTCTCACCGTCCAGACGCCCGCGCATTCCACGGATGAAGAACGCACACTGTGGGAGAAACTCCGCGCCGTTTCCCGCTTCACCCCCCGCAGCGCATGAATCCGGACGACGATGCCGCCTATTCGCTGGAAGTTTTCGCCCGCATCAGCGGCGTGGAAACCGAAACCATTCTCCACTACCAGGAACTGGGTTTGCTCCGCCCGCTGCCGGATTCCGGCGACCATTTCGACGACGAGGCACTGCGCACCCTCCGCCGCATCGAACACCTCCGCGACACCTGCGGCGTGAACGAAACCGGCATCCGCCTGATTCTGGATCTGCTGGACGAACTGGACCGGCTGCGGGCCGCCCAATGAACCCCGCGCCGGATCGGAAAATCCCGGCTTTTCCCGGCAGGCATCACCCGCAATCCATCCACAATCAACAATTCAAAGAAGTGGTGGCTCGAGCCGGGATCGAACCAGCGACACGCGGATTTTCAATCGCTGCCGCTTTTCCTAAGTTACAGGCCTTTAAACTGTTGCGGCTGAACATATTCACCATAATCCGAATCTTCTGGTCTTATGACTGCGATAGTGCAGTAATGCGCTCGCCCCGATGAAGGGCTATGTTCATGCCGCGTCCTGCCTCCTTTGACTATCGTAAGACCTCGAAAGGCTGGCTCGTCTGTATCCCTGGAAGCGTGTCGGATACCGGCCGATTTCGCCGCAGATACTTCGAGACACGAGACAAGGCGAAGGAGGAGTGCCAACGCCTACGGGAAATCAGCAAAGGGGTGCGCACCAAGTCCGTGGACATCCCGCCAGCGTTGGCAGCGGATGCCATTAGAGCCAGCGAGCTGCTGGGCGAACACGACGTCACCCTCGCCCAAGCAGCCGCATTCTACGTGGCCCACCACGACAAACGGAGCAAGGCCCCGGTGCTATTGGGCGCATGGGAGGATGCCATCAAACACCGCGAGCATCACCGCGCTCGAACATTGGCCGACTACAAAGCCTGGAAAAAGGCACTGCCGGATTGGTTCCTCGCGATGAACACGCACGACATCGCCGCGAAGGACATCGTCAAGGCGCTCGACCAGACCACCAAGGGCCAAACGCGCTGGAAGGCTGGCCTACGCTACATTTCGGCCGTGCTGGGCGACGTGGTGAAAACCGGGGCACTCAGCGAAAATCCGGTCAAGAAGGTCCACCTCAAACGCAATAAAGAAACCGACGACGAGGTGGTCACCTACACCCCGGACGAACTCAAGGCCCTGTTTGCCGCCTGCAAGGACTACCCGAAAGGCGAAGAAGACCGTCTCTGCGCCGGCTGCGCCATCCCCTTTGCATTCATGGCTTTTGCCGGTATCCGCCCAGAGGAAATCACCAAGTTGCGCTGGGAGAACGTCTCCACCGAACTGCACAACATCCGAATCGGTGCCAAGGTCGCGAAAAAAGCCTACCGGCGGAACGTCCGCATCCATCCCACCCTCGCGGCGTGGATTGCCACAGTGCCGGAGGAAAAACGCACCGGCAGGATCGTGCCCGCCCGCTGGCGCTACAAGGCTGCCAAGGTTCGCAAAAAGGCCGGCCTCGACGGGAGGGAAAAGCAGGATGCCCTGCGGCACTCCTTCGGCTCCTATCTGCTGGCCACGGAGAACGATCTCGACTTGCTCAAGGCCGACATGGGCCATGGCCACATGGCCGTCTATTTCGAGCACTACCACAAAGCGCTAACGAAAAAGGAAGCGCTGCCCTACTGGCAGGTATTGCCTCCCGGAGTGGAGGCGGCCGGCCTCGAATCCGTCGCATGACCGGCGGCGGATCGGCAGTTCCGTCCATCAACCACTTTCGCCAATAGCCGTGGGGGTGTGTTTGCCGCCTCTCCCGGAGGTCGGGAAAATGTGAAGATTAGGCGGGGTCATGAAGACTCCCACCAAGAAACCGATTGTCGAACAAGCCCCCGAGTTTGTCGCCGCCCCCGCCATTGCCCGCCGCCTCTCGGTCACCGGAAGGTACATCCTCCAACTCGCCGAGCAAGGTCGTATCCCCTGCGTCCGGCTGGGCCGCAAATGCGTCCGTTTCAACCCCGATGCCGTCGCCGCGGCACTCGGCATCCAGTGGAAGGACTGATGGCCATGAATGCTCACACCATCACCCTGGCGGAGCTGGCGACGCGTGCGGGCGTGCATCCCCGCACAATCCGTCGCGGGGAGAGCGAGCTGGGATTAACCCGTGTGCCCTGCGCCGGCCGCACGGTCGTCTATCAGTTCTTCAGCACGAAGGATGCGCTGATGCTCGGCATCATGGCACGCTACCGCCGCGATGGCAGCATGAGGATATCTCACGTGCCCGATCCTGCACACGTGCGCTGGGAAATCACCCGCACTATCGGACCACAGGCGGAGATTTTCATCAACGGATGCCTTCTCACCTTGGCGAGGTTAGCGGAAATGTCGCTTTATCTCGGATATGAGGCCGGGATTCAAATCAACGCCCAGCGGCATCAAAAACTTGTCGGCAGCAGACATCACAGAAGGATCATCGATGCCCTGCTGCAGACACGCCTCATCAGAAAGGTTGAAGGCTACAAGAAAGGCAAGCGCTGCAACAGCTACCGCCTGACGGATGCCAGCGTCTCGCGTTTGGGCAAACACTCGCTCTGGTGGCCCAAGTTGGAAACCGCATGCCTGAAGACGATTTCAATCCACGAAATCATCCAGGATGCACTGATTCCCTTCGATGCTGCGGTCATGGACCGTCTGAAGCGTGACTCTGCGAAGTTCGTCCTTCCTCCAAATCTTGACATGGAGGCCATCGCCGTCGAGCAGGCCGGGATTGCAGTCAAGCGAGCCAAGGCGAAGCGGAAAAATGAGAATCTCTCGGAACTCAAGCTGGAGGCGATCAAAAGACGCTGCAGTATTGCCTGCTGCCACGCACGCGAGCGTTACCAAGCTGATCCGCTGTCCGTGTTCAGGATCGGCGAGCAAAGCCAGCGGATCTTCCATCCCATTGCGATGATGCCGCAGCGCCTGCGAGCCCGACTGCGCTGCCAGGGCGAAGCCGTCACCTCTCTGGACATCCGATGCTGCCAGCCCTTTCTGCTCGGCCTGCTGCTGAGGGAAAATGACGAGGCGGCACCCATTCCCGATGTCGAGTTCGACCGCTACATGGAACTCACCCGAAGCGGCAAGTTCTATGAAGCGTTGGGACGATACCTCGTCCACTCCGTTTGCCGCGATGAAATCAAGCGCCTCAGTTACCGGGACATTTTCTTCGGGAAAAGGCTCCACCACAAGTCGGACATCGTGCGAGCCTTCAGCGAACTCTTCCCAGTCATGGGCCGGTCCTTGGCCCGCCTCCGCAAAGCCGTCTCCTCGCTTGCCAGTGAACTACAGCGCCGTGAGGCACGTTTGATCTTTGGCGATGTGCTGCCGTCCCTTCAGGCGGCGTTCCCGGATACGCCGATCACCACGGTCCACGACGCAATCCTCCTGCCGAGCGGCATCGCGGCCGCCGCCAAGGCGCTAATGGCCCAAACGGTGGAGGAGGCCACCGGCAGGAGGCCAGGCATCAAGGAAGA
>Ga0114939_10001234_pt1 | contig 20412 bp, 18 predicted proteins | sample AshMeaCrysSpring_FD_87196 | JGI IMG/M metagenome (GOLD analysis project Ga0114939, IMG submission 87196) | Groundwater microbial communities from Big Spring, Nevada to study Microbial Dark Matter (Phase II) - Ash Meadows Crystal Spring | ecosystem: Environmental > Aquatic > Deep subsurface >...
ATAGCGGGTGACCGTCAGGTCGACCAATCGGCTCCGTGGCATCGTCATCGGCCGTCTCCTTTCAGCCCCCGAAGCTACCACCCCCTCCGCCCCCCGTCAACAGATTATGCCTGTCCTTTCTTGTGTTTGTGGGTGTAGGGTTAGGGGAGGGAGGCGATGAGGAGGTCGAGTTCGGCGGGAGAGATGGCCAATGGGGGCATCAGGACGACGACGTCGCCGAGCGGGCGGAGCCATACGCCTCGCTCCAGTGCACGGCGGCACCAAGCGGCCGCTCGCAGCTCCTCGCGAGGAAACGGCTGTCGGGTCTCCTTGTCTTGTACCAGTTCGATCCCGACCATCAGCCCACGTTGGCGGATCGAGCCAACCTCTGGCAGTTCCGCGAGCCGTTCCAGGCTCGCCGCGAGCCGCTCGGCCTGGCGGTTCACATGGGCCAGTAGCTGATTGCTGCCGAACAGGTCGAGCGATGCGAGCGCGGCGGCGGCCGCCAATGGATTCCCGCCAAAAGTATGCCCGTGATAGAACTGCCGCCCGGCCGTGATCGATCCAGCAAATCCCTCGAATACGGCGTGCGAAGCAAGCGTTGCTGCGATCGGCAAGTAACCTCCGCTCAATCCTTTCCCAAGGCAAAGCACGTCCGGCTCAACCGATTCCTGTTCGCACGCGAACATCGTCCCCGTGCGCCCGAAACCGACAGCTACTTCGTCCAACACGAGCAGCACGTCGTATTTCGTCGCCAGCCGCCGCATCCCCGCAAGAAACCCAGGGGGATGCATGATCATGCCTGCGGCTCCTTGAACCAGCGGTTCCATGACCACCGCTGCGATTTCCTCGGCATGTTCCGAAAGGATCCGCTCCGCCGCGCCCAGGTAATACTCCAGCGCGGCTTCCGATGTGACCCCTTCCGGCAATCGATAGGTATCGGGACAAGGGCAGCGAAAACACTCGAACAGCATTCCGCCAAACCGCTGATGAAAGAGCGGGATGCCGCCAACGCTGACACTTCCCAGAGTATCCCCGTGATAGGCCTCGCCGAGCGTCAGGAAGCGGCGCTTTTGCGGTTGTGCGGGCGAGCGCTGCTGCCAGTATTGAACACAGATCTTCAGTGCGGCCTCCACACTGCATGCGCCGTCGCTTGCAAAGAACACGTGGGCATCTGAGACGGGCGCTATCTGAGACAGACGTCGAGCCAGCTCCACGGTGACATCCGCGGCCATGCCCAACGTGGTCACGTGCGCGACGCGGCTGAGCTGCTCAACGACCGCAGCGTTGATCTGCGGGTGGTTATGGCCGTGCACGTTACACCACAGACTGCTGCATCCGTCTAACAGGCGCCTCCCGTCAATCGTCTCCAACCAGCATCCCTCGGCGCGATGGATGATCAGCGGCTCATAGGTCGCCATCTGCGTGAAGCCATGCCAGTGGTACCGCAAATCCCACGCGGCAAGCTCGGCAATCCGCTCTGGAGAAAGCGGCGTGCGCGTATCAGTTGCCAATGCCCCACCTTCCAATGCCATACGCTGCTATTCCAATCTCTCGTTGATCACTCTGACTGCATCCCGGTTTGGCTCATCGAACCCCATTCAGCGCCCGGCCCCTCGAATCATTTTTGGAAAGCACGATTCTCGAAAACGCGGTTCTCTAAAGCACTGTTCAGCCGTTTGCTCGGCGAATGCCACGACCCGATCGTGAACGGCTCAAGGCGCTGACAGCGCGAAGGCGGTCACCGGGGTTCCTGGGCCAACTCCCAACACGTCCGCAGCACTCCCCTGCACCACTGCCACTTCCAAATAGTTCGACGATCCGAATAAAGCGATCAGTTCACCGGGCGGACGGTCCCCATAGGTAGTCTGCAAGCCGGAAATCGTCCGTCCCGCAACGTGAACCTGTACGGACTCACCGGCTAGCTGCTCGCGACGGATCGTGGTCAAGAGATTCCCAAAGCGATCCGCCAGCCAAACATGCCCATGCCAGCCATCTGCTTCGGCATGCGCGATCAGACCGGGCAACTGTACCCAATCGCGAATCGTCGGCCCAAGCTCCGGAAGGAGCGTCCCTTGGGCAATTTCGGCGGCGACCGGGGCGATGATGTCCCGCCCATGAAAGGTCGCGCTGGCCGTTGCACGAAAGCGTTCCAAGTTCACCGCAATGACGCGCTGCACATGTCCACGACGCGCCAGTTCTGTGATCAGCCCGTTATCAGGAAGCACGTAATGCGCGCCGCCGATATCGGCGGCAAGGATCCGTCGCGCTGTCCCGACGCCCGGGTCCACGACCGCACAGTGGACGGTCCCCTTCGGAAACCAAGGTTGATAGTCGGCCATCATCAACGCCGCCGCACGTACATCCATCGGCGGCACATCATGTGTCAAGTCGATGACCTGCGCCGACGGGCAAAGCGTCAACAGGCGACCTTTCAGCTGTCCGACATAGGGAGCGGAGTGACCGAAGTCCGTCATCAAGGTGATTACGACCATGAATGCCCATTCTCTCGGGACTTGAACCGGCTCAAGCTAGCGGATCCATCCTATCGTGGCTCGACGACCATCGGATGGAACCACGAGGTCCCGCGGCCGAGTGACCACACAGGGACGGCATGGCGCACAGCCATCGAGCCGCGATGGGACGCATCGGCAGCAGTTTCAGTCGGGCTGCCAGCCGGCGGCGATCAAATCCAGGCAAAGCTGTCGGAAGCGCCCCGGGTTCACGTTTGGATTGAGCCGTTTCGCTTGGCCGACCAAGGCACTGATCGCCTTCTGATTGCCGCCCCGCACATCCTCGATCACCTGGGGATTCTGTGCCAGCACCTGATGGCAGAGCTGCTCCACAGCATTCTCATCCACCGTCGTGATCCCCAAGGAGCTGATCGCGTGCGCAATCCCTCCGCCTTGCTCGATCAGGAACTGATACACATCGCGGGCACGGTTATTGTCCAGAGCCCCGTCCGAAACGCGACGCAGCAGTTCACCGAGCGTTTGGGACGACAACGGCGGATCCTGCCAGGACCGCTGGTGCTCGCGAATCGCCCGCGCCACATCCTGCTGCAACCACGCGCTGGCCCGCCGTGGATCACCGCTCAGTTCGATGACCGATTCCAGGTACCCGATCGCCGCAGGGCCTTGATTGACCAGCACGTCGGCATCGTAGGGCTTGAGTCCGTATTGTGTTTCCAGCCGTCGGCGGACTGCAGCAGGCAGTTCACCGAGTGCGCTTCGCGCGGCTTCGATCGCCGCTTCTTCGATTCGGACCGCCGGCAAGTCCGGGTCCGGAAAGTAACGGTAGTCGCTCGACTCCTCTTTCTCGCGTTGCGGATAAGTGCGTTCCGCTTGATCATCCCAACCACGTGTTTGCTTCGCGGTGTCCTGCCTTGTCCCGCCAAACTGACGCCAGTGTTCGTACTGACGACCCACCTCGTATTCCAGAGCTCGCTCCACCGCGCGGAAGCTATTCATGTTCTTGATTTCAACGATCGGCGTCTCGATCAAACGATCGCCCGCCGAAACATGCAGGTTCACATTCGCATCGACACGCAAACTTCCTTCCTGCATGTTGCAGTCTGAAACATCCAGATACTGCAACAGCAGCTTCAGTTCCGTGAGAAAAGCCTTGGCGGCTGCCGGGCTGCGGAGATCAGGTCGTGTGACGATCTCCAGAAGCGGCGTCCCTGCGCGGTTCAAGTCGATCCGCGTGTCGGCCTGGCCGGATCGCTCGTCGTGCATGCTCTTCCCGGCATCTTCTTCCAGGTGTGCACGCACGATCCCGATCCGCAGCGAGCCCCCCTCCCCTGACGGATCGGTGAACTCCAGCCATCCGTCCGCTGCCAACGGCTGGTCGAACTGACTGATCTGATAGCCCTTGGGCAAGTCGGGATAGAAATACTGCTTGCGGTCCCACTTGGTCAGCGGCGGGATGACACAGTTCAGCGCAAGACCTGCCCGCATCCCGAGTTCGATCGCTCGTTGATTGATCACCGGCAATGCACCGGGCAGGCCGAGGCAAGTCGGGCAGGTCAAAGTATTGGGCGGAGCTCCGAACACCGTTCGACAACGACAGAACAATTTCGTCTCTGTGCGCAGCTGAACGTGTACCTCCAGCCCGACCACGGTGGTGAAGTCCACGCCTCAAACTCCTCGGACGTGTGGGGCAGTGCCCGCCGACGCCAATGCGGGCGGGCGGCGACGGTGCCAATCTGTCTGCCGCTGCAACGTCGCACCCACGGCGAACAACTTGTCTTCCGCCAACGGTCGAGCCTGCAGTTGAACACCGATCGGCAAGCCATTGCCGGCCGCGGGGCCAGGAATACTCAACGCGGGAATGCCGGCGAGATTCGCGCCCACCGTGAACAGATCCGCCAGATACATGGCAAGAGGATCATCGATCTTCTCACCCAGACGAAATGCGGGCGAGGGAGTCGTCGGACCCAACAGAATATCCGCCTGCGTAAAGGCTGCGGCGAAATCGTCCGCGATCAACCGTCGCACCTGCAGCGATTTGAGGTAGTAGGCGTCGTAGTAGCCGGCTGAAAGCGCATACGTCCCCAACAGAATCCGCCGACGCACTTCAACACCGAATCCAGCGCGGCGACTGTCGCAGTACATGTCGGTCAATCGTCCGCGCGAAGAGCGACTGCCCCCTTCCCCGGCACACCTGCCTGGATCATCCACAGCCCGATCGACCCGTCGCCCAAGGTGCGCGCCGTCGTAGCGGGCCAGGTTGCTGGACGCCTCGCAGGGAGCCACGACGTAGTACGTCGGAACCCAATGCCGCGCATTGGGCAAATGCACATCCACGAGCCGTCCGCCGGCCGCTTCCAATTCCCGTGCTGCCGCAATCACAGACGCCCGAACATCAGGATCCAATCCGTCGCTGTCGAGCTGTTCGCGGATCAATCCAATGCGCCAGCCCGCAATCGATGTCGAGCATGCCGCAGTCCAATCCTCCACGGGCCGATCCAGGCTCGTCGCATCACGTGAGTCATGTCCGGCGATCGCATTCAATGCGACGGCCAGGTCATTCACCTCATATCCCAACGGGCCGATCTGATCGAGACTGCTGGCGAATGCCACCAACCCGTAGCGACTGACTCGACCGTAGGTTGGCTTCAATCCCGAGATGCCACAGAACGCCGCCGGTTGACGAATCGATCCGCCCGTATCGCTGCCCAGCGCCAGCGGAACTGTGCCGCACGCCACCGCGGCCGCCGATCCACCGCTCGAACCGCCAGGCGTCCGGGAAATGTCCCATGGATTTGCGGTCTTCTGGTAAGCACTGTTCTCCGTGCTGCCCCCCATCGCGAACTCGTCCATGTTCACCTTGCCGACAATCACGGCATCCGCTGCACGGAGGCGTTTCACGATGGTCGCATCATACGGTGCGATGTAGCCTTCCAGCATCCGCGAGGCGCAGGTTGTCGGCATGTCTTGCGTACAGAGCACATCCTTAAGTGCCACAGGGATCCCGGCCAATGGCCCCAACGGCTTGCCGGCGCGGCGCTTCTGATCTACCGCGTCCGCCTGGTGCCGAGCCACATCGTGCGCCACATGCAGATAGGCTCCGATGCTCGGTTGAGATTTCTCAATCCGAACCAAAACCTCATCGACGATCTGGCGTGCGGTGACCTCACCGCGTTGCTGGGCGGCACACAGCTGGGAGATGGAATCGAGCGGGAGATCCATAAGTCGCTACCCAGGCGTTCGCATCAATCACCACACGAACCGCCGCTGATCGAACCCTTCGATCGGCAATCGCTGCGTGATTGCTCCGGCAGAGCCATCGATCATCGTCCCGCCGCAATGAAGTTACAGCACCGGCGGTACTAGAAAACACTCGTCGTCGCGCTTGGGCGCTTGCGCCAAAGCGGCCGCCCGATCCAAGGATGCCTGAGGCTCGTCGAGTTCCCAGCGATTGACCACATCCAGCGCGGTCGCGAGCGGTTCCACGCCTTCACAATCAATCGCCTGAAGCTGCTCGACGAAACCGAGGATTCGCTCCAAGTCCTGCCGGACCGCGGTCGCCTCATGCGGCTCGATTTCCAGTCTGGCAAGCAATGCCAGACGCCGCAGTTCGTCATCGTTCAGGGGCATCGGTCGCGCCTGATAGAACCTGACAGACCAAGCCGGCACACGATTTCCGACGGCGGATCCGTTACCGCCGCGGCTGCCGCTACTTCGCCGGCTTCAACGCGAACGGCTGTTGCTTCACCGACTTGCGGATCACGCCCGACTTGATGCACTTCGTGCACACGCGGACCGTCTTCGTGGCGCCGCTGGGCAGGGACACCTTTACCCGCTGGAGGTTGGGCACGAACTTTCGCTTCGTAATCCCGGTGATCTTTGTCCCGACACCGCCCAAATACTTCGCCTTGCCGCGGGTCTCCACTTGGTTCCCCACGCTGACCTTCTTCTCGCAATATTGGCAGGCGCGGGCCATGACTGATACCACCCGTAACGCGTTAAGAACGGCAACAAATCCCAAGACGCTACCCAGCCCACGCGGGCGGGTCCCAGCGAGCCTCGTAGTATAGCGGTCCCCTCTCGGTGGGCAACGCCAAATGGCCCCCTCCGCCCGAGCGCCAGGTACCGCCGCAATCCGGCCCGTCCCTTCGCTATTTCCCGGCCTCCGCGCCAATCGCTCGGCCAGACGCTCGGCGGCCTCGATCCATGAGCTTCGCGACGGCGGCCCTCCCACGCGGATCCGAGATACAAAGCGGCCGACCGATGGATCAATTTGGCTACCATAGAAGCAGCCGGTCGTGACCTTCGCCATTTCGGGTCCGCTTCCCATGACCGGCCCTCGCCCGGTGAAAATTGCACCGCTTCCCACCCCTGCCCGTCTTGGACCGTCGCGGATGACGCACCACTGCTGCCCCCCTTTTCGAGCCGCCATCGTCGGGCTTCCTCGGCAAGGCCGTCGAGGCGTCGGCGGCCGCTGCATCGCCATCGCGTTGACGTCCGTGGTGCTCCTCACGGCGTGCATCCGAGCCGAATCGGAGGCAGGCGCGCCGGCGAATCAAGACGAAGTGCGATTCAACCGTGACATCCGCCCGATTCTGGCGGAGCACTGCTGGGCATGCCACGGCCACGATGCGAATCAGCGCCAAGCCGACCTTCGCCTGGACGAACGAGCATCTGCCTTGGAGGACCACGGCAGTGGACCGGCGATTGTCCCCGGCGCCTCGGATCAAAGCGCGCTCGTCGAGCGAATCACTGCCGATGATCCTGAGTTGGTCATGCCTCCGCCCGAAACGCGGAAGCCACTCAGCGCGGACCAGATCGCCCTGTTGCAGCGTTGGATCGACCAGGGTGCCCCCTACGAGGGCCACTGGGCGTACGCACCGATACAGCGACCCGATGTTCCAAAGACTTCTCGTGAAGCGTCAACGATGGCCATTACTTCCGTGACCGGCGTGCATCCGATCGACGCGTTCGTGCAACGAGCGCTGGAAGCTCGAGGCCTGCAGCCTGCGCCGCGTGCCGACGCGCGGACCCTGGTCCGCCGGCTGTATCTCGATCTGCATGGCCTGCCCCCATCCCAGGATGCGATCACGTCGCTGGAACAAAGTAATTCGCCGGCTGCCTATCTGCGTCTGGTTGATGAGTTACTCGCCTCACCGCGGTTTGCGGAACGGATGGCGATCGCTTGGCTGGATGCCGTTCGCTATGCCGACACGACAGGGTTCCACGGTGACCAGGAAATCTCGATGTGGCCCTACCGAGACTATGTGCTTCGGGCATTCCACGAGAACAAGCCATTCGATCAGTTCACTCGTGAGCAACTGGCTGGCGACCTGTTGCCGGGAGCCACATCCGAACAAGTCGTCGCATCCGCGTTCAATCGACTGAATCGGATGAGCACCGAAGGCGGCGTGCAAGATAGAGAGTATCTGGCGAAGTATGCCGCCGACCGAGTCAGAACCATAGGCATGGTCTGGATGGGCTCTACGATGGGCTGCTGCGAGTGCCACGACCACAAATACGATCCGTTCACGATGCGCGACTTTTACTCGCTCGCTGCATTTTTCGCCGACATCCAGGAACACGGTTTCTATCCGAACGGTTTTGACCGCGGCGACTGGGGTCCACGCATCGAACTCCCGACCGCCGAGCAACAAGCCAAACGTGACGCACTCCGGGCGGAACTGGCGTCGATCGAGCAACGGTTGGCTGCGTTCCCTGATGATGAGGTCACCCTCGCCGCGCGGGATCAGTGGATTGAGCAGCAGCGAACGCTGGCCACGGCCAATCAGTTGGGCTGGCAGCCCCAGAAACCGTTGCAGGCAGCCAGTGAGCAAGGAGCAATGCTCACCGTTCAGCCGGACGGACTGATTGTCGCCAGCGGCCCGAATCCTGATCAGGACACGTACACGATCGAATTCCGTCCGGGGTCGGGCGTATGGACAGGCTTGCGGCTGTCGACGGAAACTTCGGAAGACCTTCCGGGCAATCGGGTGGGACGCGGTTGGCGGAGCTTTGCCATCACGGATGCAAGCGTCTGGTTAGCTGACGATCGTCGGCCGCCTGAGCGCGTTCTGCTCAGCACGGCCACGGCCAATCGCGATAGCGCGAGATATCCTGCCGGTGCGGCGATCGATCCTGATTCAGCGAGCGCTTGGGCAGTGGAACACGGACATTCTGGCAATCACCGGCTGACCGTGCAGTTCGCGGCACCACTCGCCACGGATGAACAGTCGGTCGTGATCGTTCGCCTGGCGCAACAGTCCTCACACCGACAGGCCACGCTGGGCCGATTTCGATTGGCCCTCAGCCGCGCGCTGCCAGTGCCGAATGAAGATGTCCCACAACAGGCATTGCTCGACGCACTGCAAGCGGTCGAACCAACCGACGAGCAACGACAACTGCTCGCGGACACTTACCGCCAGATCGACCCGCAGCGCGAACCACTTCGCACGGCGCAAGCCCGACTGCGGACCGGGTTAAGTCTGCTGGAAGGCCAGTTCGACAGCGTTCTCGTATCGAAGGCGAACGAGCCGCGAACGATGCGAGTCCTGCCGCGAGGAAACTGGATGGACGAAAGCGGCTCGGAAGTCGCGGCCAATACTCCAGAACATCTTCCCGCTCTCGGTGTCGCCGGGCGGCGCGCTACACGCTTGGATTTGGCGAACTGGCTTGTCCGCGAAGATCAACCGCTGACGGCGCGCGTGATCGCGAACCGGATGTGGCAACATTTCTTTGGAGCGGGCTTGGCCCGCGTGCCCGAAGACCTCGGCTCCCAGGGCCATTGGCCGAGTCATCCTGAGCTGTTGGATTGGCTGGCCAGCGAATTCCAGTCGCCCGAGTATGACGCCGCGGGAACGCACGGCTGGGATTTCAAACATTTGGTTCGCCAGATCGTGCTCAGCCAAACCTACCAGCAGTCATCCCAAGGATCGTCGGCTGCGGTCGAAGCGGATCCGCAAAACCTCTGGCTCAGCCGACAGGTACCCCTGCGACTGGATGCCGAAACGATCCGCGATCAAGCCCTGGCAGCCGCGGGCATGCTTCATGAGCGCTTTGGCGGGCCAAGTATCCGACCGGCTCAACCGTCGGGCCACTGGCTGCCACTGAACTATCCGAAGCGCGAATACGATCAATCTCTCGGTGAGGATCAATACGGACGAAGCCTGTACATGCACTGGCAGCGGACATTTCTTCATCCCGCGCTGGCAACGTTCGATGCCAGCACCCGAGAAGAATGCCAGGTCTCGCGGATGCCCTCCAATACGCCGCTGCAAGCGCTGGTACTGTTAAACGACCCGATCTTTGTGGAAGCCGCCCGCGGACTTGCCCAGCGAACACTGCGCGAAGGCCCCAGTGACGACGTGGGACGGATCGGTTACCTCGGCCGCCTCGTGCTGGGCCGGGACTGGACCGACGACGAACTGCCCACGTTGCAGCAACTGCTGACGGACGAACGAACGGCATTTCGCGATCAACCCGCCGACGCTCGAGCCCTCGTGTCGATCGGCGAATGGCCTCCGCTGCGTGAACAGTCGATACCAGAAATCGCTGCCTGGACCGTCGTGGCTCGCGCCGTGCTCAACCTGCATGAAACCATCACTCGCAACTGATGCTCCCGGGCGCTCCTGCGATTTCGAACAGGATTGCCACTACCCCGCAATACGCAGTAGTCCGCAGTACCGAACGTTTGCCTGCACATTTCCGGTCCCGGGCCGCCATCCTCCAGCCTTTCCGCGAAGATGATTCATCCACTTCGATTGAACGCCGTTGAAGAACGATCGCAGCTTGCCGCGGCCCGCCGCACGTTTCTCCGCGGCTCGCTGGGCGGATTGGGGCTGTATGCGCTCCATGGTCTGCTCAGTTCCACCCGTCTGCTCGGCTCCACCCGCGCCGCTGCCGAGGCCGGCCAGTCATTCGGTCTCGTTCAACCATTCCATCATCCGCCGCGCTGTCGACGCGTGATCTTTCTTTACATGGCGGGTGGTCCATCGCATCTGGAAACCTTCGATTGGAAGCCGCAGCTTGCCGCGCTCCATGGCAAGCCGATGCCCGAGTCGTTCACCGCTGGCCAGCAGTTGGCACAGTTGCAGGGTCAGGAACTGCGCTGCTTTGCGCCGCAGTACAGCTTCGCCAAGCACGGGCAATCAGGGCTTGAGATCAGTGAGCTCTTTCCGCAGATGTCGGCCATTGCCGACGATCTGTGCGTGATCCGCTCGATGTATACCGAGCAGATCAACCATGATCCCGCGCACACATTCATGAACTCGGGCGCGATCGTATCAGGGCGCCCCAGCATGGGGTCGTGGATTCTTTATGGATTAGGAGCCGAGTCGAGTGATTTGCCCGGATATGTGGTGCTTACTTCTCAAGGCCGCGGTGGACAAATGCAGCCGATTGCATCGCGGCAGTGGTCGGCCGGATTCCTTCCCAGCAAGTTTCAAGGCGTCAAGCTGAACTCGCTCGGTGATCCGGTCCATCACATCCGAACGCCGGATGGCCTGACCGCCGAAAACCAGCAGCGCTCCGTCGCCGCGATTACCACATTGAATCAGCGACAATACGAAGCCACCGAGGATCCGGAGATCCTGACGCGAATCGCCCAGTATGAGCTGGCGTTTCGCATGCAAGCGAGCATCCCGGCGCTGATGGACATGCGCGACGAATCGCGCGAGACCCTTGAGCTCTACGGGGCGAATCCGGGTGATGGCTCATTCGCGTCGAACTGTCTGCTGGCGCGGCGACTTGCCGAGCGAGGCGTACGCTTCATCCAGCTTTATCATCGAGATTGGGACCACCACGGAAACCTGAAGCCCGACATCAAGCTGAAGGCCGAGGAAACGGACCGAGCGACCGCGGGTCTGATTGCCGACCTGCAGCAGCGGGGCATGCTGGATGAGACTTTGGTGATTTGGGGTGGCGAATTCGGACGGACCCCAATGAGCCAGGGAGGCAATGGACGCGATCACCATATCAAGGGGTTCTCGATGATGCTGGCCGGTGGTGGCATCCGTGGCGGTACGACGTACGGGGCCACCGACGAACTGGGGTACGCGGCTGTGGAGAATCCGGTCAGCGTCCATGACTTCCATGCGACGATGCTGCACCTGCTGGGGATCGATCACAGGCGTCTGTCGGTCAAGTTTCAAGGCCTCGACGCACGGCTGACAGGCGTGGAACCCGCGCGTGTCCTGACCGAAATTTTGAGCTAGGTGCTCCGTGACCAATCCGCTTGCAGACCGCATGGAGCCAGAAGCGCCGGCACCAGAACCATGGGCGACGCGCTTGATCGATGATCTGGATGAGGCTGCGCGGCTGCTTCGCGACGGGGGTGTCGTCGCGTTTCCAACCGAAACGGTTTACGGACTGGGCGCTCGATTCGATGATCCCGCGGCGATTCGTCACGTATTCGCGGCCAAGCATCGGCCCGCCGACAATCCGCTGATCGTCCATCTGTCGGATGTCGACCAGCTCCCCATCGTTGCCCGGCACGTGCCCACCTCGGCCCTTGAACTGCTGCATGCCTTTGCGCCAGGACCCTTGACGGTGGTTGTGCCCCGCGGCGCCGCCGTCGATTCATTGGTCACGGCGGGCCACGACACAGTGGCGGTGCGAATTCCGGCCGAGCCGACAGCGCGCGCGTTGATCCGCGCTGTCGGAGCGCCGCTGGTCGCGCCCAGCGCCAATCGGTCTGGCCGCCCCAGTCCGACACGTTGGGAAGATGTTTGGGAGGATCTTGCAGGACGGATCGATGGGGTGCTCCGCGGCCGCATCAGCGAGTTGGGACTGGAGAGTACCGTCGTGGATTGTTCGGTCGATCCGCCGATCGTGCTGCGGCTGGGAGCCCTGCCACTGGAGGAACTGCAGCGCGTGCAGCCAGCCATTCGTCTGGCCGGCGCAATGGATTTGGCCGCCGGTCGCTCGCCCGGCCTCCGTCATCGGCATTACAGTCCGCGGGCCAAGGTCATTCCGGTCGAGGCATTCGAAGCGCTGCCTGCGACCGACGCCAGCGGGATGTGCCTTGTCCTGTCACCGCCAGCAGATCCGCATTGGAGCACCCGCTTTGCAGATGTGCGGGTGTTTTCAGGGGCCGACGAATACGCGCGGGGGCTCTATGCTGCCTTTCGTGAAGCCGACGCGCGGGGGTTGCTCCGCGTCTACTGCGTGATGCCGCCGGCTGATGGCGTCGGGAGAGCGATTCGGGATCGTCTGGCCCGCGCTTCCGAATCCGGTTGACGGGCGATCGGAACATCGAGGCACGCCAAGTCGACGAAGTTCATCGAATTTTCGTCGTGACGGATCCGAGCGTTCACGCGTTCTTGGGAAGGCCGCTCAGTTGGTGGAGCCAACACGCGGCTAGGAAGTAGGAAATGAGCACGAGCATGGTTGTCGATCGGATTGCGGTCGGCCGGTTACTGCAGCGCGGGTTCAAGTTGGCATGGGCAAGTCCCTACACGGTGCTTGGGCTGACGCTGGGACTGTTGGCGATGTTTCGTGGGGGGCGAATCCAACGTGTCGACGGAGTCTGGGAAATCGAAGGTCCCTTGATCGGCTGGATGCTCGATCGACTACCTCTGCAACATGTTGCCGCGATGACGCTTGGCCACACCGTCCTTGGGCGGTCGTCGTTCTGGTTAGAGCAGACGCGGTTGCACGAGCGCGTTCATGTGCGTCAGTACGAGCAATGGGGACCGCTGTTTCCCTGGGCCTATTTGGCTGCCAGCGCCTGGCTGCTCTGCCAAGGTCGTGACTGTTACCGCGAAAATCCCTTCGAACGCGAGGCCTATCGGATCGCACCATGACCATCCGATGGAACGGCGTGGGCGGCGGGTGTCGCGGGGAGTTGCGGCTTTGAGAGCAGGCCGATCCCAAAGCCGACGAAATCAGGCTGGGGAGGCTTTGATCGGAACCCGCCTTGGAATCACGACTTCGGCCAGTTCCAGCGCGATCTTTACCTGGTATTCCGGTGACAGATCGTTCCGCAAAAAGTCCAGGATGTCGTCGCAGACATCGAAGGGCACAATGGCTTCCAGCCGAATCTGTCCCACCGACTTCGCTGACTGATCGGCCCCGCGCACGCGGCAATCATCGATCGTCAGTTCGCTGGCACCCCGTGCAAAGAACTCGCGCTCCAGCTGATCTTCGAGTGCTTTGTCGGCCACCACGGTAATCCGCCGCATCCGCATCATTCCCCTTCGTCGCGCCGCCTGATCGTGCTGGGCAAGCGGCCGCAGCGATTCCAGCCCAATGATCTCAAAGTTCACGTCTTCAGCCGCCATGTCCTGCCGCAGTTCGTGCAACTTCTCCATCACGGTGTGATCAATCAGCTTCGTATCCGAGACATCGAGGATGACGTTCTGCCGTTCGACCAGCAGCAGATCCTCCAGTTGACGCTTGAAGGGGATCCAGTTGCTGAATACTGCCGACTCACGCGCAGTGATCAGACACGTATCTTCATTGACCTTCTGGACTTCCAGGAAAGGCTTGAACATCGATCGCAATGGCATGCCATTGATGAAGTGGATGAAGAACTTGACGGCGATGCCGATTGTGATACCGATCAGCAAATCCGTCGCCAAAGTGGCGATCAAAGTCACGACGAAGATGATCAGTTGTTCCCGGCCAATGTGATAGACATGCACGAATTCGGAAGGATGCGCCAATCGAAACCCGGTATAGACGAGCATGGCCGCGAGTGCTGCCAGCGGAATCATGTGCAGAACGCCGGGGATCAGCGAAACACACAGCAACAGAAATACGCCATGCCACATATCCGCGAAGCGGGTGCGGGCTCCATTATCGATATTTGCCTTGCTTCGAACGATTTCCGAGATCATCGGCAGTCCGCCGACCATGGCCGAGCAGAGGTTGGCAATGCCCACAGCCAGACAGTCTCGATCCATGTTCGACTTGCGCTTCCACGGATCCAGCGTGTCGACTGCCTTGGCACTCAGGATCGACTCCAGCGTCCCGATGATGAAGAACATCGCGACCCATTTCCAAGCTTTGGGCTCAGCCAGCGCCTCGAAACGAGGCAGCGTGAGTTCCTTGAACATGCCGAACACTTGTTTTGGCATCGAGACGAGAAACTGCTCGCCGAGCTGATACTCGTGACCCTGCAGCTGGTAGGAATGTTCATGGAGCAGATTGAATCCGATCCCCATCACGATCGAGACCACGAGCACCACGAGCTGCGGAGGAATCTTGCTGGCGCCGGGAATGCGTTTGCGGAGCGCGGGCCAGGTGAAAATCAGTAACAAGCTGACGATGCCGATGCAGGCAATCGCGGGATTCGCTTCACGAATGTATTGCGGAATATGGGCCAGCAGATGGAGCGGTTCACCCTTCGCAGTGACACCCAGCGCCACAGGGATTTGCTTGGCGATGATGATCACGCCGATCGCAGCCAACATTCCGTGAATGGCTGCCTTGGGAAAGAACTCGCCCAGAATTCCGGCTCTCAGCACGCTGCAGATGATTTGCAGGACGGCTGCCGCGACGCCGACAGCCAGTGCGGAGCGATAAGCGATCGCATCGGCTTCCGAGAAGCCATCGATCATCCCATCGCCCCCGAAATCCGCGATGCATCCGATGGCGATGACGATCAAGCCGGCAGCCGGGCCCTTGATCGTCAGTTCCGAGTTGCTGATGAAAGTCGTGAGGATGCTGCCGATGATCGCTGTAAACAGACCAGCCAGAGGCGGGTAACCGCTGGCCAGCGAAATGCCCAAGCACAGCGGCAGCGCGATCAGAAACACCATGAAGCCTGCAAGCACATCATGGCGGAGGTAGCGTCTGAATCCGTCTGCATTGCCGCGCGGCACCTCGCCGCCCGGCAGGGGTGATTTGGATTCGTTGGCCGACGCAGCGTGAGAGGAAGCCATGGACAATGCACCCCTGTTCAAATGGGCCTTGCGTGCCGCTGTCGATGCGTACTCCGCGGCGTTCTTCAACTTGCGGCCGAGCGTGTCGGCGGAGTTCGCGATGGGGCTCTGCGGTCGAGTGTCAGCCTTCGCTTGCTGCGAACCCGCGGGACCATGCCGCGCTAAAGGGCAAACGAGACGGCTTCTGAATTGTTGTAGGAGAGGATCGGCAGAACCGGAAGTTCAGACCAGGGTTACATTTCCGTAAGCGATCCCAACCGGCAAATCGTCCCCCGTCAATTCCCAGGCTATTCCGCACCAATCCGTCTCGTCGTGGCAACTCGGTGCACCCAGTCGCCACGTCGCCCTTTGCTCCGGCCATCAGCTCCACCGGCTCAGCCTGCGCTCCCGATTTCGCGGCACGTAGAATGGGAAGGGACCGAGGAGGCAGTAACGGCGAGCGCTGAGAGGCTGTCTGCTTCATTCGGATTCTCCCTGAGGCACCGCCGACCATCTTTCACTGCCCTCTGGGTTGCCATGAAGTTGTTGCTGGTAGAAGACGACCCGAGTATCGGCCGAGCCGTACACCGCGGTCTGCTCGAAGCCGGTCACCGGTGTCACTGGGTGACCAGTGGTGGCGAAGCACGGCATCAACTGAAAGAGGATCCGCCTCAAGCGATCGTTCTGGACCTGATGCTGCCGGACTGCTCCGGCGTGGACCTGTTGAAGGACCTGCGAGCGGCCGGCGACCAGACACCGATTCTGATCCTCACGGCGCTCGGTTCGGTGGAGCAGCGGGTGGCTGGATTGGAAGCGGGCGCGGATGACTACTTGACCAAGCCTTTCGAGTTCATCGAGTTGTTGGCACGCCTGTCGGCCATTGCGCGGCGATCTCAGAAAGCCGGTCCTGCCAGTAGTCGACTTGAGATCGGTCCGCTCGTGCTGGATCTGGCGCTGCGCCGCGTTCAGCGGGAGGGGCAGGAAATCGCCCTGACACCGACGGAGTTCAGCCTGCTGGAATTCCTCGCGCGCTTCCCCGACCAGGTTGTCAGCCGCAGGATGCTGTGCGAGCACTTATGGGATGCCTCGTGGGAGGGCGTGACGAATGTAATTGAAGTCCACATGACACGCCTTCGGTCGAAATTGGATCGGCCCTTTGCGACGCCGTTGATCGGCACGGTTCGCGGCCAAGGCTATCGGTTCCAGGTACCGGACGAGAAAGCACCGGAACCTCCAGCCGCTCGTTCCCCCACGGCCACTGAGGCGAATTGAACGCGAGATGGTCTGGCCGAAACTGACCGATCTGTGGCGTTGGCAGTCGGACATTCGTCGGACCTGTCGGTCGCTGAAATTTCGCCTGGTCTTGTGGAATACGGCGGTCGTCGCCTGTGTCGCGCTGAGCATTCTTCTGTTGGTGAACGGCGGATTGTCCATCGTCCTCGAGCGGGCGCTGGCTCAGGTACTGCAAGAGGATGCTCGCGAAATCGGCGTGAACTTGCAGACGGAAGGTTGGAATCCCGCCACTTACGGAGAGGAACTGCATCGCAAGGCCGCCGTCCACCGCCAGGAACAGTGGTTTGCTGAGCTGCTCGACGAGAGCGGTCGACGGGTTTGGTCAACCCGCGGCGCCCCGGCGGCGGATCAGGTTGGCAGTTCTGCATTCCGTACCCAGGAACAATCACTGAGCCCTTCGAGCGCGGGCGTTCATAGGGTGCGCGTGGGGGCCTCCTACGCACCGTTGCAGGCTCAGCAGCAGACACTCAGTCGATGGGCGCTCTTTCTGGCATTGTTGGCAATGGTGGCGGCGCCTGCCGGCGGCTACTGGCTAGCCAGTATGGCAACCCAGCCGTTTGCGCAAGCCATCGACACGGCACGTCGCCTCCGCCCAGGACACCTGCAAGATCGTCTTCCGGTTCGTGGAACCGAAGATGAACTGGATCGCCTCAGCCGAACCGTTAATGGATTGCTGGACCGGTTGGCAGTCGACGTCCGTCAACGGCAAGACCTGCTTGCCAACTCGGCTCATGAACTGCGCAGCCCGCTGGCTGCGATTCGCACGACGGCCGAGGTCGCTCTGGCTACTCCGCGGGCTGCAGTAGATTATCAGCAAGCATTGCAGGATGTTGTTGAACAATCAGCTCGACTGCAGAACCTCGTAAATCAGCTTTTGCTGATTGCCGAAGCAGAGGCGGATCTGAAGAACGTGCATCGTGAGATCGTCGATGTTCAGCGTCTGACGCAGACAGTCGTGGAGATGATGCAACCACTGGCCGACGTCCGGCAGATCGACCTGGCGAGCCGGTGGGAGCCCGCGCACGTTCAGGGCAATCCCGCTCACCTGCAGGCGCTGCTGGTGAACCTGCTGGACAACGCCCTGAAATTCACTCCCACCCATGGGCGAATTGCGATTCGCCTGGAGGTCGATCCGGGGTGCGAACAGGTCGTGTGGGAGATTGCCGATACGGGACCCGGGATCGCGGAGAGTGATTTGCCGCGGGTGGGCCAGAGGTTCTTTCGCGGCGGCTCGGCGGAGAGCCGCCGCGCGATTCCTGGAACGGGATTGGGACTGGCGATCTGTCGTTCGATCGCAGAGTCCCACGGGGGCGAACTGAAGATCATCAGCAAGCCCGGCGAAGGCACTCGGGTGCTTGTCCACCTGCCCGCCGTTGATCCCCAAACTCGAGCCGATTACAGCGGCTCATCCGCCGGATCCGCCGGGACCTTCACATAGCCCAGGGCACGGATCACTTCCAGGACCTCGCTGCAAGTCGGAAACATCCGACCGCTGGCACGCTTATAGGCATCCATGGCGTGCATGAACTCGATTTCGTCGGCCGAATAGTCTCGCTCGCACGTCGTCGGATCGATCTGGCGTCGTCGCTGCTTCTTGCGACGCTCGGGAAGCACCGTCGTCGGAGTCGTCGCTGAGCCACCCGCGTCTGTGCGGCGATCGGCTCGGCGGCGGTCAATCGTAATGATGTGCGACGGAAACGCGGCATCCGATCTAGTCACGACGGCGGCTCCTGCGGTTCGGTGGTAACGAATGAACGGATCAGGGAACCCGGATCGTCCGGGCAATAATTCGCCACCGAAACATAGATTGCCGTTTGCCGAAAGGCGGAGGATTGTAGGTCGCATGCGGCTCAGGAAAAACGTGCCGCGCGCGGTTGTAAGGGCTGGACGGGTCGTACGGTAACGGGGGGGCTGGTTGGGCCGCTGCGTTGGATGCAAACCGCCGGCGGCCCCGTTGTTGGCGACCGGCGTCGGGTTCACGGTCCCTGGCCCTCCCACTACGATGGAACCGGTCAAGGAAGAATTTTGCATCCTCGGTGGTATCGGAACGCATGCCCAGAACGAAACCGTCCACATCCCCAGCGGCTCAGGCCGGTTCGTCCGCCGCCCCCTCCGCCGCGACGCCCAAAAAGGTGTTGATCGTCGACGACGATCTGGAGATCGGCGATTCGATCCGGTACGCCTTGGAAGGCCAAGGGCTGCAGGTCGCGGTCGCCCGCGACGGGAATCAGGGAATCGCGTTGGCCGAGCGCGAACAGCCGAATCTCGTGATCCTGGACATGATGATGCCCAAGCGGAGCGGATTCCTGGTACTGGAACGATTGCGCCGGATCTGGGAAGAACCAGTGCCTGTGATCATGATCACCGCCAACGAAGGGGCTCGACATCGGGCCTATGCCGAGCTGCTGGGGGTTTCGGAATATATCCACAAACCATTTGCCATGGACCGGCTGCTGACGACCGTCAAAAGGCTGCTGGGAGGATGACGAACGTCGATCCTGCGGTCGTGTCGAGTCGATGGCCCGTCGATCGGATCGTGCCGACCGTGGTGCTGTTGGCCGCTTTGATCGCGGGGAGTGGCGTGGCGATCGGCGCGTTTGGCGCGCACGGCTTGCAATCCTGGCTGGAATCCCGCCTCCCTGACGCAGCGAACGTCGAACTGCGGGAACGGCGGTTGGCGCAATTCGAAACAGGGGTTCGCTACCAGTTGTTTCATGGGCTCGCCCTGTTGGGTCTTGCCGCGATTGCGCCCGGCTTTTCCCCGCGGGCAGTCCGCAGTGTGAGCCGCTGGTGGCTGGCAGGTTGCCTGATTTTCAGCGGATCGTTGTACCTGCTGGTGCTTTCGAATCAGCCACGGTGGGGCGCTGTGACCCCTATCGGCGGTGTGTGTTCGATTGTCGGTTGGGCATTGCTTGCTTGGCACGGATGGCGGGCTCGAGCATCGTAACCGAAGATCCTGATCCGATGCATTGCAAGGTTCGATGAAAGCGATGGACGGCGGCGGGCGCTATGATAGCAAGTGCACTCTGAGGGCTGATTGGCAGCATGACGGGAGCGAGCCGTGCGACTTCGGGAGCCTCCACTGGATCAGACTGCAGCTGGCGTCGCCACTGGCAGGGCGAGACGGCGAAAACTTATCCTCCGTCAAGAATCGCGCGGCGCTTGGCTTGTTTCGCGCGAGCATCTGAGACGCTCAAGCAGGTCCTGCCGAGTGGCGGCCTGCGCACGGATGGTCGTTGGCGGAGGTCCATTTTCTTTGCACGAGCCCGAGGCCTCTTTGATACCGCCTGCGCGATGACAGGCTCGGATGCAAGGTGCCGATGGGTGAGATCACCCACCGTCAGATGCCAGCACCCGAGAACATTCCTTAGCGCCTATCCCAAAACTCCGGCTTCGGAGTAACAAATAGACGCGCAGGCGAACTGTAGCATCGCCTCGTTGTTCGGCACCTTCTTTTCCCACCGGATCAAGATCCGCCGGAACCGATTCATCCAAGAATGCGTGCGTTCGCAGACCCACCGGCCTGCACGATATTTGGGTGTCTTGGCGCGCAAGGTCCGCTTCTGACCACGACTGGAAATGTGCGGGAGGTATCCAAGTTTCGCGACCGTTGGGCGAACGTCTTGATAGTCGTAACCTTTATCCATGCACAGGTGCTGCGTCACCTCTTGCGTTGGTGGTGACGGAAGAGGCATCGACCGCAACGTTTCTGCTACCAGCCAATTATCGTGCGTATTGGCGGCGGAGACGGCCAGTCCAATCGGCACTCCCTGTCCGTCGGTCAACAGGCTGCGCTTGGTCCCGCG
>Ga0114939_10001235_pt1 | contig 20411 bp, 16 predicted proteins | sample AshMeaCrysSpring_FD_87196 | JGI IMG/M metagenome (GOLD analysis project Ga0114939, IMG submission 87196) | Groundwater microbial communities from Big Spring, Nevada to study Microbial Dark Matter (Phase II) - Ash Meadows Crystal Spring | ecosystem: Environmental > Aquatic > Deep subsurface >...
GACCTTTGCGGGTCGGCCCGGCCTCTACCTAGAGGATCTGTTCGTGCGCCCGGCGTTCCGCGGTCGTGGCTACGGCGAGGCCTTGCTGCGCCACCTCGCGCGCATCGCGCTCGACCGCGGCTGCGCGCGCTTCGAATGGGCCGTGCTCGACTGGAACGAACCGGCGCTGGCTTTCTATCGCAAGCTGGGCGCGGTGCCGATGGACGAATGGACGGTGCAACGGGTGAGCGGCGAGGCGCTGGTCGCGCTGGCCAGCGGCGGAGGCAAGTCATGACGCACGAGCGGATCAACTATGCGACGGGCACGCCCTGGGAGCCGGTGGTCGGGTACTCGCGCGCGGTGCGCATTGGGCCGATGGTATTCGTGTCCGGCACGACGGCGACCGGGCCCGACGGCCGGATCGTCGGCGGCGACGATGCAGGCGCACAGACCCGCCAGGTGCTCGCCAACATTCAGCGCGCGCTCGAACGCGCCGGCGCCCGGCTCGAGGACGTGGTGCGCACCCGCGTTTACGTGCGCGACATCTCGCAGTGGGAGGCGATCGGCCGCGCGCACGGTGAGGTGTTCGGCGCGATCCGGCCCGCTTCGGCGATGGTCGAGGTGAGCGGCCTGGTCGACCCGGCCATGCTGGTCGAGATCGAGGCGGACGCGTACATCACGTCCGGCGGATGAATCTGCGCGCGGTCTGCGGCCGATCTGGTGGGCATGCCGCAAGGAGACGCAAGATGACGATGAGCAGGACCGTTGGCGCAGCCTGCCTGCTGCCGGCCGTCGCCTGGCTGGCCGGCTGCACCAGCGCGCCGACAATTCCAGTGGCGAAAGACGTCGACCTCGACCGCTTCATGGGCGACTGGTACGTCATCGCCAATATCCCGACGCGCTTCGAGGTCGGCGCGCACAACGCGGTCGAGTCCTACAAGCGCGATCCCCGCGACGGCAGCATCGCCACCACGTTCACCTTCCGCGACGGCAGTTTCGACGGCGAGCAGAAGGTGATGCGCCCGCGCGGCTTCGTGCGGCCCAACACCGGCAATGCGGTGTGGGGCATGCAGTTCGTCTGGCCGATCAAGGCTGAGTACCTGATCGCGTACGTCGATCCGGCCTACACGCAGACGATCATCGCGCGCAGCGCCCTCGACTATGTCTGGGTCATGGCGCGCACGCCGACGCTGCCCGAAGCCGACTACAAGGCGCTCGAGCGCCGGGCGCAAGAATTAGGCTACGATCTGTCGAAGCTGCAGAAGGTGCCGCAGCGCTGGCCCTGAACCTGGAGAACGGCAAACCATGAGCCCAGACAACCACGAGAGCCGCCGCGCGGATGCGCGCCGGCAGGTGACCCGATCGAAGTCGGCACGCCGCACGCTGGGTTCAGCCATGGTGTTGCTCGGTGCATTTGCCGTCGTGACGGCGGTACCAGCTGCAGACTCCGCAGCCTCCGCGGCCAAGCCGGCGCCACCCGACGCCGCGCCTGCGGCTGCGAAGATGGCGCCGATCAGCCAGGAGCAACTGCTCGAGCGCCAGGCGAAGCATCCCGCTCACCTGTTCGTGCTCGACGTGCGCTCACCCGAGGAATTCAAAGAAGGTCAGGTGCCCGGCGCGGTCAACATTCCGTATGACCAGATGGCTGCGCGGATGGCCGAGGTGCCGAAGGACAAGGACGTGGTGCTGTATTGCCGGTCGGGCCGGCGCGCGAGCATCGCGGCGGAGGTGCTGGCCGCGAACGGCTACACGCGGCTGTCGCACCTCGAGGGCGACATGCCGGCGTGGCTGGAGCAAGGCCGGCCGGTGGAGAAGCCATAGCTCCAGAGGCCGCTACGCCCCCGGCGCTTCATACTCCTGCAGCCCGACGACCAGCATCCCCGGCCCGCCGTGCGCGCCCAGCGCGCTGCCGATCGCGACCAGCTTCGCAAAGCTCACGTTCGGCAAACTCAGCTCCCGCAATAGCCACTGTCCATCTGCCTCGCAATTCGCGTGGCCGACAATCAGCCGGTAATTCACGTCGTCGCGCATGCGGCGTCGCACCCAGCGGGCGAATTGCGCCTTCAGGTCGTGGCGACCGAACAGCACGCCGCCCGCGGTCACTCGCCCGTCAGGAGCGTTGTGCAGGATCGGCATCACCCGCAGCACGTCCGCGACGCGCTTGACCCAGCGCGGCACGCGCCCGCCGCGCACCGCATACTCCAGAGAGCCAGGAATGCCGAACGCACGGGTCTTCGGCAGGATCGCGCGCGTCGCTGCGACGATGCGCTCTGCGTCATAACCGGCCACGGCGCACTCGGCCGCGTACATCGCAACCAGTCCCTGGCCCGCCGACACGTTGCCGCTGTCGATCACCGTGACCTTGCCGTGCGTGGCCGTGCGCGCCGCCGCCGACTGCGCGGACGCACACGTCCCGCTCGCCTTGCTGGTCAGGTTGATCGAGACGACTGCGTTGTGATGCGAGCCCAGGAACTCGAACTGGCGCCGGAAATCGCCCGGCGGCGGCTGCGACGTCTTCGGCGCCACGCTGCCGCGCTCGATTTCGTCGTAAAACTCCTTCGCGCTGATGCCCACCTTGTCGAGGAAGCTGCGCTCGCCGAAGTGCACGCGCACCGGGACCATGTGGATGTCGAGGCGGTCGAGGTCGTCCTCCGGAATATCGGCGGCGCTGTCGGTCGCGATCGCCACTCGTCGATCGAGCGAGTGCGCCGTGTGCTGCTGCCGCTGCATGTCGTCGGCTTTCTCGCCGGCGACCGCACCGAACTCCGCGGCGATGCGGAACACTTCCGCCGGATCGTTGACGTGGATGTGCACACGCGCCTTGTGCTGCAGTCCGGCCACGACGAGGCTGCCGCCGACCACGGACAGGCGCTCGCGCAGATGGCGCAAATCGACGCGCTCGCCGCTCACCACGCATTCGGTGCAGTAGCGGTAGGTCAGGTCCTCGTCGCCGCTGCCGGCCGTCGCTTCGCCGGCGGCATTGGCAACGTCGATCGTCGCGGCGGCAGCAGGCTCCGCATCGTCTCCGCTCGCGAGATAATCCGCCACGCCCTGGATCAGTTCGACGAAGCCCTGCGCGCCGGCGTCGACGACGTTGGCCTTGCGCAGCACCTCGAGCTGGAACTGGGTCTGCTCGAGCGCTGCGTGCGCCGCGGCGACGCCTTGTTGCATGATCGCCAGCAGATCGCCGGGGCCGTCCCTGCGTGCCCGCTGCACGGCCTGCGCGAAGGCCGTCAGTACGCTAAGTATCGTGCCTTCGCGCGGCTCGCTGAGGCTTTCGCGCGCGTAATCGGCGCCGCCGCCGACGCCTGCGGCGAAATCGGCTGGGGCGATCGCCTGCAGGTGCCCCACGCGATCGCCGAGCCCGAGAAAGAACTGCGCGAGGATCGCACCCGAATTGCCGCGCGCGCCGTCGAGTGCCGCGTCGGCGACCCGCGTCAGCGTCTTGCCCGCGTGCGTGTCGTGCCACTTGCGCAGCGCGCCCAGCACCGCGCTCACGGTCAGCGCGAGGTTGGTGCCCGTGTCGCCGTCGGGCACCGGGAACACGTTGATCTTGTTCAGATGTTCCTGCCGCGACAGCACGCGCAGGATGCCCGCCTGCAAGGCGAAGTTGAGGCGCAGCCCGTCGAGACTCTCGGCGGCGACCGGAATCGCACTCACTGCGATCACTCCCCCATCACGCAGTTCAGTTATTCGCCAGTTTGAAGCGGTTGCCGCGGAAATTCAGCACCGCGCCGTCCGCCGTGATCTGCTCTATCAACGGGCCTTCCGCCAGCGTCTCGCCTTCGCGGTACTTGCGCGAATTGACGAAGATGAAGCGCTGCTGCGGCTGCGCGCCGTAGACGTGCAGGTCGAGGTGCAGCGCCGGCAGGCTGCCCCGCGCGGTCAACTCGTCGGCGTCCGGGAGCGGGTCGCGAGCCGGGGCGGTGGCAGGCGGGAGTACTGTCTGCACAGTCGGTTGTTCCACGGCGGGCGGCACAGACGGCGCGTCCTCGGCCGCAGGGATCGGCGCGTAGACGACAGAACCGCGCTTCGTGCCGCCATTCCTCACCACGGCAGGCGGCCCCGCGGGTACGGCGGAGGCGGCTGCCTGCAGGACAGGGTCCGCACCGCCCACTTCATCCGCCAGCGGATTGCGACCAACAGGCTCGCTCGCAACGGGGCGCGGCGCGGGCGGCGTCGCGCTTTGCGTGACGGCCGGCGATTGCGCCGGCACTGGCGTCAGCGTCGGGTTCGCGGCGGGTGCCGCTGCCATGGTGTCGGCCGAAGCACCTGCCGTGGTGCTCGCGGACGGAGCGGCTATCGCGTCCTGCTGCTGTGCGCGTCGCAACAGCAGCACGCCGACCGCGGTCAGGTTCACGACCAGCAGCGAGATCGCGGCCGTGGCCCACACATTGGTCTTCGGCTTCGCCGTCGCCACGGGGACTTCGGCGAGGCCAGGCCCGGTCTGGCGCTGGCGCTGGTGCTCCGACTTGCGCAGGGCGTCGAGGATGAATGACACGGCTCAGCCTCCCGCACGCTCGGCCGTCTCGCCCAGCGTGGGCGAACCGGATGGGTTGAGCACCGTGTCGAGCACGATCTGCGTCTGCACGCCCGCCACGCCGTCGGCATTCAGCCGGTGCGTGCGCTGGAAGTCCTGCACCAGCCGAGTGAGGTCTTCGTCGTAGAAATCGCTGGCGGGCCGCGCCTCGGGCAGGCCTTGCGCCGCGCGCATGTTTTCGCGCAGCCAGCGCACTTCCGCCCCGCGCATGCCGGGTCCGAGCGACTTCGCCACCGCGAGCGGCGGCCGCCACAACAGCAGGAAATCGCCGAACCAGTAGCGCGAGATCGTCGCGATCGGCACCGACTGCCGCACGCCGCCGAGTTCGATCGTTGCGGCCTCGTCGTTCAGACCCACGAGCACGACCTGGTGCGTGCCGCCGACGTCGTCGGTCAGCGTGAGCACGGCGGGGCGATTCAACGTGCGCAGCTGTGCCCATGACCCCTTCTGGAACAGGCACTCGAGGCCCTGTGCGGTAGCCTGTTCGCAGCCGCGGCCGCGATTCGGCGCATAGCCGATCTTCCACTGCGCGAACAATCCGGCGAGCGCCGCTTCGGTCGTCGTGCCGTTGGCATGCTGTGCGAGCAGGGCGTCGAGACGTGGCGCGGATGGCGGGGCGGGTGCCGGCGCCGGCGTAGCTGGCTCGACGCTGGCCAGCGCCGCGGGTCCGGTCGTCGCGGTCGCTGCCTGTGGCGCGGGATCGCGCGAGCCCAGCAGCGACCACGCGCCAAACGCGATCAACGCGAGTGCCGCGGCGATCGCACCGCCGGTCGCCCAGCGCAGCCACGGTGCGGGAATCGGCCGGCCGTAGACCTCGGACGCCGCCTGCCGGATATACGACGCGCCGACGCGATGATCCTCGCGCGTGAAGGCTCCGAGCAGCGCACGATCGCAAACCACGTTGATCACGCGCGGGATGCCGTTGCTCAGGCGATGCACTTCGCGCAGCGCACCCGGCGTGAAGGCTTCAGCGGTTGCACCCGCCACGCGCATGCGGTGCTTCACGTAGCCGCTCGTCTCATCAGGCGACAGCGGGCTCAGGTGGTAGCGGCCCGTGATGCGTTGCGCGAGCTGGCGCAGGCTTGGCTGCTCCAGCAGCGAGCGCAGTTCCTCCTGGCCGATCAGGATGATCTGCAGCAGCTTGGCCGTCGCGGTCTCGAGATTGGTGAGCAGACGCACCTGCTCCAGCGTCTCGAAGCTCAGGTTCTGCGCCTCGTCGACGATCAGCACCACGCGGCGCCCGCGGGCGTGCGCCTCGAGCAGGTAATGACCCAGCAGGTCCATCAGCGCCTTGGTGCTGCCGCGGTTTTCGGCCGGCACCTGCAGGTGCAGCTCCTCGCAGATCGTCAGCAGGAACTCGGCCGGAGTGATCCGCGGGTTCAGGATCAGCGCGACTTCGGCATGGCCCGGCAGCTGCTCGAGCAGGCTGCGGATGACCGTGGTCTTGCCGGTGCCGACCTCACCCGTGAGCTGGATGAAGCCACCCGCTTCGTTGATGCCGTACAGCAGGTGCGCGAGCGCCTCCGCGTGCCGCTCGCTGAGGTACAGGTAGCGGGGGTCCGGCGTGATCGCGAAAGGTTTTTCCTGCAGCCCGAAAAAGCTCGTGTACATACGGAGTCAGGCCTGCCGTGGGCGGCGGGGGACCGCAATCATGCCTGATCCGAGGGCGGCGCTCACGCCCGTTGCCGCGGCCAGTCGCCGGCGGGCCTGCTAGATTCCGGACCGGGTCCGGCAGGAACCGGCAAGGGGGCGCGATGATCCGAACGATGATGCTGGGCGCCGCGCTGCTGGGGAGCGTCCTGGCGTCGGCGGCCGAACCGGCCCATCCACGCGCCCGTCCGCTGACTGACCGGACCTTCGAGCGCACCGACGCACGCATCGAGCGCGGTCGCTACCTGACCGAGCACCTGCTGCAGTGCTTCGTCTGTCACTCCGAGCGTGACTGGGACGCACCCGGTGCGCCACCCAAGGCGGGCCGCAAAGGCGCAGGCGCAGTCATGAGCGAGCGCGAGGGCCGCCGCATCGTGGCACCGAACATCACAACCGACGTCGAAACCGGCGCCGGGGCCTGGACCGACGACATGCTGGCCCGCGCGATCCGCGAGGGCATCGGCCACGACGGCCGGGCGCTCTACTGGGGCATGTGGTACCAGTCGTTCGCAGGGCTGGCCGACGAGGATCTCGCGTCAGTCGTCGTCTACCTGCGCACGTTGCTGCCCGTGCACAACGACTTGCCACCGACGCTGCTGCCGCCGGAGGAAGCAGCGCAGAATGCGCTGAACCCGCGGCCGATCACTGCGCCGGTCGTCGGACCCAGGCCCGGTGACACGCTCGCACTGGGCAAATACCTGATCGGTGTCGCTGACTGCACGGGATGCCACACCGGCTGGGAGGCGCCGCGCAATCCGGGACTGCTCGGCGGCGGCAATCACCTCTCGCGACGCGACCGCAACGTGTTCAGCACCAACATCACGCGGCACGAATCGGGTGCGGGCTATCCGAAGGAGACGTTCATCAGCGTGATCCGCTCCGGCAAGGGCGGATCGCTGCATCCCATCATGCCGTGGCTTGCCTTCAGCGGCCTCAGCGACACCGATCTCGGCGCGATCTACGACGCGCTGGGACTCGCGTATCCGGTCGCGCATTACGTCGGCAATGTCGGCGAACCGAAGCACTGCGCCGTGTGCGGACAGCAGCATCCGTTCGGGGAGCTGAATCGAGTCGAGCTGCCGCGGTCAGTGGCCGTGCCGTCCGCTGTCGTCGCGCGTCTCGTCGGTGAATACACGGCGCCGGAAGCAGGCTGGACTATTGTGGTGCTCAGCCGCGATGGCAAGTTGTACGCGCAGGACAATTTCAGCCCGCGCGCGTTCGAACTGATCGCGCTGACGCCGACGCGCTATCTCCCCACCGGGGCCTTTCCCGCGCCGCTGCGCTTCGTCCTGCCGGAGCAGGGTCCCGCCACGCAGCTCGTCTCGGAAGAAGTCAACGAACTGGTACTCGAGCGCGCGGCGCCCTGAGCAGCTTCACCGCTTCGGTTTTTCGATCGCGCTCGCCGCCCGCAGCGCCACGTTGCCGAATTTCTCCCGCACCGCATCCACGGCGGCATCCAGCTGGCGATTGCGCGTCGATTCCGGCGCCGCGAACAGGTCCGCCTGCACGGCTTCCGCCAGGTCGCTGACGCCCACGCCAAGCAGCCGCAATGCCGCGCGCGGCTGCGTCTTGCGCCACGCATCGAGCAGTTCCGCGGCTACGCGCTGCACGACCCGCGTCTCCTGCGTGCGCGGCTCTATGGCGCGTTGCCGCGTATAGGTGGTGAAATCGCCGCGACGGATCTTCACCGTGACGCAGCCGCCCAGCAGCCGTCGCGCGCGCAGCCGCGTGCAGGCCTTGTCGGCCAGCCGGTGGATCTCGGCGTGCATGCGCGCAGGATCTGCAATGTCGGTAGCGAAGGTCTCCTCCGCGCTGATCTGCTTCTCGTCGATATCGGGAATCACCGGACGGTCGTCGATGCCGGCCGCGCGCTGCTGCAGCCGCTCGGTATAGCGGCCGAAGATCGGCCGCAGCCGCGAAGGCGAGGCCTGCCGCAACTCGCCCAGCGTACCGATGCCGAGCGCCTCGACCTTTGGCGCCGTCTTTTCGCCCAGGCCGAAGAGCTTGCGGATCGGCAGCGGGTCGAGCAGCGCCTGGATCTCGCCCTCTCGCACCACGACCAGGCCATCGGGCTTGCGCAGGTCGGATGCGATCTTGGCGACGAGCTTGTTCGGGGCCACGCCGACCGACGCCGTGAGCTCCGTGCGTTCGCGGATGCGGCGCTTGATCTCGCGCGCGATGTGTTCGGCCGGGCCCAGCGCGCCTTCGCTGGCGGTGACGTCGAGGAAGGCCTCGTCGAGCGATAGCCCCTGTACCAGTGGCGTGAACTCGTGGAACACCGCAAAGATCTGCTTCGAAACGGCGCTGTAGTGGCCGATGCGCGGGTGGATCACGATCGCATCCGGGCAGCGCCGCAGCGCTTCGCGCGTCGGCATCGCCGAGCGCACGCCGAAGACGCGCACCTCATAGCTCGCGGCCGCGACTACGCCGCGGTTGCCGCCGCCGCCGACGATTACCGCCTTGCCGCGCAGCCCGGGATCGTCGCGCTGTTCGATCGACGCGTAGAACGCATCCATGTCGACGTGCAGGATCGAGCGTGCGGCTTTGTTCACGGCAGGCGCGCGGAACGCTAGAGGGTGAGGGCGGTGTAGGCGAGCAGCCCGACCAGGGTCAGCGTCATGAAGACGAGATAGCCGACGAACAGCAACGAGTACTTCACCAGCGTCACGATCCGTCCCTGGCCGTACACGCGGCGCATTGCGCGATACAGGTAGTACGGTATGTAGATCATCAGCGCGAATCCAAGGAGGCCCTGGGCCGCGTCGAAGGCGCCCTCGGCCCGCGTCCCCGCAAACCAGCTCGCGAGGTTGTCGAGCAGCAGCACAGCGATGCCCGCGAGAAAGAAAAGCGAGTGGTAATGGACGAAGAACAGCAGGTGCTCGACGTAGTACCGCCCCGAGCCCAGGTACAGCGTGAACATCACCAGTGCGATCAGCGGCAGGAAGATGAACATCATCTTCGGCACGTTCTCGTACACGGCCCGCCCGAAGCCCGTGCCGTCGGCGGCGATCTTGCGGCAGGCGGCACGCGCCTTGTCCTCGAGTGACTTGCCTTCGATACCCAGGTCGAACCTGAAGTTGTCGGGCCCGCACGGGTCGTCGACCATGCGCCTGATGGGCGCGACGTCGGCCTCGGACAGGCCGCCCAGCTCCCGGGACAGTTCACGCCGCGCGCGTGCGCGGTCCTGCTCAGGGATGACCTTTAGTATTTTCTCGACGAGTTCCCGGCGTTCGGGATCGAGCTGGATCGGTGTCCTGGCCGTTCCCGCCGTGTCCGCTGCCCCGGCAGCGGCAGTGTCCGGCGCGGACGGCGCCGCCTGGTCCGCCGGGCCCAGGACGATGTTCGCGCCACCGTCGCCATCGTTGTTGACGTCGAACCGCAGCGCATTGCCCGGGTCGTTGGCGCTGACCGAGGTCAGCAGGAAGAACGCCACGCTCAGAATCAGGTACATGCGGAACGGCGGCGAAAAGTAGGTGCGCCGGCCGCGCAGGTATTCGACGGTGAGAGTGCCCGGGCTGAAGGCCAACGGGCGCAGCGTGCGCCAGATGCGCGAGTCGAAATTGGTCAGGTCGCCGAAGAGGTCGCGCAGCAGCGAGCCGAGCGAGAGCACGCGCACCCTGGCACGCTGGCCGCAATGCGAGCAGTGCTGGCCCCGCAGCACCTCGCCGCAGTTCAGGCAGTTCTCGGTCGAAAATGCCCCGCGAATGAACTCCTCGCGGTGGGCCAGCGTGCGAGGGGTCGCGGCATAGCGGTCCCCGAAGCGCTCGACGCCCTGCCGCTGCATCCGCGGCGCGTGGTCGCGGAGGTAGACGTCCAGCGCGGCCCGGTTGCGCAGCCGGTACTGGACGATGCGCCGGAGGCGTCCCTCCGGTGGAGGCGTCGTGTCGTCGAGGATCTCGGCGGAGAGAAAGCCCTCGAACTGCATGACGTCGGCGATGTGGTCCCGCAGCCAGGTGTCGAAGGCCGTCTCGATCCCGGCTTCCGCCTCCAGGCTGACCTCGTACAGGACGGTCTCATTGTCGTCATCGGGCGTCACCGGGCAAGGTTAGCGCAAGCGCCACGCTTTCTGGACGGGTTCGCCCGGGCCGCCCCGGCCGGAGCTACCATGGCGCGCAGCGCCTGCGGCCGCGGGCACCGAAGTAGCGAGGACGAGGGATCATGGCTGATCGCGTGCAGCTCGACGGACATTCGCTGCGCGTCCGCATCGACGGACCCGACGACGCGCCGTGGCTGGTTCTGTCGCATTCGCTCGGCGCCACGCTCGAGATGTGGGAGCCGCAGATCGTCGCGTTCAGCCAGCGTCACCGAGTGCTGCGCTACGACACCCGCGGCCACGGCCGCTCGTCGTCGCCATACAGACCCTGGACCATCGCCGACCTCGGGCGGGACGTGATCACGCTGTTCGACGCATTGCAGATCGAGCGCGCCAGTTTTTGCGGCCTGTCGATGGGCGGGGCGACCGGCATGTGGCTCGCGACGCATGCGCAGGACCGTCTCGAGCGACTGGTCCTCTGCAACACCACGCCGTGGCTCGGTCCGCCCGCGACGATGAACGCACGCATGGCGCAGGTGCAGGCGCAAGGCATGGCGCCGCTGGTCGAGGGCATCCTGCAGCGCTGGTTCACGCCGGAATTCCACTCGCTCGAGCCAGCCGCCGTCGAGTGGGTGCGCCAGATGCTGCTCGCCTCTCCGGTCGAAGGCTATGCCGGCTGCTGCGAGGCGTTGCGCGACATGGACCAGCGTGACGACCTGCCGCGCATCACCGCGCCAACGCTGGTGATCGCCGGGACGCACGACCCTTCGCCCACCATCGACGCCGCACGCCAGTGGGCGGCCACGATCCCGCAGGCGCGCTTCATCGAGTTGCCCGCCGCACACCTGTCGAACATCGGCGCCGCGTCCGCCTTCAATGCCGCCATACTGCACTTCCTGCAGGCAGCCTGAGACCCAGCCACCCGCCGCCCAGGTTGCGAGCGGCAATCCGGGCAGGCACCCTGCTGCGAAACGTAGTTGTAAGAAAAGGGGCACCGCGCCCGACTGATACCTGACCACAACAGCCAAGGAGCCCACGCCATGTGGCAGCGCGCGCTGATGATTTCGACATTCCTACTCCTGCTGGCCGTCTCCGGTCCTGCACGGGCACTCGATATCCAGCCCTACACGGCGGCCTCCCTGCAGCGGTCGCAGGCCGCCGGGAAGGCGGTGGCGGTGCACTTCCATGCCGACTGGTGCGCGACCTGCCAGGCGCAGGAAAAGGCCTTCGCCGGCCTGCGCAGCGACCCGCAGCTGAAGGAGGTGACCCTGCTGGTCGCCAATTACGACACCGAGCGGGAACTCAAGCGGGCGATGAACGTGCGGTCGCAGTCCGTGGTCGTGGTCTTCAAGGGCAGCAAGGAGACGGCCCGTATCGGCGGCGAAACCAAGCCTGAGAAAATAAAGGCTGCGCTGGTCACGGCCCTTTGACGCCCATGGAAGGCGCCGCCGTCAGTCACCTGCTGCTGGCACTGGCCGCTGGCGGCTTGTCGACCCTGAATCCCTGTGTCTTCCCGCTCCTGCCCCTGGTCGTCGGGGGCAGCCTGCAGGCAAACCGGGCCGGCCCGGTCTTCATGGGCCTCGGGATGGTGACCTCGTTCGCGCTGATCGGCCTGCTGCTTGGCGTAGCCGGACCGGCGCTGGGGATCGACGGGCAGAGCGTCCGCGTCGCCGGTGGGTGGCTGTTGCTACTGCTCGGCGCGGTGATGCTGGTGCCGGCGCTGAACGAGCATTTCACTCGTCTGATGACGCCGCTTGCGAGCGGAGCCGATGGCCTCTCCAGCCGCCTCAATGCGACATCCCTGGGCGGATCCTTCCTGCTCGGCGGCCTGCTCGGGCTGGTCTGGAGTCCCTGCTCGGGACCGCTGCTGATCTCCGCGATCACGCTCGTGGCAACGGAAGGCGGCGCGCTGCGCGGCACCCTGATCCTGGGCGCCTTCGGTCTCGGAGCGGCGCTGCCGCTGATCGCTGCGGCCTACGCCTCGCGCGCCGGATTCGTCCGCATGCGCGGCTGGGTGCTGGGCCATATCAAGGCGCTCAAGACCGGCTTCGGCGTCCTGCTCCTGCTGCTGGGCGTCGCCATCCTGATGAACTGGGACAAGCGCCTCGAAGCCCTCTTGATACCGCTGCTGCCCGACTGGTGGGTGGACCTGACCGTCGCGATCTGAAATCCGCGGCGGTCGACTGGCCGCCGCCTCACGCGACCTGCAGTCGCGCTCCGCTCCCCGCCTGAGGCGTTGGCCGCACCCCGGCCATCAGGTCTTCCGGCGCGAAGTCGTCGACGTCGATCAGGTGCATGACCTTGCGGTCGTAGTCGCGCAGCAGCGCAGCCTCCGCCGCGTCGATCAGCCCCGCCGCCAATGCCTGCTCGATCTGGCCGGGCAGGTCGAGCGCAGTGATCCGTCCCGTCTTCACTCCCTCGACGCGGATGCGTTTCTCGATCGGCTCGGCCCGCACCGAAAGTTCCAGCGCTTCCTGCAGCAGGCCGAGCGGATTGCCCGGCTCGACGGTGCGATAGATGCCCGACGCCAGCCGGTCGCGCGTCGCGCTCGGCATCATCAGCGGCTCGACGATCGCTCTACCGAGGCGGTCGCTGGCCGCGGAGTACGTCCGTCCGCGCGGGAAGATCACCAGCCGCATCGCGGCCGCGACCCAGCGGTTCGGGAAATTGCGCAGGAAGCCGTGCAGCTGCTCCTGGGCCTGGTACAGCAACGTACGGCAGCTCCACTCCACCAGCGGCAGGTCGGCCGCCGGTCGGCCCTGGTTTTCGAAGTGCTTCAGCACCATCGAGGCCATGTAGAGCGAAGACAGCACGTCGCCGAGTCGCGCGGACAGGTGTTCCTTCTGCTTCAGGTAGCCGCCGAGCGTCAGCATCGCCATGTCGGTCGCGAACGCGAACTGTGCGCTGAACTTGTTGATGTGCTGGTAGTAGCGGCGCGTCTGCCCGTCGCCCGGGGCCGCCGAGAACCGCGCGAGGGTCAGCGCCATCACGAACGAGCGGGCTGCGTTCGACAGCGTGTAGCCGACGTGGCCGAACAGCGCGCCGTCGAACTCTTGCAGGCTGCGGCGCTTGTCCTTGAGCTTCGCCGCGTTCATCTCGCGCAGCACGTAGGGGTGGCAGCGGATCGCGCCCTGGCCGAGGATCATCAGGCTGCGCGTGAGAATGTTGGCGCCCTCGACCGTGATCGCCACCGGCACCACCTGGTAGCCGCGACCGAGGTAGTTCTTCGGGCCGAGGCAGATGCCCTTGCCGCCGTGCACGTCCATCGCGTCGTTGGCCACATGCCGCGCGAGCTCCGTGCAGTGGTACTTGAGCATCGCGGCAGGCACCGAGGGCTTCTCGCCGCCGTCGATCGCGCCCGTCGTCACCGAGCGCGCGGCATCGACGATGTAGGCTGCGCCCGCCATGCGCGTGAGCGCGGCCTCGACGCCTTCGAACCTGCCGACGGGTTGATTGAACTGCTTGCGGATGCGCGCATAAGCCGTGGACGCGAAGATCCCGGCTTTCGCCCCGCCCGTCGCGTTCGACGGCAGCGAGATGCAGCGGCCGACGGACAGCTGCTCGACCAGCATGCGCCAGCCCTGGCCCGCCATCTGCGGGCCGCCGATGATGCAATCGAGCGGCACGAACACGTCCTTGCCCGACAGCGGACCGTTCTGGAACGGGATGTTCAGCGGGAAGTGGCGGCGGCCAATCGTGAGCCCCGGCGTGTCGCGCGGAATCAGCGCGCACGTGATGCCGTAGTCGGTCTTGTCGCCGCCGAGCAGCCTGTCCGGATCGAACAGCTTGAAGGCAAGCCCGACCACCGTCGCGACCGGCGCGAGCGTGATGTAGCGCTTCGAGAAGTTGAGCCGCAGGCCCAGTACTTCCTTGCCCTGGTAAAGACCGCGGCAAACGACACCCGTGTCGGGGATCGAGGCCGCGTCCGACCCCGCGCGTGGCGCTGTCAGCGCGAAGCAGGGCACGTCCTCGCCGCGCGCGAGGCGCGGCAGGTAATGGTTCTTCTGCTCCTCGGTGCCGTAGTGCAGCAGCAGCTCGGCCGGGCCCAGTGAATTGGGCACGGCCACTGTCGACGAGACCGTCGCGCTGCGGCTCGCCAGCTTCACGAGCACGCACGAGTGCGCATAGGCAGAGAACTCGAGCCCGCCGTAGCGCTTCGGGATGATCATCGCGAAGAAGCCTTTCTTCTTCAGGAAATCCCAGACTTCGGGCGGCAGGTCGGCGCGGCGATGGGTGATGTCCCAGTCGTCGATCATGCGGCACAGGTCTTCGCAGGGGCCGTCGATGAAGGCCTGCTCCTCGGCCGTGAGTTGCGGGGCCTTTGCTCCCAGCAGCTTGGGCCAGTGCGGGCGGCCTGTGAACAACTCGCCGTCCCACCAGACCGTGCCTGCTTCGAGGGCCTCGCGTTCCGTGTCGGACATCGCGGGCAGCATGCGGCGATAGGTGCGCAGGAACGGCCGCGTGATGAAGCGCAGCCGGAAGGGGTCGACGTTTAGCAGCGCCAGCGCGCCGAACGCGATCCACAGCATCACGAGCCATGGCAGTGAGGGAGAGCCCGACACGGAGTACAGCACCAGCGCTGCGCCGATGGCCACGGTGGCCAGCCGGAGAGAAACGCGCTGATACGCCAGGAAGAGCGAGCCACCGAAGAACAGGGTGAACCAGAGTGCGGTCGTCACTGCTGCGTCCTCGCAGTGGAGCAGGGCGTCGGGGCCCCGCGGTAAGGCCCACTATGCCTCTTTTTGCTGCACCGCCGCAATATCTGGTTGGCGAGTGACCTTGTCGACCATGTCCTGCACGGCTGCCCGGAGCTGGTCCCGGTCCAGATCGGGTTCGCGGGCCGAGCGCATGGCCAGGCCGTCGATGAAAAACTGCAGCGCCAGCGCCCGCTCCCCGGCGACCCCGGCGGGCAGGCCGATGCCCCCCTCGGTCCGGGGGCGGGTGAGCCAAGTGTAGAGCTCATCACGCATGCTGGCGTCGAAGTCGCGCAGGGCGGCGGCCAGCGGCGGGTTGCGCGTCGCCTCGACGCTGATCTCGAGGAACAGGGCCGGGTTCATCGTGTTGGAATCGCGCTGGCACCAGCGCTCGAAGGCGGCGATCAGGCCCGCGGCCACGTTGTTCGTGGAATGCAGCTGCCGCAGGTTGGCCCGCGACTGCTCGAGCTGGCGCGCGATGATGCCGAGCACGATCGCATTCTTGTTCTCGAAGTAGCGGTACATGAGCCCCGCGCTCATCTGCGCGGTCTCGGCGATGCGCGCCATGCTCGCGCCGTGAAAGCCGTCCTCGATGAAGCACTTCAGCGCCGCGCACAGGATACGGTCGCGCTGGGCCTCGGCGCGAGAGCCCGTGCCGGAACAGGGGGCGGCGCTCATTGCGGGTGACGACGCTGCACCAGCCAGCGCTCGACTACGACGAAGAACAGCGGGATGAAGAACACCCCGAGCACGGTGCCGACCACCATGCCGCCGAAGACGCCGGTGCCGATCGCCCGCTGCGCGCCGGAGCCTGCGCCGGTCGCGAGCGCGAGCGGCAGCACGCCGAAGCCGAATGCGAGCGACGTCATGAGGATCGGGCGCAGGCGGTCCCGGATGGCCAGCATCGTAGCCGCGACCAGATCCATGCCCCTGGCAAGGTTCTCGGTGGCGAACGCGATGATCAGGATCGCGTTCTTGCTGGTGAGTCCCACCGTGGTCAGCATCGCCACCTGGAAGTAGACGTCGCGCTCCATGCCGCGCAGTGTGCTGGCGAGCACCACCCCGAGGATGCCGAGCGGCGCCACCAGCAGCACGGCGGTCGGGATCGTCCAGCTCTCGTACAGTGCCGCCAGGCACAGGAACACGATGAGCAGCGACAGCGCGTACAGCAGCGGCGTCTGCGCGCCCGCCTGTCGTTCCTGGTAGGACAGGCCCGTCCATTCCAGGCCGAAGCCCGCCGGCAACTGGGCGACCAGCCGTTCAATCTCGGCCATTGCCTCGCCGGTGCTCACGCCTTGCGCGGCCTGTCCCTGGACCTGGGTGGCGGAGACGCCGTTGTAGCGCACCAGCCGGGGTGAACCGTAGGACCACCGCGTGGTGGCGAACGCCGAGAAGGGCACCATCTCGCCCTGGCGGTTACGCACCGACCAGAGCCGGAAATCCTCGGGGGACATGCGGAACTGCGCGTCGGCCCGCAGGTGGACGCGCTTGACGCGGCCGCGGTCGATGAAGTCGTCGATGTACTGCCCGCCCCATGCGGTGGACAGCGTCGCGTTGATCTCGGCGAGCGAAAGACCCAGCGCCGCCGCCCGCTCCCGGTCCACGTCGATGTGGAACTGCGGCGTGTCCTGCTGTCCGTTCACGCGTACGTTCGCGAGCAGCGTGCTTTGCGCCGCCAGTTCGAGCAGGCGGTTGCCGCCCGCCACCAGCGCCTCGTGGCCGAGGCCCGCGTTGTCCTTCAGGTAGAAATCGAAGCCGCTGGCCGTGCCGAGCTCCGGGATCGCCGGCGGCGCGAAAGCAAACGCCATCGCGTCCTTGATCTGGCCCAACGCGGCCATCGCGCGGCCGCCGATCGCGTCGACGTGCATGGCGGGCGAGGTGCGCTCGTCCCAGGGCTTGAGGTTCACGAAGATCATGCCGACGTTCTGGCCGCTGCCGCCGAAGCTCCAGCCCTGCACCGCGAACACCGAGTCCACCGCGTCGCGCTCGGTCTCGAGGAAATGACGCTCGACCTTCGCGATTGACTCCATCGTGCGCTGCTGGGTGGCGCCGACGGGCGCCATCACCTGCGACAGCACCCGCCCCTGGTCCTCGGCGGGCAGGAACGCGCTCGGCAGGCGCACGAACAGCACGACCAGCAACGCCAGCAGCGCAAGGAAAACCAGCATGAATCGCCCGCTGCGCTCGAGCATGCCGTGGACCCCATTGCGGTACTGCGCGCTGCGGCGCTCGAACATGCCGTTGAACCAGCGGAAGAAGCCGGTCTGGCCATGGTGCTCGCCACGCTTGAGCGGCGTCAGGATCGTGGCGCACAACGCCGGCGTCAGCACGATCGCGACCAGCACGGACAACGCCATCGCCGACACGATCGTGGCGGTGAACTGCCGGTAGATGACGCCGGTGGAACCTTCAATGAACGCCATCGGCACGAACACGGCGGCGAGCACGAGCCCGATGCCGACCAGGGCCCCGGTGATCTGGTCCATCGATTTGCGCGTGGCCTCGAGTGGTGAAAGCCCTTCCTCGCTCATCAACCGCTCGACGTTCTCGACGACCACGATCGCGTCGTCGACCAGCAGGCCGATGGCCAGCACCATCGCGAACATGGTGAGCATGTTGATCGAGTAGCCGAGCATGGCCAGCACGCCCAGCGTGCCGAGCAGCACCACGGGTACCGCGATCGTCGGGATCAGCGTCGCGCGCAGGTTCTGCAGGAACAGGTACATCACCAGGAAGACGAGGATCATCGCCTCGGCCAGGGTCTTGATCACTTCCTTGATGGACGCGCGCACGAACGGCGTGGTGTCGACCGGCACATTGACCTCCAGCCCGGGCGGCAGGGTCGGCCGCAGCTGCGCGAGGACGGCCTCCACAGCCTGGGCGGTCGCCAGCGCATTGGCGCCAGTCGCCAGCGAGACGCCCAGGCCGACGGCCGGCTGGCCATTGAACCGGCTGAGGAAGTCGTAGGTCTCTGCGCCGACCTCGACGCGGGCGACGTCGCCGAGCCTGAGCAGTGACCCGTCAGCGTTGCTGCGCAGCACGACGTTGCGGAACTGTTCCGGCTTCTGCATGCGTTCCTGCGCGCTGATGGTCGCGGTGAGCTGCTGGCCCTCGACGGCCGGCGTGCCGCCGAGCTGGCCGACGGTGACCTGTGAATTCTGGGCCCGCACGGCTTCGATCACGTCCGTGGTCGTCAGCCCGTAGGTCGTCAGCTTGTTCGGGTCCAGCCAGATGCGCATCGCGTACCCGGCGCCGAACACCTGCACGTCGCCGACGCCGGGCGCGCGGCTCAGCGGGTCGACGATGTTCGAAATCACGTAATCGGCGATGTCGGTGCGACTCATGCGGCCGTCGGTCGAGACGAAGCCGACGATCTGCAGGAAACCGCTGCGGGACTTGCTGACGTTCAGGCCCTGCCGTTGCACGATCTGCGGCAGCAACGGCATCGCCAGCTGCAGCTTGTTCTGCACCTGGACCTGGGCGATGTCGGGGTTGACCGTGCTGTCGAAAGTCAGCGTGAGCGATGACTGACCGCGGGCATCGCTGCTCGACGACATGTAGAGCAGGCCGTCGAGACCCTTCATGTTCTGCTCGATGATCTGCGTCACCGAGTTCTCGACCACGTTCGCTGTCGCGCCCGGGTAGGAGGCCTGCACGTTGACGGCAGGCGGCGCGATGTTCGGATAGATCGCAATCGGCAGCTGCGTGATGGCGAGGCCGCCCGCAAGCATGATGATGATCGCGATGACCCACGCGAGGATGGGCCGGTCGATGAAATAGCGTGCCATTTCAGCCCCGGCTCAGGGCTGGGACGTCGCAGGCGCGGCGGCGGCCGGCGTGCCTGCTTCGATCGCCTGCACCGGCGCATCCGGCCTGACCTTCTGCAGGCCTTCGACGATGATGCGGTCGCCCGCGGCGAGCCCCTCCTCGACCAGCCACCGGTCGCCAACCGTGCGGCTGACCGTGATCGTCCGCATTTCGGCCTTGCCCTCCTTGCTGACGACCATCGCCGTCGTGTGGCCTTTCGGGTCGCGCGTCACGCCCTGCTGCGGCGCCAGCAGCGCGTTCTCACGCTCGCCGTCGCCGACGACCGCGCGCACGTACATACCGGGCAGCAGCATGTGCCTGGGATTCGGCACGATGACGCGCAGCGAGAAGCTGCCCGTGGACGGGTCGACCGTGACGTCCGAGAACGCCAGCTCGCCCTCTTGCTCGTGGAGCGAGCCGTCCTCCAGCAGGATCCTGACCGGCAGGTTGCGCGCGCCCTGCAAGCGTCCGGCCGCCAACGAGCGCCGCAGTTCGAGCAGCTCGACCGATGATTGCGTCACGTCGACGTAGACCGGATCGAGCTGCTGCACGATTGCCAGGGCAGCGTCCTGGTTCGCCGTGACGAGCGCGCCCTGCGTGACCGACGACTTGCCGATGCGCCCACTGATCGGTGCGGTGATGCGCGCGTATCCCAGCACCACGGCCGCGCGCGCCACGGCGGCCCGTGCGGCCTGCACGTCTGCCTCGGCCTGGCGCAGCACGGCGGCTGCGCGCTCCGCATCCTGCTTGCTGATCGCGCCGATCTTCAACAGTTCCGCGGTGCGGGGCGTGTTGAGCTGCGCCGTCAACAGCGAGGCCTCGGCGCGGCCGAGGCCCGCGGCCGCAGTTTCACTGTCCGCGCGATAGGTTGCGTCCTCGATCTGGTACAGCGGCTGCCCCGCCTTGACGAGGCTGCCCTCCGTGAACAGGCGACGTGCCACGATGCCATTGACCTGCGGCCGGACCTCGGCCACGAGGGATGGCACGACCCGGCCTGGCAATTCGCGCGTGAGCGTGACCGTCTGCGGCACCAGCGTCACGACGGTCACGGGTACCGGGCTCTGGCCCTGGCCCTCGGACGGCGGCCCCTTCGGGCTGCAGGCCGCAACCCCGAGGCCAGCGCAGACGATCGACGCAACGACGAAGAGCGACAACGGTCTGGGTGCGGGCATGGACGGCCTGGGGTCGCGGGCGAGACCACGGAGGGGTCGCGCGGATGATGGCAACGCAGAATGAACGCTCATTCTTTCGCTGTCAAACCGACGGAGCCAGTCCCGCCAGACTGGCTTCCACCGCCTGAATACTCGGCTACAGCAGGTCTTTGACTCCATCCCGCTCTTCGAGCAGTTCTTTGTGCGTGGCGTCCATGCGCGCACGGCTGAACTCGTTGATCGCAAGGCCCTGAACGATTTCGTACTTGCCGTTGCTGCAGGTCACGGGATAACCGTAGATCACGCCTGCAGGAATGCCGTAACTGCCATCCGAGGGCACGGCCATCGACACCCAGTCGCCCGCCGGCGAACCCAGCGCCCAGGTGCGGATGTGATCAATTGCGGCCGAAGCGGCCGAGGCGGCCGACGACTGGCCGCGCGCCTTGATGATCGCGGCGCCGCGCTGCTGCACGACGGGGATGAACGTCTCCTCGATCCACTTCTGGTCCACCAGCGACTTCGCGGGCTTGCCGCCAACCGTCGCATGCGACAGGTCC
>Ga0114939_10001236_pt1 | contig 20397 bp, 15 predicted proteins | sample AshMeaCrysSpring_FD_87196 | JGI IMG/M metagenome (GOLD analysis project Ga0114939, IMG submission 87196) | Groundwater microbial communities from Big Spring, Nevada to study Microbial Dark Matter (Phase II) - Ash Meadows Crystal Spring | ecosystem: Environmental > Aquatic > Deep subsurface >...
CCCGATATCGAACCAGGGGGAGCGACGCCCGTCCGGATGAACGTCGTCACAGGCCTGCATCTCGCGATGCAGCGCAACGCCGGTCTCGACGACCCCGCGGCAGGCGTCAAAAAGCGCGCTTTCGCGAAGCGCGGGGAGCAGCTCGAGGAGGTTGCGACCGACCGCCTCTTTCAAAATGCCGCCGTCGCTCCGGCAGGCCGCCGCGTTGAGGTAGTCGATGCGGAAGTCGACGATGGCGCCTGCGTCGTCGCGAACGGCTGTGAACATGCCGAAGCAGTCGAGCAGCGCCTCGACTGACGCGCGGAAGCGCTCGTTGAGCTCGTGACCGCTGACGGCTACCGTTCCAGTCACCCGTGCACTTGCCATCGTTAGGCTCCTCCACGGATAACGCCTGGGCGTCGCGCTCGGACGCGCGCGAAGAGATCGAGGGCGCGCCTGCAAGCCCGCCGCACTGTCGGCAATGATAGTTGGAAAAGGCGATCGCCCAAGGCCTTCCGGGCTGCGCCTGGATGCCTCTCTACCCCACTCACCTTCCCTTCGCCCGCGTAACCCGGTCCGTTCCGAGCAGCCGTCCTCGACGTCAGAGGACCGGTGTACGCGCAACCGTACGACGATGATGGCGGCGGACGTTTCCCGGCGCTTGCCGAGGCACGAGCACGGCCAGCGCGCCGGGGAGCACGATCGGTACCCGTCGCTCCTCGTCACGGTACGTGTGCGGCGGAACCGCCGCGGAAAAGCGCCATCCGCTCGGATCGATGCACGGGGCGCATGGCCCGAGCCGCCATGCGGCGAGCTGCCTGCTCGGCGCGACCCTTCGCTGGAAGGGGGCGCGCTGCGAGAAGCCGAAACCGGCCGGCGATCCTAGCGCCCGGACGGGGCGACCAGCGTCTGCTGTCGGTCGCCTCGGGGCGTGGAGGTCGCCTTCGATGCGGTAGAGGCGCCCCGCACCCGCCTACGTAGCACGAGCGCAACGGCCGCGACCGCTGCCACCACCGCGGCGAGCAGTCCCCAGCGCACGGTGCCCGGGTCGTCGAGGAAGGCCTGCAGCTCCTGGGCGAACACGGTGGCCGCCAGCGTCCCGGGCAGCATGCCGAGGAACGTCCCGGCGATGAAGCGCCAGAAGTCGATGCGGATCGCGCCGGCGACGACGTTCACTACGACGAAGGGCGCGATCGGCACGAGCCGCACTGCGGTCATCGCGATGACGCCGTTGGCGCGCAATGCCTGCGTCATGCGGTTCAAGCGTTCGCCCGCAATGCGGCGCACGGTGTCGCGCTCGAGGCTGCGGCCGATCGCATAGGTCCCGGCGGCCGCGAGCAGGACGCCGGTCATGGCGAGCGCGAAGCCGATCCAGGGTCCGAAGGCGATCACGGCCGCGAGCGTGATGAGCGGCCGCGGGAACATGACGACGCTCGCCGGCGCGTACGCAGCGACGAGCGCAAGGGGAGCCCACCATGCGCCGGCAAGATGCGCGGCGAAGCGGTCCACCGCCTCCGGCGTGAGCAACTCGGCGAGCGGCGTATAGCGCCAGAGGAAGGCAAGTGCGCCGAGCGCGAGCAGCGCGACCCCAGCCGTCTGCCAGAGCGGACGCGCATGCCGGACCTCGATGTCGGGGGCGAACTGCGCGACCAGCGCTTCGAGCGAGACCGGCCGTTCCGGGTCGGCGATCGCCACCGTCGCGATCACCGCCTCCGACCACTCCTCCACCTCGCCGAGCCGCTTGAGGTCGCGCTCGGGCGAGCCCAGCGCGTCGATCGCCGCATGCAGCGAGCCGCCACGCGCGACTGCCATCTCGACAGTTTGCACCGCGGTGCCCAGGTGCTCAGCGAGCAGCTCGTGCCGGAAACGCCGAATCACCGCCTGGACGCGCGGGTCGCCTTCGGCCTCGATCACCGCGTCGCACTCGGTGTCGAGGCCCATGGAGCGGTTGCTGAAGTTGGACGAGCCGATGCGCAGCCACTCGTCGTCGACGATCATCGTCTTCGAGTGCACGTCGACGCACGTCCCTGCCTCGAGCCCGGCGACGTCGGGGTAGTAGATGCGGAAACGATGGTGCCGATCGGCCTCGCGCAGGCGACGGACGAGCCGCGTGCGCAGCACGTGCATGGTCATCTCCTCGAGCCAGCCATGCGACAGGTAGCGTGTCACCACCACCACCTCGGGACCGTCGCGTTCCGCGAGGCGTGCGGCGAGCGCCTCGCCGAGCCGCTCCGCAGTGAAGTACTGGTTCTCGATGTAGATCGAGCGCTGCGCGCGGGCGATCATGTCGAGGTAGAGCTGCTCGACCTCTCGCTTGCCCGCGCCGCTTTCGGAGCGCGGCGTCGTGCATGCGAAACCGACGCGCACGTCGCCCAGATCGGGCCCGAGCCACCCCGGCCATGGGTCGGAGGCGACCCGAGTGCGCTCGAGGCGACGCCCGGTCGCGCGCGTCCAGCGCTCGCGCGCAATCGCGCCGAGTGCGCGTGCCGCCTCGCCGTCGACGGCCAGCATCATGTCGTGGAAAGGCGGGTACGGCGTCCCGCCCGCACGACGACGCGGGTCGCCGGCGCGGTGCTCGCGCGTATCCCACCGTCGCGCGGTGAGGTCGAGGCCGCCGACGAACGCGACGCGATCGTCGATCACGACGATCTTCTGGTGGTGCGAGCCGCCGGCCGCATTGGTGCCGTCGTAGTGGAAGTGGACGCGCCGGTGCGGCTTCCACGCCAGCCCGTAGAGCGGCGGGAACTCGCGGTCCGACGCGAACAGCATCGGATAGTCCCAGTTGAGGACGCGCACCCGCAGCTGCCCGCGCAGGCGACACAGACCGTTCAGGAAGTCGCCGAGCAGCACCGTCGGACGTTCGCCATCGAAGTCGAGCGGCGCACGGGAATCGAAGTCCCAGCCGACGATCAGGATCGAGCGCTCAGCGCGCTCGGCCACGGCGCGAAACGCCGCGAAATAGGCCTCGCCGTCGACGAGCAGCACGGCCCGGCCTGCCCGCGTGATCGAGCAGCAGTTGTGGCCCTCGCGCAGAAGGCCGGTTTCGCGCCCCACGAGCATTGCGGCGTGGCCGTGCCAGCGACGTGCCCGGGAAACGGCAAGGGCCATATCGACGCACGGTGCGACCGCCGCGGCGACAGGTCGGCGTCGTCCGAAACGTCGGCCCACGACGACAGCAACCTCTTGTAAACGCAAGCAAGTGCCTATACGTTAAGCGGCACTGTTTTTGCTAAATCCGAGCCGTCCGGTGCGCCGTCCAGCGCGGTGCCAACCCTCCGGGTCCAAGCCATCCCGTGCTTCTGCGTATCAAGACTATCGGCGTCGTGCTGCTCGCGTTCGTGCCCGGCACGGTCGCGGCCTTCGGTCTCGCCGACGTGGAGGCACGCGCGAAGGATCTGGCAAGCAAACCGTATGTGCGCCCGACCTTTTCCCTGCCTCGGGAATTGAAGGACTTGAGCTACGACGAGGTGCGCGACATCCGCTTTCAGCCGTCCCGCGCCTTGTGGCGGAAGGAGGCGCTGCCTTTCGAGGTGCAGTTCTTCCACCTCGGGCGCTTCTTCGACCTACCGGTGCGCATCCACGAGGTGGCCGGCACCAAGGTGCGCGAGGTCGCCTTCGACGCCGCCGACTTTAACTACGGCAAGAACACGATCCCGCCGCAGGCGACCAAGGGGTTGGGATTCGCGGGTTTCCGCGTGCACTACCCAGTCAACACGCCGAAGTACAAGGATGAGCTGATCGTCTTCCTCGGCGCCAGCTACTTCCGCGCCCTCGGCAAGGGTCAGCGCTACGGCGCCTCGGCCCGCGGGCTTGCCATCGATACCGCCGAGCAGGGCGGTGAGGAGTTCCCGCGCTTCGAGGAGTTCTGGCTCGAACGGCCGGCGAAGAACGCGCGCGAACTGACGGTCTACGCACTCCTCAACTCGCCGCGCCTCGCCGGCGCCTACCGCTTCGTGGTGCGCCCGGGGACGAGCACCGTCACCGACGTGCAGGCACGACTCTACGCGCGGCAGTCGGCGGGGAAGGTGGGGATCGCGCCGATCACCACCATGTTCTTCTACGGCGAGAACCAGCGCGGCCCGAGCGAGGACTTCCGGCCGGAGGTGCACGACTCCGACGGGCTGTCCATCGCCAGCTCCACGGGCGAATGGATCTGGCGGCCGCTCGGCAACCCGCGGCGGCTCTTGGTGACGTCGTTCGAGCTCACCCAGCCGCGCGGCTACGGCATCATGCAGCGCGACCGCGAGTTCCGCAGTTACGAGGATCTGGAGGCGCGCTACGAGCTACGCCCGAGCATCTGGGTCGAGCCCGTGGGCGATTGGGGCGCGGGACGCGTCGAATTGGTGCAGATCCCCACGAAAGACGAAACGAACGACAACATCGTGGCGTACTGGGTGCCGCGCGACGGGCCGAAGCCCGGCAAGCCGTTCCCGGTGGCCTACAAGCTCTCCTGGCACCGTGACGGCGAGACCCGCCCCTCGAGCGCCTGGGTCACCCAGACCCGGCGCGGTCACGGCTTCCAGACGCTCGCCGACGACGTGATGCAGTTCACGGTGGATTTCGAAGGCCCGGCGATTGCGAAGCTCGAGGAGGAGGAGGACGGCCTCGAGGCGGACTTCAGCGCCGGCCCCAACGGGCAGGCGCTGGAGGTCGTGACGCACAAGCACGCCGTGACGGGCGGGTGGCGCATGACCGCCAAGGTCAAGCGCCTCGACAAGGACAAGCCGGTCGAGTTGAGGGCCGTGCTCAAGCATGCCGGACAACCAGTGAGCGAGACATGGAGCCACATCGTTCCGCCGCAGTGACGCGACGCGAGGCCACGAGCGAGGACGGCTCCGGTTGCGCGCCGAACGCTTCGACGCAGGGCCGCTCTCTTGACGAGGTCGTCGGTCCCGTGCTCCCGTCGGCGGCTCGCGCCCATGATCGCGGCATGCCGGTGCTGCGCCGTACGGCAATCGCGCCGGAGCCCTGGGGACCGCTGAACCCCTTGCGCCGTCTTTTCCGACGTGGGCCGGAAGCCTTGCGGCCGGGCCCGATGGCGGGCCGATTGAGCTCGCAGGGCTTGGTGCGGCGCCTGCTGCTGCTCCTGCTGTCGCTCGCGCCGGCAATCTATGCGACGTGGATCATGGCCGGACTGCTGCCGCGGGGCGGCGTCACCTGGCTCGAGATCGGCGTGCTCGCGCTCTTCGCGGTGCTGTCGTGCTGGGTGGCGGCTGGTTTCTGGACGGCGATCATGGGGTTCTTCACGCTCGTGCGGCGTGGCGACCGGTATCTCATCTCGCGCGCCGCCGCGTCCGGCGACGGCTCGATCGACGCCGCGGCGCGTACCGCTATCGTCATGCCCATCTGCAACGAGGACGTGCGCCGCGTCTTCGCCGGGCTGCGCGCGACCTGGGAGTCGATCGCCCGGTCCGGGCAGGCCGACGTCTTCGACGTGTTCGTGCTATCCGACTCGAACGATCCCGACGTCTGCGCCGCGGAAGTCGCGGCCTGGCACGCGCTCCGCGAGGACCTCGGGCTGCACGGGCGGCTCTTCTATCGCCGCCGCCACCGCAGGGTGAAGCGCAAGAGCGGCAACATCGACGACTTCTGCCGCCGCTGGGGCGCCGCGTACCGCTACATGGTCGTCCTAGATGCCGACAGCATCATGAGCGGCGACTGCCTGACGACGCTCGTCCGGCTCATGGAGGCGCGGCCGGACGCCGGCATCATCCAGACGTCGCCGCGCGCAGTGTTGCGCGACACGCTGCACGCCCGCGTGCAGCAGTTCGCCACCCACGTCTACGGACCCATCTTCACCGCCGGCCTGCACTTCTGGCAGCTCGGCGAGTCGCATTACTGGGGCCACAACGCGATCATCCGCGTGGCACCTTTCATGCAGCATTGCGCGCTCGCGCCGCTGCCCGGTCGCGGCTCGCTCTCCGGCGAGATCCTGTCGCACGACTTCGTCGAAGCGGCGCTCATGCGCCGCGCCGGCTGGGGCGTCTGGATCGCCTACGACCTGCCGGGCAGCTACGAGGAGACGCCGCCCAACCTTCTCGACGAGGTGAAGCGCGACCGCCGCTGGTGCCACGGCAACTTGATGAACTTCCGGCTGTTCGGCGCGCGCGGCATCCGCCCGGTGCACCGCGCCGTCTTCCTCACCGGCCTGCTTGCGTACGTATCGGCGCCGCTATGGCTCGCGTTCCTCGTACTCTCGACGGCGCTGCTGCTCGGCACCGCGCACCTCGAGCCCGAGTACTTTCAGCTGCCCTACCAGCTCTTCCCGCTGTGGCCGTCGTGGCGGCCGGAGCAGGCGCTCGCGCTCTTCGCTGCAGTCGCCGGCCTCCTTTTCGTGCCCAAGATTCTCGGCGCCATCGTCGCCGGTCGGCAGGAAGCGGCGCTCTACGGCGGCGGCTGGCGGCTCGCCGCGAGCACGCTAGTCGAGATGCTGCTCTCGGCGCTGCTCGCACCCGTGCGGATGCTCTTCCATACCCAGTTCGTGCTGGCGGCGCTCGCCGGCTGGAAGATCCAGTGGAAGTCGCCGGCGCGAGCGGATGCGGCGACGACGTTCGGCGAGGCCGTGCGCCGCCACGGGCTGCAGACCCTGATCGGCGTCGGCTGGCTCGCGCTGGTGCTGTATGTCGTCCCCGAGTTCGCCGGCTGGATCGCGCCGGTGGCGCTGGGCCTGGCATTCGCCATCCCGATCTCGGTGATCACGAGCAGCAGCGACATCGGCGTGCGCGCGCGGGAGGGCGGTCTGTTCCTCACGCCGGGCGAGACCGACACGCCCGTCGAAGTGCGTGCGACGCGTCGCTACGCCCTCGCCGCATCGCATCTGCCGGACTTCGTCGATGCGGTGTTGAACCCGAAGACGAACGCGCTGCTCGCGCAGATGGGCCATCCTCGTCGCGCAATCGCGGCGCGCGCGCGGCTCGACACGCTCGTGGAGCGCGCCGCCACGAAGGGTCCGGACGCGCTCGACGCCGCGGCGCGGCTCGCGCTGCTCCGCGACGGGCGGGCGCTCGCGGACCTGCATGCGCGGCTCGCTGACGACCCGGCGCTCGCGGCCGCGTGGCACGCGCACCAGGCATCCAAGCCTGCACAGGAGCGGATGCCGGTCCAGGCGCCCGACGCAAGGCCCGCACCAGCAGTTCGCCCCTGAGGTTCGCGACAGGACCCGCCGGACGCCGCGTCCCGGGGCGAGGTGCGCGGCACTGCGGACGCGGCGACGCGCTTGCGTCAGGGCACGGAGATCGGGAAGATCGCCGGCAAGCCATAACCTTGGACGGGCTACCGCGATGATCGGCTACGTGACCCTGGGCACCAACGACCTGCCGCGCGCGGCCGCGTTCTACGACGCGTTGCTCGCGGAGGTGGGCGTCAAGCGCCTGATGGACTTCGGCCGCGGCTACGCATGGGGGTCGAGCATGGGCCGGCCGATGCTCGGCATCATGAAGCCGTACGACGGCCAGCCCGCGACCGGCAGCTTCTACGCCGCCTACTTCCGCGATCTCGACGGCAACAAGCTGAATTGCTTCTGCACCGGATAGCGGCTGTCGGCGGATAGCCTTCCGCTATCAGCGCACCTCCTGGCGCGGCGCGTGGCGCCGGGCTGAGGCAGTCGCCCTCGATGCGCGCCCGCTGACAGCTTACGGCCGCTAGCCGGCGCCCATCAGCGCGAGCAGCACGCCGCCCGCGACCACGCTCGCGACCTGCCCCGCGGCGTTCGCGCCCATGGCGTGCATGAGGACGAAGTTCTCGAAGTCGTCCTCCTGCGCGACGCGCTGCACGACGCGCGCCGCCATCGGAAAGGCGCTGATGCCGGCAGCCCCGATGAGCGGATTGAACTTGCCGCCGCTCACCACATTCAGCAGCTTGCCGAACAGCACGCCGGCCGCCGTGTCGACGCCGAAGGCGACGATGCCGAGCACGAGGATGAAGAGCGTGCTCGTCTTGAGGAACTCGGTGCCCACCATGGTCGAGCCGATCGCCAGGCCGAGGAACAGCGTGACGACGTTCGCGATCTCCTCGGACGACGCCTTCGTCAGCCGCTCGACCACGCCCGACTCCTTCATGAGGTTGCCGAGCATCAGCATGCCGATCAGGGGGGTCGCGAACGGCACCAGCGTCCCGACGAGCACGGTGACGATGATCGGGAAGAGGATGCGGGTGCGCTTGCTGATCTTCCGTTGGCTGTACGGCATGCGGATCTTGCGCTCCTTCTCGGTCGTGAGCGCGCGCATGATCGGCGGCATGATGATCGGCACCAGCGACATGTAGCTGTAGGCCGCCACCGTGATCGGCCCGAGGAGATGCGGCGCGAGAATGCCGCTCACGTAGATCGACGTCGGGCCGTCGATGGCGCCGATGATGCCGATCGACGCCGCCTCGTTCTGGCTGAAGCCGAGGATGAGCGCGAACAGCAGCGTCATGAAGATGCCGAACTGCCCGGCCGCGCCGAGCAACACCATGCGCGGGTTCTCGAGCAGTGGCCCGAAGTCGGTGAGCGCGCCGATACCGATGAAGATGAGCAGCGGGAAGAGCTCGTTCTCGATGCCCATGCCGTAGAGCACCTTGAGCATCCCGTCCTCGCCGATGAGCGGGGAGAGCGGCAGGTTGGCGAGGAGGCAGCCGGCGCCGATCGGGATCAGCAGCAGCGGCTCGTAGTCCTTAACGATCCCGAGGTAGAACAGCACGAACGCCACGAGGATCATGACGACGGACTGCGGCGACACGTTCATCACGCCCTGCGCCAGCAGCTGCAGTGTTTCGCCGCTCACCATGACCCTAGCCCTCCTGGAAACGGACGATCGCGTCGCCGTGGCCGACGGCCTGCCCTTCGGCCACGCATACCTCGGACACGACGCCGTCGCGCGGCGACTTGATGCTGTTCTTCATCTTCATCGCCTCGAGGACGGCGACCTGCTGGCCACGCTTCACCGCGTCGCCTGCCTTCACGTTCACCTGGAGGATGACGCCCGGCATGGGCGCGCTCAGCTGTGCTCCGCCGCCACCGCCTGCGGGCGCGGCCCTGCGCGGCGGCGGTGCGCTCGCTGCTGCAGGTTTCGCCACCAGTTCGGCTTTCGGGCGCGGCGCGACCGATGCGGCGTTCGCAGGACGCGAGGTGCCGCCTCCGGACGCCGGCTGGAAGAACGGCGTGATGCTCGCGGCGGGCAGGTCCTCGTCGCCAGCGAGCGCGACTTCGTAGGTTTCCTCTCCGACGACCACCTGGTAGCGGTCCTCGCCGAGCTCGTTGACGTCGATCTCGAACTCGCGGCCTCGGATCTCGAGCTTGTAGCGTCGCATCATCGTCCTTTCGGCTGCCACGTGCGGGCCTGGCGCGACCGGCCGGCGCCCACCCAGCGCGAGGCGTAGAGGAGGCTTCCCGGCCAGTAGCTGCGTGCCGACGCCGCGGCCACCTGGCGTCGCTCGGCCTTGTGCCGGAGCACGGCGATCACCATCGCGGCAACGAGGTCCGCGTCCATGCCGTTCACCGTCGGCACCAGCGGCACCTGCACGCCCACCTTGTCCTCGGCGCGCTCGAGGACCTCCTGCGCCTCCTCGGCGACTTCCTCGCGCGTCGCGGGCTCCTGGGGCTCGCGGTCGAGCTTGAGCACCAGCGTGAGGAGTCCCCAGAGCAGTACCAGCAGCGTGAAGACGAGGCCCATGCCGAGCACTGTCATCTGCAGTCCCCAGCCCAGATGCTCCATCAAGACCTCCGCAGGTTCGACCGGCCGTGCAGACGGCCGCGATTCAGGTCGGACACGCCAGCGCGGCCTGCGCGGCCCCGCCCGTTCACGACGGGAACAGCCCGTGTTTCTTCGGCGGGTTCTGCTGCACCTTCGTCCGCAGGACCTCGAGCGCCCGCACCAATCGGGGCCGCGTCTCGAGCGGCTCGATTACCTCGTCGATCTGGCCGACGTCCGCGGCGCGGTACGGATTGAAGAAGCGCTCGCGATAATAGGCGATCAGCTCCTGCTCCTTCGCCTTCGGATCGGGCGCGCCCTTCACTTCCTTGGCGTAGAGCACCCGCACCGCCGGCTCTGCACCCATCACCGCGATCTGTCCGGTCGGCCATGCGAACGCGAGGTCGGTGCGCATCTGCTTCGAGCTCATCGCCACGTACGCACCCCCCATCGCCTTGCGGGTGACGATGGAGACCTTCGGCACGGTGGACTCGCAATACGCGTAGATGATCTTGGCGCCGTGCCGGATGACGCCGCCGTACTCCTGGTCGGTCCCGGGCAGGAAGCCCGGGCAGTCGACGAAGGTGACGATCGGGATGTTGTAGACGTCGCAGGTACGTATGAAGCGCGCGATCTTGTCGCTCGCGTCGATGTTGAGCGCACCGGACATGTAGGCCGGCTGGTTCGCCACCACGCCCACCGAGTAGCCGTCGAGGCGGGCGAAGCCGACCACGGCGTTGGCCGCGAAGTTGGGATGGATCTCGAGGAAGCTGTCGCGGTCGAAGATCATCGCGATCGCATCGCGGATGTCGTACGGCTCGTTCTCGTCCTTCGGGATCAGCGAGTTGAGCGCCTCGTCCATCCGGTCGACCGGGTCGTAGGGGGTAATCTGCGGCGGGTCCTCGTTGTTGTTCTGCGGGAGGTAGCCGAGCAGGCGCTTCACCATCTCGATGCCGCCGACCTCGGTGTCGGTCGCGAGGTGGGCCACGCCGCTGCGTACGGTGTGGATCTCCGCGCCGCCGAGCGTCTGCGCCGTCACCTGTTCGCCCGTGATCGCTTTGATCACGTCCGGACCGGTGAGGAACATGTAGCTGTCGCTCGCCATGATGATGAAGTCGGTGAGCGCCGGCGAGTAGACCGCGCCCCCCGCGCACGGGCCCATGATCACCGAGATCTGCGGGATCACGCCCGAGGCCATGACGTTGCGCACGAACACCTCGCCGTAGGCGGCGAGACTGCGCACGCCTTCCTGGATGCGCGCACCGCCCGAGTCGTTCAGGCCGATGAGCGGGATGCCGCTCTCGAGCGCCAGATCCTGGATGCGACAGATCTTGTGCGACTGGACCTCTGAGAACGAACCGCCGAGCACCGTGAAGTCCTGGGCGAAGACGGCGACGCGCCGGCCGTTGATCTTGCCGAACCCGGTCACGATGCCGTCGCCGGGGAAGCGCTGGTTCTCCAGACCGAACTCGCTCACGTTGTGGGTCGCGAGCGCGCCGAGCTCCTGGAACGACCCCTGGTCGAGCAGCAGCGCGAGTCGCTCGCGCGCGGTGAGCTTGCCGCGCTCGTGCTGCTGGGCAATGCGCTTGTCGCCGCCGCCGCGCACCGCGCGATCGCGCATCGCGCGCAGCGTCTGCAACTTGTCTCCGGACTCGGTCTCGGCCATCACGTCTCCTCCCGTATGCCGACGGCGGAGTATAGGCAGAGGCGCGTCGCCCGTCATCCCGAATAAGCGCACGTTTGCGCGCGACGCACCGCAGTGGCCGTGCACGGACATGACCAACGCGCTTGACAACGACATCCGCCGCATGCCCGTGGACGGCATGTGTAACGCGGTCCGGAACGGGCGGGGGCCGCGCGCACGCGCACGGGGGATTGGCGCGAGCCCGCAGGGGCACCGGCGTTGCGGCACCCGAGGAAGCACTCCTCGTCGCGCGTCCCGCGCGGCCCTCGATGGAGCCCGCCTATCGTGTGGATATCGACAACTCATTGGCCGGCGCGCGCGCGGGTCGCTACAGTCGCTTCCTTAGATTTGCAGTCCCACGCAACCCCCCGCAACGAAGGAGCACAACACCATGCCGCAAAGCCAGGAAGGTAAGAGGGTCCCGCAAGCCAAGTTCCGCACGCGCGTCGACAACGACTGGAAGGACGTCACCACCGACGAGATCTTCAAGGGCAAGACCGTCGTCGTGTTCTCGCTGCCCGGCGCGTTCACGCCGACCTGCTCGTCAACGCACCTGCCGCGCTACAACGAGCTCGCGCCGGCGTTCTGGGCGAATGGCGTCGACACGATCGTCTGCGTGTCGGTCAACGACGGTTTCGTCATGGCCGAGTGGGCGAAGGACCAGGAGTGCGAGAACGTCGTGCTCATTCCCGACGGCAACGGCGAGTTCACCGCCGGGATGGGGATGCTCGTCGACAAGGCCGACCTTGGCTTCGGCAAGCGCTCGTGGCGCTACTCGATGCTCGTGAAGGACGGTGTCGTCGAGAAGATGTTCGTCGAACCGGAGAAGCCCGGCGACCCGTTCGAGGTCTCCGACGCCGACACGATGCTCGCCTACGTCAACCCGAAGGCGAAGAAGCCCGACCAGGTCGCGATCCTCACCCGCGAGGGCTGCGGCTACTGCAAGCGCGCCAAGGCGCTGCTCACCGAGCTCGGCTACGACTACGTCGAAGTGCCGCTTGGCCACAAGAACCGCTCGCGCGTGGTCGGCGCCATCGCCGGCGCGCAGACGGTCCCGCAGGTGTTCGTCAACGGCGAGCGCATCGGCGGTCTGGAGGAGCTGGAGCGCTGGGCGAAGAAGGCGGCCTGAGGTCCACTCAACCGCGGCACCGGGGAGGCGCGGCCTCCCCGGCTCGCGAGGGGCGGCGTGGACGCGGCCGCCGAAGATCTGCGCCTGCGGCAGCGGCAGGCGCACGTCGCGATCGCGCGCGGGGTATCGCGACCGCGGCTAGCCTGCGTGCAACGCCGCAGCTTGCAGCAGGGCAAGCGAGGTCGAGACGGTCGCGTTACCGACGAGATCTCTCCCCTGGTCCGACGCGTCGAGCCCGACCCGTGCGGGCGCGATCTCGCGCGAGACGCTCGCGAGCGCGCGCTGCACGTCTCGTCCGCCGAGCGCCTCGCCGCCGTCGCGGCGATCGACTGCTTCCCGGGTGCCCCGCGACGCGCCGGCAGGCGCAACCCCACGCCCGGTCCCACCGCCTGCGAGTCGCACATCCACCTCCAGCGTGGGCCCGCAGCGCGGATCCCGGATGCGACGCGCGTGCACTTGCTCGATCCGCATTCGCGCCGTCTCCCTTAGCCGAGCTCGCGCGAACCTAGCCCAAGTCGCCAGCCAAAGCGACCCGGCGGGACAACGCTTAGCGCAGCGGAGGACCTCATGGATTGCGATGGCCGGCCCACGTGCGCCGCCGTCTCAGCTTGTGCCACGCCTGGTCGCGCGCGAACAGTCATCCTGCGCGGCCCCGTGTGCGCGGAGCGCGTCCGTTGACGCCGTCGCGAGATGCGGTCAATCTCGGCGCCCCTGCCCCTCCGCACATACAAGGGACATCGCCATGCTCAAGCTCTACTTCGCACCCGCCGCGTGCTCGTTCGTCCCCCACGTCGGCCTGGAAGCGATCAAGGCCGTCACCGGCGAGGACTTCGAACCGGTGCTGGTGAAGCTGCACCGCGGCGAGCACAAGACGAGCGAGTATCTCGCGCTCAATTTCATGGGGCAGGTGCCGGTGCTGGTCGTCGACGGTGCGCCGCTCACGCAGATCATCGCGATCTGCGACTACCTCGACCGCCACGCGCCGCAGGTCGGACTGCTGCCACAGGACACGAAGGCCCGGGCGCGCGCCATGTCGCTGCTCGCCTGGATGAACAACACCGTGCACCCGACGTTCACGCATGTCTTCATGCCGGAGAAGTTCGCCGAGAGCGAGGCGGCGCGAAACGAGATCAAGGTGTTCAACACGGCGCTCTACCGGACCTATCTGGAGCGCATCGCCGCCGAGGTGGCGCGCGGCGACCCGTTCTGGCTCGGCAAGAAGCTGTCTTTCCTGGATGCCTACGCGGTGACCCTTCTCCGGTGGGGCGGAATCGCCGGGATCGATCCCGACAGCCTGCCCACCTACAAGGGTTACGTCGAACGCGTGGCGGCCGAAGGTCCCGTCGCCGCGGCACTCGCGCGCGAGCGGGGGCCGCTGCACATGTACAAGGCCGCGTAGCGCGAACTCCGCCTGCGCCGGAGACGCAGGCACTCCGGTTGCACCCCCGCTCGTCTTTCCCATATCGCGAATGCGGATCGGAGGCGAACGGTGGCGAGCGAACGTCGGCGAAGGCTGCCGCAGTGAAGGTGAAATCGGCACTCGCCGCTGGCGCCGCCAAGGTGGCCGACGCGGTCACGGGCGCAAGGGCCCCGGCCGCGCGCGCGAGCAAGGGGGCGTCGCGCGCCACGGTGAGCGGGCCTGCGCGCATGCCGACGAGCGGCGTAGCGGGCGCCGACGCGCCGGAGGCGAAGCTCGCCGGCACGCAGAGCCTCGCCGCTGCAATGCCGCACAACGCCAACAAGCCGCTCGAATACGGCGAGCGGGCCGCGATGCCGCAGGCGGGGGTAACGCACGAGCCGCGCTCGCCGATCGTGACCGCGAGCACGCTGACCGAGGCGAACGCCTCCGAGAAGGTCGGGCCGCCGGTGGTCGGCGAGAACCATAACGGCGGCAACCTCGACCGCGTGCGCGCCGACTCCGGCGGGTGCGAACTGACCACCAACCAGGGCATCACCGTCGCAGACAACCAGAGCTCGCTCAAGGTCGGGCTGCGCGGTCCGACGCTGCTCGAGGACTTCGTTCTCCGCGAGAAGATCACCCACTTCGACCACGAGCGTATCCCCGAGCGTGTCGTGCACGCGCGCGGCTCGGGCGCGCACGGCTACTTCGAGTCCTACGATTCGCTTGCCGGCATCACGCGTGCATCGCTGTTCGCGGAAGCCGGCAAGCGCACGCCAGTGTTCGCCCGCTTCTCCACCGTAGCCGGCGAGCGCGGCTCGACGGACACGGCGCGCGACGTGCGCGGCTTCGCGGTGAAGTTCTACACCGACGAGGGCAACTGGGACCTGGTCGGCAACAACATCCCGGTGTTCTTCATCCAGGACGCGATCAAGTTCCCCGACGTCGTGCACGCCGTCAAGCCCGAGCCGCACCACCAGATGCCGCAGGCCTCGAGCGCGCACGACACGTTCTGGGACTTCGTCTCGCTCACGCCCGAGTCGACGCACATGCTACTGTGGCAGATGTCCGACCGCGCCATCCCGCGCAGCTACCGGATGATGCAGGGCTTCGGCGTGCACACCTTCCGCTTCGTGAACGATCGCGGCGAGGCGCGCTTCGTGAAGTTCCACTGGAGCCCGAAGCTCGGCACGCACGCGCTCGACTGGGACGAGGCGGTGAAGATCTCCGGTGCCGATCCCGACTTCCATCGCCGTGACCTCTGGGAGGCGATCGAGGCAGGCGCGTATCCCGAGTACGAGCTGGCGGTGCAGGTGTTCACGCAGGAGGACGCCGACAACTTCAGCTTCGACGTGCTCGACCCGACCAAGATTGTTCCCGAGGAGCTCGTGCCGCTGCGACCGATCGGCCGCATGGTGCTCCACCGTAACCCGGACAACTTCTTCGCCGAGACCGAGCAGGTCGCGTTCTGCGTCTCGCACGTAGTGCCTGGCATCGACTTCACCGACGACCCGCTGCTGCAGGGGCGGCTGTTCTCGTACCTCGACACGCAGCTGACGCGCCTCGGCGGGCCGAACTTCCATGAGATCCCGATCAACGCGCCGCTCAAGGAGATCCACAACAACCAGCGCGACGGGCTTCATCGGCAGACGATCAACCGCGGGCGCGTCAACTACGAGCCCAACTCGCTTGCCGGCGGCTGCCCGTTCCAGGCAGGCATGCGCGGCTACGTGTCGTTCCCGGCGCGCGTGGAGGGGCCGAAGCTGCGCGGCAAGCCGGAGAGCTTTGCCGACCATTACTCGCAGGCGCGGTTCTTCTGGGAGAGCCAGAGCGCGGTGGAGAAGCTGCACATCATCCGCGCGTTCCGCTTCGAGCTGACGCGGGTGCAGACGGGCGCAGTACGCGAGCGGGTAGTCGCGCAGCTGGCCAACGTCTCGCGCGATTTGGCGGATGCCGTGGCCGCCGGCCTCGGCATTGCGACGCCCGCGCCGCTGCCGAAGGTGCTCGAGCGCGAGCCGGAGCCTGAAGTGCGCGAGTCGCCGGCCCTGTCGATGCTCGCCCGTCCCGGCGACGGCAGCATAGCAGCGCGACGTATCGCGGTCGTGCTCGCGCCGGGAAGCGACCTCGCGGCCGCGAAGACAGTGCACTCGGCCCTTGCCGCCGAAGGTGCGGTGCCGCGCTTCGTCGCGGCACGGCTCGGTCAGGTCGCGAGCGCCGATGGCGAAGCGCTGGAAGCCGATGTCACGATCGAGGCTATGCCCTCGGTGCTCTTCGACGCGTTGGTCGTGCCCGGCGGCGCATCAGCGGCGGATGCGCTTGCGTCCAACGGTCAGGCTGTCGAGTTCATCAAAGACCAGTACCGGCACTGCAAGCCGATGCTGATGCTCGGCGAGTCGAGCGCGCTGCTGCTGAAGGCGGGAATCCCGCCGAAGCTCCCGAGCGGCGACGCGGACCCCGGCCTTCTGCTCGCCGAGGCGCCCGACGCGCGCGCGATCGCAGCCTTCAAGGAAGCCCTCGCAAAGCATCGCACGTTCGCGCGGCAAACCGACCCGCCGCTCGTGTAGCAACGGAGTCCGCGCGCGGCGCGCACGGCGCCGCGCGATTTACTCTCGATTAACGGCGGGAGCTTCAGCCGAGGAAGGAGAGCTGCAGCTCGACTGCAACGTTGTTCGCGTCGATCACGGCAACGACCGGCTCGCCGTTCGCCATGCATGCGGCGATGTGCTTCACCGCATTTTCGCGGAAGGGGAACCGCTCCTGCGCGTTGGTCGTGAGGTAGCCCGACCGGGTCGCGGGGTCGTAGTCGCTGACGACGCCGCGCACGTGGCGGCGGGATGACGCGGTACTGCGGGATGCGTTCTGCATGGGTGTTCCGTGCCTCCTTTGGCTGTTAGAGAGAAAACGCGGCGTCTGCGTTTCCTGAGATCAGTGAGCACGAGGGGGCCTGCCCCCTCGTATCCTGCCGACCAGATACCTTTCTTGCGCCCCGCCGGCGGACGCCGCTTCGGTGTAGACCGCCTCGGCGCGGCAACCGGCCCTTGAGCGTGGCGGTGATGTTGCCTGCGCCCCACTCGGGTTTCCAGCGACTTCCACCAAGAGTTGAGGAAACATGTACAGCTTGTTGTTTTTTTGATGCAGCAGGGGCACGTGCCGGAACCGGGCGCAAGCGCTACGTCAGCGTCCCCCCGCGGCCACGCCGATCGATCGGCGCCCTCGGGATCTCTTGGCGCAGGCAGCCTCAAGCGGCGTCTCCCTCGCAGCAGCGAGGGCGCTTAGCACCTTCGGCTGCCGCCGCTGGTGCGGCCGCTCGGCGCCGCCCGGACTCATTCGCAACCTCCGGGTCACCGTCTTCCGAAGTCCAAGCGCCGCGAAGCGAGGTCGTTCCAGGGCTGGTTGCTCCGACCGTGGCGGTGGTCGGCAGTTCGCGCAAGCCGGCATGAGGCGCTCGAAGAAACAACCTCTTACGGGACACTTTGCTGCGAAGACCGCCGTATCGTCGGCGGGCGTCGCGACCAGGGGCCCGGGTCGCCGTGCCGCGGCATGGTGCCGTCGTTGACACGTCCCCGTTGCCGTGGCTGAATGGTGCTTATCGGTGCGGAGGAGTGTGTGGCTTCGTTCCGGCCCGGAGACGATCAGCCGCGAGACGGGCGGCCGGCCCCAGAAGCGGCCGGCTCCGGTGCACCTTTTCTTCCGCTCACGTGGGCCGGTGCCTGGCCGCCCCACCCACACCTGTTCGCACGCCGCGCGTTTCACCGGCCGGCAGGTTCGCTCCCGGCTCGAGACCTCACGACGCGCCGCCTCACGGACACGAGCGCTTGCCGGCCCATGTGCGCCGCGCAAGCGCTTTCGTTGCGACCGTGCGTACCGGGTGCATGCCGGTTCGCGCACGGACTTTCCGACGTACGACACTAGCGAAGGAGGCCCAGCAGTGACAGAAGCCGAAACCCAGTCGGTGCGCGAGCGGATCGTCGCCATGCGCATGGAGCACGACGACCTCGACGCGGTGATCGCTCGTCTGTGCGAGACCCAGGTGTACAGCGACGAGCAGATCCACCGCCTGAAGAAGAAGAAGCTCTTCCTCAAGGATCAGGTGGAGGCGCTCGAGCGGCGGCTGTCCACCACTTCGCATTAGCGGTCCTCTCCAGCGGGCGCGTCCGCGGTGCGCGGACGCGGCGCCCCCCACTCCCTCTGCGGCCTCCGGCGGTGCACGTCGGCGGCGCCATCCGCCATCCGGACGATTGCGTGGGATGCCCGAAGCCCCCCATGCTCGCGCCTTTCGTCGCCCGGGCCGACTATGGACCATGAGGCCGCGCTGTTGGAGCTCGCCGCCGCCGTGACGCGACTCAGCGACTCCGTCGAAACGACCGCCCGGGTCCTCGGCGCCGTCTGCGAGCAGATGACGCAGGAGAAGGAGCCCCCAGCACCCGCCGAGATGCCGGTCGTGGCCGCACCGGGGAGAGCCCTGCGGCTGATCGAAGGCGGCCGGTTGTACCCGGTGCTCTACCGCCCGCCCGACTGAGCGTCGTCGCCGGCGGCCGGCGGCGATCATGTGCGTTCGGAGGGCGATGCCTTCATGCCTCCAGCCGCTTCTCCTCGAACCAGCCGTACAGTGTGGGCACCACCACCAAGGTGAGCAGGGTCGACGTGCTCAGGCCGCCGATCACCACGATCGCGAGCGGCCGCTGCACCTCCGCGCCGGGACCGGTGGCGAACAGGAACGGGATCAGGCCGAGCGCCGCGACGGTCGCCGTCATCATTACCGGCCGGAACCGCTGCATCGCGCCAGCGACGACCGCCTCGCGCTGCGGCATCCCCTCCTCGCGCAGCTTCCGGATGTACGAGACGAGCACGACGCCGTTCAGCACGGCGATTCCCCAGAGCGCGATGAACCCGACCGACGCCGGCACCGACAGATACTCGCCAGTGAGCCACAGACTGACGATGCCCCCGATGGAGGCGAACGGCAGCACGGTGATGATCAGCGTCGCGAAGCGCAGCGAGTTGAACAGCAGGAACAGCAGGAAGTAGATGCCGGCGATGGTGATCGGCACGATGATCATCAGGTGGCCGAGCGCGCGCTGCATGTTCTGGAACTGTCCGCCCCAATCGAGGTAATAGCCCTCGGGAAGCTCGACCTTCTGCTCGACCGCACGCTGCAGGTCGGCGACGAAGCCGCCGAGATCCCGGTCCCGTACGTTGACGCCGACCACGACGCGGCGCTTCGCGACCTCGCGGCTCACCTGCGCCGGCCCTTCGAGGATCTCGATCCTTGCCAGGTTCTCGAGCGTCACCTGGGCGCCGTTCGGCGACGTGAGCAGGATCTTGCGGATGTCATCGACACTGTCGCGGAACCGCTCCGGCAGGCGGACGACCGCCGCGAAGCGGCGCTCGCCCTCGTACACCTCCGTGGCCTTGCGGCCTCCGACGGCGGTCTCGATGACGTCGTGCACGTCCGAGACGTTGAGGCCGACGCGCGCGATCGCCTGCCGGTCGACGGTGACCGCGAGGTACTGCTGGCCGCTCAGCCGCTCCAGGCGGAAGTCGCGCACGCCCCGGATGCCGGCGGCGACGCGCGCGATCTCCTGCGCCTTCTCGCGCAGCACCGCGAGATCGTCGCCGAAGAGCTTCACCGCGACGTCGGCACGCACGCCCGTGACCATCTCGTCGACGCGATCGGAGATGGGCTGCGCCATCACGCGCTGCACGCCGGGAATGACCTTAAGCTTGTCCATGACCGCGTCGGCGATGTCGTCCTGGCTCCAGCCCTCCGGCCAGGTGTCGCGGTCGGTGAGGCTGACGATCGGGTCGGACTCGTTGATGCCCGCCGGGTCGGCGGGACTCTCGCCCCGCCCCAGGCGCGACACGGCAGTCCCGACGCCCGGCACCTCGCGGACCAGTCGCATCGCCTCCATCTCCATGTTGATCGCCTCGTCCACCGAGATGTTCGGCACCTTGTCGAGGAGCGGCGAGAGCGAGCCCTCGCGCATCTCGGGGATGAACGCCGTACCGAGGAAGGGCAGCAGCGCGAGCGAGCCCGCGAAGGCGAGCACCGCCGATCCCACGGTGATGGCAGGTCGCGCGAGCGCGCCGCCGAGGAGCCGACCGTACGCACCCTTCATGAACTTCATCAGCCGCGTGTCGTGCTCGTCGCCGCGTTGAAGCAGGAACGACGCGAGCGCCGGCGTGAGCGTGAGCGAGAGCACGAGCGAGATGCCGAGCGCGATGGCGATGGTCCAGGCGAGGGGCGCGAACATCTTCCCCTCCATGCCGCGCAGTGTCATCAGCGGCAGGAAGACGAGGATGATGATGCCGACGCCGAAGATCACCGGCGTCGCCACCTCCTGGACCGCCTCGAGGATCACGCGCGCCCGGCTCTCGCCGGGCCGCTCGGAGAGGCGGGCAAAGGCGTTCTCGACCACCACGACCGAGCCGTCGACCATGAGGCCGATGGCGATCGCGAGCCCGCCGAGCGACATCAGGTTAGCGGAGATACCGAAGCGGTTCATCACCAGGAAAGTGGCGAACGGCGTGAGCACCA
>Ga0114939_10001238_pt1 | contig 20384 bp, 17 predicted proteins | sample AshMeaCrysSpring_FD_87196 | JGI IMG/M metagenome (GOLD analysis project Ga0114939, IMG submission 87196) | Groundwater microbial communities from Big Spring, Nevada to study Microbial Dark Matter (Phase II) - Ash Meadows Crystal Spring | ecosystem: Environmental > Aquatic > Deep subsurface >...
ATGGACAGGGAGGCGAAAAATTCCAGCACCGCCGAGGAAACGAACGCGACCCGCAGCACGCTCATGGTGCGCCGCCGGAAGTCGGCCGAGACCCGGGCGATGCGCTCGGTTTCGTCGCGGCTGCGGCCGAACAGCTTGAGCGTTGCCAGGCCCTGCAACACGTCCAGGAAATGGGCGCTCATGCGGGCCAATGCCTGGAAGTGCCGCTGGCTTATGTTCTCCGCACCCATGCCCACCAGGACCGTGAACAGCGGTATCAGCGGAGCGGTGGCCAGCAGCATCCCGCCGGCCGCCCAGCTGAGCGGCAGTATCACCGCGGCGATGGTCAGCGGCAGCAGGACTACCAGCGCCAGCTGCGGGAGGTACAGGGCGTAGAAGTCCTGCAGCCCCTCGACCTGCTCGACCAGCACGCTGGCCAGGCCGCCGGTGCGCTCCCCATGGGTGAAGGCCGGCCCCCGGGCGGCGATTCGTTCCAGCAGGCCCTGGCGCACCCGGCTGCGGACTTTTTCTCCCGCAGCGAAGGCGCTCGCCTCACGCAGCCAGGCCAGGGCCGCCCGAGTCAGCATAGCGGCGGCAAAGCCGGCAAAAGCACCCGCCAGGGCCTCGCGCGGGCGGCCTTCGATGAACGCCGCATGAATGATCCGGGAAAGAAAGAATGCCTGGACGATAACTGCAAACCCCGCCAGCCAGCCAAGAACGACGGTGCGGGCGAGCTCCACGCGAACGGGCCGGACCTGCTCATGCAGCCACCTCAGGGATTGCCGGGTATCGACCGCCATCTCAAGACACATTGACAATTCCGACAGCCTTGGGCTATCGGAAGAAAAAAGAGCCGTTATGCAATAATTGCGTTTACGGGTCGCTCAGCCTAAGTGTGGTAAACGCTGTTTTTAACTTCTTTGCAAGCGAAAACACCGCTCGACCTTTAGGCCTTTAAAATCCCTGACATCTTAGTGGGAGCAGCGTTTTGCCGCGATTTGCCGGAGGCTGAAGCCTGCTTCGCCGAAGTGGCTTCGGCCAAGCTGGCCGAAAGCCTCTGCTCCAAGACAAGCCACCACCGAGTAGCCTTTCCTTAACTTCGCCTTGGGGGTCACGACCGGCATCACCATGGAGTTCCAGTTCGGGACCAACTGGGCCTATTACTCGCATTACGTCGGTGACATCTTCGGCGCACCGCTTGCCATCGAGGGGCTCATGGCCTTTTTCCTCGAGTCCACCTTCGTAGGACTGTTCTTCTCCGGGTGGAACCGGCTGAGCAAGCGCGCCCACTTGACGTCGACTTTCCTGGTGGCACTGGGCTCGAACCTTTCGGCCCTGTGGATCTTAGTGGCCAATGCCGGGATGCAGAACCCGGTGGGCGCGGAGTTCAACCCCGAAACCATGCGCATGGAGCTGGCGAGCTTCTCAGATCTGTTCTTCAACCCCGTGGCGCAAGTCAAGTTCGTACACACCGTGGCGGCCGGATATGTGACCGCCTCGATGTTCGTGCTGGGTGTGAGTTCGCTCTACCTTCTAAAAGGACGAGACCTGGCCTTCGCGTGCCGCTCGTTTGCGGTGGCGGTGGGGTTCGGGCTGGCCTCGGTCTGCTCGGTCATCGTGCTTGGCGACGAGGGCGGCTACGAGGTCGGCCAGGTGCAGAAGGTCAAGCTCGCCACCATGGAGGCCGCCTGGGAAACCGAGCCGCCGCCGGCCTCCTTCACGATCTTCGGCTTGCCCGACCAGGACGCCCAGACCACCCGCGGCGAGATCAAGGTTCCCTGGCTCGGTGGCCTCATCGTGACGCGCTCTTTCGACAAGCCGATCAGGGGCGTGAAGCAGCTGGTGGCGGAAAACGAGGCCCGCATGCAGGAAGGGGTGAGGGCCTTCGGCCTGCTCCAGCAGATTCGCGCCGGCGATACGTCGCCGGCCTTGCTGGAGGAATTCAACCGCGCCAAGCGGAGCCTGGGGTACGCCCTGCTGGTGAAGCGCTATGCCCCCAAGCTGTGACGGACGCCACCTCGGTGCAGATCCACCGCGCGGCCCGGGACACGATCCCCAACGTCGCGGTCATGTTCTGGAGCTTCCGCGTCATGGTCGGCTTGGGGTTCTACATGCTGGCCCTGTTGGCGACGGCCGCCTATTTCTGCGCCAAGCGCGTGTTCGACCGGAAGCGCTGGCTGCTGAAGGCGGTCGTTTTCAGCATGCCGGCTCCCTGGATTGCTGCCGAACTGGGCTGGATCGTGGCCGAGTACGGCCGCCAGCCCTGGACCATCGGCGAGGTGCTGCCCACGCGGCCGTCCACTTCGACCCTGTCCGCCTGGGACGTCATCGGCAGCATGGCCGCGATAGTGATCCTGTACACGGCCTTCATGCTCGCCGCCGCCTATCTCATGGTGAAGTTCGTGCGCATCGGCCCCGCCTGGGAAGGCAACCAGGTCTGGTTCATCACCGGGGGCGGGGCGCTTTTCGCCGCCTGGCCGCTGGTCTACTCGGCGGCCTTCTCCGGTTTTTATTGGGCGCTCCTGCTGGTGCTCTTCGCGCTGTTCTTCCGGCCGGTGGGCTTCGAGTACCGCAGCAAGCTTGCCGACCCGCGCTGGCGCAGGGCCTGGGACTGGGGGCTTTTCGTCGGCGGCGCCGTGCCGTCCCTGGTCTTCGGGGTGGCCTTCGGAAACCTGCTGCAGGGGGTGCCGTTCACGTTAGACGACATGCTGCGCCCGTTTTACAGCGGCAGCTTCTTCGGGCTGCTCAACCCCTTCGCCCTGCTCACGGGCGTGGTGAGCCTCGCGATGCTCGTCATGCACGGCGCGGTCTATCTCCAGATGCGCACCGAGGGCGCGCTTGCGCGGCGCGCGCGCCGCGGCGCGCATCTTCGGCATCGTCTTCATCGCGGCGTTCGTCCTGGCAGGGATCTGGCAGGCCTTCGGAGGCTTGGGCTACCGTATCCTGACGCTTCCCGACCCCGGCACCGCTTTCAGCCCGCTCGCCAAGACCGTGGAAAAGGACGCCGGAGCCTGGATGGCCAACTACGCGGCCCATCCTTGGATGTGGCTGGCCCCGGTGCTGGCGGCAGGCGGCGGGCTGCTGATGCTGTCGTCCGCCGGCCGGGGCGGCGCGGCCTTGGTCTTCAGCGCTGCGGCTCTGGCCGGCACGATCCTGAGGGCAGGCTTTGCCATGTTCCCGTTTGTCATGCCGTCGAGCACGTTCCCCAATGCGAGCCTCACCGCCTACGACGCCGTCTCGAGCCACAGCACCCTGAACCTTATGTTCGTGGCCGTGGTGCTCTTCCTGCCGGTCGTCCTGCTCTTCACGAGCTGGGTCTACCGCGTGCTGCGCGGTAAGATCACCGAGAAGCGCATCCGAGAGGAAACGCACTCGGTGCACTAGCCATCACCTTTTCTTTCTTTCCCCCTTTGACAAAGGGGGTCGGGGGGATTTTGAAGTCGACTTCCTAAAAAAGTGAACGAATGCCGCATGTCATCGTGAAGATGTATCCCGGGCGGACCGAGGAGCAAAAAAAAGCGGACCGGGAATAGGAGAGGGAGAATGTGGTATTTCACCTGGATTTTAGGCGTGCTCCTCGCCTGCGCTTTCGGCATCATCAACGTGATGTGGATGGAGTCGGAGGAGATGCTGGGCAAGGACAAGGACTGATCACGCCAAGGCTCTTGAAAAGAAGACGCAGCTTGATTCAGCGGAAGCTGTACCTTAAGCCGTTCGCTTGCTCTTCAGCGCTCGCACCGTTAGGACCACCAGCGTTACCAGGGTGAGCGGGATAACGAACAACCCCATCATGGCGCTGAACTCCGGCAGCGCGTCATGATCCGCGGAGTCGAGAATCAGGTAGAGGGTGTACCCAGCGTAGCAGGCCAGGAACAGGAGCCCCTCCCAACGTGCGATCCGGTAGTCCGTGAAGCATATTGGCAAGCAGGCGATGCTTACTGCGATCATGACAGGAAGGTCGAACCTGAGCGCCGCGGGCGCTACGCGGATGCCGTCGATCGCAACAACACTTGAGAGGCCCACGATCGCCAGCACGTTGAAAAGGCAGCTGCCCACCACGTTGCCGACGGCAATGTCGCGCTCTCCCCTGAGGCTCGCGACAACGGAGGTGGCCACCTCCGGCAGCGAAGTGCCTGCAGCGATGATGGTGAGTGCAATCACAAGCTTGCTTATGCCCAGCGCCTCGGCGATGGCGACCGCGCCGCTGACGAGCCAGTGGGAGCCCAGCATGAGCATGGCCAGACCGACGATGACCAGGACGATGTTGAGAAGCCGCTGGCTCACACGCGTCGAACGCTGGGCGAACTCCGTCTCGTACTCGGCGCGCACCGCAGGCGACTCTTTCATGCTCTGCCGGATTACTAACAGGCAATAACCGACTATGCCGCCGGTGAGCACGAGCCCATCGATCCGACCGATGTTGCCGTCAAGCGCCAAGGCGAATAGGAGAACGGAGACGCCGATCATGAGCGGTATGTCGAGCCGCACAAGCTGCTGCGCAACAACCAGCGGCGCGATGAGGGCGCTCAAGCCCAGTATGAAAAGTACGTTGAAGACGTTGCTCCCCACGACATTGCCCAGCGCAATATCAGGCTCTCCTGCCAGGCTTGCCTGAAGGCTCACGGCCAGTTCGGGCGAACTGGTCCCGAATGCGACTACGGTTAGGCCGATAACCAGCGGAGATACTCCGATCGTGGCGGCAAGACGCGAGGCGCCCCGGACGAGAATCTCAGCGCCTGCAATCAGGAGTGCGGCCCCAGCCATGAAGAACACAAGCGTCTCTGCATTCATGAGCTGACCATCTCGTCACGAGATGTGACGTCCGCCCGATAGGTTACATACGCTGTTACCATTACGCCTACCGCACCGAGCATACTTACCGTGAACGGCATCCCGCCGCGATCTTGTCAAACCTTCGATCGTTCGTGGGGCAACCATCGCCCAGAACGGAGCGCATTTCGTCTGGCCGGCTTCTGGATCGCAGCCTTGCAGCACCACTGCACCCGTCTCTCGAATCAGGGCCTTGAATCCCGGGCGGGAGCCGGGCAGCTCGATGCTCGCGGCAGCCGCCAGAGCGCCAGCGCAGCGGCGCTGAGATACAGCAAAGAGATGGTCCCGAACACCGCCCGCAGGCCGAGCCACATGGCGATGGACACTCCGATCATCGGGGCCAAGGCGCGCGCGCCGGAGTTGATGGAATTGTCCAGCCCGTAGACCGCGCCTTCCGCACCGCATTGGGTGTATCGGGCCAGAAGTGCGGTGACGCCCGTGACAATCCCGCCGTGAGCGATGCCGGCCATGAGATGCAACGCCAGAAACTGCCAGCCGCTGCCCACCCAGACCTGCAGAATAAAAGACAGAAACCCCGTTAAGGCGCAGGCGATGACGATCCTCCGGTGGCCACGGCCTCCGGCGTGGTCGCCCAGGCGTCCGAAGAATACGGCAAAAACTGCCGCCGCCGCCGAAGCCGCGCCGATGACGAGGCCGGTGAAACTGTTCACCCGCGCCGGCTCGGACATGAGTTCGAGGGCGAACAGCGGCAGAATCGGAATGAACGCCATCCGGGATAAGGAGTCCATGAAACGCAGGACGTAGGTCACCGTAACCCCGGGGGCGGTGAGGATGTGACGCCACTCCCTCCAGAATCCGGTTCCCTCTTGCGTGCGCTGATCCGGGGGAACAAACTGTTCGTGCACGCCGATGCCTACGATGATTCCTGCGGCCGCCAGCAACCCGCCGGTCACATAGAACGCCGCGCGGTAGCCGTAGGCGTCGGCCACGGCGCCGCCGATGATCGGACCCAACCCGACGCCGGCCCCCAGACCGACCTGCAGCAGCCCCATGGCAAAACCGGATCGCTCCCGCGGAACAATGGACGCCACCAGGGCGTTGGCGGCGCCGATGGTGCCGGTAATCAGACCCTGGATCGCCCGCAGCAGCACCAGTTCCTCGGCCGAACGGACAAACGCCATCATAAACAGGATCACCGCACCGCCGAACATGGCCCGTTCCACCATGAGCTTGCGGCCCCAGCGGTCCGCCAGCATGCCCCAGATTGGAGAGGCGATCATCATGGTCAGCGCCTGTCCAGAAAAGACGAGCCCGGAGAGCAGGTCCGTACCGATGGCGGTCACGGAGCCCAGCGATTTCACATAGAGCGGCAGAAAGGGGAAAATGCTTGAAAATCCAATGGATGTGATCACCTGGCAAAAAACCATGATGTAGAGCGCCCTGCGCCAGGATGTCGCCGGGCGTCTGTCGCTATTCGGGGGGGTCATATAACGTGTAACACCCTAAGATGTCTCAATAAACCAAAGGCGTCAAAGCAATCGACCCGCCTCGCGCGATGCGGGTGTGTCAGGGCATGCACCCCCTTGCAGGGGACCAACAACGGGAAGCGGGTCGGTAAGACCTATCACATCTGCCATGCTTTGCACATACATTTGCAAAGCCATCCATGATGAACTCGCAAGAGGTCATCCGAATCGATGACTTCGTAAAGAGAACAAGATCAAGGCGCGCGAATCGCGTGTCGTGAGGCGTGCTTACAGTACGCCGCAGCGGCAGCGTGATGAAGCGCAACGCAGAGATTGGGCTATTTGCGAAGTCATCTTCCATGCGATCGGCTTCCCACCGGCGCATATCCCTGGCCCGGCTATCGAACGCCCGAGGCCCGGTCGGCCGGCCCTGCTCGCGCGAGAGTTCGAACCGCATTTTCTTTATTTACATCTTTTTCCGCATGTGATATTTAATCCTATTTTTAGATAGTTGTAGTCGTAAATCATTCAATGGGGCCTGCCATGAAAAAGAAAGACTTGGATTTTTTCAAAAAGCATTTGAACCAGAGAATGCAGGAACTGCTGAACCAAGCCGAAGACACCGTCTCCGGCATGACGACGACCAATGAAAATTTTCCCGACCCCACCGACCGGGCGTCTTTGGAAGCCGACCGCAATTTCATGCTCCGGATTCGCGATCGCGAAAGCAAGCTGATCAAAAAGATCAAGCAGGCGCTGGACCGCATCGAAAACGGGACCTATGGCATTTGCGAATCCTGCGGCGAAGAAATCTCCGTCAAGCGGCTCAAAGCGCGGCCGGTGACCACTCAGTGCATCGAGTGCAAGGCGAAGGAGGAATCCCTGGAGAAGGCGCTTGGAATCTAAGTCCGCCGCTTGCATCGATCTGCACATTCACTCCAGGGCTTCGGACGGCACGCTCTCACCGGCTGAAATCCTGGCCTTGGCCTTGCGCCTGAACTTAGGCGCCATTGCCATCACGGACCACGATTCCATCGCCGGTTCCCGGGAAGCCTTGCTTTGCGGCATCCCGGACCATCTCGGTTTCTTATCCGGCGTAGAGATCAGCGCTGAACCCCCGCCCTCCTATCCGGGTGCCGGAAGCATCCATATCTTGGGCTACGGCTTCCGCCTGGATGATCCCGAGCTGAATCGAGCGCTGGAAAAACTTCAGGATTCCCGCAGGGGCCGCAACCCTGAGATCATCGCGCGATTGAACAAACTCGGAATCGCCATCCGGATCGAGGAGGTCGAGCGCGAAGCCGGCGACGGACAGCCGGGCCGACCCCACATCGCCAAGCTCCTGATCCGGAAAGGAGTCGTGAAGACCATGGATGACGCCTTTGACCGCTACCTGGGAAACGGAAAGCCGGCGTATGTGGACAAGTTCCGGATCGAATCCAGCCAAGCCATCGAGCTCATCAATGCCGCCGGCGGCATTCCGGTGCTGGCTCACCCCTGCCTGCTGGAACTGGAGCGGGCGGAGCAGCTCGAGGACCTTTTGCAGGAAATGATGTCCATGGGGCTGAAAGGCCTTGAGGTCTACTATCCTCTGAATTCCCCCCAACAGACACGGCAGTATGTCGATCTGGCCGCTCGCCATCGCCTCCTGATGACCGGGGGCACTGATTTTCATGGAGACATCCAGCCCGAAATTCAAATGGGGGCCGGAAAGGGGGATTTCCATGTCCCTTTCGGGCTCTATGAAAAGCTGATCGAACGTTAAGCGTTGACCGGGGGGCCGCCGCCGTTTCGGGCCTGCGTCTGGTTTTCAATCCAATATCAAGGTGATGGCATGTGCGCGTTGCCTCTATCCGCTGTTGAAAACCTCCTTCGCTACACCTTCGCTGACAAGCATCAGCTTGAAGAGGCGTTGCGGCACAGCTCCTTTGTGAACGAAACGCCGGAGCCGGGGCTGAGAGACAACGAGCGCCTGGAGTTTTTGGGCGATGCGGTGCTGAACCTCAGCGTGGGTCATATTCTGATGGAGCGCTATGGCAGCCTCAACGAAGGGGATTTGTCACGCATGCGATCCGGCCTGGTGAACGAGCAGCAATTGGCAAGGCTCGCCCGCAGCCTTGAGTTGGGCCGCTTCATCATGCTCGGCAAGGGTGAAGCCCAGACCGGAGGGCACGAGAAAAACTCGATCCTGGCCGGGGCCCTCGAGGCGCTGATCGCAGCGGTCTATATGGACGGGGGGTTTGAAGCCGCGTTTGAGATCGTCCAGAAACTTTTCCAGCCGCTGGTATCCCAGCTGGAGCGCTCTGGCGATCACATCGATTTCAAAAGCCAGCTCCAGGAACTGGTCCAGACAGGCTCCGGTCAAATGCCCGACTACACGGTCGTGCGTGAGGAAGGCCCCGACCATGACAAAACCTTCTGGGTGCAGCTTCGCGTCAAGGAAATCGAAACCGATGGAGTGGGCAAAAGCAAGAAGGCCGCCGAACAGGACGCTGCCCGCAAGGCGCTGGCACGGATCAAGTCGCATTGATCCCCGGCCCGCGGCCGGCATCCGGTGGATGAGCAGGACGGTTGCATGAACGCCCGCCCCTTCATCGTTCCAGTCTTCATCCCCCACGCCGGATGCCCCCACCGCTGTGTCTTCTGCAATCAGTCGGTGATCACCGGTCAGCTGGAAAAACCGCAAGAGCCTGACGAGGTCTGGGCGTCCGCCCGCACATTCCTCCGGTTTCGCCGCCGACGTCCGGGGCCGGCCCAGCTCGCTTTTTTCGGAGGCAATTTCCTGGGGTTGCCTTTTGATCAGCTCCGCCGTCTGCTGGACACGGCATCGAAATGGGTTTCCGATTTCCATCTCGACGGCATCCGCTTTTCCACCCGGCCGGACACCGTCCAACCGGCGACGTTAGAGCTGATCGGCGCCTATCCGGTGAAGTGCGTTGAGCTGGGGGTCCAATCCATGGACGATGACGTGTTGCGCCAATCCCGGCGCGGTCATACCGCCGCCGACACGGATGCCGCCGTTCGGCGTTTGAAAGAAAGACGCTACACCACTGGGATTCAGCTCATGGTGGGGCTGCCCGGGGACGGGGAGGCCGGCCTGCTGGAAACCGGGCGGCGGGTCGCCGAATTGGGGCCGGCCTTTGTCCGAATTTATCCGACCCTGGTATTGGAAGGAAGCCCTCTGGCAAACTGGTATCGCAACGGCCGCTATCACCCGCCATCGCTACAACAGGCGGTGGAGCTCAGCATGAAGCTCTATCGCTTCCTGCGACAGCGCCGGATCGACGTCATTCGCACGGGGCTCCAGCCCACAAAGGAACTTGCCGAGGGCCGCGGGGTGATCGCCGGGCCGTTCCACCCCGCTTTCGGCGACCTGGTTCAAAGCGCCTGCTGCCTGGATGCCATCCAAAGGGAGTTGCGTTGCAGGCCTCTTTCAGGACCCACGCTTGAGCTGCGCGTCCATCCGACCGGCATTTCGCGCGTGCGCGGCCAGCGCAATGGAAATTGCGCCGCATTGAGCAAAGAATTCGGTTTTACGGCCGTGCGTGTGGTCCCAGACACCGGTCTGGGCGGAGAAATGATCGCACTCGAAGACGGCAGGCTGATAACCCCCTATGCGCCCCAACACCGGCCAGCAGATGGCGTCTCGGTGATGGCGGCTGGAAAGTCGCTCCCCCGGCTATAAACGCTGCAACGCTGCCCGGCAGAAGACCTTCACCGCCGATGACTTGGGTTTGAAGGAATTCGCCCTTCAGCCGGCTGCGGGACGGATTCTTAGAGGTCTTTCTTGAAGAAGTCCTCGGTCTCTTTCACTTCCCCGGGCCGTTTGCTGAAGTCGCTCGGCACCGTTCCCTCTTTGAAGCATTCAAAAATCGTTTTCCGGGATTCAGCCACCGGCAGCAGCCCGGTTTCGGCATCGATTCTCGCAAAAACCACTCCCTCCGGCGCCTGAAACGCCTTTACGAATTCATTGGCAAGCACCTGCTTCATGAACTCGAGCCATATGGGGCTGGCAGCGACGGCGCCGGTTTCGGTTTTGCCCAGCGGGGCTTCGGAGTCGAAGCCCACCCAGACACCGGTCACGTACTCGGGCGTGTAGCCGATGTACCAGGCATCGTACATGTCGTTCGTGGTTCCGGTTTTACCGGCGGCCGGCCGGCCCAATGCCTTGATGCGCTGGCCCGTACCATGCTGGACCACGCTTTCCATCAGGCTGGTCATGATGAACGCCGTGTCCTTTTCGATGACCTTCTTGCGTTCTGAAACGGCCTCTTCGAGCACCTTGCCGTCCCGGTCGAGGATTCTCAGGACAAACACCGGCTCGACCAGAAACCCACGGTTGGCAAACACCGAATACGCGCGGGTCAGTTCAAAGAGGGACACCCCGGAAGCGCCCAGCGCCAAAGAGAGCGTGCGGGTCAGATCGGAGGTGATCCCCAGCCTGCGGGCGTAATCGATGGTGTAGTCGACGCCGATGTCCTGGAGGATCTTGACCGTCACCACGTTGCGCGACTGAGCGAGGGCTTCCCTCAGCAGCGTCGGCCCGTAAAAGGTCTCCTTGTAGTTCTTGGGCTTCCAGCTTTGATCCCGCGCGCGATCCTCGAATACCAGCGCGGAATCGATGATCACCGTCGCCGGGGTATAGAACTTGTTGGGATCGCTGAATTTGCGGTCCAGCGCCGCGGCGTAAATGATGGGCTTGAAGGAAGAACCGGGTTGACGCCGAGACTGGATGGCGCGATTGAACTGGTTTTCGCTGAAATCCCGCCCCCCCACCATGGCCTTCACCAGCCCGGTCTCGGTTTCCAGACAGATCAACGCTCCCTGGACCAGAGGCTCCTGTTCGAGCGCGACGCGCCAGGGCTCGCGTGGATCCTTGCGGGGGTCTTTGATTCTCGTAAGGATGACATCCCCGACTTTCAACGCGGCGCTCGGCAGGCGGATCCTGGCATGTTGAGGGTCAACGTCCGGGTTCGGTTTGCGCGCCCAGTTCATGTCCGCCAGAGCGAGGACCCCCGTGTCCTTGCCGATCCGAACGTTTACCGTTTTGACCGGATCGTTCACCTGGACCACCAGCGCCGGGATGATACTGCCCGGCCGTAGGGGCGTGCTTTCCAGTTCCGTCGACTGTTCCCGCAGGAAGCCCTCTATTTCAGATGGGACCAGCGTCTTCAACGGCCCGCGGTAGCCCTGCCGCTTGTCGATGTCCTGCAGTCCGCGGTTGACCTCCTGCTCGGCCTTCTTTTGGAAGTCGATGCTCACAGCTGTAAGGATCTGCAGACCTTGATTGTAAAGGGCGTCCGCGCCGTATTTGCCTTCAACATAGCGACGCACATGCTCCGTGTAGTGAGGCACTTCCTCGATGTAGACATTCCGACGGGGCTTAATGTCCAATTTCAGCGCCAGCGCCTCCTCGGCCTGCTCGCGGGTGATGTACCCTTCTTCGACCATCCGGTTGAGAACGTAGACTTGCCGGATGCGGGCCTGCTCGGGATGACGGAAAGGAGAGTAGCGGGTCGGCGCCTGCGGCAATCCCGCCAGAACGGCGCACTCCGCCAGGTTCAACTGCTTGACTGGCTTTCCGAAATAGTTCTCGGCCGCCGCCTGAACCCCGTAAGCTCCGTGGCCGAGGTAGATCTGGTTGAGGTAAAGAAATAGGATCTCCTCTTTGGTGAACGCCTTTTCGATGCGGTAGCTTAGAATGACCTCCTTGATTTTGCGAAGGTAGCTTCGTTCCGGAGTCAGCAGAAAAGAGCGCGTCACCTGCTGCGTGATGGTGCTGCCCCCTTGCCTGATGGCGCCGGCTTCCAAGTTCTTCATCGCCGCCCGCAGGATGCCGAAGGGATCGACTCCCTGGTGTTGAAAAAACCGCGAATCCTCGGCGGCGACGAAGGCCTTGACCAGAAGGGGCGGCACTTCTGCCAGGGGGATGACGATGCGCCGTTCCCTGAAAAATTCGGCGATTATCCGGCCGTCCTCGGCAAAGACCCTCGTGATGGTCGGCGGGCGGTAATCCATGAGCGAGTTAATTTTAGGCAGATCCTGGCTGATGTAGTTGTAGCCGCCCACTGCGGCCAGGAGCGCCAACAGGCCCAGAACCATCAGGACCAGGAACGACACCAGGATGAAGCGGCGGAAAAAAGGCTTCTTTTTGACCTGGGCGGGCTTTTTCGGTTTCTGCGGGGCAGGTTGATTCGGAGTCATGGTTGACAAACCCTGTAATCCAACACGAATGGCAGAAAAATGCCGCAACGATAAAAAATATTTGACTCTTCCGCTATAAAGGTATTAGTAGATAAGTTTTTTACCAAACCGATTCCAGAGGGAAGCCCCTTCAAATAAGGAATCATAACGCCGGATCAGGCCAAGTTCAAGACGGGGCGACGCCTGGGGAATCCCAAGAGGGTGAAACCGAATGCTCGCGCTTGACTTCGACAAGTTGGGAGGGCTGGTCCCGGCGGTCGTCCAGGATTTTCGCACGGGCGAAGTGCTGATGGTTGCCTTCATGAATCGGGCCGCCTGGGAAAGTACGCTCGATACCGGCCGTGCCACCTACTACAGCCGCAGCCGCAAGACCCTGTGGGTGAAAGGCGAAACATCCGGAAACATTCAGCTTGTCAAGGAAATCCGAATCGACTGCGACAATGATGCCGTCCTTTTGAAAATCGAACAGCTCGGCGTAGCCGCCTGTCACACGGGTCACCGCAGCTGTTTTTTCAAGCAGGTCCAAAACGGGTCTGTTCAGATCATCGGTCAGCCGATATTCGATCCGAAGGAGGTTTACAAAAGGTGACTCAAAAGCTGAAGCTGGGCATCCCCAAGGGAAGCCTTCAGGAAGCGACGATCGCTCTGTTCAAGCGCTCAGGATGGAATATCAGCGTCAACAGCCGAAGTTATTTCCCCGAAATCAATGACGATTTTATTGAATGCGCGATATGCCGTGCCCAGGAAATGTCCCGGTATGTCGAAAATGGAACCCTGGATGCCGGGCTTACCGGCAAAGACTGGATCGCGGAGAACAACTCCCAAGTGCAAGTGGTCGCCGATCTCGTATACTCCAAGGTCAGCGCCCGTCCCGCCAGATGGGTCGTAGCCGTTCCATACGATTCTGACATCGGCCGGTTGGAAGACCTCGCCGGGAAAAAGATCGCCACCGAACTGGTCGAATACACTCGCCGCTATTTCGCGGAACGCAAGATCGACGTCCTCATCGAGTTCTCCTGGGGGGCCACCGAAGCAAAAGTCGTATCCGGCCTGGCGGATGCGATTGTCGAGGTCACGGAGACGGAGAGCACCATCAAGGCCCACGGCCTGCGGATCATTCACGAGCTGATGCAGACCAACACTCAGCTGATCGTCAACCATTCGGCCTGGAAGAATGCCGCCAAGCGCCAGAAAATCGAGCAAATCGCTCTGCTGCTCAAGGGAGCGCTGTTGGGCGAGAAGATGGTCGGACTGAAGATGAACGTCCCCGAGGAGCGCATGGAAGAGGTGGTCGCCATGCTGCCCAGCCTGAAAGCGCCGACCGTGGCGCCGCTTTACCGTTCAGCCTTTTTTTCGGTGGAGATCATGGTGAGCCGCGAAATCGTCCGGGACCTGATTCCCCGGCTGCTTGCACACGGCGCCGAAGGCATCATTGAATATCCCTTGAACAAGGTTGTATAATCCCGTCATGATCGATGGATGGGGTTTTCTGAATTTTATGGCGTTATTTTTTCCGAAGGAACAAGTGAAGGAAAAATCATGGTTTCCAAAAGAACTCAGGAACTGACCTCCTTCATCGTTATGGACGTTTTGGAAAAGGCCAATGAGATGGAGCGTCAGGGCGCCCATATCGTGCACCTCGAGGTGGGGGAGCCGGATTTCGACGCGCCGGCATGCGTGAAGGAGGCGGCCTGCCAGGCTCTCGCCAACGGCCACACCCATTACACCCACAGCCTGGGCAATTACGAGCTGCGGGACGCCATTGCGGACTACTACCGCAATACCTACGGGGTGCGGGTGCAGTCCAATCAGATCATCGTCACCTCGGGGTCCTCGCCGGCGATCCTTCTGGTGTTTTCAGCCTTGCTGGATCCCGGCGACGAGGTGATCCTCTCCGATCCGCATTATGCCTGCTACCCCAACTTCATCAAATTTGTTCAGGGCGTGCCGGTCACCGTTCCGGTCTTTGAGGAAGACGGCTTCCAGTTCCGGCCGGAATCGATTGCGAAAAAAATATCCCCGCGGACCAAGGCCATCTTCATCAACTCCCCTTCCAATCCGACCGGCAACCTCCTGGAATCCGAGCGCATGCGCCGGATTGCGGAAATGGCGTCGGGGCCCCAGGCCCCCCTGATCGTCTCCGATGAAATCTATCACGGCCTGGTTTACGCGGGCAAGGAACACAGCATTCTGGAATTCACCGACCGGGCGTTCGTGTTGAACGGCTTTTCCAAGCTCTTTGCCATGACCGGGCTGCGGCTGGGGTACGTCATCGCGCCGCCCGAGCTCATCCGGCCCATGCAGAAACTACAGCAGAATTTCTTCATATCTGCCAACTCCATGGTTCAGAAGGCGGCCATCGCCGCGCTAACTTGCGCCGGTGAGGACGTCGCCCGCATGAAGTCCATATACGACGAACGCCGGCAGTTCATGATCCGGCGGCTCAGGCAGATCGGCCTGGGAATCACCGTCGAGCCGACCGGGGCGTTTTATGTCTTCGCCAACGCCAAGCGATTCTCTCAGGATTCCTACCAGCTGGCCTTCGACATTCTGGAGAAGGCCCGGGTCGGCGTCAGCCCCGGCATCGACTTCGGCAGGAACGGCGAGGGGTATCTGCGTTTTTCGTATGCCAACTCCATGGAGAATATCGCCGAAGCCATGAACCGGCTGGAGAAGTACTTTCGAAATTTCTCCTCACGCCAGTGACACGCCGCATCCGGCCGGAGGGCGGCGTGTCGACCGGCCCCAGCCACAGACCGTTGGTCATTCCGGGGTGATCCGATGCTCATCAAATCGGCGGAATTCGTTACCAGCGCCGCCCGGCCCCAGCAGTATCCTCCGGGAACCCTGCCGGAGTTTGCCTTCGCCGGCCGTTCCAACGTGGGCAAATCCAGCCTGATCAACACGCTGGTAAGCCGTAAAAAACTGGTCCTTACCAGCTCAACTCCCGGCAAGACACGATTGATCAACTTCTTCCGTGTGAACGAGGCGTTCATGTTCGTCGACCTGCCGGGCTATGGCTACGCGCGTGGACCCGAGACCGAACGGCGCCAGTGGAAGCCCATGATCGAGCAGTATTTATCGAGCCGGGAGAACTTGATGGCCGTCGTCGTCCTGTTGGACATCCGCCGGACGCCCGGCACCGAAGACCTTCAGCTGCTTGGCTGGCTGGACCGGCACGAAATTGCCTCTGTTCTGGTCGTAACCAAATCCGATAAACTTTCGAAATCGTCCCAAGCCCGGCAGCTGGAGCTGATTGCCGGCACCCTCCGGGCGGACCCCGACGATTGGGTGCTCTTCTCCTCCAAGTCCCGCCAAGGGCGGGACGCCTTGTGGAAAAGGATTGCGGACCTGGCGGCGGCTCCTCCCGAGGACGAGCGGGCGTGAGAAACCGGTGCGAACCCTTGACGTGCGGAGCCATCTGATCCCCGCTGGCCCATCCGCGGCGCGGATCCTTTGAACGACCCCTCAGCTCAAAGAGAGCCAACACCGTGGCGATCGATACCGCTGCCCCTGCCCAGACGTCCTCCTTCAAATCGGGCTATGTCACCCTCCTCGGAGCACCCAACGCGGGCAAGTCCACCTTGCTTAACCGGATCCTGGGAGAGAAACTGTCAATTATCTCCAGCAAGCCTCAAACGACGCGCCATCGGCTCTTGGGCATTTGCCACCGCCCCGGGGCACAGATCCTCTTTTACGACACTCCCGGCCTTTTCGTTCCGAAGGACCCGCTCAATGTAAAGATAGTTGACACGGCCTGCAGCGCCATAGGCGATGCGGACGTTCTATTGGCGCTGGTGGATGCCGCCCACCCGGATCCTGCCGCCGAAGCCCTTCTCACAGAGGAACTCCGCTCGGTGAAATTGCCGGCCATCCTGTCCCTGAACAAGATCGACCTCGTCGCAGATAAGAAAACGCTGCTGGAAGTCATCACCCGCTGGTCGCAACGGCATGAATTCGCTGCCGTGGTCCCGGTATCCGCATTGAACGGCACCCAGGTCGATAAGCTCATCACGGCCGTCGTCAAAACCCTCCCCGAAGGCCCACCCTATTTTCCGGAGGACACACTGACCGACGCGGCCGAGCGATTCATCGCCGCAGAGCTCATTCGCGAGAAAATCTTTCGCCTGACGGGCGAAGAGATACCCTACGCATCGGCGGTCACCGTCGAGATTTATAAGCAGAGCGCCGACCAAAAGCGCTTGCGCATCGAGGCGACCATCCATTTGGAGCGCGATTCTCAGAAGGGGATCGTCATCGGCCGGAACGGCGCCATGCTGAAGCGCATCGGCACCGAAGCGCGTCAGGACATCGAAACCATGGCGGGGTCAAGAGTCTTTCTAAAGCTGTTTGTGCGCGTACAGAAGAACTGGCGCCGGGACGCCAGGGCCATCGAGCGTTTCGGCTACTGATAAAAAAGCGGAGCCTTTCGGCTCCGCTGGTCTTGAGGGGCTTCCGTTTGAACAAGATGCCTGCGCGCTACGGTGCGACGGTCTGCCGCTGAGCGGCGGGTGGTGTTTTGGACCGGGAGGGTTTCCGGAACGCCCCCGGCAGCCGGAAACCCTCCGGAAGGACGCTGAAGAGCGACAGCAGAAGGGCCGCTGTGTAAGGCAGAGCTTGAATCAGCAGCAGCGCGGCGCGAACCACCCTTTCTTCGGTTTGGTCGTTGCCGAAGCCGTAGTTGACTACCACTGCAAAGAAGAGCAGCAACATCATCAGGGCCTCGCCGCGGGCCATTACCAATCCTTTCACCACCGCACTCTTGCTTTCGCATTTCGGCGTTCTGAGGAAGGGCATGCTCTTGGTGAAGATACCCCGCAGGATCGCTGTCGCGATGGTGTGGGAAAGGGCCGTTCCGGCCAGGGCGGCCCCCAGACGCTGCCAGAAGGTGCACGGCACCCGCGCGGAGTAAAGCCACAGGAAATGCAGCAGCTTGAATAGGAAGGCGCCGATCGGTGGCAGCATCAACACGTACAGCGGGGCTCCGAAGTATTTCGGAAAAAGCGCCATCCCGATCGCCCAAAGGATGCAAAGCAGGTTCATGATCAGACTGATGGCGTCCCCAAACCAGGGCAACCACCCCGCGATGAAATGATACCGCTGCCCGAGATTCAGCCCGCCTTTGCGGCTCAGCGGCGAAAGCTCCTGCCAGTGGCGTTTCATGATCTGCACGGCACCGTAGACCCAGCGGAACCGCTGCCGCTTGTAACCGGCGAAGGAATCCGGTGTCAGGCCCTTGCCGAAGCTCTCTTTGACGTAGACGGTGTCATAGCCGAGGCTCTGAATGCGCAGACCGAGCTCGGCGTCTTCGCAGATGCACCACTCCGCCCAATTGCCCGAGTCGACCAGAATCCGCTTGCGGATGAGCGTCATGGTGCCGTGCTGAATGATGGCATTGCGCTCGTTGCGGTGGACCATGCCGATCTCGAAGAACCCGTGGTATTCCCAGTTGATCATTTCCTTGAAGAGACTGCCCTCCCAAGCGCGATGATCCTGCGGGGCCTGCACGACGCCCACCTCCTGGCGGTCGAAGTGGGGCACGAGCAGCTTGAGCCAGTCGCGACGCACGATGTAATCGCTGTCTACCACCGCTACGAGCTCGGCCGCCGGGTCGGTATGCTGCAGGGCGAAGTTGAGCGCCCCCGCCTTGTATCCCGCGATCTGCTCCAGGTGGAAAAAGCGGAACTTGGCGCCCAGGGTCTCGCAGTGCGCCTGCACCGGCTGCCATAGATCCGGATGTGGGTTGTTGTTGTCGATGACCAACACCTCGTAGTCCGGGTAGTCCAGCGCCGCCAGGCCGTTCAGCGTTTCCATCACCATATCGGGAGGCTCTTTGCATATCGGCACGTGGATGGAGACTCGCGGCGCCGCCCGGTCGTCGCTGCGCGGGATGGGCGTGAAGCGGCGTTTAAGCCCCTCCGTCCAAATCATCTCAGACATTTCAAACCCGTTGACGAGAATGATCATGAGCAGCCCCGCCTGCATCGGCAGAAGCAGCGCCCAAATGAGCGTCTCCCAGACGAGAAATTCACCGATCAATGGCGAGGCGATGACCCAAACAAACACCGAGGCGGTGATCTGAAGCAGCAACGCAAAAAAGAGCTTGCCGCTGAAAGGCTGCGCCGGTTGACGGCGCAGGTACAACCACACGAGGAGCATGCCCGCCAGCACCGCAGCGATCCCGCTGTGGCGCAGGGTTCCGGCCTGGATCGGTCCCTGGAAGGAGAACTTGGGTTTGCGATCCACGTCGTAGATGCCCCAGAAGGCACCGACCACGCCTTCGTGAGGCTTTTTCCACGGCTGGTCGAACACCTCCATGATGCAATAGTCCAGCTGGCGCTGATCCGCGATGTTCAGGAATCGGCGCAGGAATCTGGCTTCGTGTTCTCGGCTCGGCTTCGCCTTTCCGAAGTTTTCACCGTTGCTCGGCCATCCCACTTCCGCGAGGAAGACCGGCTTGTCGGGGAAGGCTTCCTTTACCTGCTTGACGCGGTCCAGAACCCAGCCGATCGAATCGGAGAAAGCGACCCGCTCCCAATACGGCAACACGTGGATGGCGATAAAATCCACGTGCTTGACCAACTCCGGGTTTTTGATGAACACGTGCCACGGTTCGGCTGTCCCGACCGGCACCTTGACCGCACTCCGCACCCGATCCAGGTAAGCGATGATCTCCTCGACCGAGAGATCCGTGCGATAGATCGCTTCGTTGCCTACGATGACGCGTTTGACGGTCGATGGATACCGGTTGACGTTTTGGATGAGGTTAAAGATTTCATCCTCGTTACGCTCGTAGCGCCCGTCGACCCAGGCGCCGGCGGTAACTTCAAGTCCCAGGCGGGTTGCCATGCCCGGGATGGCTTCCATTCCGTCCAGCGAGGAATACGTGCGAATGCCCTTGGTCTTGCCTCTCAGAAAGGCCAGATCCCCCATGATTTCTTCCGGGGTCGGAAACTTGTTTTCGATGGGGTCCTGCCCCTTCCGATAAGGGCTGAAGGAAACGTAGTTATAGGTTCCCGACCAGCCGGGCTCCGGATTTTCGGGGCGATTGAATACAGACCACAGCCCGATGTTGAAGGCGCAGGTAATGCCCAATAGGATCCACATGGTCTTGCGCATGTTGCCGTTATTCTCCTCAGCTAGAAAATACTAGCCATTCCCTGTTTTCTTCAATTAAGGCACGGCCGCTCGTGTTCGAGCTAAAAAAAGGCCTCTGTTGAAAGGCCACGATCGTGAGCAGCGGATTGAGGGTTCGACTTTCTCTGTTGCCGGAAGCATCCGGCTTCTGATTCACTCCCGGTTACTTCAATTTCAGCACCCCAAAAAACAATAAGCAGAGAAATCAACCCCCTGCTCATCCGTGGAACAGCCGCCGTCAGCTCAGATTTTGGGCCGAACTATATCACCTTTTCATGGCCCGTCAACAGCAATCTTTTCTTGCCTTCACGTGCCGGCGTGTGCCGCCGTCCTGCACCACTATGCCCATTAGTCGCATACGGACCCCATGACGCTTACACGGGGGCAAGCAATTTTAAAAGCACTTTGTTACGAAAAACAATACAAGAATACACCCAGAACAGTAGTTAACTATTTATTGTTATGTAATTAAATTCACATATTGACTGGGTATCGACGCATAAGATGGGCACTTGCAGAAAGAGGCTGCGGGTAGGGTATTACGGCTATATGATATAAATAATTGATATAATATAATAATATTTTTTTAAAGTCAATGGAATGGTTGTTGCTAAAGCGCTGGCCACTCACGCGATTTAAGAATCCGGTCGATGCGAGAACATCGTTGGAACAAAAGTCCATCTTTTCATTTAATCGCCCGCCCCTGCTGAAACCGGAAACAGGAATGTCTCTATTGGAGGCAGTCGTGGTGCTTTCTATACTGGCCGCCACGGCCGCCACTGTCGTACCCAACCTCATATCATGGCG
>Ga0114939_10001239_pt1 | contig 20368 bp, 17 predicted proteins | sample AshMeaCrysSpring_FD_87196 | JGI IMG/M metagenome (GOLD analysis project Ga0114939, IMG submission 87196) | Groundwater microbial communities from Big Spring, Nevada to study Microbial Dark Matter (Phase II) - Ash Meadows Crystal Spring | ecosystem: Environmental > Aquatic > Deep subsurface >...
AGGGGGCCGCTTATGCGACCGTCGCGGCCAACCACCACCTTACGGTTGGCGCCCTGCCGCGTTAGCCAGGTACCATAAGCCGCTGTGAACTTTACCACATCTACCGTCGAAAGCCCTTCGCCCGGTTTCCCACCTATGGTACCCCTGATTCCGGAAATCGACTTAATAAGTGCCATTACTTTAACTTAGGTTTAGGCAACGAAAGTAACCCTCCCACACCATACATTTTGCTAAAAACCACCTACTCTACCCCCTGACCGGTAAAGAGTCCGCTGAAGCCAATTACAATACCATTAGTGGCGGATTTGATCACACCATCGTAGCCCCATACCCAATCCACCCTGAAGCTCTTGAGGATATTCTCAATGCCGAAAAACAATTCAAAATAATTCCGATCGCTATCTACATAAAACGCGTTGCTACCCGTTACAAAACCCAGGTTCCACCTGCGTACCAAGGGTATTTTGTTGGTAAACAACCCGTTGAGGTGCCATTCAAAATGCCCGCGGGCATAAAAATTATCCTTGGTGCTGTTGGCATAATAAGGCGCTAGCTGAAAAGCCCGAACAAAAGGACCGGCTACAATAGTCTGGTTGCCCAAAAAATGCTGCCAGTCGGGTAACTGCACATTTTGATTACGTATAAAGCCTCCTGATGAAAGATTGTACTGCAGATTACCGCCCAACCGCATGTTTACATCATCTGTTACCGATACTGTCCACCGGCCCCAGTCGGCATCCGCCCCAAATACCCACTTCCATGCCTTCCGTAGCTCAACAGAAAAAACCGGTTTATTACTGCTTACCAATATTCTCCTGTTTGGGTATTCAATAAATTTTTGCCCCGGCTGCCAGGTAAGGCGTACCGTACTTATAAATGCCTGATGCTTTTCAAAATAGCCGGCCGGCAATTCTTCGGGATAATTACTGGTAAAACTCCGGTTTTTATATTCTCGCCATTTGTAGGATGTATCCGTATTCTCCAGTGGCAACCTGTCTTCGTAATTAACACCCACAAACAGGCGCATGCCATTTGACATTACCCGGCTGGCAGCCACCCGGGCCACCCAGCGCTCATAAATCTTGAGGTAGTTTACGGTGTATAGCAGCGTACCAAAAGTGTTGTTAAGCGGGCCTATCGGGTTGTCGTTGTTAATCTGCAATACCTGCTTGCCACCCTCGCCGGTAAGGGTCCAGCGTTTGTGGTAATCTTTGCCAACGGTGCCGGTTATACGCAGCGAAGCATTGAAATGGCCATTTCTAAACCCGTAGCGCACCACCGGCGCCACCGTCATGGAACCGGTATCTTTTACCCGCCGCCATACAGGCTCCATATTCAGCGCCCAGCCTTCTACCGTATTGTAGCTAATCATGGAAATGGCAGGGGGTATTATCAGGCGGCTACGCGTTTTCCTGTCTACAAAACTACTGCCACGCACCAGCAGCTTCATGGCGCTCACCCGATTGGTAATTCGGTCGAGCGAGTCGAGGTAGGCGGGATCCTTATACTTACGTTCAATACTGTCTTTGCGCAAATAGTCATTACGTTCTTCGGCCGTAAGCGGCGTAGGCCGTATGCTGTCCCAATACGCAACCGTTTTTTTGTTTGCCGAAGTATCAATTTTACGTATTACCCTGCTTTTAAATACTTCGTCCATATTTTGCCCCAGCACATAATCGCTGTACGAGGCGGTGAACCGGGCGCCGGCACTAAAGCCAAATATTCCAAAGTCGGCCACGATAGAGGTCTGCTGCGGCATCCAAATATCGTTGCCTGCCGGAAAATACTGTTGTTGAATACGCAGGCTATCCACCAGTTGTATCTGCGACTCTTTCGACAGCTTCATATCGGCGCTGTGTATTCGCCAGGAGTCTTCAATAATGCTGATATAGCCACCGGCAAATACCGGCTCGTACTTACGTTTGGGAATTACGCGTATGCGGCTTATTTCCCGGCCATCTTCGTAAAAACTACCCTCGTATTTGTACCAGTAAAAATTGAACGCATTATCATGAATGGGCGATACAAAGCCACGGCTCGTGAGCCCCTCTATCAAAATATTATTCTGATAAAAATTTATCTCCAGGTCCTTGGGGCTGTTAAATCCAAAGCCCTGGCTATTGCCGCTTACCTTGGCCGATATCACTTCTTCCTTAAAATCGTTTGGCAGGCTACGATAATATCGGGTTAGCGATTCGCTGAAGTAAATGATGCCTTTGCCACTGCTGTCAATAAAATCGCGGTTGGGATTAAATTTTACTCCTAACACCGACCTGGGCACCACGTAGGTACGTATCAGGCCTTTCATATATACCATGGCCTGCCATTGCTTCACTTCGTCAAGGTGCTGCCTGCGGGCCTTTATAGCATTGCGGATAATGGCATAAGCCGGGTCTTCGGCATTGGCCCTCACCACCACTTCGCGCAGTTCTGTTTGCTGCTCGTATAGCTTAAAATCAATCGAAAGATTTTCGTTGCTTATTGTAATTTTCTTCTCTGCCTTTTGATACCCTACAAATGCGCACACCAGCGTGTACTCACCAGGGCGCAGGCTAAGCCCGTAGCGCCCGTCGTTATTGGTACTTGTACCGCGGGTGCCTCCTTTAATATACACCGACGCCGAGGCAAGAGGCCTGCCATCGGTGCCCGTTACCAGGCCGGTTACCATTTGGGCCGCAGCCGGAATAATACAAGCAATAAATACTATCAGGAAAGGGAAAAACCTTGTAATGTGAGAGCAGGCGCGGATGAAGCGTGACACGGGCAGATGAACGCAATTTGATGCAACTTCAGCCATTTCTTCCAAAAACGATGCTAAATAATTTATACCCGGCGCCGTAGAGCAGTACCGGTCATGCAGGCAAAGCCTCCAACCAATCCGCCCACCAGGGCCGACATCAGCACCATTACCACCGGCGATGTCCCCATTTTAAACACCTGTACCATACGCTTGGCCAGCACACCTTCATTGGCATCGTTGGCCATATAAGTTAACACGAGCCATACCAGCGCCACGCCGGCAAAACCTGCCAACCATGCCACAAAAGCCTTTTGAGACACCGATACCCCGGCTACAAATGCACCAACAGCAAACGCCCACCAGGGCAGCGCCTGGCTGAACAGAAATGTTGCGTAAGTGAAAAGAGCCGTTAGAACAAATGATGCAACAAACTTCATTGAATACGTTATTAAAGTGTATGAACCCCGGTTAATACAGAATTATGGTCGTGCCTACGATTTAGAAAAGGTCATTTTCCACTTCACCTTATCACTTTGCCCATCACCGCTTTTCATCAGCCAGGCCTTGTAGTATTGTCCCTTTGCCCAGCTTTCTACAAAAGTGTCGTAATACTTGCTTCCGGGGTTGCCGCTTTGCCCACCGGGGTAAACGATATAGGCTTCTGTTTCATTTGTCATATGCACAATCATACGCCAGCTTGGCCCATGGTCTTCTTTGGTGGCATTAATGATTTTGTCACCGCCGCCCACGTTCAGGTTCAGTCTGCTGAATGGGGTAATGGTTTTGAGCAAATGGTTAACCCGGGTAGCCTTGTAAGCGCCCCAGGCCAGGTTGGGTACTGTCTTTAGTTTTTCGGCTGTATGGTTCAAAGAGGCTGTCACCATTTCCAGCAGCGTTTCCTTTTGTGGAGTGGCTATGTTATCCACTGCATAAAAAGCCGAATCGCGCAGCAGCGCTTCCAGCAATGTCGGATCCTGCGGCCATACTACCGGCTTTTTGTCGGGGCGTACTAGGTTGTCTTTCCATATTGTATCGCTCAATGCACGCCACCAACCAGTAAAAATGGTCTGCCCTTTTTCATCGGGGTCGGCGCGTAGGTTCCATCGTCGCACATCATCCAGCAGCAGTTTTGCGTAGGATTCCAGTTTTTCCTCCTGCACATAGTTCAGCAGCAGCGGCCGCGCCATTTCGGCAAATACATTGTAGTTATCCGTTTGCATGGCCTGCATATCCATAGGAGTGATGCCGTTCATAGCACGCAGCTTGCGGTTAATGATCACCCCGCGGTACATATCGTGGCGCCCGCCCAGGTAAAAGGGGTACAGGGTATCGGCGGGCAGTTGATTGGCTGTAGCAACAAAGCCCTGCTCAGGATTCAGCATGTGTATATTATCGGGCTGTGGTATCTGAAACAGCCACTTATTGGTTGAATCCGTTCCGTTCATCAGCAAATCGCCCTGGTAACGCCATTTGGCCGGAAAATCGGCCTGCTGCCACCAGGCAATATCGTTGCTTTTGGAGGCGAATATAAAGTTTTGCCCAGGGCAGGAAAAGGTGCTGATGGCATCGAGATAGTCGCTATAGTTTTTCGCTCTATTCAGCCTGTAAAAAGTGTGCAGCTCGTTGCTTGGGTCGTGGGCTTTCCACCTTATGGCATAGGCTCTTCCATCGCTGGCAGTGCTGCCGTAAGTGGCGTCAAACATGACCGGTCCCCAGTGTGTCATAGCAATCTTGTCCACATAATCGGCCTTGCCGCGTATTCTGATGGTTTCCTGCCGCCATTTGGTTTTTTCCCACACACCATTGTACAGGTACTCGTTCATGGTGCTGTCTTTAAACTGTACTTCGTAAAAATCCATCACATCGCGCATGGCGTTGGTTACCCCCCAGGATATACTGTCGTTGAAGCCAATAATCACGGCGGGTGTGCCCGGAAAGGATACACCATAGGCATTATAGCTGGGGGTATGCACCTGCATTTCGAACCATAGCGAGGGCAGGTTGAGGCCCAGGTGGGGATCGTTGCACAAAATGGGGCGCCCGCTTTGTGTTTTGCTGCCGGCTACCACCCAGTTGTTGCTTCCGTTGTCCGGGTCGGGCTTTTCCAGTTGATACGCCACACTGCCCGCGGCGGGTGTATGCATACTGTCGAGGGTAGTAGCTGCTACAGGTGGCGTGCTGCTCAATGCAAACGGAGTGCCCTTGGGTAATATAGGGTCAAGCGAATCGTGGTTTACCGGAAACATCAGCTTGTAATTGGCAGCCCCCACTTGCTGAAATAAGTTGGTTGTTTCAAAATCGTCGAGGTCGGCAGCCAGGTCGTAGCTCATATATTTCAAAAACAAGGCAGTCTTCAGGTTGGTCCATTTTTCAGGAGCATAATTCAGCAGTTTATACTCTACCGGATAATTATCGGCACTTAATTGCTCTAAGTAGGCATTTACACCGGCGGTATAGGCATTCATAGCCGCTTCCACTTCCGGGTCATCTTTCATTTTGGTAAGGGCCTGTTCGGCGCCATACACCATGCCCATACGCCTGAATTTGCGGTCGCGCAGTTCGAGCACACTGTTCTCGCCCACTTTTTCGCCAAATATTTCGCACAGCCTGCCCGCGGCCGCATGCGTTTGAAACTCCATTTGCCATAGGCGAAAGCGGGCATGCAGGTAGCCCTGCACAAAGGCTACATCATGGTCGTTTTGGGCAAAAATGTGGGGCACCACCCGCTCATCCAGGTACACCTCTACCTTGTCTTGCAGCATATCGCTCTTTATGTCGAGTGCATAGGACATATCGACCGGCTCAGCATTTTTCCAAAAGCCATGCGAAGGGCTCAGTATTTTACCCAGGGGCGGCAAAGGCCCTATACTACTGTTCATGGCCACTATAAGGCCTACCGTGGCTACACTGGCAATAAGGAGAGGTACGACACGCATTCGTTCTATAAAATTGAGGCCGTGAATATAACTATGAATACCGATGAAGCGTCGGCGGTGCGCCAAGATTTCACATACCTTGGGTTGGCTAAAGCCTGCGTTGGCCCTATCGCTAATTTTGCATGCTATGACCGAAACAAGCACATACCAGAAAAATATATTGGGCCTGCAGTTGCCAACCGACCCACGCTGGGTAAACCTGGCCGAAATAAGCCTGCAGGAAATACTGACCGATCACGCCTACTGCGAACAGAAGGCTGCTACCAGTTGCATCAGTTTGATACAACGCTACAGCCAATTTGAAGACATCGTGGATGAACTTTCACCTATTGTTACCGAAGAATGGGGTCACTTCAGGCTGGTACTGGCCGAGCTGCGCAAGCGCGGACTGGAACTGGGCCGTCAGCGCAAAGACGAATATGTAAACGCCCTGCTGAGTTTTGAAACCAAGGGTGGCAGCGAGCAGGTCCGCCTGCTCGACAAACTGCTCATTTGTGCCTTGATAGAAGCCCGCAGTTGCGAACGCTTTAAAAGGCTGAGCGAAGGCCTTGATGACGAATACCTGTGCCAGTTTTACCGCCGCTTTATGGAAAGCGAAGCCGGCCATTACCGCACATTCATCGATCTGGCTCGCAAATACCTGCCCGAAGAAAAAGTGTGGAGCCGCTGGCAGCAATGGCTCGATTTTGAGGCAGAGGTAATGCAGCAGTTGGAAGTGAGGGGGGATAGGATGCATTAGGTGAACGAATTGCGCAATTCCGCAATGGTGAAATGGCTCAATGGGGATGTGCCAATATGCCAATTTGCTAATGTGCAAATGGGAGGGGCACTGCCCTGGATTACGGGCATTAAGGCTCAATGGTATTATAAGGATGGATATTTAAAAGTTACTTGCTATGCGTATTGCCACCCTATAAATGATACATCCGGAAAAAATTACCTCTACAATAGAAACAATAGAATGACAAAATGCAAAGGTTTTATTTTGATACTTCTGTTTTCGGTGGTGTTTGCTAGGGAGTTTGATGAAGTTACCTTGCTACATTTTGAAAGGGTTAAATTGGGACAAGTTATTTGTGTGTTTTCAGACTTGACAAAACTGAATTATTGAAGGCTCCCGAACATGCAAATGTACATTTTATGAATTTGCCGAAACAGAATACCGAAAGAGTAATTGTAACAGACGAAATTTTGACACTTGCCGCAAAATATGTAGCAGAAAAAGTTGTTGGATAAACAATTTTTGACGATTGTATACACATTGCAACTGCAACAATTTGCAAAGCTGACATTTTAGTAAGCTGGAATTTTAAACACATTGTACATGTTTACAGAATTCGCGGCTACAACTCAATTTATATTCATACAAATTATCAAGCATTGGAAATTCGTTCACCAAAAGAAATTTTAGAATATGAGGACTGAAACTAAAAAACCACCAAAAGAAAAAGATTTTGACACTGTCAAAACTTTTATAGCCATCAAGGACAATATATATTTGTAACTTGTTAATATGTACTTTGAGCAAATCAAAGAATATTTGAAAACCAATAGTTCTAAACTCTATACCAAATAGAAAAGACATAATTGCGTTGCTCTATCATAATTCTGGTTGGGCAACTGTATGTATAGAATTTCACCTGAACCCTAAGGGTTCAAATGTTTATAACCGGAAAAAGCAATTCTCTGCCGACCCAGAATGGGTCGAATGTAAGGCTACATCATGGTGGCACTTCAAAAACAAGGTGGCCCATGCTTGTAATTGCCAAAGCCAAAATGCCTAAGGCATTCAACACATTCTTAGACACCATACAGGCAAATAAGCCAATAATAATAGTCGATAACTCATTGAGCCATTGAGCTCGCGATAGCTATCGGGATGAGCAATTCACCCTAATTCCCATTAATATTCGCTACCGTCTTCGCCTTCAGCTTTTTAGCCACATTCAGGGCTTTGAAGAAATCGCCGTAATGCGCGGAGGTGTCTACATTTAAGGCTATTACAGGTGTATCGGTTTTGCCGGCAAACAAGGCCCGCAGTTCACTTTCCAAGCTGTCGATACTGATAGGCTTCTGCTGAATATACATCTGCCGGTTTTTATCAATACTTACCACCACACTCTGCTTCACCTTAGTATCGTTCCGGCCCCTTGGGTTGTCCACCTTCACCACATTGGGGTTGGCCAGGGTACTTACAATCAGGAAAAACAGCAGCAGTATGAACAATATATCATTCAGCGCACCTGTGTGCACCTCTGCATGCGCTTTTAGTCTTCTACGGATGTTCATTTATTAAAAATCGTCAATCTTGTAAATGCCGTTGTCGGTTGTGGGTTTTCGGTTGTGGGTTGTCGGTTGTGATTTGTGGGTTGTGATTTGTGGGTTGCGTGTTGTGGTTGCGCAATGTGGGTTGTCTGTTCCATGTCACGAATCACCTCTTCTCGCCCAATCACCTGCTCACCTTATTGCCCCGCCTCAACCTTAACCTCAACCTTAACCTCAACCTCAACCTCAACCTTAACCTCAACCTTAACCTTAACCTCACCCCTCACTTCTATTTATGCGGCTCCTGCAGCATATCCAAAAAGTCGGCACTCGCCACTTCCATTTTGTTGGCCGTTTTGTCCACCTGCGTGTTCAGGTAGTTGAAGGCCAAATAAGCCATAAGCCCTATTATTAGGCCGGTGGCCGAGGTAATCATTTTTACATAAATACCGCCGGCAATGGAATTCAGCTCAAAGCGGCCTGTAGTGTTTATCTCGTAAAACATTTGGATCATACCAATAATGGTACCCAAAAAGCCAAACATGGGCGCCATGCCGGCTATCATGCTCAGCACGTTGATGTTGCGTTCCATATTGTACATTTCGATGCGGCCCACGTTTTCCATGCTTTTCTCAATGGCATCTATGGGCTTGCCAATGCGCTGAATGCCTTTGTCGATAATACGTGCCACCGGGTGGTCGGTATTTTTGGCAAACGACCGGGCGGCACTCACGTTGCCGCTAATGATATGATCCCGGATGATGTTCATAAAATTGGGCTCTATGCGCGATGCCCGCCTGATAGCCAACGTCCGTTCGATGAAGAAAAAAATGGCTGCCACAAACAACAATGCAAGCGGAATCATCAGCACACCGCCCTGCATCAGCAAATCCCACAGGTTGATTGATTTGGCAGGCTGGGAAGCAGTTTGAGCGGCGCCCTGCAGGCTGTCGAGCACCGACTGATAAAGAAGCACCATGAATCTTACAGAAGATTTAGTTGTTGGTTAAACGAATCAAATCGTATTTAATTACATCGCACCGGGACCTACACAGGTATTAACAGAATATTGCCCCGGCCTACCCTATGCATGTTTGTTCTGGTTCTCTGCCTGCAACATAGCCATAATCTGTTTCATGCTGCCTTGCATGCCGCCAGGGCTTCCATCCAGGAAAATCACATTGCCCTGGCCTGCTTCGGCAAAATTCTTAATGGCTTCTGTCCACATGCTAAAGAGGATCACGTTGGTATCCAGGTTGGCCTGCTTCAGTTGCTCGGCAGCTTCGCTCATACCCTTGGCCACTTCCTGGCGGAAGAGCGCCACACCCTGGCCACGCAGTTGTGCTGCCTGCTTTTCGGCTTCGGCCGATATCTTGATGGCATTACCCTCGGCTTCGGCAGCACGGGTTTTGGTTATCAGCAGGGCCTGCCCTTCGTTTTCGGCAGCAGCCTTCATGTTGTGGCTGGCCACCACGCGGCTCATGCTGTCCATAATGGCCTGGTCAAAAGTGATATCGTTTATCTGCAGGTCCTGCAAATGGTAGCCCCATTCTTCCAGGCTGTGGTCCACTTCTACTTTCACATATTCCACTATTTCGCGGCGCAGGCCCAATACCTCGGCTTGCCGCTTGGTAGCTACAAACGAGCGGATGTTGCCCTCAATGGTGCGAATGAGCGCCTGCATCAAATCCTTATCGCTTATAAACACAAAGGCCACCTTTTTAATTGTTTCTTCCATGGCGTTTTGTACACTGTACAGCAGCATGGCCTTAAAGTACACATTGGCCTGGTCCATGGTTACCGCCTGGAACTCCAACTCCACGCTGCGGTTCTGGATGCTCACCCGGCGGTAAATCTGTTCCAGGAAGGGTATCTTAAAGTTGAGGCCCGGCCTCAGGATGCGGCGGTACTTACCAAACATGGTTACCACGGCTATAAAACCCTGGTTTACAGTTACCAGCCCGCTGAATATAAACAGGGCAATAAGAATCCAAATTCCGTAGGAAAAGATGAAGTCCATAAGGTGTGATTATTTTTTTAAGAGACGAAAGTTAGCAGCAGGCCAAACAGCCCGCAGCATTATTTATGCACGGCGCGTGAAAACCAGTTGCAATGCCGCAGCCAGCAGCAGCACGGCAATAGCCCCAATGGCATTCAGCCACAAAAACGACACAATCTTCATGTTGTACAGCGTTACCACCAGCAGTTCGCCGGCCACAGCCGCCCAAAACACAGCCGTGCCCCCTACCCGTTTCAGGAAAAAAGCCACCAGGAATACGCCCAGTATTACCCCGTAAAACAAGGACCCCAAAATATTCACCGCCTCTATCAGGCTGCCCATATTGGTGGCAAACATGGCCACCGCTACGCAAAAAATGCCCCAGCCCAGGGTGTATTGCCAGCCCAGCCGGTAGCTCGCTATTTCGTCCAGATTGCGCCGCACTACCTTGTGATGGATATCTACAACCGTACAACTTGCCAGGCTGTTGAGGGCCGCGGCTATGCTGCCCCATGCTGCCAATATTATCACCGCTATCAGCAGGCCCACCAGGCCCCGCGGCAGGTTTTCCGTTACAAAGTACAAGAAGATGTAGTTAGTGTCGTTGGCTTCTCCCGAAGGTACGGCTTCCTTTAGTTTGACAGCAAAAGCCTTACGCACCTGCTGCATGCGCTCATAGCCAACCTTTATACTGTCTGGCACCGCCTTTGCTCCGCTTTGCTGAAAAGCAAGTTGTTGCTGCTGCAACGCATTGTATTGTTGCTCCAGGCTACTCAATTCGGCTGCCTGCGGTGTTTTCATGGCCTGCTTTACCAGTGTTTGATTAAAAAACACCGGCGCGGGCTTGTACTGGTAAAAGGCAAACACCAGCACACCCACCAGCAATATAAAAAACTGCATAGGCACTTTTACCAGGCCGTTCATCAGCAAGCCCAGCCTACTTTGCCGGCTATCTTTAGCTGTAAGAAAACGCTGCACCTGGCTTTGATCGGTGCCAAAATAGCTGAGCGCCAAAAAGAAGCCACCAATTACGCCGCTCCACATATTGTATTTGTCGTTCCAGTCAAATCCGCTGCCAGTGTTTCCCGATGTTATCACGTTCATTTTACCCAGCTGCCCACCTGTGCTCAAGGCTTCGGCAAGCCCTATCACGTTGGGCAACAGGTTTACCGCCATGTATGCGGCTATAAACATGCCGGTCATGATTACTACAAACTGCAGCTGCTGCGTGTACGCCACACTGCGGGCGCCACCGCTTACGGTGTATATAATCAGGGCCCCACCCATCACCACATTGGTCACATATATATTCCAGCTCAGCAGCGAACTGATGATGATACTTGGCGCATAAATACTGATGCCGGTGCTCAGGCCCCGGCTCACCAGAAACAAGAAGGCCGTAAGCGTACGGGTTTTCAGGTCGAAGCGCTGCTCAAGGTACTCGTAGGCCGTCATTACCCGAAGCCTCAGAAAAATGGGAACAAACACGGCGCTGATAACCACCATGGCTATGGGTAGGCCAAAATAATACTGCACAAAGCGCATACCATCGGTGTAGGCCTGCCCCGGCGCACTCAAAAAGGTGATGGCGCTTGCCTGCGTGCCCATAATGCTTAGCAGCACCAGCCACCAAGGCATACTGCGGCTGCTGAGAAAATAGCCTTCCAGGTTCTTCTGATGCTTGCTTTTATACAGGCCGTATGTTACAATGCCTGCCAGCGTAAGCACCAGTACTATCCAGTCAATAAACGCCATAATTGTTCAATCGTTACGGATATTTATTTGGGCCATCAGCGGCAGTACATGCATCAGCAGCGGTTCGGGCTGTGTGGGGGTTCCGTACCCGTGCGCTGCGGCGTATGGTGCCCTGCACACTAGGCTATGCTACCCGCCGGCGCCCTGGCACCAGGCCCCGCCCATCCCGGGCATTCCGGGCGGCACTACCCGCTCCAGGCAGTAAGCCAGGCAAAAAACAGGATTTCTGCCATCAAAGCAACAAGTACTACCATGTACCAGCCCATCCAGTATTTCGTATCCGGCTCCCTATTCATCTTTTCGTTTTATGCTTCTTCCGGCGCCAAAGGCAAGCAGGGCGCCCAGCAATAATCCTAAAAACATGCCCACCTTAAAATTTTTAATGAGCTTGCCCACCACCACGCCCAATATAACGGCTATGAAAAACAACACTTCAGGTCGGCGCATGGATATTTATTTGTTTTTTGGCAAATCTACAAGGTTGGCCATCAGCCTGTAGGCACCGGGCACGCCTGCGGGCAGCTGACGGAAGAACACCAGGCCGGTGTACACAAAGTTGCCTTTGCCAAAAGGCGCTATTGCCAGGGCACCGTTGTTGGCCTGCTCGCTGGGGTCGGCCATACTGATGGGTGTTTTGAATGTGGCATCCAGGCCCTCGGCATGGTATATACTGCGCTCCTGCACCCAGCCTTCAAAGTCTTTGGCGCTTATTTTGTTGGGATAATTCAGCGCCGGGTGGTCGGGCAGTAAAAATTTCACTTCAGCCGTTTCGTCGGTAATCCTGGCCCGGCTGATGCTCATAGGCACAGGGCTTATTTTGGCCCTCACTGGGCCCACATTGCTGTTGGTATTGTACTGTACTATCAGGTTGCCGCCCTGCTTCACATATTCCATCAGCTCTTTGTGGGCGTCGCTCAGGTAGCTGTGCACATTGTAAGCCCGCACCCCGGTTACAATGGCATCGTACTGAGCCAGGCGGGCTGCTGTCAGGTCTTCCTGTTTCAACTCGGTTACCTGATATCCCATTTGCTGCAGGGCCACGGCTACCCTGTCGCCGGCGCCGGGCAGGTAGCCCACTTTTTTGGCTACAGTTTTCAGGTCTATATTCAGCACCTTCACCACATCCTGGTAGTGCCAGGTTTGGTTGGGAATATGGTCGTAAGCTATGGTGCGCCGGGCATTGCTAAAGGTGGTTTCACCATACTGGCCTCCGGGCAGCAGCGATACATACAGGGCATCCGTTTCCTGGCCGCTGCCACGCAAAAAGTTGGGTATGCTGGTGCGCAGCATTTGCACATCGCCACCGGCATAGGTAAGTGACGGGGCATCTATCAGTTTGCTGTATTTACCGCTGGCATTGGTTAGCTTTATCTGTGGTTTGTCAAGTGTTTCTTTGTTCAGGCCATTGATATTCATTTCCAGCACAGCACTGTCGCGCTGGTCTTTGCGAAAAAGTACAATACCTGGATTATTAAAAATCAGGTATGGGTTGGTGAAATACGCCGGGTGATATTGCTCGGCCTTTACGGGATCTACCAAGCGGTGCTGCACGGGCCTTTCCACGGTTACCTCCACCGAGTCTATAGTAAGGTTGAATACAGCTTTCAGGTTTTGCGTTTCGGCCAGGCCAATCAGGCGCTGCTCGCTTACGTTGTAGGTACCGTTGCCTGTGCCTTCGCGCAGCCAGTAGGGTTGGGTATCCAGGATGCTGCCATCAAATACGGTGCGCAGGTCGCGACGCAGCAGTTCGTTGTTGCCCAGCATGCGGTCGAAGCCTAATTGCAGGCGCCCTACCTGAACAAAATTGAGTTTCACTGGCAGGCTGCTGCGGTTTACCAGGTTGATGGCCACGGTGGTACTGTCGCCAGCCACTATGCCCGCGCTGCTCACCGTAGCCTCGGCATAAAAGCCAATGCAGTTCAGCAGCAGTTGCTGCAGTTCCTTCATTTTTACCTCGCGCCATACCGAAGGCTCCAGGGCCTGCACCCGGGCTACCAGGCGTCGCAAAATGGGAATAGAGGCCGCGGGATTACTGAAGTTAAATTTTGCCAGCGCTTCATCTACCAGTTTTTCTATTTCCTCCCCTCCTTTCAAACGGGTCCAGCCACTGTTGATGCCATCCAGCAGGTCTTTTTTGGGTAAATCGCCTTTTATGAGCGAAAAAAACTCACGGGCACTGCCCCGCTGGCGGCTTACGCCAAAGCCCTGGCTCTTGTGTTGACTCCGTGCCTCACCGGCCAGTTCGCCAATGCCCTTGCCCAACCAGGGGTTAAAACTGCCTACATCCACACTAAACTGGGTACTGTCAATTGTGTTGGTGCCGCCGCCGAAGTTGAAGGTATTCCACAGCACCCTTTTAGGCTGCCATACGGTTACGCCTTTACCAAGTTGATCAGTAAATTTTGAAGGGTCGCCGGCCAGTTCATAGCCTTCGCGGGCCATAATACCGCTGGCGCTGTGGTGGCCATGCCCGGCCCGGCCGTCTTCGGGAAAACGGGCCACAATTACATCGGGCTGAAAGCGCCGGATGATCCACACCACATCGCTCTGTATTTTGTCTTTGCCCCAAATGAGAAAAGCCTCCTCGGGGCTTTTGCTGAAACCAAAATCGGTGGCACGGGTAAACATTTGCTCACCACCATCTACACGGCGGGCAGCCAGTAGCTCCTGAGTGCGTATCAGGCCAAGCTCGGCGCCCTGTTCATCGCCAATCAGGTTTTGGCCGCCATCGCCACGGGTAAGGCTCAGGTAGCCGGTACGGTACAGTTTTTCGTTGGCCAACCAGGCTATCAGGCGGGTGTTCTCATCATCGGGGTGGGCGGCTATATACAGCACGCTGCCCAGCACTTTCAACTTGCGAAGTTGCTGGTATATCTCGCTTGATGAATAGGTTACAGGCACTTGGGCATGTGTCAACAAGGCAATTAACAAGGCTGCAAGCAAAAATGTGGTTCTAAACGGTTTCATACGGGGTATGGCAAAAGCCGGGCGAAAGTAAGTTTTTCGGTATTGAGCATGATGCTAAATGCTTTAGAAGCTGTAATGAGCGGTTTCATGCGGCTTCTTTCTGGCATAGCCGGAAAGTCTGGGAGAGCGGGAAGGTTACGGAAAGAGGCTTGGCATTCACCACCCACAACATGCACCTTGCCTACAGCACTCTTTGCCCACCTCCGGCATCTTGGTACCGCCGGCTGAAGCCGGGCGGCAACAACATTTGTGGTGGCTACGGCACTTTGCTGTATCAAAAAAGCTGCAGGTTACCAATCAAACAAACTAAATAATTTAGAAGAATGATGAGGTATAACAATAGCCCATAAAGTCATTTTGAAACTGCAAAGCCAGACCCCTGAGGCGTCACATGCTTATAGAAGTAGTTTGCAACAAAGACGCCTGACCCCGAAGGGGTCGAATGTGCGAAACAGCGTGTCCAATCAAAAAAGACATTGAAACCCATGTAATATTTTTTTATGCATTATGCTTTTGATGGAGTCAGATTCTTATGCAATCTTAACCTTTGCTTCCTGTATCTGTCTATTCCAGGAAAAAGCCATCAACACAACAAACAAAAAAGGCTGCCCAGCAAGGACAACCTCTTTTGAATTTCCTGAAAAAAAAACGTTTACAACATCTTCAACAGCATTCCGCATCAAAAATCAACCGTACCATCGGCCTGGAAGGCGAAGCGGAACTGGTAGAAGAACTGCTTCAATGCCTTTTCAGCCGGCGAAGCGCTTGTGGCGGGGGTTACGCCATCTTTGTAAAAACTGAGGATTTCCATTTTGGCATAACGGCCATCGGCTGTACGGATTACGAAGGTTTTGCCGGGAATGGGCAGCGCAATAAAAGTGGTGGTGCTATAGGTATACCAGCCGCCCGGCATGGGGTTGATGGCCCAGGTGGCGCCGTTGTCCTGTGCAAAAGCAGTATTTGGCAAATCTACTTTTTTGTAGAGAGCAAAATCTGTATTGAGTACAGCAGCCGCAGCATTGCCGCCGCCGGTGGCGTTGGTACCACCATTTACTTTTATGTAAAACTGCTTGAACGCGATATCCCATTTATTGGTAAGGGTATCGGCGCCTGTAATGATTTTGTTTTCGCGCAGGCTGAAATACGTGAACTCGTTGCGCCCGATTGGCCTGCCGGTAGGCGAAAAGCCGGTAGTGGTATCGGCATACAGGTTGGTTACCGTTACCACATCGGGTACGGTATTCGGTGTTGTAACGTCTTTGCCACAACTGATCAGGAGGGCGGAAAGCCCAATAAATGCTACTAAACTGCTTGCTACTTTCATTTTGTATGATGGTTTTGTTTTTGAAGAAGAACGGAAAACGACACAAAGGCATTGATGCCCGGTATGTTGGGCAGGTTTTCGGGGTCGCGGTGGTTGAGGATGTTTTCGGCGCCAACAGCCAGGGTGTACCTCTTGCCAAAGTTTTTACTAACCGCAGCATTCAGCAGCAAAAAGCCAGGTGCTTTTTCATCATCGCGAGTAATAACACCATTGCCATCGCGGTCAAAAGTGCCCCATGCATTGCGCCAGGCGCCCCGCACACTCACCTGCCAGCCCGTGGGTGCATGCGTGTACAAAAGTTTCAGGTTGGCCATATGGCGGCTACGGTTGGGTAAGCCGTAATAATCACTTCGCGTCATTTTATACACATCGTTGGTGCTTTCCTCACGGCCATACATCTTACCTGCCTCTATTTGGTCCACCACAGCCTTATCGCCGGTAAACAGCAGTTGATACCCACCACTAACCTGCAATCCGGGCAAGGCATACCAACGCACATTTACTTCGGCGCCACGGGTAAACGACCGCTGCACATTGAAATAGCTAAATACCTGCGATCCGTTGGCACGCAGGGCTATCACATCAAACAGAATTTGATTTTCAATATCGTTGTTAAACAGGTTTGCCTCAGCCTGCAGTTTTTCGCAAAAAGTGTACAATGCACCCAGGTTGAAACCACGGCTTACTTCGGGCTTCAACTGCTGCATATCGTAGGCCTTGGGCAAAATGGTGGCCACAAAGCCCTGCTGCTGCATTTGCTGCAGGGTGGCAATGGAAATTTCGTTTGCCCCAAAAATGGCATACCCGCCTGAGGCGTTGTTTACAAAACTGAGGTACAACTGCCGGAAATCGGGCGCTTTAAAGCCTGCTCCGTACGAAGCGGTAAGCTTCAGTTTTTTGGTGGGCGAATAACGCACAGCAAGCTTTGGGCTGAAACGGCTGGCATACTCGCGGTTGACATCGTAGCGCAACCCGCCAATGAGGTTGACCTTGTCGCTTGGCCGCCATTCGTTTTGCACAAAACCATAAACAATGCTATTGTCGCGCATGCCTTCGTAGCGCGTGGTGTTCAGCTTTTCGTACACCCATCCGCCGCCGGCACTGAGGGTGTTATTGGCAGGCAGCGTGATGTCGGTTTGGTTTTCGATGCGGTAAAACTGCTGGCGAAAATCATCAGTATAATAGTCCGACTTATCGCTGTCCTGTATCAACTGCTGACTGCTGTGGTAGCCGGTGGCATACAGGCGCAGGGCTGTTTTCACCTTCTTGCTTACGCTGTACAACAGCGAGGTATTGACGTTGGCATCGTTGATGGTAGTGTTGCCCGAAATGCGCACCGGGTGCAGGTTAGGGTCGGGTACTTCATAGGCGTTGTCGCTCTTTTCGTAATAGTACCTGCCGTAAGCCACAAGTTTGAGCCGGTTGCTGAATGCATGGCTCATATTGAGCTGCGCAGTATGGGCATTAAAGGGATCATGCTGGTTACCATATTGCGTTTCATCAAAATCAATAGCGCCCATACGGTAGTAGTTGTAGGCCAGTTGCAGGCGGGTTTTGTCATTAGCATAGGTTCCTTCGGCATTTACATCGGCCAGGCCGTAGCCACCTGCTTTGGCGTTTAGCTGTACCTGCGGGGTGGCAGGCATTTCGGTAATGATGTTGATGACGCCGCCCATAGCCTCGCTTCCGTACAAGCTGCTGCTTGGGCCTTTTACTATTTCGATGCGCTTGATATTGCCAAGGGTAAGGCGGCTGAGGTTGAGGGTGCCACCCTGCCGGCCCACAATGGGCTCGCCGTTGATGAGGATAAGCGTGTATTCGGGGCTCATGCCCTGCAGTTGTGCGCCATTGCCAAAAATGCCGCCGCCAAAGCTGCCGCTGCCACTGCCACTTGTAACAAAAATACCCGTTTGCTCCTGCAGCAGTTCGTTGAGCCGGCGCAGTTGGGTGGCCGTTATGGCCTGCTTCTGTATAACGGTAACCGGTACAGCCACATTGCCAAACTTGCGCTCGGTACGGGTGGCGGTTACCACCACATCATCGCTGCTGCCGCTCAGGGTGTCTTGCACCTGCTGCCCAATAGCCACCAGTGTAAGCACGCAGGTAAAGCCAAATAAAAACAGCAGGCGGTGTGAATGCATGTATGCGATCTGATAAAACCGGCTGCAAAATTGTTACAACATCGTTTTTGAGTGTCAGGCATTTGTCATAAGCAGTTTCAAACAGATAAAATTGACAAAAGCATGACATTGTTGCCTGCGCCAACAGCTACCAGGTGAAGCACCAATTATTGAACTCGCTGCTAAAGAATGAGTTGTAGGCGCCGAAATTGTTGAGTGAATGAATGTTGGAATTGCCCGTTACATTAAGCACACCATGGTTTACCGCCCCGGTAAATAGTGCATTCCCAACCTGATGGCAGGTTCCATGATTGGTAAAAGAAGATGGAAATCGTGACATTCCTTTAATGTACAAAGATCCATAATTGGTGCCGTTGCGAAAATCGTTGAAAGAGCAGCTTCCTGCCGGGGGCAGCGGTAGCCACTGCACACCCATGCGGTGGTGATTTACAAATTCCACTACATTGAAATCCGGCAATCCGGTAAAGTAATTGAAGAGGCCTGATAGAGAAAGCGAATCATCGTTCGTAATAGTAAGCTTACCCGTAAACAACCCAGATATTTCGCAGAGACTATCATTTTGCAAAGTGCCATTCCATTTAATATTATAACCATAGGCATTTGTTTGCTGTACCCGCATCACACCTTTGTTCAACACACTACCCAATTTTATTTCTGTAATCACGTCTTTCGCTTCAAAAAAAACCTCATTCGTTACATTACTTAACGACAAATAGCCCAAATCAATTCTGCCGCCCGACGATTCTGGAATAAATGGCGGTGGTTTTACAAATACGCTACCCTTGTTGAGCAATTGCCCCGCCGAAAGTTTCCAAACATCTATGGTACCATAATTGTACAGCTGGCCGGTTGACTGTACATAAGATTCAACACCTGATATACCGCCGTAAATGGTGAGTGAACCATAATTTCTGAACTGATTGGCAAACTCGAATGGACCAACACCAAAAATATAACCACCCTGAATAACGGTGTTGCCGTAATTATTGAAAGAACCGAACTTACTTGCCAGGTCACCAATCTCAAGGTTCCCTGTAGCATGATTAGTTAATGTGGCAAACTGATAACCAAAACGAAGATCTGTTGATGCATCAAACCTGGCATTCAATTTCATGCATCCGCTGTTGTTAATTCCGGCGCCCAATGCATCAATCCACACATCGGCCTGTGCGCCCGAGTCTACAATGAAAACGCTATTTATTCCGTTACAAGTAAAACCACCGGTCAGCCTATTTCCGCTTCGTACAATAATGCTGGAGTAGCTGTTAATAGCAGAATCCGCTATACAGGTAATCAGTGTATCTCTTCTGCTGCCCTGTATGCGCACAGGTTTTGCCATTAGGTTTACGCCCGGGTACAACCCATTCAGCCAGTTGGTGGTATCCGTCCAATTGCCGCTTGTTTTGCCATTGGCTGTAAAAACGTAAGTAATCAAACAGCTGTCGGTATTTACCACAATGGATACAAGCCCGCAGGTATGGTTGATGCTGCAGGGGCCTTCGGGCGCCACATAGTACGTGGTAGTTCGGGCAGGCCAAAGGGTAATCGTATTTCCTGTTCCTACCACCTGCCCGGTTATTGAGTCGCTATGCCAAACCCACTGCGTACCCTGCCGCAGAGGGTAAGCAGGCACACGCAGTACCACCGAATCGTTGATGCAGATTTCCGTTTTGCTGGCTGTAATCTCCGGCCTGTCGTAGTAATATGGTTTCAGCCATACCACCATGCCATCGTAGCCGCCGTGGTTACCGGTTATGGCCGAATTGGAGTAGCCAACGCTTATGATTGCTTCGGGCAGTGGCAACGTCAAGGCGCACCGGTCGTCGCCCGGGCCACCATAGGTATCTTCCCACCGGATGCTGCCATCTGTATTGATGTGGTATGCTTTGAAATCCTGGTTTTGAAGGCTGAGATCGCTTGCACACCCTGCATTGGATATACCACCCATTACAAAACCAATGCCACCAAGCGATGGCATGATGCTTGCCCCCCGGTCTTCGCCCGTTGAGCCATAGTTCACTTTATAGGTAATCGCACCATCGCTTGTAAGCCTAACCATCCAAAAATCGTTGGCTCCCAATGCACCGGTTAAATCACCATCAGTCGATTTGCTTTGGCCGGTTACCCAAATGGGTGCATTTATACCAGTTCGAAATGCCAGCGTTATCCCTTTGGCCAGGTCGTCGTTGCTACCGCCCTGGCCTTTTTGCCACAGCAGGTTACCACTATTATCCAGCTTCA